>Ga0302135_10000765_pt1 | contig 19363 bp, 16 predicted proteins | sample CBN3_surface_MG_FD_203119 | JGI IMG/M metagenome (GOLD analysis project Ga0302135, IMG submission 203119) | Marine microbial communities from Western Arctic Ocean, Canada - CBN3_32.1 | ecosystem: Environmental > Aquatic > Marine > Oceanic | place: Canada: Western Arctic Ocean | collected...
AGGTCAGTGATGGTGCCCAGGTCATGGTGTGCTCCGAGATTGGCAGCGAAGGGCGAAATTTCCAGTTTGCCCATCACCTCGTATTGTTTGACTTGCCGCCGTCACCGGACCTGCTGGAACAGCGAATTGGACGTCTTGACCGCATCGGCCAGACAGAGACAGTGCGGATCCACATTCCCTACCTCATCGGCACTGATCAGGAGCGGTTGTTCCGTTTCTTCAACGGCGGGCTGAATGCCTTTGCGGAACCGAACCCGGGTGCACAGGGCCTCTTTGATGAATTGTTCAACGCAGACTTCGACGCCGACGCCGACCTTGAAGACGTGCGCCTGCGGAATCTCGAACGACGTCGCGTATTGCTTAGCGGCCGCGATCGGTTGCTCGAACTGCACTCGCACGACGTCGAGGTTTCACGCAAGATCGTGCGGGACATCAACGAATCGGAGGCGGGCAGTTCGCTCTCTCGCTACATGGAACTATCGTTCGATGCTTGGGGACTCGAATCCGAGCCTCTCGATGACCACAGCTTTGTGGTTAAGGCCACCGAGCAGGTCGTACGCAACGCTGCCGTTTCTCTCGACTCGAGGCTGCACTACCGATATCCCGACGTGCCCGAAGAAGGTCTGCGCTACACCTACGACCGCGAAACCGCCCTCGCGCGCGAAGACCTTCACTTTCTGACATGGGAGCATCCCCTGGTCTCCCAGGCGATGGACCTCGTCACAAGTGATTTCGTCGGCAACAGCGCCATTCTCGTTATCAAGCACGAATTGCTGAAACCGGGCACCGTACTGCTCGAAGCCCTGCAAGTGGTCGACTGCGTGGCGCCACCGATGCTGCAGATCGACCGTTTCCTGCCGCCGACGGTCTTGCGCTCACTGATCGATCCGAACCTCCGGGATCTGTCGGCCCGGGTCGCGTATCGATCGTTTCAGGATCTCGCTGTTAAGGTTCCGGCGGCAACCCGGCGACAGATTCTGGACTCGCAAGCGCCGCTCATTGAACAGATGATCGCGGCTGCGCGTTCCGCCGGGTCGGCTAGACTAGACGAACTAGCCCTCGCAGCAAGGCAGCTTGCGGCGGCGGAGCTAGCGGGTGAATCCGAGCGCCTGGTGTCACTTCGGAAGGTGAACCCGTCGGTTCGGGTCGAAGAGATTGAGCATGTCAGGGCAATGGCAGAATCGATCGATCAATTGATCGCGACGGCGGAATTGCGGCTTGACGCACTCCGGGTCATCGTCGCGAGTTAGTTCCTTTCCCAAGACTCCGTTCTGGGGCGAACACGGATGCAGGGATGCACCGCCACTTTCTGCCAAAGAATGGCAGGTGTCGCTCAGCCGTGGCGGTTCGCGAGTTCGGCTGCCCGCACATTCCGAACGAATTCAGCCGTTGCCTCGCCAATTTCATCGGGTGAGTCTTCCTGGACGAAATGCGAACCGGCAACTGTGACCTCGGTTTGATTCGGAAAGCCGCGGCAAAATTCACGCTGCTCGCCCGTGAGTATGGAGCCCGGCTCTGCATTGATGAAGAGCTTGGGCACCTTCGCGCCTGACAGCCACTCGCTGTAGTCGCGCACAATGCCAACAACGTCCTCTGGTTCGCCGTTGAGCGGAATCTGTCGCGGCCACGTCAGCGTTGGGCGTCGACCTTCGCCAGGCTCGGCAAAGGGTTCCCGGTACGCCGCCATCTCGTCGTCACTCAATTGGCGCAGAATCGATGCAGGCAGAATCCGCTCCACGAACACATTCTTGTCAAGAATCATCGATTCGCCGCCAGGCGTGCGCAGCGCCTTGAAAATATCGACCGCGGCCGGCGGCCACTCCTGCCACGTCAGGGGGCGAACAATCGCCTCCATATAAACGATGCCCGACATCGCTTCGCGGTGGCGGTTAGCCCAGTCGAAACCCAGCACCGAGCCCCAGTCATGAATGACGAAAATCGCTTTCTCGGTGATCTCGAGTTCATAGAGCAGTTCGTCGAGATAGTCCCGGTGATGGACGAAGCGGTAACTTCCTGCATCGCTCGCGTCGATCTTGTCTGAATCACCCATGCCGATCAGATCGGGGACCACGCAGCGGCCGAGATCGGCGAGGTGAGGCAGGATGTTTCGCCACAAATACGATGAGGTTGGGTTGCCGTGCAAGAGGACGATTGGCTCGCCCTCGCCCACATCGACGTAAGCCATACGTTTGCCGAGCACTTCCTGGAACTGCTTTTGCGGTAGTGCAGACATCGTCGACGTCTCCAAGTGGTTTGCTGGCCAGGCGCTGGTTAGGTTGCCGAGGCTGGTTAGGTTGCGCAAAGAGTGCTTGCCTGCATTCTTCCCCCCCTGACGGCTGCGGCTGCTCTCACCATCCTTTCATGGAACGACAGCGATATGAGCAATATGAGCAATATGCTGCCGTGAGTTCCCTGCGCGACAGCGCGGTAATTCGGCACATGGGATGTTGCTAGCTGGGTCAGAGACGATGATCTCACCTTATGAAACTGCATGACATCGCCGTCCGCGAGGCTCACTTCATCGACTTTTTCGCCGTTGACGAGCGTGCCGTTGGAAGCGCCCATGTCCTTCAAGAGCAATTCGTCGCCGATCGGGGTCAGCTCGGCATGGCGACGTGAGAGGCCTGGCTCGAGAATGGATATGTCACACTCAAGCGCCCGTCCGATCACGATCATCTCCTTGACGGGGATGACCTGCCCGCGTTCCGGGCCGGAATCAGCAACCAGTGACCAGCCACCAGTGCCGAGGTCCATCAATGCCGTGCCGGAGAGTACCAGGGCCTTGCTGGCGGATGACTCTTCGAAGACCTCGAGTTCAACGCCCTGCACAATGATGATGTCGCCGGCCTCAACCGGACTTGAGGCCTCGACCAACTCACCATTCAGGTAGGTACCGGTCGCGCTGTTGACGTCAGTCAGCGTGACATCTGCGCCGTCAACCTTGAGATCTGCATGAAAACCATTGACGCCATCTGCATCGATGACAACGTCGTTCACGCCGCCTTTGCCAAGGGTACACCCGGGCGCTTCCAGCGCCACTGATTCAACCCGGCCATCCAGGAATCTGATCTTTAGCATGGGATTATCAACCGTCGGATCCAGTCTCTCACTCTCTCATTCAAAATAGCAGTCGAAACATCTGTCGAAGCCCCTGTCGAAACATCTGTTAAGAAAAGAAGCCGAGATAACATTATTTTTCAATGAGTTACTGAATAAATCTCACTTAGATTACTCACTATCCCCAAGATTGTACAGCAACCGACGCCCGGACGGTGATGGTCCGGGCACCACCGAACCTGACTCAGGTCTGATCGGCAAAGTCATCCCGCATGACGCGTCACTCAGACTAATGACCGCGACTCGTTCCATCGCTCATTTATTTGACGCCGCGACTGCAGCGGGCGCGGTCATCGCGGCTCTGCCTCGAACTGGATATCGAGGGGACATCGTGTCCCCTGATCGCGCATGCAAAACCGCGCGTGCTAGTCTTGACGCCATCAGTCGCGACAAGTCGACAACAGACGGAGGCGCCATCCTGATGGCTAACAATGCCCGGGCCGCGAGGCCCCTCGCGCGTCTCTGGGCCGAGTGGAAGACGCTGCTCATTTTTCTGCTTGTGATGTTTGTTTTTCGCTGGCGTTCGCCGACTGGTATCAGGTGCCGACACCGTCGATGAACCCGACCATCGCACCCGGAGACCGGGTGGTCGTCAACAAACTTGCTTACGATCTGAAGTTTCCTTTTACAACACGCCACATGGCCCGCTGGGGCGAGCCCCATGCCATGCCAGGCGAGATCGTCACGTTCTACTCGCCCCTGGACGAGCGACGCCTGATCAAACGCGCAATCCGCGTTCCGGGCGACCGTGTGGCAATGCGCAACAACCAGTTGCTTATCAATGACAAGTCGCTTGCCTACGAGAATGTCGTCAACCCGACCTTTCCACACCTCTCGCCGCAAACCCACCAGCGACACGATTTCTACGTCGAGCAAATTGGCGACGTGAGACATCTTGTGATGATTCTCGCGTCGCCGACGCAACCCCCATCCCCGACTCAGTCACCGCCACGAACGGGTACGACGTTTGGCCCCATCGAAGTGCCGGCAGACCATTTCCTAGTGCTCGGGGACAATCGTGACAACAGCGCTGACTCACGCATGATCGGCTTCATCGCGCGAGGCCGAATCACCGGCCGCGCCTTCTCCGTCAACTACGACGACTAATGCAGGCCCCGTCCGGAACGTTTCATTCGCCCGATCGAGTAGTTGGCGCGTCGTCTGACGGCGGCTCGATTGCGGCGCTGATCGAAGAACGCCGGCCGCGCAGCCAACGGAGGGTCAGGCCACCCACCACAGCGACGCCGATCAGGCCTAATACAAAGAGGAACGACGCTCCCAGAAAGCTCAGCGCTACGGACGGATCAAGACCGAAGTAGCGGATGGCGGCGGCGACAAAGAGCGAAGAGAGGATTACGCCGGTCAGGAGGCGCCGCACGAGCGGATCACGCATTACGCATCATCCTTTTTGCGGAAAACGAAGCTTCCAGCCTGCCTTGTCGTACAGCACGCCTTAGGGCGGATCCTCCTTTGATGAGCGCAGGCAGCGCCGATTCCCGCGCGGCTTTCGAAATCTTGTCAGAAATCGCCCCCCCCGATTCGCCGGGGACCGAAATCAGGGGACAGGAGCGATGTGCCCACAATGTCCCATTTGACGATGGCTTCTGTCGCATTCTTCTCTACTCTTAACAACAATCTGCTTAACAACAATCCACTCAACAACATCTGCTTAATGATGCCTGCAAAACGACGTCTACGAGATGAATTCCGCAAAATAACGCCGGTGTAACGACTGCACCTGACTGCGATTTCGCCAGTCGCCAAACCCAACGCCTCATTTGATGACTGTCGGCACAGAACTCTCTGCATCTGACGTTGCGTTTAACGGTCAGGTTCTTTGCACCCTCTCCGCGCTTTCGCACAGCTATCCTGTCTCTCGCCGGGTATCGTGACACCTGAGCCTGCTTAAGCTTACACTCGCGCTAACATTCACCGCTATGGCCTGCGCACATGCTCGACCCATTCTATGCAGAACAACTCAAGATGATGGCGGCCGCTGGCGGTCCCTCCCTGTCTGATATGACACCGGAAGAGGGTCGTCAGATGTATCTGACCATGCAACAAATGGCCCCCCGCCCCGATATCCTCAGCGTTTCCGATCAGGTGGCCGCACACCCGGACGGCGACATTCCGATTCGTGTGTATCGCGTATCCCGCGACGCAGCACAACCTTGCCTCGTCTTCTATCACGGTGGCGGCTGGGTAATCGGGGACCTTGAAACCCACGACCACGTCTGCCGTCAAATCGCTAACAGCGCCGCGTGTACGGTCATTGCGGTCGACTATCGACTCGCGCCGGAACACCCGTTTCCCGCGGCAATCGACGACTGCTACGCGGCCACGACGTGGATCGCCGCAAACGCTGATTCGCTCAATATCGACAGCCGCCGCATCGCCGTCGGTGGCGACAGCGCGGGCGGCAACCTCGCCGCTTGTGTCAGCCTGGCAGCACGCGACCGGAACGGCCCTTCGCTGGTTGCCCAGATTCTGATCTACCCGGTCACGGATACCGGTACCGGGACCGCGTCATACGCGGAGAATGCCGACGGCTACCTGCTGACCCGGGATTCCATGGTCTGGTTCTGGGATCACTATCTGCAGGACAAGAGCCGCGCCGGAGATGCCATGGTCGCGCCGCTGCAGGCAATATCGGTTGCCGATCTCCCGGCGGCGACCGTGCTCACCGCCGAATACGACCCGCTGCGCGATGAGGGCGAGGCATACGGTGCCCGCCTGAAGGACGCGGGCAACGATGCGGTGGTCACGCGCTACGCCGGGCTGATCCATGGTTTTTTTGGCGCCACAGAAGTCAGCGGTGCGCGGGACGCGATGGGGCAGGTCTCGGCGCGGCTACGCGCGGCGTTCGGAACGGGATAACGCCCATTGGCGACGTCCGCTGCGAATGATCTGACCGCGTTTGACTCGTTCACGACCGTTCAGAACGAGACGTTTCGAGACGCCATACTCGATGACGCGACCTGCATCGCGGACGACGTGACGTTTGAGGGTTGCGAGTTTGTGGGCGGCCAGTTCAGCGGCACGCCAATGACGCGTCTCGTCTTCGTTGACTGTGACTTCACGGACTGCCGTTTTGACAGCGCCGCCCTCGAAGAGTGTCGCTTCTCGCACTGCCGGTTTTACGATCGTGACAACGAAACGGGCTGCAGCTTTCGCTTCGTCAGCGCCCCCGGCAGTTGTTTTGAGCAATCGGATCTGTCGATGTGTAGTTTTGAACGGGCGGCACTACATCGGGTGCAAATCCGCGACTGTCAGGCGCAGGGCGCGTCTTTCGTGCAGTGCGATGTCAGCCATCTCATCGGTGGCTCCGTACGCCTGCACGAGTTCTCAATGACCGACAGCAACCTCGCCTACGCAGACTTCACCGGCGCTTATCTCGCCGAAGCGGAACTGTCGGGCAACCGTTTCAGCCACGTCATTATGGATCGTGCGTGCCTGCGCAGCGCCACCCTGACCGATTGCGATCTACACGGCATCGAGGCCTCCGGCCTTGAACTCGTTGATGCCGACCTGCGGGGCTCGCAGGTCACCGGGCTCGACATTCGCAAGATCGACGTCAGCGGCGTTCGCATCGATCAGGTGCAGCAGGGGATGCTGCTCACCGCGATTGGCATGATCGTCGACTAGCAGCATCTCACTGTGCCGGATTGCCCGCTGTCGCGCAGGGAACACCGCAGCAAATTGCTTTAGTTCCATGAAAGGCTGCTGTCCCGGAACGCCATTCTGGGGCGGGCACTGGCGAGCGCTGCAGGGATGACTTTCAGCAACCTGTCGTGGCAGCGGACCCCGCGACACCATCAGCTCGTCAATTGACGGCAATCAGCTCAATTTCGAAAATCAACACTGCGTTTGGCGGAATCGAAGGTCGCCCCTCAGGCCCATAGCCGAGTTCCGGCGGGATAGTCATGCGGGTCAAGCCGCCGACTTTCATCAGTTGCATCCCCTCGGTCCAGCCCGGAATCACGCCGCCCAACGAAAACGATGCGGTTTTGTCCCGCTCGCGCGTGTTGTCGAACTCGGTGCCATCGGTCAGTGTGCCAACGTAGTGGACTTCCACATGCTGATCTACCGTCGGGCTGGCGCCTGTGCCGTCTTTCAGCACTTCATACTGCAAACCAGACGCGGTGGAAATGACACCAGGCCGGGTTTGGTTCTCACGCATGAACGCCTGGGCTTCCGTCAGTCGGCGCGTCAGCGCGAGTTCGCGCACACGCTGGCGCTCATCCTGCACGCGCCCCTGACGCTTCTGGATCTCCTCAACGATACCGGCTTGCTCGGCATCGCTCATCGCTGGGGCAATGCCGTCAAGCGAGTCGACAATGCCGGACCGAATCTGGTCGAAATCGATCGAATCGATGCCGCTTTGCTTCATCATGTTGCCGAAGGAGTAGCCGAAAAAATAGCTCAGCTTTTCCTCCATGGCTGCCTCGGCAAACGCCGGCGTGGGCACGGCAACAGCCACTCCCGGCTCCACACTTTCTGCCGGCGCAGAGACGGCCATTGCGGAGAGGATCAAACCTGTACACAGCAGGACAAGCCGCGCCCCCGCCAGGCATCTTCGACCATTTCTTGATTCCATGGGTACCCTTGTGTGTGCTTGCTGGAATTATGTCACAAGGCCCGCGTTCAGTCGGCCGGCCGCACCACTGTGCATTCCGCTGGTCCGCCCGCTCTTGCCGACCGCACCGGGCATCTCTTCTTGTGCGCCGCCGGGCACCCACGCGGGCAAGTCCCGGCGCAGTCTCCTTGCGGGACGCATTAGAGCCCGCTTGCGTCAAAACCCGAGCGCCCACTAAACTGAGGCGTCAGTCGGCTTTCGGCTTCGGCCGTACTTTGCAGGCAGACCCGACACTTTGCAGGCAGGCCCGACACTTTGCAGGCAGGCCCGACACTTTGCAGGCAGGCCCGACAGGGGGCGAGGAATTGCCCGAACGGTGGCATAGTGCCCCGAACGCCTTCATTTTGTGGCTCGATGGTCCAGAACTGGCTGAACTTATGCACTTCAAGCAGGCCCAATGTAGGGTTGCAACATATTCCAGGTTTCGAAATGTGTTCAGACTCCGCTGTCATCAAGTTCCACCGCGTCAAGTTCCACCTGTAAGGACAGAATTGTTATCAGACCTCTTAGCTTGTCGGAAAACAGTCGCTTGTCGGGAAACAGTCGCTTGTCCGGAAACAGCGATTTGTCCGGAAACAGCGTCGGGAGACATATCCGGATACACCAAGCCCCGCGTCAGGAAGTCACTTCCCGACAGAGACACCGCAACAACCGCTCATCAATACGGAGCTAACCTCACCTCAATGAAATTGCTCAACCAGCTCGCGCTTCTCGTCGTCGCGACGTCCGCACTCCAGGCCGGGGCGATCGTTAAGAAAGCCGAGAAGATCGACCCGCTGCCGATCCACAGCGCGACCACCATCAACATCGTCGAAGCACTCGCCAAGAAGCACTACGTCTCGACAAGGCTCGACGATGCCATGTCCGCCAAGGTGCTCGACAGCTACATCGAACGCCTGGACCCTACGCGCAGCTATTTTCTGGCGAGTGATATCGCGGACTTCGAGAGACATCGGGACCAGTTGGACGACTCGTTGCAAGCCGGAGAACTGACGGCCGCGTTTGAGATATACAACCGCTATTTGCTGCGGCAGACCGCCCGCTTTGAGGAAGTTCTCGTCCTGCTCGAAGGCGGCATCGGGCAGTTTGATTTCGACCGGGTCGAGAGCCTCGAACTCGACAGAAAGGAATCGCCCTGGGCGCAGAACATCCCTGAACTGAACGAACTCTGGCGTCGCCGTATCAAGCACTCCGTACTCAATCTAAGGTTGTCAAAAAAAGAAGACGACAAGATCATCGAACTGCTTACAAAGCGGTACAACAACCGCCTCTCGCGGGCCCGTCAGTGGAACAGCGAGGACGTCTTTCAGTCTTATATGAACGCGTTCACCAAGGCCTACGACCCACACACGCAGTACCTGTCTCCACGCACCTCCGAGAGTTTCAACATCGCGATGTCGCTCTCGCTCGAAGGTATCGGCGCCGTCCTCTCACTGGAAGACGAGCACACTAAAGTGATCAGTCTGGTACCGGCAGGTCCTGCGGACAAAACCAAACAACTTCACCCGGACGACCGCATCATCGGTGTCGGTCAGGGACTCGACGGTGAGATGGTCGATGTGATCGGCTGGCGCCTCGACGAGGTTGTCGAACTCATCAGAGGTAAAAAAGACACGATCGTCCGTCTGAACATCATCCCCGCAAGTGCGGGCGACGGCGGCGAGTCGAAGGAAATTCAGATCACCCGCAACACGGTCAAGCTCGAAGAGCAGTCAGCGAAGTCCGAAATCATCGAAGTCGAGCAGTTTGGGGCAACGCACAAAGTCGGCGTCATCGACATCCCGGCGTTCTACATTGACTTCAGAGCGCTGCAACAGGGGGACCGCAACTATCGCAGCACAACCCGAGACGTGCAGCGTCTGCTGGTCGATCTCATGCGCGATGGCGTTGAAGGGGTGATCATTGATCTGCGTGACAATGGCGGCGGTGCCTTGCACGAGGCCAATTCGCTGGTGGGCCTGTTCATCGAGCGCGGGCCGACGGTTCAGGTACGAAACAAGACTGACCGCGTCGACATCCTGAACGACCGGGACATCCGGACAATCTATGACGGACCGCTGGTCGTAATGGTCAACCGCCTGAGCGCCTCGGCCTCCGAGATATTCGCGGGCGCAATGCAAGACTACCAACGCGGCCTGGTCGTCGGCACGCAAACCTTTGGCAAGGGAACAGTTCAACAACTCATTCCCCTCAACCATGGCCAGCTGAAATTGACTCAAGCCAAGTTTTACCGCGTCTCCGGGGAGAGCACGCAACATAACGGCGTGATGCCCGACATCGTGTTCCCGGCTAGCTACGATCCGGACTCGATCGGCGAGAGTACGCTTGACGACCCGTTGCCGTGGGATCGAATCACACCCACCCACTTCCAGGCGCGATCGCCCATCACTCACCTCATTCCCGAACTCCGATCGTTGCATCGAGACCGTGCCGCTGCGGATCCGGATTTCAGCTATCTGCGTGCCGCATTCGACTATCGGCAGGAACGAGGCAACCTCACGTCAATTACGCTGAACCATACACAGCGCGTGAAAGACCGGGAAAAGACTGACGCATTCTGGCTCGGACTGGAGAACACGCGACGCGTTGCCAATGGCGAAGACGTGATCGCATCGCTCGATGAATTGAATCCCGCGACACCACCCACCGTCGCAGCCGCCGGTGGCGCGACGGGTATCACGACTACAACTGCAACGGAAGCCGTGCCGGGGTCAAACAACGAAGCCACATCGACCATTCGCGGCGATGAACTCGCGACGGTCACGCCCACAATCCAGCACGAGGCAGATACCGTACCGGCCGACAAGCCAGCCGAAGAAGCCAAAGAGGACGAGGACCCGGATGCATTCCTGGTCGAGAGCGGCAACATCCTGCTCGATTTCATTACGCTCGATAGCCGTACGGCGTCGCAGTCACCGCGTCGGCGGCAGCTGTAGCCGTTCATTGAAAGCGTGCTGGCAGACCGCTTTTTAGCAACCGCTACACCGCAACCACCACACCTTTCAGCAACGCTACGCCTTTCAGAAACGCTACACCTTTCAGAAACGCTACATGAAGGTGACGAATTCCTCGAACGCCTTTCGCTTGATGTCAGGCACGGTCGCACCAGCCATCGGATACCCGGTCACAAGCAGCAGGAACGGTCGTTCATTTCGAGGCCGGCCGAGGATCTCTCTCAGGAAACCCATCGGACTCGGTGTGTGGGTAAGAGACGCAAGACCGGCGTGATGAAGCGCTGAGATAAGAAGACCTGTCGCAATGCCAACAGACTCAGGCGCGTAGTAGTGCTTGACCTTGCGGCCATCGGCAAGCACACCAAAGCGCTCCTGAAAAATCGCGATGACCCAGGGCGCGGTGGTGAGAAAGGACTTCTCTGCATCCGTACCGAGCGGCGCAAGCGCATCGAGCCAGGCCCTGGGCGCTCGATTCGAATAGAACGCCTGCTCCTCGGCCTCCGCTCGCTCACGGATGGCTTGACGCACCCCCGGGTCCTGTACCGCAACGAATCGCCAGGGCTGCATGTTGGCACCGCTGACTGCGGTCCCGGCCGTTGCCAGACACGCTTCGATGACCTCCCGGGGCACCGGCTCCGGCGAAAATTGTCGAACCGTCCGCCGCCCCGACATCTTCTGCAGATAATCCCTTGACCGTTCAATCATCTCTGCTGCCGGCAGCCGCTGATACGCAGTCCACGGAACGAAACGCGGCACGGGTCAGCCGGCCTCACCGCCGATTAACCCGAGGAGTTCAGCGGTCTTGTCACGCATGAGCGGGATGTCGCCGCGGCTCTCCACATTCAGGCGCACGACCGGCTCCGTATTGGACATCCTGAGATTGAAACGCCATTGTTCGAACTCAACACTCAAACCGTCGACATGCTCAACAGATACCGCGTTGCCACCGTAACGCGCTTCAAGGTCCGCCAGGAGCGCGGGCGCATCGTCTACCACGCGATTGATCTCTCCACTGGCCGGATACCGGGTCATACAGCTTCCCAACAGCTCCGATAACTTGCTGCCTTTTCTGCTCATCAGTTCCACGATCAACAGCCAGGGAATCATGCCGCTGTCACAATAGCTGAAGTCACGAAAGTAGTGATGGGCGCTCATTTCTCCGCCGTAGATCGCGTCTTCATTGCGCATGCGCTCCTTGATGAACGCATGACCTGCCTTGGTCTCAACTGCGATGCCACCATTGGCAGCAACCAGTTCCATCGTGTTCCACTTGAGACGTGGATCGTGGACGATTCGAGAGCCAGCGTGGCGCCCAAGAAACGCTTCCGCCAGCAAACCTACGATGTAGTACCCCTCGACGAAGCCGCCTTGATCGTCGAAGAAAAAACACCGGTCGAAGTCGCCGTCGAACGCAATGCCAAGGTCAGCGCCGGATGCACGGATAGCATCACTCGTCGACACACGATTCTCCGGCAGGAGCGGGTTGGGAACACCGTTTGGGAAGTCACCGTCTGGTTCGTGATGCACCCGAACAATCTCAAACGGCAAGTGTTTAGCCAGCGCGTCGACCACGGCGCCGGCGCAGCCGTTGCCCGAGTTGACGACCAACGTCAACGGCTTCAACTGCGCGGCGTCAACGTAAGTAAGCAGGTGTGCAATGTATGCATCCCGGTGATCCAGAGTCGTTAGCGTGCCGCGCCTGCTCGCCTCCGGGAACACACCGCGCTCGGCATTGAAACGGATGTCGACAAGCCCCGAATCCACGCTGATCGGCTTTGACTGCTCGCGCACCATCTTCAGACCGTTGTAGTCCATCGGATTGTGGCTTGCGGTCACGACAATACCGCCATCAGTCTGATAGTAGAATGTCGAGAAGTAGATTTCCTCGGTGCCGCAGATGCCCACGTGCATGACGTCCACGCCAGAGTCGCGTAAGCCCTCCACCAGTGCATCGGTGATCGCAACACTGCTGTTGCGGATATCGTGACCGACAACAACCCGCGACGGCTTCAGAAAAGCCGCGTAGCCGCGGCCAATCCGGTAGGCGATCGTCTCGTTCAACTGGTCGGGAACGCGTCCCCTAACGTCGTAGGCTTTAAAACAGGCAATCTCGATGGCCTCGGTGGTCACGATGCGTCTCTCTCAGGTGTGGCGTTGTGTGGAATGGATCGGAGCGGCAAGCGCGCATTCTAGCAGGCCACCGAAAAGCAGCCCGCTGGACCGACACATGGATTTCAGGTTCGCTTTAACAGGACGCTTTTTTTGCGTTCGCAATGGCGAGCCTTGCTTGACCATGCTCGACCATCAAGAAATCAAGAGATCAAAAGCGCGACATCAAGGCAATCTTTGCAGTCTGCTCTGTCAGGGGCGGGCCATGGAGAACACCCGGCAACAGACAGCGAGATACGACACGCCTCACTCGACTGTCACCGCTGCAACCGAAACTCCCGGAGGTTAGTGCCAAGCGGCACATCCGTCTTCAACCGCACCAGTCGAGTCGCGAGCATTGCCTCGGCCGCACCCTCGCGGACACGGACCGCATCGCTGTCTCCACTCGAAAGGATAGAGGCCAGATCACCATAGCGCTCGAGCAGCAGCGCCGCACGCTTGGGGCCGATGCCGCGGACACCCCAAATGTTATTGCTGCTATCGCCGGTCAACGACCAGAAGTCGACCAGCGCCGCAACGGCAACGCCATGCTTGTCCTGCACATCGGAGGCCGTTACCTCGCCGCGCCGAAAGTGATCAAAAACACGAACACGGTCACTGAGGAGCTGCTGGAAAGTTCGATCTGTCGACAGGATGCGTGCCTCGCCGGCATCAGCGATTGCTACCGCAACCGTCGCAATGATGTCGTCTGCTTCGAACCCCGGTGCGAACAGGCTTCTGACCCCGAGGTCGAGGAACCTGTCTTCGAACGCAGGCAGCGCCTCGGTGAGCGCCGCAGGGGCTGGCGTCCGGCCCGCCTTGTACTCGGGATAAATCGTATGCCTGAAGGTGGGAACGGACCGGTCCATGACACAAATCGCATGCGTGGGGTCATGCTCAGCAAGCGCTCGTTTGACCGAGTTGACGCAAGCGACCATGACATCCTCGATCGGGCGTGCATCCGCCTCAAAGATGCGACGGATCAGATTGAGCCCGTCAATCAGGAGTACTCGCACAGTCAGACGCCGTTACCTGGACCCTGAAGAAGTGCGCGCTTGCACTTGTTCAGGGTCGGCGTGAGCCGCGCGAACCAGATCAACGACAGAGGCCGTCGATTTGCATATTCACTGCTCGCAAAGGCGAACGTGAACAGCATGGCTCTGCGAGCAAACCTCAACGCCCTGTTTCGGGCCGGCAGCCGACTTCCCGGCAACCGCTAGAAACCCGCCGCGGATCCGTCATTGCGCGGGTCCTTCATGCCCTGCATCTGGCCATCGACCACGTGGATTGAGTTGGCGTCGCTGAACCCGCGCCAACTGCTGCGCTCCCTGAACGATCGGTAACCCCGTTCGTTCAGAACTTTAATGGTCTCCGGTGAGAAAGCGTAAGACTCGTGACTGATGTTGTCCGGCTTCCATTGGTGGTGGAAACGGGGCACCGACACCGCATTATCGATCCCCATGCCATGGTCAATGACGTTCACCAGCACCTGAAACGTTGTCGTAATAATGGTCGAACCGCCCGGTGAACCCGTTACCAAAACGGGCTCGCCATCTCGCACCACCAGCGTCGGCGACATGGAACTCAACATCCGCTTGTCCGGCGCGATTGCGTTCGCCTCACGTCCAAGCAACTGATACTGATTTGGGGTATTCGGCTTTATCGAGAAGTCATTCATCTCGTTGTTGAGCAGAAATCCCGCACCTTCTACAACAATCTTGTTGCCATAGCCGCTATTGATCGTGGTCGTCAGCGCTACCATCATGCCGGTTTTGTCCATGACCGAAAAATGGGTCGTCTCCAGACTCTCTGCCGGCGCTGCAGGCCCGGCACCAATCTCATCGCTCACGCTCGCTTGCGCCGGGTCAAAGTCGGCAAACCTGAGCCTGGCATACGCCTTGGACGTCAGCGTCGCAAGCGGCACGTCGTAGAAGTCAGGGTCCCCAAGATGCTGGGAGCGGTCCGCGTATGCGCGCCGCTCCGCTTCGACCATCAATTGCACGGCATCGGCACTGCCGTAGCCCATCGCCTTAACATCATAGGGTTCGATCATGTTGAGCATTTGTACAATCATTGCGCCGCCCGACGACGGCGGGCCCATTCCGTAAATGGTGTAGCCACGGTAGTTGCCAACGACCGGATCCCGCCATACGGACGCGTAGCTCACGAGATCGGCATGGTTAACCACGCCACCTCCCCGTTTCATCTCCGCCACAATCTTGTCCGCGACCGGACCTTTGTAAAACCCATCCCTGCCATCCCGGGCGATGCGCGTCAGCGTACGGGCGAGATCCGGCTGTCGCCAGGTGTCACCGGCTTTGTAGGGCTTGCCGTCTTTCGAGAATTTAGCCACAGACGCAGGATGATCTTTCATGCGCGGCAGGACGCCTTCAAACTGCCGGGCGAGCCCCGGCGTCAGCGCGAACCCCCGCCGCGCATGGCGTAAGGCCGGCGCCATGACCTCGCGGCGCGAACGCGTGCCATAGGTTTCAAGCAGCAACAGCAAGCCGTCAACCGAGCCCGGTACGCCGGCCGCCTGATGGCTGCTCGTCGACAGACCAGGAATAACGTTGCCGTCGCCGTCCAGATACATATCACGAGAGGCCGCAGCAGGCGCCCGCTCCCGGTGGTCCAGGGTCACCACCTTGCCATCGGCGAGCCGCACAACCGCGAAGCCGCCGCCGCCAATGTTCCCCGCAGAAGGGTATGTGACAGCCAGCGTGAAGGCCGTGGCAACGGCCCCGTCGATGGCATTGCCGCCCTCGCGCATGACCTTGAGTCCTGCCTCGGAGGCAAGCGACGACCGCGAGACCACCATCGCATTGGTGCCATACACGGGTTCGGGTGCAGCGGCGGACGCGACGACCGGAATCAGCGCGGCCGCGACCAGTGAAGCGATGAACGAAAAAGCCAACACGACAAAATTCGCACCCGGGGCTGACTCCTGCCATCTCTCAGACACGGGTGGGGTTGCTCCACGTTGCATTGAGTTTCCTCTGGTTTTTTGGGGGAGGGGGTTTGCGGGCTGCTGGTTCATCTGTCTCCTACAGGCTGTACCACGATAGGGGCGTGCAGCCGGTCCGGACGGACCATCCAGCATAGCCGCTGACAGGTCGGCCTGTCAGCAGGCCCTTCATGGAACTCTGTCAGCAGACCCTTCATGGAACTAAAGCAATATGCTGCGTGTTCCCTGCGCGACAGCGCGGTAATCCGGCACCGTGAGATGCTGTTAGCCGACGAGTATCTCGCGCCCTCTCGATCATGACCTGCGAAACCCGGTTTGAGGTCGAAGGGGCGCAGTCGCTATCATCGCACCATGGCTGAAGCACCACTCGAACTTTCACGGAAAGAAGCCCGACGGCTGTTCCTTAACCAACAGGGTCTGCTGCGTCCGGCATCGTTCGGACGCGGGGCAGACGCAGTGGTGCGAGCGATCGAGCAGATCGGGTGGGTGCAGATAGACACGTTATCGGTCGTCGAGCGAGCGCACCATCACATCCTGGCAAGTCGCATACCCGGCTACCGTGCCGAATGGCTCGAAGACGTCCAGCAAGCGGGCGAGTCCCGCCAGGTCTTCGAGTACTGGTCACACGCCGCGGCATACCTGCCGTTTCGCGACTATCGCTACTACCGCTACGTCATGGCCAGCCAACTGAAGCGCCAACGGAAGGTGAATGCCAAACAGGCAGCCGAGGTCAGGCAACGCCTTCTGGCCGAGGGCCCGTTGCAGGTTCGCGACTTCGAAACTCCCCGCAATCGCAAGGCGCAGGGCTGGTGGGACTGGTCCCCGGCAAAGGTCACGCTCGAACTGATGTTCTACATGGGTGACCTGACGGTTGTCGGTCGCAAGGGCTTCCAGAAAATCTACGATCTGACTGAACACGCGCTTCCCGCCGGGCAGTCTCTCGAGCCACCAGACGCTGACGAATGGGCCCAATTTCACACAACCATGATGATTCGAGGCCTTGGCTTTGCGACGCCACAGGAAATCACCTACATGCGGACCGGGACGCGCAAGCAACTACCCGCTGCGGTGTACAACCGCATTCCCCTGCTCGCCGAGGAGATGCGTGCCGCCGGACAACTGCGCGCCATCGATGTCGCGGGCACACGCTACTTTGGCCTTCCGGGGGACCCGGAGATTCCGCGTCCAGGGCGGCGACGGGTGACCTTCCTATCCCCTTTCGACAACCTCGTCATCAATCGCAAAAGGCTCCAGAGCGTCTTCGATTTCAACTACACACTCGAATGCTACGTGCCCGCGGCCAAACGCGCATTCGGCTACTTCGCGCTACCGATTCTGTTCGGTGATGCGCTGATCGGGCGCATGGACTGCAAGGCCGAGCGCAAGGATCGACACCTCGCTGTGCACCGCATCTCACTTGAGAACGCCAACCTGCCACGCAGCGACCCTCAACTTCTGCCCGCGCTCGCGCGTGGCCTGACGCAGTTCGCCGCCGCCAACGCCTGCGACACGATCGCGGTGGCGGCAGCAGAGCCCGCGTCGCTGCGCCGCGAACTCGCGCGCGCGCTCGCGTCGAACTGATCGGCGGCGCTTACATCGACGACGCATATATTGGCTGGTTCCTGTCCCAGAACTACGTTCTGGGGCGGGCACTCGCGTGCGGTGCAGGGATGCACCGCCATTTTCTGCAAGCCTCTTTTCTGCAAGATCATGCGAGGTTTGCTTGCAAGCCGACTCCCAGGAATTGTCCGGATGACAATTTTGGGACAGGAACTTGCTGACGTCGTTGCCGCCGGCAATGTCCGTTAATTTGCGAACCGGTGACGGTCGCCATCACCGACCTTTCCGGGGGGGTCAAGTTTGATAGACTTGCCGCCTTGCTAATCCTTACGAGTGAGTCTTCATGGCCTACAACAAACCAATTCCACGGCCAAGCCCGTTAACCCAACCTTTCTGGGATGGCACACGAGAGGGCAAACTGATGCTGCCGCGATGTCGCGAATGCTCTCGGGTGCACTGGTATCCGCGGTACATTTGTCCCACCTGCCATTCCACTGACATCGAGTGGATGGAAGGCAGCGGCAAAGGCACGCTTTACACCTACGCGGTGCAAAATCGTGCATTTGGTGGCTGGGCGGAAGATGCGCCCTTCGTCACCGCTTATATTGACCTCGCCGAGGGCGACCGCATGGTCACCGTCCTGCGCGGCGTTGATCCGAACAAACCGGAAGAGATTGAGATCGGTTGTGCCGTGACGGTCGAATTCGAAGAAGCCAGCGAGGATATTCACATTCCCTTCTGGCGCGTAGCAGGGAGCGAATCATGAGCGGTATCTCACGCGCAGCAGCCATCGTCGGAGCAGCAGAAGCCAACGAGATTGGCTATCCGGAAGAACCCAAGACCTCGCTTCAACTGCACATCGAAGCGATCAAAAACGTCTCCGACCAGACCGGCATTCCCATTAGCGACATCGAGGGAATCTTCTCTGCGGGATGGTCGTCTGAACTCGCCGAGCATTTGGGGCTCCATCCCAAGTACATAGACACCACTTCCGTCGGCGGCTGCTCCTTCGAGATGCATGTCCACCATGCGCTTGCAGCCATCCACGCCGGCATCATCGACATTGCAGTCGTCAGCCACGGAGAAAACGGCTGGTCACGTCGTCGCATCGGCGCGGGCGGCGGCGGTAACTACTCCGGCGGCGGCGCTGGCTCACCGGCCACCGAGATGTCGATGTCGTACGGCCTCTCCGGTGCCCCATCCAATTACTCACACGCCATGGTTCGGCACAATCATCGCTTCGGCACAACGCCAGAGGACTTCGCACACGTCGCGGTTGTTACTCGCGAGTGGGCTGGCCTGAACCCACGAGCCGTGATGCACTCAGCCGATACCCACGAATTTGGCGGTCCGATAACGGTGGAGGCCGTGCAGAACGCGCGCCTCATCTCCTGGCCGCTGACTCTGCTGCACGTATGTCTGGTCACCGACCATGGTGGCGCGGTCATCGTGGCACGACCCGAGATTGCTCGCAGCTTGCGGACGAACCCGGTGTGGATCGCCGGAGCCGCGGAGAACATGAGCCACTCCAATATCATGGAGATGGAAGACTTCACATCGACCTCCGCGTTTGCGTCGTCTAAGACCGCCTATGAGATGGCCGGCCTCGGGCCGAAAGACATGGAAATGGCCATGATCTACGACTCGTTCACCGTCACAGCCGCCATGACCGCCGAAATGCTCGGACTCGCACCCCGCGGTGAGGGCTACAAGTTGTGGAAGAACGGCGACGCTGCACCCGGCGGGCGATTCCCGATCAACACCAACGGCGGTGGTCTGTCATTCAACCATTCGGGCATGTATGGCATGCAGTTGCTGGTTGAGTCCTACCGACAACTGTCAGGTACCGCAGAGGACGGCATCAACGGCATCAAGGGCAAACAGACGAATGCCCGGACGTGCATCGTCAACGGTACGGGTGGCAGTCTGTCGACGACAGGCACGCTGGTGCTGGTTGCCGACTAATCGCGAAACGCCCTGATC
>Ga0302135_10000766_pt1 | contig 19358 bp, 19 predicted proteins | sample CBN3_surface_MG_FD_203119 | JGI IMG/M metagenome (GOLD analysis project Ga0302135, IMG submission 203119) | Marine microbial communities from Western Arctic Ocean, Canada - CBN3_32.1 | ecosystem: Environmental > Aquatic > Marine > Oceanic | place: Canada: Western Arctic Ocean | collected...
TTGCACCGTATCGCCGAGTTACTCCTCGAGGAGGAGACGCTGTCGGCCGATGAGGTGATCGCTGTCTTCCATGACGTCGACAAGTGGACCAATACGGATCAGGAGACCGACCGACTTGTACCCCCGATCAAGGGTGGCACCGAAGCAACAGTCGCTGCCTCTCGTACCGAGATATAGCCGTGTCGATTGACCTCGACGCGATTGAGGCAGCCGTCCAAACCATCATCGCCGCAATTGGTGAAGATGGCGATCGAGAGGGCATGCGAGACACCCCAGCCCGGGTAGCGCGCATGTACGGGGAAGTCTTCGCCGGGCTTGACGAAGATCCCAAGCAAATAGTCAAGACGGTCTTTCAGGAAGACGATCATCGCGAGATTGTGATGGTGAAGGACATCCCGTTCTACTCGATGTGCGAGCACCACCTCATTCCCTTTTATGGGGTGGCCGCCGTTGCGTATCTCCCCAAGGGTCGGGTGACCGGTCTTTCCAAACTAGCCCGTCTGGTTGATGCGTACGCTCGACGACCTCAAATGCAAGAGAGACTCACTTCCCAGGTCGCGAACACACTGATGGAGGTATTGGATCCGTCTGGAGTCATGGTGGTCATCACAGCCGAGCATCTTTGTATGAGCATGCGAGGCGTTAAGAAGCCGGGGTCGAAGACCACCACGTCAGCCGTGCGAGGCACTTTCCGTAGCGACGCCGTAACTCGAGCAGAAGCACTCGCCCTTCTCATGTCGGACTGATGCTTAAGGTCTTCGAGTGGAAGGTGGGAGACCGCTGGCTCAGCAATGTCGACCATACGCTCATCATGGGGGTGCTTAACGTCACTCCCGACTCCTTCTCTGATGGCGGTGCCTTTCTTCGTCCCGATGCGGCGGTCAGCCGCGGTCTGATGATGGTTGCTCAGGGAGCTGACATTGTTGACATTGGCGGCGAGTCAACTCGGCCTGGCGCGTCTGCGGTCACGATCGATGAGGAACTGGTCCGGACCATTCCGGTAGTGGAAGAGCTCGCGGCTGGAGGTGTCGTGGTATCAATCGATACGACAAAGCCCGAAATCGCGGAAGCAGCTGTTGAGGCGGGAGCGCTCATCATCAACGACATCTCGGGTCTGGGGACCCAGGGGATGGATCGTGTGGCAGCTGAAACGCAGGCGGGGCTCGTCCTCATGCACATGAAGGGCGTCCCAAAGACGATGCAGGAGGTGCCCGTGTACGGCGATGTCGTTGGTGAAGTGGAGGCTTATCTCGACGGGGCAGTTGCCGCTGCGCTGGATGCCGGAGTGGGTCCCTCTGCTATCGCTATCGATCCTGGCATTGGGTTCGGAAAAACACTGAGGCACAATCTCAGGTTGCTTGCGGCAACGTCTCGCTTCTCCGAGAAGGGGTATCCGCTCCTCATTGGGGTGTCGCGGAAGCGGTTCCTTGGCGACCTCGCCTCTATTCCGATTCCGAAGGACCGAGATGCCGTGTCTGCGTCGCTCGGCGCTCATTTAGCTGCCGAAGGATGTGGCATCTTGCGAGTCCACGATGTCAAGGCAACAAGGGCCTCCCTGCGCGTCGCCGACGCCATGTTGAGGTCTATGCCCAAGGGGATTTCGGGATAGCTGGCTCGAACTTGAAACAATCTCCGCTTGAGCTTCCGGTACTCTGACGCGCAGCTAGGGTGCGAGCTAACACGGTATGGAGCATTGGTGGCAACAGGTCTGAAACCAAGGGATTTTCACTGGATCATCCAAGGCAAACTCGCTGTATCCCAGCGGATAGGCGGCTGTGGTGAACAGCATCGCCGGATTCGCCGAGAGGAAGAGATCACCTGGGTTGTCGAGGAGGGGTTCACAGGGATTCTGTCGCTGCTCGAAGGCAACCAGAACCTGTCCGCGTACCGTGTTGCCGGGCTTGAGGCGCTCCACTCAGCATCCCCGACGCCGTTGACGCCTGAGTACGCAGAACGCATCTGCTCCCACCTGAAGAAAGCGCTTGAGGCCAAGGGATCGATGATCTTGGTCCACAAGGACATTCTCGATGATGGGATGACAGGCCTTCTTGGTGGGTACCTGGTGAGGTCGGGCCTTCTTGTTGATCCGATCAGGGCAATGGCGGTGATCCAAGAGATTGTTGCTCGACCGTTGGGTCCTCTGGGGCGGTCACTGATTCCTGCGTCCTGATGACTGATGTGATCAGCATCTCGGGGCTGATTGTGTTTGCTCATCACGGGGTGCTCGAGCATGAAAAAGCGGACGGCCAAACCTTCAGCGTCGATGTTGACCTCCACCTCGATGTGGGCGAGGCCGCGGCCTCCGACGATCTCAACAGGACCATTAGTTACGCCGACGTTGCGGACCTAGTGGTTCAGATCATGACTGTCGAAAGTTATGACCTCATCGAGACAGCCGCTGTTCGGGTGGCTGAGGGGATTCTCGAGAACTTTGCGGCTGAGGCCGTCGGAGTGACTGTCCACAAGCCCAGCGCCCCGATCCCACATGAGTTCAAGGATGTGTCAGTTTCGGTATGGCGAACGCAACCGTAGCCCTCGGCTCCAATCTCGGGGATAGCGTTTCGACGCTTGCCGCCGCAATCGAGCGTTTAGATGACCTAGGAGTTGTCGTCGCCGTCTCGTCGGCGTATCAGAGCGCTCCCGTTGGCGGACCCGAACAGGCTGACTTCATCAACTTGGTTTGTCTGATGACGACGGAACTGGCCCCTCACGAGTTCTTGCTTGGCCTTCACGAGATTGAAGCTGAGTACGGGAGGGAGCGAGCCCAGCTCTGGGGGGCTCGAACCCTTGACTTAGATCTCATTCTGTACGACGACGTGGTGTCTGCCAACCCGAAGCTCCTCCTTCCCCATCCCCGTGCTCTCGAGCGAAGGTTCGTGTTGGAACCGCTGGTGGAGATTGCGCCCGATGTGACATTCCCAGGAGGGGAATCGGCTTCCAAGGCGCTGCTCGAGGTCCAGGCTCAGGCGGTGACGAATATCGGCCAACTAGGCACCTTGGGGGGTGGCGGAGAACGGATGCACAGCAGAGGCGTTTGGTGGGTCGTTGGCCAGCTGATCTTGTTCGTCTTGATCTCTCGGACATCCCTACGGGGAGATTGGCCAATCGGGAATGCGTGGACCGGAGCGGTTGGCTGGGTGCTGGTGGCGGTTGGGGGAGGCTTCTCGGTCCTAGCGATGCTCAACCTGAATACTTCCCTCACCCCCTTTCCCAAGCCCATGGAGGGCGCCAGGCTCATTGACACAGGCATCTACGGGTTGGTTCGTCACCCCATTTACGGCGCGCTGGTTGTGGGAGCGATCGGTCTTTCGATCGCTCGCGGTTCAGGGTTGGCTCTGCTGCTGTCTTTGTTGTTGCTCGGTTACTTCAGTATGGAGGCAAGGCACGAGGAGCGTATGCTCTCCGATGCCTACCCCGAGTATGCTCAGTACGAACAGCGAGTTCCCAAGCGGTTCCTCCCGTTCCTGATATAGGGTTTAGGCATGGCTGAACATGATCCTGACGCGTACCCCTATACAGACGTTGGAGAGTACGTCCCCTACGCAGGACCCCACTTCTCGGAGGCGGAAAGTCGAGAGCGGGCCGCTTCGTTCTATCAGCTCATGGACAGCCGGCGGTCGGTGCGTCAGTACAGCAACCGCCCAGTGCCTCGAGAGTTGGTCGAAGCCGCAATAGCTACAGCGGGTACCGCACCGTCTGGCGCCCATCAGCAGCCGTGGACGTTTGTGCTGATCGGTGATCCAGAGACGAAACAGCTCATCCGTGAGGCCGCAGAGGAGGAGGAGCGCACCAACTACCTCGAAGGCCGCATGCCGGAAGATTGGCAACGGGCAATCGCGCGGCTTGGGACCGGTTGGCGGAAGGATTACTTGGGGGTCGTACCGTGGATCGTGGTGTTGTTCGAACAGAGATTCGGGCTGGATGACGATGGCTCCAGAATCAAGCACGACTACGCCAAGGAGTCGGTCGGTATCGCTGCAGGCATGTTCATCGTCGCTCTGCACAACATGGGATTGGCAACCCTCACCCATACGCCGAGTCCCATGGCCTTTCTCACCAAACTGCTTGGCCGCCAATCCAACGAGCGACCGTTTGTGGTCTTTCCTATTGGATACCCCGCCGAGGACGCTGTGGTCCCAGTGTTGGGCCGCAAGTCACTGGAAGAGATCATCTCCGAGCCTAGGCCATAGGCCTTGCGCTTGCTCCGCCGCTCGCGGGGGAGCTGTCGGCGCAGCCGACTGAGGGGGCACCCGTCTACGAATTCCTGGCCCACGCTCCCCTTCGGCCTTCGGCGAACTCCCTCGAAATTGGGGGAGAGAGCGAACAGTCCCGGATTTGGCTCTGGTTGGCTCTCCCCTAACCTCCTGACTCATGGTGGACGAGACACAACAAGAGAGCGATTCCCCAGCGGAGGGCGGGATAACTGCTGTCCGTCGCCAGACCATGCACGGGCTTTGGCCCGCTGGAATCGAGCTCTTTCCGATTGGTGTCCGAAAGGCCGACGCAACCGCCGCGGACACCAGGGCTCAACCCTCTTCGGGATCTGCGATTGGAATTGAACCATCGAGAGTGTGCATCATGCGGTGATCGAGATTGACGTCGACCTGGCTTCGCTTCTCCAAGAATGGTTCACCCATGATGTCGACTGCCATGAGGTGGCGCGCGACAGGTCCGTAGCCAGAGTTATCCAGGCGCCGAACTCGACTGAGAGTCGCTGCCGAGGCATCATCGATCCGACGGTGTTGGACAAGGTGGTCCTCCCCCGATGGTGTGGGGAAAGTTTCATTGAAGATGTTTTCGGGTCCGATTCGTCGATACAGCTGCCACCGGTACCCTCCAGTTCGGAGCCGTAATAGGCGTACCTCTCGCATCACGTCGAGGAATTCACCGGCGTCCTCCGCCGCGACCCTCCACGTATTGAGAATCATCACCGGTCCTCCATGAGCTGGCGAGTGATCATGGCGGGTCTGTGTGGCCGTGAACTCAGGCGTGTAGGCCTTCGAGAGATCCTGGACTCCCGTCATGCGCGCTCCGATGCCCGCCGTCACGGACGCCGCTGAAAGGATCATCGTCGCCGCTTCGGCTCCGAGTCGCTCCGCAACGAGCCCGGCAAGCACTGCGCCGAATGGCACGACTCCGGCGTAGGCAATCAGCCAGAGACTGACTACTCGTCCACGCACCCAATCTGGTGCCATGATCTGAATCGTGGCATTGATCGTGCCGACAGTCCAAACCCAGAACACTCCAGCCACGAACATGGGTGCTACCAAGGACAATGCCGTCGGAGACAGGCCAGCGAGCACCCCAGCGATGCCGAAGAGGATGATCGCCCAGGGAATGGAATGAACGCCGAGTCGACGGGCCGCCCAGGTCATCGATGCACCGCCTAACGCTGAACCAGCGCCGAATGCTCCCAGCAGCAGGCCGTAAGTACCGGCGCCTTGGCCGAGCTCCACTGTACGCACCGGCAGCATCGCAACGACTACCGCCGAGCTAAGTGCAAAGAGGACGCCGAGGATGAGCAAGCGCCGAAACGCCCGGGTATGGCGGGTGAACCGCACGCCCGTCGCCATCGCCCAGACGATGGACGAGCGATCCCGGTCTCTGACTGCAAGACTCTTCCCTACCAGTATCAAGACGGCCACTACGCCGATGTACGACACGGCCTTGATCCCGAACGCGAACCCGGCTCCAAAGGCGGCGACGGCGGCACCGGCCATGATGGGGCCCACCGCCCTGGCGACCCCCTCCCGAGACAGAGTTGAGTGCGACTGCAGACGCGTGCATGGATCGTGGAACGAGGTCAGGTAGAAGTGTCTGGCATGCAGGCAGTCCGAAAGCTACCCCGATCCCCAGAGCGATCCCAAGCGCGAGGAGGATGCCCGGGGTTCCGGCCCAGAGCCATTGCCGTAGCCATCGTCGCTGAGGCAAGTCCCATCCCGACCTGGGTGACACGAACCAGTGACGGCCGGTCAAACCGATCGGCAAGGACGCCAGCGGGAAGGGCAACGAAAAGCAGAGGGAGGTTACGGGACGCCGCCATCCGACCAACCCATACAGGGGAACTCGTCAACTCCCATATCAGCCACGATCCAGCTGTGATTTGGAAGAACGTCCCAATCTTCGAGAACAGCGACGCGGTCCAAAGAGCCCTGAATCGGCCGGCACGAAGTGAAGCGAAAGCCGTGACCTCCGGTGCACCGCCGTTAAAGGAAGACACGTTCACCAGCGGAATTCCCAGTGGGGTCGGTACTCTCCACTCGGGTCTGAATTTCTGTGCCATCCGTGCACAAACGATCTGTCGCGTCGGAACCTCTCGTGGTTACACGGTGGGCGCATCGGTGCGGTCCCCCACTGGCTTCTGGAGATATTTGAAGGGAGAAGGATGAGTGTGACCGTGTTTGCTCTCTCCGTCCAGGTATGCCTTGCTTGACACGGGCGAGGAGCAGGATGGCCGTTGAAGTCTCGAACACCCTGTGGTCCCGGGCTAGCCCTGCATAGTCCACACGGCTGCCTTAGTGATAGTCACTTCTTATCTCCCCAGCAAGATTGCTCAGGTATTACATGATAGATGGCAGGAGCTGTAGAATATCTACACTGACGATCCAACCTGTACTTGGATTCTGATCGCTGGCACACGGAATTCGGAGCTCAGGGGGCGCATCTCCCCGGGAAGGGGTGTCTCTTGCTCGGGCTTCAGCGGCGACACGCTATTACAGTATCCCTGTATGCGGTTTTGGTATACTGACAATCGTGTAGGGTGGTGACCTGTTTTCTTCAAGTAGGAGAAAGCGATCTGATCTCACGTCGGGAGTCGGGAGGACGGCACATGAGGAGTAAAGGCGTTTGCCGCGTTGCTGGGGAGAGTTCTGGGAACGTACGATTGAGGATGAACCAAGCGATCGGTCTCGCGATTGCTGACGAGATGCGATCCGACAATTCAGTTGTCGTTTGGGGCGAAGATGTTGGTGCCGCAGGCGGTGTTTTCAAGGTCACCGATGGTCTGATCGAGGAATTCGGTTCAGATCGGGTGCGTGACACGCCGATTTCTGAGACTGGGTTTCTCGGTGCCGCGATCGGCGCTGCGGTTTCAGGACTTCGGCCAGTCGTGGAAATCATGTTTATCGAGTTTCTTGGCGTCGCCCTCGATCAGCTTGTCACAGAGGCGGCGCTTTTCCGGTACCTCTCCGCTGGCGCGTACCCTGTACCGCTAGCCCTACGGGCCTCAGCCGGTGGGGGCCTCGGCTTCGGAGCGCAACACTCTGGAATGCTCGAACGATGGCTGATCGGAACACCCGGACTCACGGTAGCTGTAGCTTCGGGCGCTCGCACGGGATATGGATTGACGAGAGCAGCGATTCGCTCCAACGACCCGGTCGTCGTTCTCGAGCCTCGGCGTCTGTACGCGGAACGCGAGACATTTGAGGCTGGCCCAGATGCGGTCATATCCTTGGGCACCGCCGAGATTGTACAGAGCGGAACCGACGCCACCATCATTGGGCTCGGAGGTACCGTCCCGGTGATTCAAGAGGCTGCGGCCGATGCCGAGTGGTCGGCCGAGATAATTGACCTTCTCACTATCGCCCCTTGGGATCGCGCAACGGTGCTCTCGTCGGCAGCGAGGACGAATCGGGTAGTAATCGTCGAAGAGAGCCCAGAGACTGGAGGCTGGGGTGCTCATGTCGCGAGCGTTATATCCGCCGAAATGTTCAGCTCCTTAAAGGCCCCAGTCGTCAGAATAACCACTCCGGATGTCCCTGTTCCATTCGCTCCCGAGTTGGAGGATCGCTTCCTGCCAACAACAAAGGAAGTAACCCACCAAATCGAATGTCTTCTATCGACAGGCGCACCTGACCCTCCGTGGTGGGTGCGTGAGGGTGTCACATTATGACAACGACAGAGCTCACACCACTAGACCGACGCTCTCTTCTTGGGAATGGGCCCGTCGAGCGACTCGAACGCATGATGGAGATCCGCGAAGTTGAGGACGCCATCGTCCAACTCTTCATGGACGGTCACGTGCGAGGTTCGACACACACGACGCAGGGACAGGAGGCAGTCTCGGTCGCCCTCGCATCTGTTCTTAAGCCCACTGACCTCGTGACCTGCACATACCGGGGGCACGCTGCCGCTCTTTCCCTCGGAATCCTGCCGATACAGGTGATTGGAGAGGTTCTCGGGCGCCGGATCGGTAACGTTGGCGGCATCGGGGGCTCGATGCACCTATGCGATCAAAGCGTCGGACTCCTGCCCACATTCGCCATTGTTGGTGCCGGAATTCCTGTGGCCGTGGGGGCCGCCATCGCAGCCAAACAACAGGGTACCGACTCGATCGGCGTTGCCATGTTTGGAGACGGGGCTACGAACATCGGTGCGTTTCATGAGGGACTCAACCTTGCCCGGGTGTGGGATGCGCCCGTCCTTTTCGTATGCGAAAACAATCTGTACGGGGAATACAGCCCGATCAGGACGACCACACCATTCGAAGACCTCTATCGTCGGGGCGCTTCATACGATATGGCATCTAGGGCAGTCGACGGCCAAGATGTCGAGACGCTCCGCGACGCCTTTGCCAAGGAAATTGCAGCGATCCGTCAAGATTCGCTGCCTCGGTTCCTTGAAATAAAGACCTACCGCTACGCCGGACATTCCCGAACTGACCCGGCTCTTTACCGGCCTGAAGGGGAGAAGGACCGATGGCTCGAACGTGACCCCATCAATTTGGCGACAGCCGCGATTCTGAAGGCTGGGCTTGCCGATGAAGCCCTTCTCAATGAACTTCGCCTCACGGTTAAGGCTCGAGTTGTAGTCGCAGTTCAATCGGCGATGGACAGCCCTGGGCCCGAACTCTCGGCCATGTTTGCAAACATCATCGCCGAAAAAACGCCCTGATGGCACAGCACCGCATCAAAGTCCCCGCGTCGGGGCAGACAGCCGCGCAAATTACCGTTGTTGAGTGGTTTGTCAAAGCGGGTGAGACGATATCTGAAGGTGAAGATTTGGTCGCCGTAGAGGTTGAGAAAGTTGACATTGTCATCCCGTCCCCGGTTTCAGGAACCCTCGTCTCCGTGTTTAGTCAGGCCGACGATGTGGTCGAGGCCGGTGATGTGTTGTGCGTGATCGAATCAGCCGACGGCACCAGGCCACCGGCAAGATGACCCATAGCTCGAAGCGAGTGCTGATCACTGATTATATGAGAGATGACACCGACCTTGAAGAGTCGATTCTCAACGAGGCCGGGATCGAGGTCACCGTTGCCGAAAGCCAGGACCCCAGCTCGTGGCTGAGCGCTGCTCTGGAGGCGGATGGCACCCTCACACGCCATGCTCCTATAACTGCAGACACTATCAAGCAGCTTGCACAGTGTCGGATCATCTCGCGGTACTGCACCGGTACCGACAATATCGACGCCGGGAGTGCCGAAGAGCAGGGTATCCAGGTCGCCTATGTCGCTGGCTATTCGACGTCCGAGGTTGCCGACCACTCTTGGGCAATGGCTCTCGGGCTGTCCCGGGGCGTACCGTTGTTTAACTGCCTCATCGCCGATGGGGGATGGCAACCGGCGCCTCTTCCAACAATCCATCGCCTAGAAGGTCAAACGATCGGATTAATCGGATATATTGATACGCTTGTGGCGTAGAGGTAGTGATAATCGAGAAACTGGAGAGCATTGATGACACGTCTTTTCGTACTCGGGGCGGGAACACCAACCCCAACCGCGGCCCGGTTCGGTAGCGCCTGGGTCGTTGACACCGGGTCCAGCAACGTCATGTTCGATTGTGGGCCGGCGGCTACTCACAAGCTCGTGAAGGCGGGCTTTCTGCCCACTGAGATAAACGATCTATTTTTCACCCACCACCACTTCGACCACGATGTCGACTACCCCTGTTTCCTCCTAAGCCGATGGGATCAGAGTATCGGCAAGGAGGAAGTCCTAAGAGTTCGAGGACCGAATCTCACGGAAATGCTCACAGAGGGAATTATCGGTGAGAACGGAATCTTCGCACATGACTGGAAAGCACGGATCAACGCACCGGTCAGCCAACGCGTCTTCGAGAATCGAGGTGGCACCTTGCCCCGTCCACCACCAGTGGTCGACGCTGTGGACATTGGCGTTGGAGCACTGATTAAGGGTTCGGACTGGGAGGTACTTTCTGCTCATGCCCAACACGTCCAGCCTTACCTTGACTCGCTGGCCTACCGAATCGACACTGAAGATGGCAGTGTTGTGATCACCGGCGACACTGAGCCATGTGAGAGCGTCGTCGAACTCTCGCGAGGAGCGACGGCACTAGTGAGTATGTGCTGGGACCATGACCATGCGATGGCGGCCGATGGCGAGGGACCAGGTCAGACCGGGACGATAGGTGCTGCGACCATGGCGCGCGATGCCGGAGTCAAGAAGCTGATCCTCGTTCATCGCGGACCGGGCCTAGAGGGCTACGAATCAGAGCGTGAAGCAAAGACCGCTATCGCTGCGATCTTCGACGGCGAGGTTGTGCTCACTGACGAGCTCGACGTTATCGATATTTGAAGATGGAGCGGCAATCGACTTCAAGAACCAGGCTACGTCTAGCTGTCGCTTCGTTTAGCCAAGAGACCGACACGTTCAACCTTCAACCGACGACACTTGATGATTTCGCCGCCTTCGGCATTTACGAAGGCGACACTGTGCTCGAACAGATGACGGGTCTCTGGACGGTAGGAGGCTTCTTGGAGGCGACACGCTCACGATCTGATATTGAGGTAATTCCAATCGTCCGTGGGTACGCCACAGCAGGTGGCCGCATCACAGACGAGGCACACCGGTATTTCAAGGACTCAATCATCGAGGGGCTCGGTTCGGCTGGGCCTCTCGATGGGGTAGCGCTCCTTTTGCATGGCGCATGCTCTTCCGAACTGGATGATGACGTCGAAGGTTCGATCATCGAGGCATGCCGAGCGCTCTTGGGCCCTGAAGTACCGATCGTCGTGACGCTGGACCATCACGCAAACATAACCAAACGGATGGTCGACGGCTGTGATGCCATTGTGGGATATCGCACGCAGCCACATGACTGGTTTGAGACGGCGCGGGCTTCGACAGAGGTACTTCTTGAAATCATCGGTGGTGCACGACCAACGATGGCGTGGCGCAAGATCCCGATGATCTCCCATGGAGAGCACTTTCCAACTCGTGAAGCGCCTATGAAGACGTGGTTCGACATGGCCAGGTCGATGGAGCGTCAACCAGGTGTGCTCACCGCTTCTACCTTCTCGATGCAGCCTTGGCTGGATGTAAAGGAAGCGGGATGGACAGCCCTAGTCGTGACCGACAATGATGAGGTTGGCGCCCAGGAAAAGGCTAACGATCTTGCTGAACTCGCATGGTCTCTTCGAGCCGAATTCATGGAGAAAGAGTCGATCTCTGCTATTGAGGCGGTCCGGCTAGCGAAGATTGCTCCTAGCGGTGTTGTCGTAATCGCCGACGGCGGCGACCGGGTCTTCGGCGGTGCTGCTGGCGACAGTACGGAACTGCTCGCGGCGATGTTGCAGGTAGAAGGAGGGCTCTCTGCGCTAGTTCCTCTGGTCGATCGGGCCGCAGTGAAGAGTCTGGAGAAGGCTGGCGAGGCGGCGACAGTGACGCTGACTCTTGGTGGCGGGATAACACCGAGTTTCAAGCCGGTTTCTGTGACCGGCTTTGTTCGAAAGATTGCGACCGGAGTAGTGGATCTCGGGGATGCTGCTCATCATGGCAGCGAGGTCGACATGGGGACTACGGCCATTTTTGATGTTGGACCCGTGACATTGATGATCAGCGAGACTCGTGGCCTTGGCGGAAACTTGCCAGAGATCTATCGCTGGTTCGGGGTAGAGCCGGAAGAATACAAAGCCGTCGTCGTGAAGACGGGAGGGAATTTTCAGTACTTCGCCTCGATTACGTCTCAGGTGATTCGGGCAGACACTTCCGGGCCAACGCAATCAGACATTGAGTCTTTGCCTTGGAGCAGAATCCCCCGTCCGATGTATCCGCTGGATGACCTGCAAGAACCGTGGTCGGGATCCTCTGGGCGTTGACCACACAGGGAACCTGGGTCGTGGCGGAAGTTCACAGAGTCGCGAAGATGGGAACTTTCACAGCACAAAGCTCTGGAAACGGATCAGATAGTCTTTCGCACTGCGCATGTTTGCACGGCGGAGTTCTTCCGCCCGCACCCCGTCACCCTCCGCCAATGCGGCGAGGACTGCCCGGTGTTCGACGAGGCCAACCTCAGCTCTGCCCGGCAGGATGATGATTCGACGAATCGCTGTCTGGGTTCTTTCATAGATTCCGTCGAGCATGGCGGTGAGAATGGAGTTGCTCGCTGCCGCGGTGACCTGCGCTCGAAATCGGTCGTATCCCTCCACAAAGCTTCCGAAGTCCTTGGCGTCGACATGAGCTTGCATTGGTTCGCCGAATATCTTGATTAATGCGTCCCATGACCCTGCCGAGGATTGTTCGGCGGCGAGCCGGGCACATGCGCCTTCCAACACTTCACGAACGTCATACATGTCAATCAGTTGCGCGATATCTAGTCGTGCCACGACGGCACCCCGGTTTGGCACCCTGTCGATGAGTCCCTTGACCTCGAGCACAGTAAACGCTTCTCTTACCCGTGTTCTGGGCACCCCAAATTCCTCTGCGATCTCCTGTTCTCGCAATCGTGACCCAGGTGGAATCTGCTGACTTGCTATTCGACGCCGAAGCGACTCAAGCACGCCGTGCGGGGGAGCAATGTACTCGGTGGCATCTGTACCCGAATTGTCTCCAGTGATGGTCATCTCCAAAATGGTCCGCGGTTACCGAGCAGACGGTCCTGCGTCCAAGCCAATCATACTGAATCTGGCATGGGATGTCTCCTGGGGGAAGTCCTGCACCAGCAGGTTCGGACTCACTCTCGACTCTTGCGCTTCTGAGCTGGCGGTATGGGGCGATCTGAGCCCTCAATTGTCAGCCCACGCGCTCGAAACTCTTCAACTCGAAGTTGAGGTGCGTCCTTCGCAAAGGCGCCGGGGTGATAGCGAACGCGGTGGATCGTACCGCTCCACGGAAAACTTCCCTCTTGCTTATGCAGGTCCCACAACACCGGAGATCCTCTGGTTAATCCGATGTCGATTCCATGGAGAGGCGTCATCAAGCCTGTGAACATCCAGATTCCTGAGCGAGTTGCGCGAACCTCGCCATCGACGGTGATGGTGATATCCCAACGGTCGATTTGCGGGCACTCGATCTCTACTTCGACCTGAGTTGCTCCGCTGAGGCCCCCGGCTTGAATCGTTGTGGTCTGTCCGGCAACGTTGATGGAGAATTGAAGCGCTGCCTGCTCGACATAGAGGACATATCCAACGGCCTGGTCGCCGTGGGAGACGAGGATTCCACTGTCGACTTGAGATGCATCAACGTCGACCTCTATCTTGAAGGACCGGTTCCAGATGAGATCCCGAGCCTTTATTCGCTCGATAGTTGGGAGACCAGGCCAGAAAGTCGATGGGGCTGTTGGCCGGTGAAAATCGGGGCGTTGATGGAAGAAAACCCCGCTCCCATCCTCTAGCGGGAAGACGTCTCCATCGGCGGCAGCCTGATCCCATCGGCGAATCATCCTCTCAAGTCGCTCGGGTTCACTCGTAGCCAGATCGAACGCCTCCGTTGGATCCTCGTCCAAGTGGTAAAGTTCCCACCCTTCGTCAGTGAAACCTTTGAGCGGGTCGAATAGGTCGACTATCTCCCATCCATCTTCGTAGAGTCCCCGGCTTCCGTACGATTCGTAGATCTGCTCACTTCTGTGGGGTTCGACTGAGTGGCCCAGCAGCGAGGAAGCGAAAGACACTCCATCAATATCGAGGGGTGGTTCCTCGGGGCCCTGACCTACTAATTCGAGAAGCGTCGGGAGCAAGTCCGCGACGTGAGCGTATTCTGTTCGGATCTCGCCCTTCGGTAGGTTTCCGGAAGGCCAGTGCACGACCAATGGAACGGAATGTCCACCTGCATGGGTGAACCTCTTGTATAGCCGGTACGGGGTGTTGCATGCCAACGCCCATCCTTTGGGATAGTGCGGGAATACCCGGGGGCCGCCGATTAGTTCGCGATTGGCAAGATCCGTAGTCCCATCGGGCGAATCCGGGTGATACGTGCCAGCGTGGCCCAACATGTAGTGCGTAGTCCCTGAGCCAGCGAAGTCACTTGAAGCCCCGTTGTCAGAAAGGAATAGCACAACGGTGTTGTCCCATTCACCCAGATCCTCGAGAACCGATCGGATCTGTCCGACACTCTGATCAATAGTAGAAACCATCGCTGCGTAGACCTCCATGTAGCGTGCAGCGAGGCTCTGCTCATCCTCGGACAACTTGTCCCAGTCGGGTCCGCCGCGGGGCAGATCACTTGCAAGATTGGGAAGGGGGGTATCGTCGGGAAAGAGTCCCATTTGCTTCTGACGAGCGAACCGCTCCCGGCGCAGGCTGGCCCACCCATCATCGTATCGACCTCGGAAGGGCTCGATGTCAGCTTCTGGTGCCTGCAGGGGCGCATGGACCGCCCCGTGGGCGAAGTAGAGAAGGAACGGCTTCGTGGAGTTGCCATTTCTCAGCTCTTTGATCATCCCAGTTGCCTGCTGAGTCAAGTCGTCAGTGAGGTAATAGCCCTCTGGATACTCATCGGCGGCAATGTGGTGGTTGTCTTCGACGAGTTGGTGGGGATGGAAGAAGTTCGTGAATCCATCGAGGAATCCGTAGAAGCGGTCGAAACCACGTTGTAGTGGCCATCCATGCTTCGATCCGGCACTGGACTGCTCGATCTCCCGCGCAAGGTGCCACTTTCCAACCCCGAATGTTGCGTAGCCCTTGTCACGCAGAGTAGAGGCGATTGTTGGCACGTTTTCAGGGAACTCCATGGCGTAGCCGGGGAACCCAGGGTCGAAGCTGGCGACTCTCCCGAAGCCGGCGCTGTGCGGATTGAGGCCTGTGAACAAGGACGCCCGCGTTGAAGTACATGTCGGAGCAGCATGGAAGTTCCGATATCGAACTCCATCGACAGCGAGCGCATCGATATTTGGGGTTGGGATTTCAGAGCCATAACAGCCAATGTCGGAATATCCCATGTCATCCACGAGAACAATGACTACGTTCGGTGCCCCAGAGGCATCGGGCCGGTCGGGCCAGAAAGGGGTCGACGCCGAGACTGTATATCGAATGTCAGGACCTGTTCTAGCTACATTATCTTCGCTCCACTTCTCCGGACTGGTGTCACTCACCGGTTGACTTCTTGGATGGGGGAGTGACAGGGAGCAACAAGCGAGAAGGCATCGCGGCAGAGTGATATACAGTCTGACGAGCCGTCCTTAGCTCACGATCGCTCCAGAAAGGTGCTCCTGTGTTGTGGTTGCGATCGAAGTTCGGAAAGTCCGAACTCGAAACATAAAGCCTGAGGCGTTGTCCTGGCAGGATCCTGATGCCGACCGGATTAAGCGGCACGGCGAACTCATACGCTTCTCCGGGCGTCAGGAGTTCAGGTTTGTCGAACCCGTCCCGAAACTGTGCACGCAAGATACCGTACGTCAGGTTGACGGCTCGTCTATCCTCGTCAACGAGGGCAAGCTTCGCCGTCCAATCTGTGTCGGGGCCGTCGGTCGAGGCCCAAAGGACCAGTCGAGGTATTCCCACCAGTTCAAGTTCTGCGGTGAGGGGAGGGGTTTCGTAGACGAGTGTGTCGGTTCGGCCGTCGTGTGGAGACTGGTCGACAGGGGTCATTTGGGAGCTCGCTGCCATAAGGCTCATGAGCGGGTCCCGTGGATCGTAGATGAACTCATCGCTGTCAGCATTCTCTGACGCGACGCCCTGCCCACTGTTTGATGGTTGCCCGAAGTCCTGTCCGGGTTCGGTGTCAGACAGAACGCCGTCGCCGTGGATAGTGTTGGCACCGCCATTGGAGTGGAGGTAAAACGCTTGTTCCGATGCTTGTGGGGGAGGCCACGACTTGTCGCCCCGCCATTTGTCCTCGCCCAGAATGAAAAGCTGCACGGGGTCTTCGCCCTCGATGCCGTCGTCGATTCCCTTGAGATGGAGATCGAACCACCGCTTGAGAAGCTGCCACATCTCGCGCTCAGCGCTGGGGCCATAATCAATAGGACCGATTTGGCCATGAAGGTCAACGGGGTCGTGTCCCCATGGGCCAATAATGAGTCGGTGCTGACCTGCAAGGGCGGGCGGAGCAGAGTCGACTGCCCTCTCATACGTGTTGACTGTTCCTACCAGCCGGTCCCACCACCCGGTGAGCAGCATGATTGGAATCTCCACTTGGGAAGCAACGGTGCCGAAATCCCACGGGCTGTTAGCGGCCTCGCGGTAGAACGCATGGAGTGGGTCGTTCAGGTGGCCAAACACATTCGGTGGAATGTCTTCGAGCGGCAGCCACCATGTGTATTTGCCGCGCTCAACCTCAAGCCATTGACGACCGGCCTCGGTGGGTGTTATCCGAGTCCCCGTGGGCTCGGCTCCGAGGCGGGGGTCAGATTTAGCCATCTTGTGAGTCCACTGGAGGCGTCTGCCCGTCTCGAAGATGCCGAAGGTCATCTGTTGGTGGTTCTCTGTGATCCCAGAAATGAACGCCGCTTGGAGGCTGGGCGGCGACGACGAAACCGTCATCCACGCGGCCCAACCCTCGTTTGAATGCCCCCAGGTTCCTACCGTTCCGTCCGACCAAGGTAGCCGCGCCGCCCACTCGACAGTGTCGTACCCGTCATCGGCATCAAAGGTCTTGTTGGCGTCTTCGAACATCCATGTGTACTCACCATCGGACGCCATGCGCCCTCGGATGTCTTGCAGAACGACGCAGTAGCCGACCGAAGCGAGTGCTCGGGCTGCGACCACAAGCCTTTCAGTTAGCTTGTCGTACGGTGTGCGGGAGAGGAGAGTCGGATAGCGGGAGCCGTCGGTTGGGTGGTATATGTCTGCCCGGAGAATCGTCCCGTCTCTTACGATACATTCAACATCGCGCTCCACGCTGTACGGCTGGGATTCTGTCGCACTCTTCCCATCTTGATTCATTTTGCGAGCCAGCGCGTCTCACTACCTGCCGGCGCGTAGACCCAGAAGATTACGAGTGGACCGTCGGCTGATGCGGTAGTCACATGGGGGAGGTGGGGAGGCGTGAGAACGACCGATCCTTCGGTGACGTCGACCGGTTCGCCATCGATCGAGATCACCCCGGTGCCCCTCAGGATGATGGCGATTTCCTCGGCACGATGTGAATGCTGCGGAGTCGAGTAGCCAGCGGGCATCACAGCTACTCCCAACGCCATATCGGAAGACGTTCCTTGCTCAGGAGTTGCCTGGACCGATAGTATCCGACCGTCGATTAGCGGAAAGAGCGGGTTGCCGCCGTCGGCGAGGGCCGAAAGAGCCTCCTTCGCGAGCAAATTGAGATCACGGACTTGATGATCGCTCATTTGGAACTCCTTGGCTGTTGCGGAGAGGTGGTTTGACTGTCAGTATAACAGAGTTCCGTTTATGAAGAAGTGGAAGTCTCGGTGTTTCGGCGTCCTAAACCGGCACTGTGCACTGTATCATTGAACGAAATCGAGCACGAGTAGCAGAGGATTAAGGGTGCCATATGCGGTTGGTCGTCGACAGAGTTGAGGTTATCCCACTTGTGGCTCCCTTGGCACGAGAATTCAAGGGAAGTCATTACCGCATGACTCATCGGGCGACAGTCATTGTGCGTCTGCATACCTCCGACGGAATCGTCGGCGAAGCATATGCGGGTGATGAGGTGGACACTCTCCCTCAGATCGTCAACATCCTGAACGACGAGATAGCTCCGAAGATCATTGGTGCCGACTTGATGGAGACGGCACGCAACTGGGAAGATTTGTATCCGGTGACGTTCGACATTCTGAGAGACCGACGCCTGGGGCTTGTGGCGCTTGCGGCCTTCGATATGGCTGCCTGGGATGCCGTTGGCAAACGGCTTGGGGTTCCTCTCCATCGGCTTTGGGGCGGGGCCCAGGACTCCGTTCCGATGATCGCTATTGGGGGATACTATGGAGAACCTGTCGGAAGTATCGAAGACGAAATGTTCTACTACCAGCAACTTGGGCTGGCTGGTGTCAAATTCAAAGTTGGGGGAGCGGATCCGAGTGTGGACGCCGAGCGCGTCCGCCGCGCCCGCGTCGCCGCGGGCGATGGATTCATCATCTCCGTCGATGCCAATCAGGGCTACTCGGTACCGGACGCCCTTGAGTTCTGCCGTCGTGTATCTGATCTTCAGATTCGTTGGTTTGAGGAGCCGGTCGGATGGGCGAATGACCACCGAGATCTCGCAACGATCAGGCGCCAAGGTGGCATCCCAGTAGCTGCGGGGCAGGGGGAGCTATCGGCAGCTGGCTGCCGAAGATTGATGGAAAGCGATGCGATCGACGTGTGTAACTTCGACGCATCATGGTCGGGCGGTGCCACCTCCTGGTTGAGGGCTGCCGCAATTGCTCATTCCTCCAGCGTACAAATGGGCCACCATGAGGAACCGCAGGTAGCGGTTCACCTGATTTCGAGTCAGCCTCATGGGACCTATGTGGAGGGATTCCACCCGGATAGGGACCCATTCTGGTGGAATTTGATAGCCAATCGGCCTGATCTAAAAGATGGACAGATCTCGCCTCCGACCGGCCCAGGCCTGGGGTGGGAGCTAGACGAGAGCTATATCACAACCTTCCGGGTCGATAAGTGATGTGCGATCTGGGGTGGCGAGAGCCATGTTGCAACAATCTGACCTTAGGATCGCTGTGTGATAGCAGATCTAGATTTGTGATATATTGATGCGTGAGCGAGGTGGGCGAGGCGAATCATCAGTCTGGTGCGTCCTTTGCCCGCAAGAACAGAGTATGCAGTCCATCCTCAGAGAGATTGATCGCCGTGAGTAAGAATGAGCAGTGTGTTGTTGTCACCGGTGCGGCTAGCGGGATCGGTCTCGCCGTCGTCGACCTGCTTCTCGACCGATGTCCATCCCTAACTATCGCAGCAATCGACTTGCCGGGCGACGCCCTCAACTCACTTGATGCCCGCAGCCGTGTCATAGCATTGCCGTGCGATGTTGGTAGCCGGGATGCCGTGAGATCCTCGATACGGTCAATCTCTGAGTCCTGGGGGATTACCGGACTTGTGAATGCCGCTGGCAATCATCTTACCTTGCCCAGCCTCGACCTCGATGAAACCACTTGGCAATCAGTCCTCAGAGTTCATCTAGACGGTTCCTTCTTCGCTGCACAAGCCGTCGCAGAGGCGATGATCGACTATGGGACGGGTGGCTCCATCGTGAATTTATGCTCTGTCGCGATGGATTTTGCCTGGCC
>Ga0302135_10000768_pt1 | contig 19316 bp, 15 predicted proteins | sample CBN3_surface_MG_FD_203119 | JGI IMG/M metagenome (GOLD analysis project Ga0302135, IMG submission 203119) | Marine microbial communities from Western Arctic Ocean, Canada - CBN3_32.1 | ecosystem: Environmental > Aquatic > Marine > Oceanic | place: Canada: Western Arctic Ocean | collected...
TTACCGTACAAGTTCCATTCCATCGATCCCGCTGGCCGCGAGAGGGTCGTGGCGCTATCGGGCCAGCTGCTCACCCCGGTGATGCGGCACGGAGAGGTGGTGCTATTCGACTCCGGAGCTATCCTCAGGTACCTCGATGCCAATTTCCCCGAGTCGCCGCGGCTGTTTTTCGGGGATCGCAAAACCCTCGTGGCAATCGAGGGTTGGGAGACGTTTTCGCGGGCTCGTCTCTACGCTCCGCTGATCGAGGTGGTCAACTATCGCCTTCAGGGAGGCGAGGATCCGGCCGTATTCGAGGCCGCCAAGCCGCGGTTCCAGGCGATCTTGTCCGAACTATCGCCGGCGCTGGCCGGGCGGGAATGGCTCGTTGGCGATTCGATGACTGCTGCCGACGTCACCACCGCGCCGGTGGCCGCACGCGGCATAACGTTCGGCTTTTGCCATCGCGAAAATGTCGACCCGGTTGTTCTCGAGTGGGTGGATCGCGTGGTCGCCTACGATCGGCAACCCGATTGAGATCGTCCGGCTTGCTGCGCGGCTAGCGACGACAATCCGGTGGTGGCGGCCGACGACCCGGTGGTCCGGGACCGCCACCCGTATTCGTGTCGTGGCCCTCGATCATGCGCAGCACTACCACCGCGCGATGTTCGGGCTTGAGGCCCACGGATTCGATCCCGCACATCCCGACATGCATGGGATCTTCATCGCTGCTGGCCCGGACTTCGAGAGCGGCACGACGGTCGCCAACCTGCCCGGCGTCGATATCTACAACATTCTGGCGCGAGTACTCGGCATCGAACCGGCCGCGAACGACGGCGCCCCGGCGCGCTTGGCCGGCATCGTCAGATAGCCCTGGGCCGCACGCGCCGCACTCCAGAAGTAGTCCGCGGCGGCGCTAGTCGCGGAACATCAGGCGCCGTAGCTGCTTGAACGGCAGGTCGCCGTACGAAATCAGCGTGTCGTTGAAGCGCTTCAGCGTGTAGTGGTCTCCGGTGCGGCGCGCATATTCGTCGCGCAGCGCCAGGATCTCGCGCTCGCCGATGATCTCGCGTCCGGGCGGCGACGGCGTCTGGGAGTCGCGCTGCACCTCGATGAAGGCATTGGTCGGCTCCATGCCGATCTTGTCGATGTAGGCCTGCACGGCCTGATCGAAGGTCATCTCGTCCTTCGCCATGCGCAGCTTCGTCAGGATTCGTTGCACCCGCCACATTCGCATCTGCAGGCGCGCCATGCTGGTCTTCAGCCCCGCCGTGTAGTCGAGCCGGTCGTCGTAATAGCCCTCGTCCTCGAGCAGCTTCTCCAGATAGAACGACCAGGCCTGGCTGTGGTAGATGCTACGAAACGCGCGCCGCATGGGGCGCGTCACGTTCTCGTTGGCCGCCGCGATCTGCACGTTGTGGCCGAGCCACTCGTGATACGAGATGACGTGAGTCCAGTAGGGGTTGTACGACTTGATCCGGCTCGCCTTCTCCTCGTCCGTGAGTCGACCCTCGAGCGGCGTGAGGATGTAGTAGCCGGACTGTCGACCAGCCACAGTGGGCCCTCCGGTCGCGCCGCCGAAGGAAAGCGTCCGTCGGCTCATCGGTGCCGTGATGCGGGCGCCGTAGTCGATGTAGTCGGGGATGGTGACCACGTGACTGCCCTCGTTCTGCAGCCAATCGGAAGCCATATCCACAAAACGCTGCGCCATGGGCAAAACGCCCGCCCAGGGTGGGGCTTCTTCCTTCATTATTTCCCAGACGGCCCGCAGGTCGCCGCTGGGGTGAATTTTCTTCGCCAACGCCTCCATGGCGGCGAGCGTTTCGCGCTCGTCGGCCTCGGCGACCCGCAACATCTTGTCGACGCCGTAGTGGTCGAGGTACTCGTGTTCGAACTGGTAGACCTCGATCTGTTCCGGACTCCACGCGGGCGAGCGATCCGATCGCGGCAGAAGCTCGTCGCGCAGAAACTCCTCGTAGGAGTCGACGGCCGCCAGTGCCGCCGCGCCCGCTTCGAGAAGCTCGGCTTTGAGTGCGGCGGAATCGACGGAGGCATCGGGCAGGTAGTCGGTCAGCAGCATGCGCGCGAAGTAAGCCTGATAGATCGCGTTCTCAGTCCAGACGCGGGCGGGGCGCGTCAGGTTGGCCTCGGCGTTGGCCAGGATCATCGGCAGGCGTTGCAGTTCGCTCACTGCGCGTCGAACGCCGGAATCTGCGATGGCCCCCGGTCGGGTGAAGAGCCCGTTGGTGGTGCCCAGCGCGAAGTATCCGGCAGGCTGTACGCGGAAGAGTTCGATCTCGGAATACTCGAACACGCGCGTGCGCAGGTGTCCGCGGAGAAGGTCGTAGTCCACCTGGTCGTCGAGTCCGAGACTGGCGCGATCGACGGTGGCGAGTCGTGCCAGCACGTCGCGATACGTCGCGGCGGCCGCCGCGTATTCGCTCGCGGCCCGGGTTTCGACGCGCACCGCAAGCGCTTCAGCGATCAGGTCGTCGAGCTCGGCCGGCGACTGTGCTGCCGCCATCGAGTAAGAACTCATCGGCGCCAGCACCAGGATGGCCGCGGCAATGCCGCGGATGCCGAGGCTGTGCACCGGTCGCGAAGAACTGGACATCATGGGTTCGACTCCTTGGCCGGGTCAGTCTTGGGGTAGCAACGCCTCGGCATCGATCTCTACCAGATACTCGTCGCCAATCGGTGGGGCGACGACCAAAGTGTTGGCCGGCTGAATGGCACCGAACCGGGCTCCGTGAGCGCGCGAGATCGCTTCCCAGTCGTCGCTATCGCGCAGGTAGACGCGCGTGCGGACGACATCCTCGAGGCGACTGCCCACCGACTGCAGGGCGCCCTCGATCTTGTCGATGATGAAGTGGGTCTGCGACTCGAGGTCGGTGCCGCCGATGACGCGTGCGCCGTGGGTGGCGGTGGTGCCCGAGACCCAGACGTGGCGATCACGCCGCACTGCGCGGCTGAAGCCTGCGAGTTCTTCCCAGATCGTGCCCGACAGCACCTGGTCGCCGCCGGCTGCACGGGGCTGAACGGCGTAGGCCGGCGGGAAGCCGTCAACGTGGTCACTGAGGTCACCGGACGCGGTCAGGAACGGCGCGCGGCGATACTCATCGCCACTGTCACCAGGGATGGCGTCGAGCGTGGCGATCGCCGCCTCGAGCTCCTCGTGATCCGCGGTGCTGAGGGCGAACTCGAACAGTCGTTGGGTGTCGGCCAGATGTTCGCTGCGGCCCAGTCGTGCGCCGACGATGATGGCAGCTACGCCCGGCTGCTCGAGGACGTAGCGACAGGCAACGTTCGCGATCGTGACCTCGTGTCGATCAGCCACCGCCCGCGCTGCCCGCAGCACTCGTTGCAGGCCGTCCCAACCGCCGGTCGCGTCGATGAAGCGCTTGTACTTCATCTGCGACCACGTCTCGAGGTCGGCTGGCTCGGCCACATCGAGCCAGCGATCGGACAGGAAGCCACCGGCCAGAGTTCCGTACCCGAGCAGCGCCATATCGTGTTCGCCACAGAGCTGGGCAAGGCCGTGCTTCGGGCGCTGATCGAGCATCGAGTAGCAGACCTGATTGGAGACCACTGGCATGCCGCTCTGTAGCAGCATGCGCATGTGCACGGCATCGGTATTGGTCATACCGATATGACGAATCAGCCCCTCGTCGACCAGCTCCTGCAAGTAGGCGAGCCCATCGAGATAGCTCGGGTCCCAGTAGTTCCATGAGTGGAACTGGAGTAAATCGAGCGCGTCGGTTTGTAGCCGGTCCAGAGCTAGCTGAACGGCAGCGCGGACTGCAGCACGATCGATCGGCCCGGGCTTCGGTACCCACTTGGTGAGCGCCTCGGGGGCCGGATCGCCGTCATAGGCGCCAACGATTATCTCGGCCGAGCCGTAGTGATCGGCCATGTCGAACGTCGAGAAGCCAGCGTCGACGTAGGGGCGCATGTCGGCAGCCGCGGCGGCCGGATCGAGGGTACTGCCATCGCGCTCAAGGTCGGCAATCTGCCATAGACCCGTGACGACGCGCGAGATGTCGAGTCCCGGGGCGAGTTGGTAGCGATCAACCATGACGTAACTCCGACGGTAGCTCACGGTACTGAGCATCGACGTCGACGCCTGCCCGGCGCAACGCCGATCGTTCGCGGAAATAGATGAGACTACCGACCGCCATGACAATCAGCCACACGGGGGTGGAGTGGAAGTACCAGGCGGCCATGTCGGCGTTGAGATCCTTCCATGTGTGGATGCCCAGGAACACGAACAGCACCACGGCGCCGAGGGCGGCAAGAGGCTCGCGCACGCGCGCGTTGCGGAACACCTGGATGTTCGCGGCGATCGCCGGATTGCGCCGGGGTAGCGTCAACACCGCGATACACATGAGCGCGAAGTTGACGAGCATGGACGTGACCATGATGTCGACGCCGAGGAAAAAGTCGCCGGCGAGATGGCTGCCGACCACGCCTACCGAGGCCATGACGCCGCTGGCGATGATCGCCACGTGGGGCGTGTGAAAACGCGGGTGCACGGTGGCGAGCGCGTGCGGAAAGATGCCGTCCTCGGCCCAGGCGAACATCAACCGCGATAGCGACAGCAGCATGGCGGGGATGTCGTTCAGCAGCGCGATCGCGGCGCCCGCGATGATGGCGACGGTCCAGCCCGGCGACAAGAGCACACCAAGGAGTCCCGGCGCGGTGACGTCGCGCAGCATGGCCTCCTGGGCAACGTACTGCCAGGGCACCGCGTGATACACCGCCATCGTGAACAGGATGTAGAAGCTGCCCACCGTGAAGATCGAGATGCCAATGGCCAACGGCAACGCGCGGACCGGATTGCGCGCCTCTCCCCCTGCCTGTGCGATCGAGTCGAAACCAATGAAGCTGGCGAACAGAATCACCGACGCGCCCAGGAACGGCGTCCAGCGGAACGGCACATCGGTCATCTCCGGGACTTGCCCCCCGGAGGCCTCGAGCGCTCGCAGGAAAGTGCCCTGATCGAACCAGAACCCGGTGACGATCACCACACTGCCGCCGATGAACATCACCACCATCAACGGCACCAGCAGGCGCTCGTAGAACTTCACCCCGCGGATGTTGACCGCCACGAACAGCCACAGGAAAACCAATGCCAGTCCGACGCGCACGGGCCCGGTTTCGAGCGCCTCCGCCATGCCGGCGTAGCCGAGTGCCTCAGCCACATCGCGCACGAACGGGATCGTCACGTAGGCCACCACTCCCACCACGATCGACAGGCCGAACCACTGCGAGAAGCTGGCGATGAAACCGAGGAAGGGATTCAGGCCACGGCTAACGTGGATGTAGCTGCCCCCCGCCCGTGGCATGGCCGAGGCCAGGACGGAGTAAGCGAGGGCGGCGATCACGGCGGGGATAGCGCCCACGAGAAACGCCTGCAGGACCCAGGGCCCGATTCCCGGCACGTTGCGCTGCAACATGAACGGCACGACGTTGATGCCGGCCCCGAGCATCGAGCAGATTCCAGTCGCGGCGAGGCCGACCAGGCCGAGTTCACGGACCAGGCCAGTTGATCGACTGCTATTAGATGCGGCCACGCGCACGTCCCGATGATGGCGGGATCAAACACCGGCGGCAGGAACCGTTCGCCGGTACTGGAATCCGAGAACTGAGGCCCCCAGATTATAGGCGGAGAAACAGGAGAGACTGTTTCGAGGCATTCGTGCGGCCGCGGGTGGATAAGTTGGGCGCGGTCTCGCATCATCGGCGTTCGCTTGCCCCGCCCTCTTCTGGCCCGATCCCCTCGGAGCTCTCGTTTGACTGCCTATCGCAGGACTGCAGCCACGCTCATCGCCCTCACCATGGCGGCGCTTGCAGGCGGTCCCGGCGCGTCGATCGAGGCTCAGGAAGCGAAGCAGAAGGGCGTTTCGTGGGTGGCTGGTCGCAGTATTGATGCGGCGGCGTTGGCGCCACTGACCGAGCACAACGTCGAGTGGATTGCTCAGACACCCTTCGGCTGGCAGGACGCCGTCGACACGCCGGCGATCCGGCTCTCCACCGGCGGCCGCGTCCACTGGGGCGAGACCGACGACGGCCTGCTGCGGACGGTCGAACTGGCTCGGGCTGCGGGCATTCAGACGATGCTCAAGCCGCACATCTGGGTTAGCCGCGGCGCCTGGCGCGGCGATATCTACATGACCACGGACGCCGATTGGAACGCTTGGTTCGCCAACTATCAGACGTTCATTCTTCACTACGCGCGATTCGCTGAGGCGAACGATCTGCCGCTCCTGTGTATTGGCACGGAGTTGCACAAGACCGTCGTCGCCCGGCCGCAGAAGTGGTCGGAGCTGATCGCCGAGATCCGCACGGTCTACTCCGGCAAGCTCACCTATGCGGCGAACTGGTACGAGGAGTTCACCGTGGTTCAGTTCTGGGATGAACTCGACTACATCGGCGTGCAGGGTTATTTCCCACTGGGCGGCGAGACCGAACCGGAACTCGATGCTTTGATTGCCGCTTGGCAGCCGCACGTCGCGGCGTTGCGCGAGCTGCAGCAGCGCGTGGGCAAGCCCGTGCTCTTCACCGAGATCGGGTATCGGTCGTGGCGCCGCGCGGCGGAAGTCCCGTGGGAGTGGCCCGACCGCGACGATGACTCGGGGTTTGATGCTGTCATTCAGGAGCGGCTCTACGAGGCGTTCTTCCGTACCTTCTGGCATGAAGATTGGGTGGCAGGGGCCTACTGGTGGAAGTGGTTCCCGGGCCACTCGACCGCCGCCGGCCAGGGTCACAACGGATTCACACCGCAAAACAAACTGGCCGCCGACGTCATGGCGGCATGGTTCTCGGGCGCGCCGCCCGGATCCGAATAGAGGAGACACCTATGCGTCGTGTTCTGACAGTCGTCGCGCTGTTGCTGGTCTCGTCTGTCGCCTGGTCGCAGCAGGGCCGGCAGGGTTACTACCGCTATCCGACGCTGCACGGCGACACGCTCGTGTTCTCGGCCGAAGGTGACCTGTGGAAGGTCGCGGCCTCCGGTGGCCTGGCGCAGCGCCTCACCACCCATGCCGAAGAAGAGAGCCACCCGACGATTTCACCCGACGGCTCGACGCTCGCCTACCGCGCCAACTACGAGGGCCTGTCGGAGGTCTATACGATGCCGCTGGCGGGAGGTTTGCCGGAACGACAGACTTACGAGGCCGACGCCTCCACACCGATCGGCTGGACACCTGCGGGCGCGCTCGCCTACACGACAACGCGCTACTCGACGTTGCCGTCCTATCAACTCGTCGAACTCGACACCGCCAGCCACACGCGTTCCGTGGTGCCGCTGGCCGACGCGAGCGAGGCCGCCTACAGCGGCGACGGATCGACGATCTTCTTCGTGCGCCCGCGCTTCCACGGCAACGTGACCAAGCGCTACCGCGGTGGCACGGCTCGCAAGCTCTGGAAGTACGAGATCGGCACCGCCGAGGCCGCACCGTTGTCGATGGACTACGACGGCGAGAGTCACACCCCGATGTGGTGGGACGGCCGCGTGTACTTCGTTTCCGATCGCGACGGCACGATGAACCTGTGGTCGATGAATGAGGCGGGCGCAGACGTTCAGCAGCACACCGAGCACAGTGGCTGGGACGCCAAAGAGGCGTCGCTGGCACAGGGCCGGATTGCCTATCAGGTGGGCGCTGATATCTGGGTCTACGACATCGGCGGCGACGCCTACTCAATGGTGCCGATCAGTCTGGCGTCCGACTTCGACCAGTTGCGCGAGAAGTGGGTCACCGAACCCATGGACTATCTGAGCTCGGCGCATATCCATCCGGAGGGCGAGAGCGTCGTGCTCACCTCGCGCGGCCGCGTGTTCGTTGCGCCCGCCGGTCCGGGCCGGCTGGTGCAGGCTTCGCGCCGCGAGGGCGTGCGCTACCGCGACGTGGTCTTCATGCCCGACGGCGACAACCTGCTCGGCCTGACCGATGAGACGACGGAGCTCGAGTTCGCCACGCTGCCCGCCAACGGGGTTGGTGCCGGCGAGCGAATCACCGACAACGGCGAGATCCTGCGCTTCGAGGGCACGCCGTCTCCCGATGGGAGCCACGTGGCCTACACCGACAACAACAACGATCTCTGGCTGCTTGAAGTTGCGACCGGGCAAGAGCGCCGGGTGTCGACGAATCAGGAGGGGTCGAGGACCCCGGCGTGGTCGCCTGACAGCCAATGGCTGGCGTACGTCCAGACCGCGACCAACACCTACGCGCAGATCTGGCTCTACGAGTTGGCTACCGACACTCGCGCTGCCGTGACCTCAGACCGCGTCAACAGCGTGAGCCCGGCATTCGATCCCGACGGCGAGTGGATCTATTTCCTGTCCGATCGCAATCTGCGCACTTCCGTGGGCAGCCCGTGGGGGGCGCGCGCCCCCGATCCGTTCTTCGACAAGACGATGAAGATCTACCACGTGTCGATGCGGGCAGGCACGCGGTCGCCCTTCAAGCCGGACGACGAACTGAGCCGTACCGCCAAGGCGATGGCCGAGGCCGAGACCGACGAGGGCGAGGGGAGTGACGACGCCGAGGAGGCCGCGGCGACGCCGGTTGATCTAGCCGGCATTGCGGGCCGGGTGAAAGAGGTTCCGGTAGAGCCGGGCAACTACGCGTCCCTGAGCGTCAACGACAGCGCACTCTTCTGGCGCGCTCGCGAATCCGTCAGTTTCCGAGGCCATCTCATGGGGATGGCGATCAACAACGAGGACCCCGAGCCGGCAAGCGTGGTCGAGGGTATTCGTGGCTACGAGATGTCGGCGAACGGCAAGAAGTTGATGGTCTCGCAAGGCAGCAACCTTTACGTGATCGCCGCCAAGCCGAGCAGCGCCGGCAGCGGCCTGGCCGATGGCCGTGTTGATCTGAGCAACTGGACGTTCTCGATCGACGTCGCGGCCGACTGGCGCCAGATCTTCATCGACGCCTGGCGGCTTGAGCGCGACTACTTCTACGACCCCGGCATGCATGGCCTGGCCTGGGATGTCGTGCTCGAGAAGTACCTTGAGCTTGTGGGCCGCATCACCACCCGGGAAGAGTTGAATCACCTGATCGGCCGGGTGATCGGCGAGTTGTCGGCGCTCCACACCAGCGTTCGCGGCGGTGACCTGCGCGAGGGCGGCGACACGGTGGCAGTCGCCAACCTCGGGGCGCGACTGTTTCGTGACCCGGGTGCCGGTGGCTACCGTATCGACTACATCTACCGTAGCGATCCCGACTACCCGGATCAGATGTCGCCGCTCGCCGACCCCGATCTGAACATCGCCAATGGCGACGTGATCGCGATGGTGAACGGCGTCGACACCCTCTCAGTCGCCCACATCGGCGCCCTACTGCGGAATCAGCAGAACACGCAGGCGCTCCTGCGAGTGCGCCCGGCCGACGGCGGCCAGGGGCGTGACGTGCTCGTGGTTCCGATCTCGAACGAATCGAACCTGCGCTACAGCGACTGGGAGTACACCCGCCGGCTAGAGGTCGAAGAGAAAGCGGCCGGCCAGGTGGGCTACGTGCACCTGCGCGCGATGGGCGGCGGCGATATCAACGCGTGGTATCAGCAGTTCTACCCCGTGCACGACCGTCCCGGGCTCATCATCGACGTGCGGCGCAATCGCGGCGGCAACATCGACAGCGTCATTCTCGACCGGCTCATGCGCCAGGCGTGGATGTACTGGAAAACCCGCGTCGGACGTTCGACCTGGAACATGCAGTACGCGTTCCGCGGCCACATGGTGGTGCTCGTTGATGAGAACACCGCGTCCGATGGCGAGGCGTTTGCGGAAGGCTTCCGGCGGCTGGGCCTCGGCCCCGTCATCGGCGCCCGGACGTGGGGCGGCGAGATCTGGTTGTCGTCGGTGAATCGACTCAGCGACGGCGGCATCGCGCGGGCTCCCATGATGGGTGTCTATGGCCCGGAGGGCGAGTGGCTCATCGAGGGCTGGGGAGTCGTCCCCGACGTCGAGGTGATCAACATGCCTCACGCTACATTCAACGGCGACGACGTGCAGCTAGATACCGCGATCGAGTATCTTCTCGAGAAGATCGCCGAGGATCCCCGCGGGATTCCGATCGCGCCCGACTACCCGGATCTGGCGTTCGAGTACCCCCGCCGTCACCAGTAGCTCTGTGATCATCAGGCCGGCGTTCAACCGGCGCCGACCTGATGTCACGAAGGCGCCCTGACTACTCGGCCCGGAGCGCCCGGACTGGACCGGATCGAGGCGTGTCGCCTGACGCGTCGGCAGCAGTCAAGGCTTAGTAGCAGCGTGGTGGGCGCTTGCCGGCGGATCCTGGCTGGGGCCAGTTGGGAGTTTGGTGTGCGCCGAGTAAGATCGGGCTCTCCTAATGATCGTTCGAATTCTCGGAGGCCCCATGCCGTTACGCCGCCTATCTCCTTGTCTCGCAGTCCTCTTGGTTGTCGCCGCCGCCTGCGCTCCGTCGGGGCCCGCCGAACCCGCGGTTGAACTGACGACCATCGACGGACTCGGCAGTTTGAACTTCCCGAACTCCGGCGCCGCGGAAGCTCAGGAACCCTTCCTCCGCGGCGTGCTCCTGATGCACAGCTTCGAGTACGACCCCGCGGCAACGGCGTTCCGCGAAGCTCAGGAGATCGACCCGGACTTCGCCCTCGCCTACTGGGGTGAGGCCCTGACCTACAACCATCCGGTGTGGGATCAGCGGGACATGGAGGCCGGCCAGACCGCGCTCGGCCGCTACGCGCCGACGGCGGAAGAGCGATTGGCCAAGGTCCCGTCCGATCGGGAGCGCATGTATATGCAAGCCGCCGAGACGCTGTACGGGGATGGCGAGAAGAGTGACCAGGATCGGGCCTACGCCCAGATCATGGAACGACTCAGCGCCGCCTACCCGGACGATCACGAGGCCCGTGCATTTCACGCCCTCGCGCTTCTCGGCACGTCCGGCGGCGAACGCGATTTCACCATTTACATGCAGGCCGCCGCCACCGCGGGGCCGGTGTTCGAAGCGAACCCCGATCATCCCGGTGCCGCGCACTATCTGATCCACTCCTTCGACGATCCGGTACACGCTCCGCTCGGTTTGCCGGCGGCACGCCTCTACTCGGAGATCGCTCCCGGCGCGTCACACGCCCAGCACATGACTACCCATATCTTCGTGGCCATGGGCATGTGGGACGACGTGGTCAGCGGCAACATCCGCGCGCGCGATACGCAGGATGGGCAGCGCGCCGAGAACGGCAACGACGGAAACTTCTGCGGCCACTACTCCTCGTGGCTGCAGTACGGGCACCTGATGCTGGGCGAGGCGGACGAAGCCGAAGTCCTGATGGATCTCTGCTATCAAGGAATGGCCGCGGACCCGAGTGGTGGCGGGCGCTCTTACTTTGCGACGATGCGAGCGCGCCAGATTCTCGATACCGAGGACTGGGATCTGGCTGAGCGCTGGCACATCAACTTCCAGGACGAAGATCTCGGCACGGTGACACCCTTTACCAACGCGTTCGCGGCACTCCAAAAGGGCGCCGCCGCGCCGGCACGTGCCTTCCTCGCGTCGGTCGTCGATCCGGACGAGGACCGCGTCCAGATCTACGTCGATCAGATCGCCGGCCTGCTGGCGATTCACGACGGTGACATCGAGGCCGGCGTGGCGCGATTGCAGGCCGCAGCGGCGCGCGAGGATTCGATGCCGTTCGCCTTCGGTCCGCCCTCGATCGTGAAGCCGACCTTCGAGCTTCTGGGGGAGGCGCTGCTGGGCCTCGACCGCTTCGGCGACGCGCACGAGGCTTTCCGCACCGCGGTCGCGAGGACCCCAGGACGGACATTGTCCGTGCGCGGGCTCGAGAACTCGGCCGCCTCCGGCGGCTAGGCCGATGAACTGGCACAAGCGTCACCTGGCGATCGTCCTTCTCGCCTGGCTGCCGATCGCCGCCTTCGGCCAGGAGCTCGGAGACCGCGAGGCCGAGGTGCTATCGGTTGCCGAAGCCGCGCTCGAGGCGATCACCGCCGGCGACTGGACCGATCTCGCCGACCTGATGATCGATGAGGCGACCACGGTCATGAGTCGCGAGCGCGACGGCGAGTTCCAACACCGGGTTAGCACGCGTGCCGATACAGCGGCCACACCGGCGGGCAGCGACATCGTCGAACGCGGTTTCGGTCCGGAAGTCCGTGTAGCTGGCACGCTCGGCATGGTCTGGCTCCCCTACGACCTGTATGTGGATGGCGAGTGGTCGCACTGCGGCGTTGACACCTTCACATTGATCGAAACCGCGGCGGGCTGGCGTATCGTTTCCCTCGCGTACAGCATCGAGCAGCCGCCCGCATGTCGCCCTCATCCGGACGGGCCGCCCGTTCTTGTTTCCCTGGAGGATGGAATTTGCCAATGAGACCAACACGAATTTCCCTGGCCGCGCTCGCAGTCGTCGCGCTGGGATCGGCAGCGTTTGTTGCCGATGCTCAGCGACGCAGTAGCGCCGATGCGCTGGCCGAGCCCTTCGTCGGTGTCACGACATCCGGCGACGTCGAATCGAGTCTCTTCGAGGTTAGCGCGACGGGAGTGTCGACCGCGCCGGTAGTCGCCGCCGCGACGGCATTTCTTGCCAGCCTCGATGACGGTCAGCGCGCGATGACGACGTTCGAGACCGACGCGCTCGAATGGCGCGACTGGCACAACGTCCATCGCTACCAGCGCAAGGGCGTTGCCCGCTGGCAGATGAATGATGCGCAGGAAGCGGCCGTGCTCGGGCTCCTGCAGGCCAGTCTCAGCGCCCGCGGTTTCGCCAACGCGCGCGACATCATGCGGCTCAATCAGACCATTCGCGAACTGACCGAGCGCTGGGACGAATACGGCGAGGGCCTGTATCACTTCACGGTCATGGGAACGCCGTCCGAGGTTGACCCATGGGGCTGGCAGCTCGATGGCCATCACCTCGCGATCAATTACTTTGTGCTCGGCGATCAGGTCGTGATGACGCCGACGTTCATGGGTTCCGAGCCCGTCGTTGCGGAAGCGGGCATGTACGCCGGAACTCGCGTCTTCGAGCAGGAAGAGGCCAAGGCGCTAGTGCTCGCGCAGTCCCTCACTGCCGAGCAGCTCGGCACAGCGGTCCTGGGCGAGACGGTCCCACGCGGCATCTTCACCGCCGCGTTCCGCGACAACTTCGAGATGCGTTACGAGGGCATCCGCGCCGCTGATCTCGATGCGGCGCAGACCGCGATGTTGCTCGACCTGATCAACGAGTACGTCGGCAACATGTCGGACGGACACGCCGCGATGAAGATGATGGAGGTGCGTGAGCACCTCGATCGCACCTACTTCGCGTGGATGGGTTCGACCTCAGACGACGCCGTCTTCTACTACCGCGTCCACAGCCCGGTGATCCTCATCGAGTTCGATCACCAGGGCGGCATCGCGCTCGATACCGATGGCGCGACCCGCAACCACATCCATACCGTGGTGCGCACGCCCAACGGCAACGACTACGGCAAGGACCTGCTGCGCCAGCACCACGAACGCAGTTCACACTGAACCTCGCGTTCGCAGCGCCGGCCAGCTAGTCGATTTCTCAACGATCCAGTAGCGCCGACTGCAGCCGACCCGCGATGTGCTCCGCTACAGGTTCGTCGTGGTTGGCCAAAACGATCACTGCCAGGCCTTCCTCGATTAGCAGCACAGCGCTCAATCCAGGTCCGCCGCCCGCCAGCGCCGTCTGGCCGTACCAACCGGACGTCATCCAGTTGAGTTCGTCGTCGATCAGTCGGCCGCCAATCAGGGCATCGAAGAAACGGAAGAGATCGGCTGCGGTGGAGTAGCTCTTGCCCCACGGGCCGCCCTTCACCGGCTCGTGGTAGATGTTTTTGCGCAACGTCTCGCCCGCCCGGCCGGTGCGATCCATCGTGGTGTAGCCCACCGCGACGTTGGGCTCGATGCCATCGGTGGCGAAGAAGCCCGTGTCGTTCATTCCCGCAGGCGCGAAGATGTGCTCCTGCACGTACTCGTCGTATTGCTGCCCGGTGATGCTTTCAACAATGGCGCCGAGGACGGTGTAGCCGAAGTTCGAGTACTGCTCCCGCGTTCCGGGTTCGTACTCCAGCGGCTTCGGTCCCCAGATCGGGATGTAGTCGCCGATCTCACGTAGCGCGCCCATCGGCGTCTCGAGCCACTCGTTGGTGAAGTAATCACCAAGTCCGGAGCGGTGCTCGAGCAGATGCTCGACGGTGACCTCATTGCGTACCCGGTCGTTCGGATAGTCCGGCAGGTACTCGACCACCTTGTCGCTCAGCGCGAGGCGGTCGTTCTGCAGCAACTGGATGATGGCGAGCCGCGTGTAGTCCTTGTTGAACGAACCCACATCGAAGCGAGTCTCGAGCGTGTTCGGCACGTTGAACTCGCGCGAGGCGAGCCCGTAGGCGCGCTCGAACCAGATGTCCCCATCGGTGGCGAGGAGCACCGAGCCCGAAAGCATGTCGTCGCTGGCGAGGTCGCCGAGGAAGCTGCCGATCGCGGCGACAGGATCGCCTGCCGGGAGTTCGAGCTCCGGAATGGGGTTGGAGGCTCCTTCACCGATGCGCAGGCCGGAAATCCTATTGGCGTCGTCGAAGACGAAGTTCAGACGCATGCGGCCCTCATTCTCCGAGTCCACGCCCAGGGTCACCGTGCCGGCCTCCGGGATCATCACCCCGTAGACCTCGAGCTGGCCCCACTGCTCGCGCATCGAACCAAATATGTCCTGCCAGTCCGGCATGTCGGGGGTGGCCACGTTGTCGCTGCGGAAGGTCGCCATGGCCTCCACGCCGCGGTTGAAGGCCTCGATCCACGCGAGGGCGACCTGTTCCTGCTCATCCTGTGGCGATGCGGCGCCGAGACTGGGTATGAGCAGAGCGAGCAACACGAGGGTCGTGACGGCAAGGGGCCGCCGGCAAGGGCTTACAGGCATTGGGTGCTTCCGGTTTGGGGATTTCGCAGCAGTCTCTCAGAGGACCGGGACGGTGGCACCCATAGCTCCAAGGATGAATCTGATGAAGATTCGAAATCTTCGGATATGAATGTATCCAGTCCCGAGGCGAAAGAAAGTCCCGCGCTCGGGGCCGACAAACGAAGGGTTCCGGTTGTGGAATTCTCCGGAGCGCGGTACACACGGGGAGTCCAAGCTCCCAACCTGGAGTCCAAGCTCCCAACCTGGAGGAAACTATATGGGTAACATCGGTAAGTATGCATTCATCGGCGGCGTCGTCGTCGCGGGTGCGATGGCGTTCGTCAGTGTGCCGAACGGGTTCTTGATCCTGTCCGTTCTGGGTCTGATCGTCGGCTTCATGAACGTCACCGAAGGTGAAAGCCAGGGTTTCCTGGTGGCGGCGATCGCTCTGATGTTGACCGCAACATCGGTCGGCGGTCTCCCCGAGGTTGGCGGCATGTTCTCTCAAGTCGCCAGTGGGCTGGCAGCCTTCGTCGCGCCGGCGGCGCTCGTGGTTGCGCTGAAGTCCCTGTTGGACTCGGCGAAAGACTGACCGTTTCGCAGTGAAACCAACGGGCCGCGGTGCCGCGACGGCGCCGCGGCCCGTTCTCTGTCTGTTCCCGACTCGATCCGCGCCCGCCTCGCGGTCTTTCGTTACTCGACGGACACGGCCGGCGAGGTCACCATCGCGGTCCGCGACAACGCCGGCGCGACTATTGCGGAGTTCGCTTCGATGGCACGGGCCGGCATCAACGTGGCGCACTGGGACCTGCTGCCGACCGGGGCGACGATTCCGACGGCGGCCTTCGCCCGGCCGGCTCCTTACGTTGAAGCGGGCACCTACGCGGTCACGGTTTCGGGGCCCGACGGCAGTGCGGAGACGGTTTTCACCGTCGTGGACGGCTAATAGTCTCGTGCCGATGGGGCTATCCTGAGAACACCCTGCGACCTGAGCCGAATACAGCGGAGATAAGCCGTGCGACGTAGCCGACGGGTTCTGCCTGGCCTTCTGATGCCCTGCCTGCTGGCCTGCCTGCTCGCCGTAGGCTCGGGTCTGCGCGCGCAGGAGGTCGATGCGCGCGGCATCGTGCGCCGAGCCAACGAACTCGCCCGTGGCCTCAACAGCCAGACGACCGCGAGCATGACGATCGAGCGCCCCGACTGGAGCCGTGAGATGACCATGAAGTCATGGTCGCTGGGTACCGACTACTACATGATCCTCATCACGGCCCCGGCGCGCGACAAGGGGCAAGTCTTTCTCAAGCGCGAGAACGACATGTGGAACTGGGTGCCGCGCGTACAGCGTTCGGTGAAGATCCCGCCGTCGATGATGAACCAGTCCTGGATGGGGTCCGATCTCACCAACAACGATCTCGTTCGCATCGATTCGCTCGTGATCGACTACACGCAAGAGATCATTGGCGCGGAGACGATCGAGGGCTACGAGACCTACCAGATCGAGCTCATCCCGTTGCCGGAGGCGCCGGTGGTCTGGGGCAAGGTTGTCCTCTGGATCGCCAAGGAGGACTACTTCATGCTCCGCGCGGAGTACTACGACGAGGACGGCGAACTCATCAATCGTCAGTCGGCGAGCGACGTGAAGATGATGGACGATCGCGAGATCCCGACCCGAATGGTCATGGAAGATGCGAAGAAGCCGGGCCACCGGACGGTCATGGTGACCGAGACCGCTAACTTCTCCTACGAGGTCGAAGCGTCGTTCTTCTCGCAGCAACAGATGCGCAACGTGAGGTAGCGCGGTGCTCTGGACGCTAGCCTGGCGCAACGTATGGCGGAACCGACGTCGGTCGGTGCTGACGCTCGCCACCATCCTGCTCGCCGTCGTGCTCGGCCTGCTGATGCGTTCGATGCAGTACGGCCAGTACGGCGCCATGATCGACTCGACTGTCGCCCGGACCGGCCACATTCAGGTGCACGGTGAGGGGTACTGGGACAACAAGTCGATCGACCGGTCGATTTCCGCCGCCGCGGCGACGCTGTCGGAGATCCGTGGTGCAGCGGGCGTGACGGACGTCGTACCCCGGTTCGAATCCTTCGCCCTGATCTCGTTCGGCGATCGCACGAAGCCGTCCGGCGTGATCGGTACCGACCCCGAGGTCGAGGACCGCTACACGGCGCTGGCCAACCGGGTCGTGGAGGGCAGATACCTCGAGTCGGGCGAACGCGGAGTCATGCTACTGCGCAGTCTTGCCGACTATCTGGGTGCCGGGGTGGGCGATGAAGTCGTCCTGCTGGGGGGCGGCTATCGCGGTCAGACGGCAGCCGACCTGCTCACCGTGACCGCCATCTTCGAGTACACGATGATGGACGGCATGGAGACGGGGTTGGCTTATGTCCCGCTGGACGCGGCGCGCGAGCTCTACGCCACGCCGCCGGATCAGGTCACTTCGCTGGCGGTCATGCTCGATGATGGCGATTCGATCGACCCGACCGCGACGGTTCTGGCCGGGCTGCTTGGCGACGAGTACGAGGTCATGACCTGGCGCGAGACCTCGAAAGAAGTCGTGCAGCAGATCCAGGCGGACAGCGTCGGCGGGATCTTCATGCTCGCAATCCTCTACACGGTTGCCGGCTTCGGGCTTCTCGGGACGGTACTCATGAGCACCATGGAGCGTCGTCGCGAGTTTGGCGTGATGAACGCGGTCGGTCTGCGCAAGAGCCGGCTCGCGGCAGTGCTCTTCGTGGAGACCGTGCTACTCGTGAGCGTCGGCGTGCTGCTGGGCCTATTGCTGTCGGTGCCGATCATCATGTGGTTTCATGCCAACCCGATTCCGATCTCAGGCGAACTGGTCGAAGTGTTCGAGCAGTTCAACATTCCGCCCTACATGCCGTTCGCCATAGACCCCGGGATCTTCGCTGCCCAGGGTCTCGTAGTTCTGGTCATGGCACTGATCGTGGCCTCGTTCCCGATCGTCTCGATCCGGCGATTGCACATCATGCGCGCCATCACGGGGAGGTAGGCGATGCTCTGGCACATGGCGTGGCGCAACGTCTGGCGCAATCGCGTTCGCAGCCTGGTGATCGCCACGGCGATCGCCTTCGGGCTCGTGGGCGGAGTCTTCAGCTACGCCTTCATGATGGGCCTCGTGAACCAGGCGGTGCGCAACGCAGTACGCACCGAGCTGGGGAGCTTCCAGGTGCACAACCCGGAGTACCCGGCCGATCGTGATCTGCGGTTCATGGTTGATGACACAGCGGCTCTTCTGACCGAGCTCCGCGGCCTGCCGGGTGTCGTCGGGGCATCGGCACGGATCGTGGGCACCGCGATGCTCAGCAGCGCGGAAGGTACGGCAGCGGTTCGCATTGCCGGGGTAGATGCCGCGCGCGACGGGGATATCTCGAACCTGGCCGAGGAGCTCATCGAAGGCCAGTACCTGAATCCCGACGAACGTATTCCCATCCTGATCAGTCGCGAGATGGCAGACGATCTCGAGGTGAAGTTGAAGTCGCGCGTCGTCGCGAGTGTCGTGAGCCCCTCGGGCGAGATCGTCTACGGGGCGTTCCGCGTTGTCGGGATCTTCAAAACGGTCGACAGCCTCTTCGACAAGTCGAGTGTCTTCGTGACGCGCGAAGACCTGGCCGAACTCACCGGATTCGCCGACAACACGGCGTCGGAGATCATCGTGCGGGTCGAGCCGCGCGACGCTGGCGATGCGGTCGCCGCCCGCGTGGTTGCGGCACACCCCGAGTTGTTGATCCGCACCTGGCGGGACCTGTCGCCGCAGCTGCAGCTGGCGGCAGACTTCGGTAGCATTTTTGGTCTCGTTTTCCTCGCCATCATCCTGACCGCGCTCGGCTTCGGCATCGTCAATACGATGCTCATGGTGGTCATGGAGCGGACGCGCGAGATCGGCATGTTGATGGCGCTCGGCATGGCCCGGGCGCGGGTGTTCTGGATGCTGCTCTACGAAACCGCGTTCCTTTCCATGGTGGGTGGCGTTGCCGGCCTGGCCTTGAGCTTTGTGTTGCTCGGCTACCTCGGGCGTACGGGTATCAACATGCAGGCCTGGGCCGAGGGCTTCAGCGCGATTGGCTACGACTCGATGATCTATCCCGAGACCACAGTGGCTTTCTATTTCCAGGTCGCCGGCATGGTGCTCGTGACGGCATTTCTCGCTTCGATCTATCCTGCTCGCCGCGCGCTCAAGTTGCTGCCGGCTGAAGCGATTCGCTCCGACACCTGATGAGATATATCCATGCCCGTTATTGACGCCCGCGACGTGTACAAGACGTATGAGGGGAAGGGCATCCCTGTTCATGCAGTGAACGGCATCTCATTCGCGGTGGAAAAGGGTGAGTTCACCGCTGTCATCGGGCCGTCGGGGTGCGGCAAGACGACGCTGCTCAACATGGTGGGCGGGCTCGACTCGATTACC
>Ga0302135_10000777_pt1 | contig 19207 bp, 17 predicted proteins | sample CBN3_surface_MG_FD_203119 | JGI IMG/M metagenome (GOLD analysis project Ga0302135, IMG submission 203119) | Marine microbial communities from Western Arctic Ocean, Canada - CBN3_32.1 | ecosystem: Environmental > Aquatic > Marine > Oceanic | place: Canada: Western Arctic Ocean | collected...
TGCTATTGGTGCTATGGCAGGTCTTATCATTTCTATCCTCGATCGCACGGGGCTTGGACAAGCGTTGACCTTGCTATTGGCGTCGGTTGGTGAGGACAGCATCTTCTTGCTGTTGATCCTGACGGCTCTGGTGTCGATTTTGCTGGGTATGGGTATGCCTACATCAGCGATTTATCTGTTGCTGGCAACGATGATTGCACCCTCTTTGGTCAAGCTTGGCATTCACCCGATTTCGGCCCATATGTTCGTGCTGTATTTTGGTCTTATGTCGATGATTACACCTCCGGTGGCGATAGCGGCTTTTGCTGCAGCGTCGTTATCGGGGGCCAAACCTATGGAAACGGGAGTTACCGCGGTACGTCTTGGTTGGATAGCTTATGTGGTGCCATTCATTTTTGTCTTGTCACCAGCGTTGCTTTGGCAAGGAAGCGCCTATGCAATCGCGGAGGGGGCCATAACAGCCTTTATTGGCGTATGGTTTGGCTCCTGCGGGTTGATTGGCTATATGTTTGGGCCACAAAGTGCGATCTGCAGAGTCCTGCTGTTTGTTGCGGGAATATTACTGTTGTTGCCTGCTGACGCTATTCCGTATGGACTGTTGATCAACGGTGTTGGCTTGGCAATTGGCATCCTTGTGGGCACAAGAGATTACCTAGCCAACCCAAAGAAAAAACCTGCTGTTGAAGCGGGCGCCGCTGAATAGAAAACACGGTAGGGAGCGGCTAAATAACTGGCCGCTCCTTTACTAGGCTTTTGCCTTTTTCGAAGATCGCATCCGGCCACGGCGTAGACTTGCGGGCGATGGTGTCCAGCGATACACAGACTTGGTCGTTAATCGCGCAAATCTCATCGGTACACACATCGATCATCACGCCCCAGACATGCAGGCTCTTGGGCGTGAAGTTAATAAAGCACGTCCGGACCTGGATAAGATCACCTGGCATAATCTCTCGCTTGTATCCAAAGTTTTCCGTGACCGCCGCCATGCCGCGGGCATTCTCCCGCATATAGCCTGGCGTTATATTTGCCGTGGTAAAGGTGAAGTAGGCCGCCTCATTAAAGGCGCGGCTGTAATAGCGCACATTGGCGTGGCCCATATGATCGGTTTCCATCGGGTAAAACATACCCTGATAGGCGATATTGAAACCTTTGAATCGTTCGAGCGGTGACATCGTTTGCGGCACTTAGATTGTGTTGAAATCGCGGCGACTATAGCTGGGGCAAGGAGTCTGTCAATCCGGTGGGGGAATAGGCGCTCCGTTGATGCTATTCGAAAGTTGGCTTACTCTCTGATGAATATTCAGAAATTGGGCGTGAGGATTTTAGCATGATCAAGCAACTCGGGGTTTCCGCCGCTACACCCTGTTCACATCCTGTAATGCGGAAGATCCTTCTCGATGCCTATCCTGAGGCACGTCTAGTAGATGACGAGCGGATAACTGATGAAGATAGACTGATCGAGTATTTAGCCGGTTGTGATGCCGCTATCGTGGGGTTCGAGCCGTTGACGGACCGCGTTCTGACCGCCTTACCGGAGCTCAAAATTGTCGCCAAATTCGGGGCGGGGTGTGAGACCATCGATTTTGATGCGTTGAAATCCCACGGCGTTCGCTTCGGCTATACCTTTGGTGTCAATAAGCTCTCCGTTGCGGAGCTGGCACTAAGTTTTATGATAAATGCTTTGCGCTGGATTACGCCGATGAACCAGTCAATGCGAGCTGGTGACCGGCCACGCTATCGTAATGGTGAGCTGTTAACTGGGCGCACGGTTGGTATTCATGGCTGCGGCAATATCGGCAAAGAAGTCGTGCGTATGCTAAAGCCGTTTAACTGCACCATCCTGTCTTGTGATGTGAAAGAGTACCCCGTGTTTTATGCAGAACATGGTGTGACCTCAGTATCGTTTGATGAATTACTGCAGCGGTCGGAGGTTCTCACCTTGCATCTGCCGAAGACCCAATCGACCCGTGGGCTGTATACACGGGAGGTGCTTGAGCGCATGCGGCCTGAAGCTGTTCTCGTTAATACTTGCCGCGGTGAAATCGTTGACGAGGATGCGTTAGCGGACCGTCTTGAGAATGAGTCCCTGCGGGCGGCGTGCTTTGATGTTTTTGCCGTTGAGCCTGCAGAGAATGACCGCTTGCTTAATCTGCCAAACTTTCTCGCCACGCCGCATATAGGCGCAAGCACAGAAGAAACCCGTGTCGCTATGGCACAGGCAGCGTTACGTGGATTGACGGAAAACGAGCTGGTCGAGCCTGCTAAATATTACGACAACTAGACGACTGGCGATTTTCCGCCATCGACATTGATTGCGGCACCGGTAATGTAGCTGCCCGCGTCGGATGCGAGAAAAAGGGCCGTATTGGCAAATTCATCGGTTTCACCGATGCGGCCCATTGGAATATTCCGGACATCAACCATGTCCTGCAGAAAGTCTTCGTATTCCTGATTCGGCTGCTTTTCGGCATAGAGCCGTTCCCACTGGCCAGATTTGATAAAGCCGACCAGTAACGCGTTAACGAGCACGTTGTCGCTAGCCCCGGTATTGGCGAGCACTTTGGTTAGCGATAACCCGGCGGCGCGGGCGACAGCGGTTGGTGCACCGTTAGCGCCAGGTGCCTTCGAGCCAATATTCAGCACATTGATAATCCGTCCCCATTTGCGGGATTGCATAGCAGGTAAAGCGAGGCGACACAGGCGGACAGCGGCAAACAATTTGAGCTCAAAATCGTCATGCCATTCCTGGTCGGTGATATCGAGAAAGCGTCCAGATTTTGACGTACCGGCATTGTTGATCAGGATGTCTATTTTGCCTAATTCCGTTTCGGCTTTGGCGAAGGCTTCCGCCGTCGTCGTGGCGTCCATCAGGTCACAGGAGATCGCCACGACCTTCCGGCCACCGATGGCCTCTATCTCACCCTTGGCGGTGTCCAGTAAATCCTGTCCGCGGGCGATAATCGTAACATCCGCTCCTGCTTCCGCGAATTTGAGCGCCATGCCTTTGCCGAGCCCCTGGCTTCCACCAGTAATGAGCGCGGATTTTCCGTCCAGGCGGATTTCCATAATTTTACACCCCTGTTGATTACGGACAGGCAAGGGCTGTCCTTCAAAGAGTAATCTTGCGGGCTTCCCAATATTCTTACAACCTCGCCGCAGATGTCGGGACGAACTTACTAGGATTATTCCCGTTCCAGGGCCCGCCAGCCGATATCCCGGCGGCAAAACCCGCCCGGCCAGTCGACAGCATCAACCGCTTTGTAGGCTGTGGACTGGGCCTCTGCGACTGTGTCGCCCAGCGCTGTCACTGCGATAACGCGGCCGCCTGTCGCGCATATCTCGCCATTCTCTCCAATTGCTGTCCCTGCGTGGAAAATCGTGATGTCACGATCCCGGCTGGCATCTTCTAGACCTCTGATAACGCTGCCTTTGTCATAGGTGCCTGGGTAGCCATTGGCCGCCATGACCACGGTTAGCGCTGTCTCGTCGTACCAGCGTAAATCAAAGTCTTTGAGCACGCCGTCTGCTGACGCAATGAGCGCCGGTAACAGGTCCGACATCAGCCGCATCATCAAAACCTGACATTCGGGGTCACCGAACCGGACATTGTACTCCAGCAGCTTTGGCCGATCGTTCTCGATCATCAGACCGGCATAGAGCACACCTTTGTAGGGTTTTCCCTCAGCCTTCATCCCCGCCATCGTCGGGTTGATTATGGATTTCATGATGGTCTCTACCATGGCATCGGTCACAATTGGGGCGGGGGAATAGGCACCCATGCCGCCGGTATTAGGCCCGGTATCGCCATCACCGACCCGCTTGTGATCCTGGGCGGAGGCTAGTGGCAGAGCGGTCTCACCATCGCACAGCACAAAGAAGCTGGCTTCTTCGCCGCCGAGGAATTCTTCGATCACTACCTCGGCGCCGGCGGCGCCAAAGGCGCCACTTTCCAGCATATCGTCCACCGCGGCATTCGCTTGCTCCACCGTTTCTGCGATGATCACACCTTTGCCGGCAGCGAGACCGTCAGCCTTAACGACGATCGGTGCACCGTGTTCAGCGATAAAGGCTCTTGCGGCTGGAATATCTGTAACCCTGCCATAGGCTGCGGTCGGGATACCGTGGCGGGCACAGAAATCCTTCATGAAACCCTTGGAACCCTCCATTTCAGCTGCAGCCGCACTTGGTCCGAAAGATTTTATGCCGAGATTCGCCAGCTTATCAGCGAGTCCTGCGACGAGAGGGGCTTCGGGGCCAATGACGACAAACTCGATTTCATTGTCCTGCGCGAATCGGATGATCCCGTCGACGTCCTCAGCGGCTATGGCGACGCATTCGGCTTCCTGCGCAATTCCGGCATTGCCTGGCGCGCAATAGAGCTTGGTAACCAGAGGGGAACCCGCAATAGCCCAGCACAACGCATGTTCACGGCCGCCGCCGCCTACTACCAAGATCCTCACTGTGTTATTCTCCCCTGTACTTTTCATTTAGCGCGTTACGCTGCTGGTATGCTTCTTCCCGTTTAGCATAGAATGTGAGTCGCCATGACTGACAAGATAACTGACAAGATCTCTCTTTTTGATTCTGACGCTCCTTCTGCAACAGGACTCGAGCATAATATCAGTGAATTCTCGGTCGGAGAGATTTCCGGCGCGGTAAAACGGACTCTGGAGGGCGCGTTTGGACGGGTCCGAGTCAGGGGTGAAATCTCTCGTCCTAACTATCATGGGTCGGGACATCTCTATTTCACGCTGAAGGACGCAGACGCTGCGATGGATGGTGTCTGCTGGCGGGGTTCCGTTGGCAAATTGGGCATCACCCTAGAGGAAGGGATGGAAGTTATCTGTACCGGACGGATATCTTCTTATCCCCGTAGTTCTAAATATCAGCTTGTCGTTGAAGCCGTTGAGCTCGCCGGTGAAGGCGCGCTGCTCAAATTGCTCGAGGGTCGCCGCAAGAAGTTGACCGCAGAGGGGCTTTTCGACCCCGGTCGGAAACAGGATTTGCCGTTCCTACCCGAAATCATTGGCGTAATTACCTCGCCGACGGGGGCGGTTATTCGCGATATTTTGCATCGGCTGGCGGCTCGCTTTCCGCGCCGTGTACTGTTATGGCCGGTGATTGTGCAGGGGGATGGCGCCGCAGAGCAGGTCGCTAAAGCGATCAACGGGTTCAATGCCTGCGTGGTTGATGGTGTTGTGCCGCGGCCAGATTTGTTAATCGTGGCACGGGGTGGCGGCAGTCTTGAGGATCTTTGGGCCTTCAATGAAGAAATCGTTGTCCGTGCAGCGGCGGAAAGTGATATTCCGCTGATCTCTGCGGTGGGTCACGAAACTGACACGACTCTGATCGATTTTGCCTCTGATGTGCGGGCACCAACACCGACAGCGGCGGCGGAGATGGCCGTGCCGGTGCGGGCTGATCTGGAAGCTCAGCTCCTCGATAATCAGCGGCGGCTGGTGGCTGGGCTGGAACGCTGTTGGGAAGATCAACGGCTGCAGCTTGAAGGGCTGGCAAGGGGGTTGCCGCAGCCTGATCATCTGCTGGAAGAGGCGGCGCAACGTCTCGATAGCGAAACGGATCGACTTAAACTCTCGGTCGTTAACAGGCTGGAGCAGCATCGCGAACGCGTTGCAGGTATCGGCGCGCGTTTGCGTCACCCACGGGATGTTATGAATTCGGCCGGAGAGCGTTTGTTACAAACAGGGGAACGGTTTAATCTGGCGATCTCGTCAAATTTGCAAAACAGCAAGATGCAATTTGACGGGTTGGAAACGACAGTACGATTGCCAAACGCCATCGCACGAATTTTCAAATCAGGCCAGGACCGGATTTCTTCTCAGGGGCAGCTGCTTGAAAGTCTTTCCTATAAAGGGGTTTTGGAACGCGGATTTGCCTTGGTCCGGGATGGAGACGGTAAGCCGGTAATGCGTGCGGCAGAGGCCGTGGCAGGCGGCGCGATCGAGATAGAGTTCTTAGATGGCTCGCGTGGTGCGGCATTTGGCGACGAGGGCGGCAAGCCAAATTTGACGAAACCGCGCGCCAAATCTCAAAAACACTTAATTAAGAAAGCAGCGGTAAAGAAACCCGGTCCACCTGATGATAGTCAGGGGTCGCTCCTGTGATACGGCTTCTTTTGCTTGTAGCCGTTTTGTTTGTCGGGGCGCAGGCAAGCGCGTTGGAGTTAAAAGGGGCTTTTACGCAAGGAACACTGATTACCGGAAAAGTGGCCCCGGGCAGTTCTGTCTTACTTGATGGGGTTCCCCTATTGGCATTGCCGGACGGCAGTTTTGTCTTTGGGTTGCCGCGTGATGCCAAGTCAAACGCGCTTCTTTCTGTTCGTCGTAAGGATGGTAGCGTTGCGCAAAGAAAGCTGAAAATCCGTAAACGAAATTATAGAATTCAGCGCATCGACGGTTTGCCGAAGCGTAAGGTCACGCCGAAAAAACGGGACTATAAACGGATAGCAAGAGAGCAAAAACTTCTCAATGCCGTCCGGCACCGTGTTACCCAAATCGTTGATTTTAAGAATGGTTTTGTGTGGCCGGCACGCGGTCGTATCTCCGGCGTTTATGGCAGTCAGCGCATTCTTAATGGCAAGCCACGTGCGCCGCACTTAGGCGTTGATATCGCGGCACCTTCCGGTGCCCCGATAATTGCGGCCTCAGATGGGGTCGTGTCGCTCACCCATGAAGGGATGTTCTTTACTGGCAAGACAATCCAGATCGATCACGGCCTTGGCGTGGGCACAATCTACATCCACCTCAGCAAGGTCCTCGTGAAAGAAGGTCAGCGTGTCCGCAAGGGTGAGCTCATTGGACGGGTAGGAAAAACCGGACGCGCCACTGGCCCTCATCTGCATTGGGGCCTGACCTGGAAGACGATGCGTCTTGATCCATCTTTGCTAGTTGGGCCGATGCCAAAGGTGCAAAAAAAATGACCCTAGGTTAATCTTCCGGCCACCGACGGTGCAGCCAACCTAGCCATTGCCCAGGACGCTCCGTTGCCCATTCTTCGAATAAAGCATTAATATTCCTGATCATTGCCGGCACGTCTCCGTCGGCGGGTTTTTCTAATTGCTGGGCAAGCAGAACCTGAAAATGGCATCCGCCTTTTCGTATTATGCGGACCGGAATAGCCGGGCAATCGTAACGGATGGAGAGCTCAGCAACAGCGGGAGCGGTCATGGCCATCCGACCAAATAGCTCGACGGGAATGCCATCATTCATCTTTTGATCAACCAGCATGCCGAGGCGACGGCCGGAACGAAGTGCGGAAATTGCTCCCCGGGCGCCGCGAAGGCCTTTGGGGATGATGTCTTTGTCTTCGAGTTTTCTGATTTTACGGAGCATAGCGTCAACAAAGTGATTATTGGCGGCACGATAAACCTGGACATAGGGCACGCCGGATTTTTGTGCGGTCAGGGCAAAGAGCTCCCAATTGGCAAAGTGGCCGGAAAAAAAGATGCAGGGAGTGCCTTCAGGTTTGACTGCGGCGATGTTTTCTTTGTTTAGGACCTCGACACGCTCATCGATGATTTTTTCGAGATGCGGTAACTCCGCAAGGACACGGCCCAGGTTGTCCCATAAATCCGTGGTAATCTGACGAATATGCGTGTCGTCATATTCGGGAAAGGCGCGTTTCAGGCTGGCGATAGCGCGTTTCTGATACCCGAGACGGGGGCCAATGATACGGCCAATCCACCCGCCAACGCCTGATGCGGTGTCCATGGGGAGCAACGAGAAAAACCCATAAACGAGGGCGACGCCGAGAGCTTCTAATGGGTAGCCAACCGCGCGATAAAACCGTCTTTGAGCAGGTGTCCGCTTAGCCATCTACGTATAACTTTTCTAGAAGGCGCTCATGCGCGTTAGCGTCTTCCCATTCGAGAGAAATACGAATTGTTTTAATCAGGGCACGGGCTTCGTCTGGTAGGCGCACGTAGTCTTTCTGCGTTGTGACCGGGATGGCCCCTAGTTGATATGCATGGTCACATATCTTGATTACCTCGTCCGGGTCAAATTTGTGATGATCCGGAAAATCCTGAGTCCCAACGATTTCGCAACCCAACTCCTGGAGAGTGCTGTAGAATTTTGACGGTCTGGCAATACCCGCAAAGGCAACAACTTTCTGTCCCGCCATTTCCGGATCTGGGTAGGTAACGATCCGCGCTCGATAGATTGGGCAGGCGTTGTCGATTTCTTGTGTAAGGCCACGCTGGTCTTCTCCGATGATGACGACGGCGTCACAACGGGCAAGACCAGAAGCAATGGTTTCCCGCAAGGGACCAGCAGGGATGACGCGACCATTGCCAAATCCGTAACCGCCATCAATTGTCAGTATAGAAAGTGTCTTGGCGATTGCGGGGTTCTGAAAGCCATCATCCATTACGATAATGTTGGCGGCGTTTTTAACGGCTTGCGTCACCCCAGCAATGCGATCGCGCGATACCCACGTCGGCGCCGTTTCTGCGAGGAGGAGCGGTTCATCCCCAACCTCTGAAGCAGAATGAATGTTGGGATCGACGAGTATAGGCCCTTGAAGGGTCCCGCCATACCCGCGACTGAGGAGGTTCGGGCGATATCCCTTTACTAGTAAGGCGCGCGTCAGGTCTATGGCCAGTGGGGTTTTCCCGGCGCCGCCTGCGGTGAGGTTACCAATACATAGGACGGGTACTGACGCTTTCCAGGGACTTCCGGCGCCGCAATTTCGTAATGCGGCACCTGCTCGCCATAGCACGGACAGCGGAGACAACATTCTGCCCGTCTTGCTGGACGCGTGCCAGAATTCAGGCGCGCGCATTTTGCTTTGCCTTGGCGTTGCCAGCTGATGGTTTATCAAGCGCCGCTAGATAGGGCTCTAACAATGCAATTACTGCGTCGAGAACATTGGTCTGGGACTGAGCAACAGCGAGAGCTGCTGCGATCTGACCTGTCCTGCGGCCTTCGTCTGAGTGCAGGCTTGATACCGCATCTGCCAGTTCCGTTGCGTTTTGTATGATGGTTGAGCCACCCGCCGCAGAAACTTCCGACGTAACCGCTGCAAAATTGGTCGTAGAAGGACCATGGATGATGGCGCATTCCAGCTTGGCAGCTTCCAGCATATTCTGGCCGCCATGGGGAACCAGTGTCCCGCCGATAAAGGCGATTGGAGCCAGTCTGTAAAACAAGCCAAGCTCGCCAACAGTGTCAGCTATATAGATCGCGGTTTCGGATGTTACCGGTTCACCCTTGCTCCGCAGAGACACCGAATGACCCATGCCGAGTATTTCTCTGGCTATCTCGGTCGAGCGGGCTGGGTGGCGCGGAATAATGATTGTCAAAATATCCGGCTGGTTCTTTGCGATTGCCCGGTGAGCATTTGCAACTGCTTCTTCTTCTCCTGAATGGGTGCTGGCGGCGACCCACACGGGCCGGGTGCTAATGTCGTTCCACAGTGTCGACAGGGCTTTATCGTCGACGGGTAACGGCTCGGCGGCAAATTTGAGGTTTCCCGGTATGTGAACGTTCTTGGCACTAAGCTCGGTAAGCTTCTCGGCATCCTCTACACTCTGCGCAAGACAGAGAGAGAAACAGCCGAGCAAACGCGCGATGGTCCGCGGCACCCGCTGCCAGCCACGAAACGAGTCGGGCGATACGCGGGCATTTATCAAAATTAAGGGAATGCCACGTTGATGAATAGCAGTCAGTAAATTTGGCCAGAATTCGGACTCGACCCATAAGGCAATATTGGGTTTCCAATGATCAAGAAATCGTTGAATCCACATCGGCTGATCAACGGGAATAAATTGATGGATAACGCTCTGGGGCAGACGTTCGGCCATGATCGTGGCGGACGTTACTGTTCCGGTGGTTACTAAAATGGAGTGAGTTGGATAGTCGTGATAAAGTCGGTTAATCAGAGAGAGGATAGAAATAGCCTCGCCAACGCTGGCGGCATGGAACCAGATTACAGAACCTGCCGGACGCTTTTTGCTGGGATTGCCGAACCGTTCCTCTATTCTATTTGGGTCTTCCTTGCCGCGCCGTTTGCGGCGTTCGAGAAAGTGACGGAGGATGGGGGCCGCCGCGTAGGCAAGACCACGATATACCGGCAGAATCATGACGGTGTTCCGGCGGTGTATGCTGTAGGTTCTATGAGTGGCAAACCCAATTCGGTGTCTAATAGATGTGTGATCTGGTTTAGCTCGTTTGCGAGTGTCGCCGTGACCCGGGCAATTTCCTCTCCATCCGCGTTGGCGGCGACTTCAATCGGGTTACCCCATTTCATAATGCCTCGGCAAAAGGGCAGGGGAATAAGGAACCGATCCCAGCTTGAGAGTATTTTACTGCCTTTGGCTGCGTAGCTTAGCGGTAGTATGGGCACACCGGCATGACGCGCTGCGAACACGACGCCTTGTGCGGCTTGCATCCTTGGTCCGCGCGGGCCGTCGGGCGTGACGCCAACATATTCTCCTGATTTGAGGGCCCGCAACATCGCGCGTACCGCGCCGACGCCACCACGAGAGGATGAACCACCAATCGAGCCAAACCCAAGCATGCGGATCGTTTGTGCAATCAGTTCGCCGTCTTGATGATGCGAGATTACCATCTTGAATGGAGGGTCATAGGGCCAGGCCAATGACATCATCAAAAGCCGTCCGTGCCAGAATGCGACAAGAAAGGGTTTGTTCTCATCGATCAGCTTTTGAGGAATTTCTGTCCCTTCAAAACGCCACCGCCCCGTGATTTTCACAAAACGAATATAGTTGGCCGCCAGCCAACACGCGGTGGCGCGCGGGCCGGGTCGCCGCATTATATTTTTGAACAGTGCCATTGCCTAGGTAGAGACCTCTGCCGGTGTGACCTCTTCGGCCTGTTCGGCAAACTGCACTGCGTAAAGTCGGGCATAGGCCCCGCCTTTGGCGAGAAGCTCCGCGTGGGTTCCTTGTTCGACGATTTCTCCGTTATCCATCACGTAAATTGTGTCAGCTGCCATAACGGTTGATAATCGGTGGGCAATTACAATTGTCGTGCGTCCCTCGGTGAGATTTTCGAGGGCGGATTGGACCTGACGTTCGGTTTCAGTATCAAGGGCCGATGTCGCCTCATCGAGGAGTAGGATCGGTGCGTTCTTTAACATCGCGCGTGCAATGGCGATCCGCTGGCGTTGGCCGCCAGAGAGTTTTAAGCCGCGCCCACCGACATGGGTGTCGTATCCAGACACCAACCGAGTAATAAATTCATGCGCCTCAGCGGCGGTCGCGGCAGCAATAATTTCGTCATCGGAAGCATCGAGCTTCCCGTAGGCAATGTTGCTACGGACCGTGTCATCAAACAGGGTAATGTCCTGTGAGACCAAAGCAATATTGGCGCGCAGTGATGAAACAGTAACATCACGTAAATTTTCGCCATCAACCAGAATTTGCCCATCGTCGCTGTCATAGAAACGCGGAATGAGATTCAAGATCGTTGATTTTCCAGCACCAGAGGGACCAACTAGAGCAATCGTGCTGCCTGCGGGGATGTCCAAGTTGATGCCGGAGAGCGCTGGACGGTCTTTCTCATAGCCAAAGCGTACATCTTCAAACTTAACCTCACCCCGGATGGTACCGAGGTGTTTTGCATCGGCTTTGTCCTGGATCGAGGGGGCGGCATCGACAAGGGTGAAGATACGCTGCGCCGCGGCGAGTCCTTCTTGAAGATTGGCATTAAGGTTGGCGAGGCTTTTCATTGCCGGGTAGGCCATCAACAGGGCGGCGATAAAGGAAGCAAAGGTACCTGGTGTTGTGGAGCCGGATACGACCTGGCTGCCGCCGTAAAAAATTATTACAGCGATAGCGACACCGCCGAGTGATTCCATAATCGGGTGGGTTGCAGACCGCACCCGGGCGGCTTTCTGGACCAGCTGAAATATTGTTTCGATAATGCTGCCAGCCCGATCGATCTCATATTCTTCCATGCCATAGGCACGGACATGTCGGGCCCCCCGGAATGTCTCGTCTAGGAGAGTCGTCAATTCGCCCATCTGAACCTGCGTGTTGTCCGACACCTTGCGCATACGTTGACCGATCCTGACGATTGGATACACAGCGACTGGAAAGACGACGAAGGCGATCAGCGCCAATGCCCAGTCATGATAAAACAGTAATCCCACGAGAAAGATTAGTGTTAGAGTGTCTTTCGCGATACCGACGAGAACGTTGGAGACGGCAGCCCGCAGCATATTTGCATCATTGTTAAATCGTGAGATCAGCTTGCCAGTAGCCGTCTTCTGGAAATACGCAATGTCAGCCCACATGAGATGTGAAAACATCCCACATTGAATTGTCGCGACGATTTTTTGGCCGATATAACTCATCAACACCGCCTGACCGTAGGTCGCGGCGCCCTTGATAACGGCGATAAGCAATATCGTAATCGGGATGATGAGCAGCATCGACTTGTCTTTGAGAATAAACACGTCGTCGAAGACTGGTTTCATCAGATACGCATTGGCAGCGGTCGTCCCGGCTACAATTGCCATGCAGAGGACCGCAAGACCCAATCGGCCGCGATGCGGACGCACATATTCGCGCACAAGCCGTGCGACGAGTGACTGTGTTGTGGCTAGCTCGTTCTTTGTTACCACGATCTGGGTGTCAGGACTGTTCATGCGCTCGCAATTTAGGAGCGGAATCATAGCATGTGCCTTGAATCCCGCCAATTAAATGCGTGCCAAGCCAATTGAGCTTCGCCCGCGATAAAGAATTAGAGACCGGCGACTGTCATCCCGTCGATTCTAACGGTTGGTGCATCGGTACCGTAACGGAATTCAAGATCATTTGCCGGGATTAAAGCGGCAAACATATCCTTGAGGTTTCCGGCTATTGTCATTTCGCTGACTGGGTAGGTTATTTCGCCATTTTCAATCCAAAAGCCGCTGGCGCCTCGGCTGTAATCGCCGGTAACGCCGTTGACACCCATGCCAATCAATTCATTGACTAGAAACCCTTCCTTGATGTCACCAATTAGCTCTGCAACCGAGAGTTCACCAGCTTCCAGATACACATTGGTCGATGACGGGCTCGGCGGACCGCTGGTGCCGCGTGCCGCATTGCCGGTCGTCGACAGACCGAGCTGACGTGAAGAGGCAAGGTCGAGGAGCCAGGTCATTAATTTTCCGTTCTCAATAATTTTCTTCGGCGTGGTCGCGATGCCTTCACCGTCGAATGGTTTGGAACTTAATCCACGCCTGCGATGCGGGTCATCGTGGATGGTAATGTTGTCGCTAAAGATCTGTTCGCCCATCATTTCCTTTAAGAAAGAGGTGCCGCGTGCAATCCCGGCACCGTTGATGGCACCTGTCAGGTGACGCAATAGGCTTGAAGAAGCACGCCAGTCATAAACGACAGGTACATGCGAGGTTTTTTTCTTCTGCGGGTTGATGCGGGCGACCGCGCGTTCACCAGCTCTGCGTCCAACTTCTGCAGGTGATTTCAGGTCTTCGGCATAGACGGCGGATGTAAAATCGTAATCCCGCTCCATCGTGGTGCCTTCACCGGCGATGACCGATGCTGAAAAGCTATGGCTGGTGACGGCGTAATTCTGTGCGAAACCGTTGGATGCGGCCATAGCGATACGCGCTCTGCTGTAACCGGCTTCTGCACCTTCGGAATTGGTAACACCTGCCACCGCACGGGCGGCTTCTTCCGCCTCAGTGGCCATGTCGATCAATGTCTGGGTTTCTGGCTCGACCGGATCGAAGCTATCCATTTCGGCGATAGTCTTGGCAATCTGGTCGGGATCGGCAATGCCACACCATGGGTCTTCGGGTGCAGCCTTCGCCATTGCGACGGCCCGTTCAGCCATTTCCCGTAAGGCGCCGTCGGAATGATCCGTAGAGGAGACGATGGCTTGTTGCTTACCGATAAAGACCCGTAACCCCATATCAGCAGATTCGGCTCTTTCCAGTTTTTCTGGTGCGCCGAGACGTTGGGAGACTTCAATCGAGGTGGCGTCAAATACCACTGCGTCGGCGGTCTCTGCTCCCTCTTTTTTAGCCATCTCCAGCAATTTCGACAGGAGGTCGAGCTGGTTTACCTGTTCAGTCATCGGAATTCCTTTTCCAGATCGGGTTGCCGGAGCCGGGCAGGCCATATTCCTGCCAGTCGCGGGTTACTTTTTCAATTATATCGTCGCTCATGCGAATCTTGCGGCCCCACGGGCGCTTTGTTTCGGGTGGCAGTTTTGCCGTCGCATCAATGCCGACTTTGGAGCCCAGACCAGATTCTGGCGAGGCAAAGTCGAGATAATCAATTGGGGTGTTTTCTACGAAGGTACAATCTCGGGCTGGGTCGACATTAGTTGAAATCGCCCAGATAACATCTTTCCAGTTACGCGCATCGATATCGTCATCCACGACGATAACGAACTTGGTGTACATGAACTGGCGAAGATACGACCATACCCCCATCATGACGCGCTTGGCATGTCCTGGATAACCCTTGCGGATTGAGACAACAGCGACGCGATAGGAACACGCTTCAGGCGGCAACCAGAAATCAGTGATCTCCGGAAATTGCTGGGTCAGTAGCGGGACGAAGACGTCGTTCAGGGCTTCGCCAAGAACTGACGGTTCGTCCGGTGGGCGGCCAGTAAAGGTCGAGAGATAGATCGGGTCACGCCGCGTGGTAATTGCGGTCAATGTGAAGACCGGGAAGTCCTCGACCGCGTTGTAATAGCCCGTGTGATCGCCGTAGGGGCCTTCGCCCTCATACTGGGTTCGCGACACATGACCTTCGAGCACGATCTCTGCATTGGCGGGAACTTTCAGTGGTACCGTCTTACAATCAACGAGCTCGACTTTCTTGTCGCGCAACAACCCTGCGAATTGATATTCCGAAATTGATTCCGGTACCGGGGCGACAGCGGCGATGATTGTTGCCGGGTCAGCGCCGATGACGGCGGCAGCGGGAATAGACTCACCGGTGGCTATAGCATGCGCCTGCGCGCCGCCACGATGTTTGAGCCAGCGCATCAGCGTCGTATTTTTGCCCGTCACCTGCATCCGGTAAATGCCGAGATTGGTCCTACCCGGTCCTTCGGTGACGACCAGCGGCCAAGTAATTAGGGGCGCAGGTTCATCCGGCCAGCAACTTTGAATTGGAAGTTTTGCGAGATCAATGTCATCGCCGGTCAGGACGACTTCCTGACAGGGTGCGTTGGACACCAGCTTTGGTTTCATCGCGAAGACTGACTTGATCATCGGTAACATTTGTAGCGCTTCACGCCAGCCGCCGGGTGGCTCCGGTTGGCGGAGGAAAGCGAGCTGTTCACCGAACTTGCGGAGCTCTTCAGGCTTGCGGGCCATGCCGGCTGCCACACGCTCTACAGTGCCAAACAGATTTACCAGGACGGGCATATCGCTGGGCGTGCCATCGTCGCGTAATGGGTTTTCAAACAGCACAGCCGGTCCGCCTTCTGCGAGAAGCCGGGTCTGGATTTCTGTCATTTCGAGCGCGGTCGAGACTGGCTTGGAGACACGGGTTAATTCTCCGTCCCGTTCAAGCTGCTCCATAAAATCACGCAGACTGGCAAATGCCATCGTTTCTTCACTCTCAGAACCCAAAAAAACACGGTCGCGCAGTTGTTTAGCACGTTGTTGGGGGGATTTGGCAAACCCATTGGTGCGGAGCGGTAGCGAATTGCCAAGGGGCTAAAGCTGTCGTAGAGGATATGGTCCTAATTTGGAGAACTGTTTTGCTCGATCCTGTTGCGCACGCAAAGGCGTACCCCTTTCCCGCCCCTGACCATTCTTATGTCTTTGAAGACGGCAATTGGTCACCGTTGGAGAACGATGGTTTCGATATGACGGGACGGACGCCTGTACTGGCAGCAGGGTCCAACCAGTCTCCCGAACAGCTCGCCCGAAAATATTCTGATTTGCCAGGAATTGGCCCAATCCCGGTCATACGAGGACGCCTCGGTGATTTTGACGTGGTCTATGCCGCGCACCTCGCAGGCTATGGCTCAATGCCTGCGACCTTTCAAAATTCGCCCGGAACAACAGTTTCGGTATTTGTTGCCTGGTTTACGGATCCGCAGCTTGAACGCATGCATGCGACGGAAGGTAACTATAGCTATGATCGTTTAACGGATATCTGGCTGCAGACCGATCTCGGGCCAAGCCCGCAAGAGGTCTTTGCCTATACGGCTAAAGTTGGTTGCTACAATCACAATGGTGGCTGTTTAAGCTTGGCGGAAATTCCGGCGACAGATAGAAAGTTTCCGTCGGCAACCCAAAGTGAAGCGCAGGGATTTTTGCGGGATCGACTCGCCGTCGGTGCTGACCTGGACCAGTTTGTTGCTGACCACATAGCGGACAATGTCGTGCGTGTGGGACGAGTTGCTGCCATGCGGGCCGACGCCATTGAGATTGGTTATCCGCGTGACTCTATTTTGTCTCTTTAGATTTTCAGCAGGGCTTTCAAAGCATCACTGCAGGACTCCGGCGCTGCATAGGTCGGCACACCGGCGCTGTTTAGTCTGTGGATAATGGCAGGCGCATCCGGGCTGCAATAAACGAGCAACGGCTTCGACGTTTTTTTCACGGCTTCAATGACCGGGTCAGCAACCAGCTCAGGTCGCCCGACACCGGATGATCCGACGATAGGAATGACGACGTCATACTCATTGGCTTCGAGCAGGGCGGTGATCGAGCCGCTAACAATTTCCGGAGTCAGTCCGGCAAGCGTCAGGTCGATGGGGTTACGGTCGGCGGTAAAACCGGCATGGCTGAACAGTGAAGCGAGCCGGGCGGCTGTTTTGCGGCTTGGGGCGGGGGTGGTGAAGCCTGCGAGCCCGCATCGGTCAGCAACCAGACCACCGGCACCACCGGTTGAGGTGAGAATGCCGACGCGGCGACCTTTGGGTATTTTGCCCATGCTGAGCGCCATGGCTATATCCAGCAGGTCGTCAAAACGTTCCGCTCGCACGACACCGTTCTGGGCAAACAAAGCATCATAAAGCCGGTCATCGCCGGCCATGGCACCAGTATGCGAAGCTGAAGCCAGGGCCCCGGCCTCGGATTTTCCGACCTTGTAGACGATCAAATTCTTTCCAGCGCGGTTCGCTAATTTGCTCAGCTTTGCGAAGCGTTTCGTGTCATGCAGCCCTTCCAGGTAGAGGGTGATGCCAGAAGTATCGTCCTCTCCAATCATCCATTCGAGAATATCGCAAACCTCTAGATCGCCTTCGTTTCCTGTCGCCACCAGGTGAGACAGGCCGATGCCTTTCGCTGCGGCGCGCGACAGGAGGGAGCCTAAAATGCCGCCCGATTGTGAAATGACACCTATGCTGCCTGCGGTAAGGTGCTCGGTGTCGAGGGCACCGGACGCGGAGAGAGTTATTCTATCCCGCAGATTTAAAAGTCCGATGGTGTTGGGGCCGAGAACCCGCATCTTACCCGCAGCCTCAGACAACGCGGCCTGTCGCTTTACGCCTGCAGGTCCGGTCTCGCCATAACCACCAGCCAGGACAATCGCGACTGAGGTGCCAAGGGCTGAGAGTTGCCGCGCGGCGTCTTCAGTCCCTACTGGTCCCAGCAAAATCATAGCGGCATCTGGTGTGCCCGGGAGATCCTCGATGCTCGCGTAGCACCTCATGCCATCGATATCCGCCACCCGCGGATTGACGGGCCAGATGTCGCCTGTAAAACCATGTTTACGGAGAAACTGTAATGGCCGGCCAGCAGTCTTCATGGGATCGGTGGAGGCGCCAATGATCGCTACCGATTTCGGTCGGAATAGGTTTTCGATTGTAGAGATAGGCACGGTGCTATTTTTTTACTTTGTCGAGGAAAGCGGTCACCGCGTTGCGATGCTCGTCGGTGGTATAACATATTGCCTGAGCCTGACAGCCAAGCGCAAACACCTCTTCGATCGATAGTTCCATACTTTGATCCATGATCGATTTGGCAAGCGCCAAGGCATTGGGGGAGCCGGCGGTCATTCGTTCAGCGGCAGCGACCGCTTCATTAAGTAATGTTTCGTGGCTCGCAACAGCTTCGATCATGCCAAGGCTCAGCGCTTCCTCGGCAGGGACCCGGCGTCCGGAGAAGATGAGCTCCTTGGCACGTGCCAGCCCGACGCGGCGTGGCAGAAAATACATCCCGCCGCCATCCGGGATCAGGCCCCGCAAGAGATAACTCATCGTGAACATGGCCTTGTCGGAGGCGATGACGAAATCGCAACACAGCGCGAGATCGGCGCCAAGCCCAGCGGCAGCACCATTGACCGCCGCAATCGTTGGCTTGGCGAGACCATGCAGCATGGTCACTGCGTGGTGGGTTCGGCGCTGGCGTTGCCAGCCATTCATCGCAACGGTTCCGATGGGGGCTTCCAAGCGTTCCCGCATGGCGGCGATATCACCGCCCGCACAGAAGGCTTTGCCGCTACCCGTTAGCACGATGGCTCGTACTTCTTCCGCCTGACCCGCCCAATCGACCGCGGCCATGAGATCGGTGCGCATGGCATCATCGATGGCGTTGAGTTTTTCCGGCCGGTTTAAGGTGATGGTTGCGACGGCATCTTGCTGCGAAATCGCGATGCGCTCGGAATTGGGTTTGTCCATTCTCTTATCCATTTTGTGTCATGTTGCCATCTGTTTAGCATGAAAACCGGTGGTGACGATGCCGGGTTAATTCGAACTCCCTGATTGACATCGCGCGTCTGGTTGTCTGTCATCCCTAACAATTGTAATGCAGGAATCGATGACTATTGTTTCTTATGATGATGCGCCGTTGCCGATCCGTCAGGATTTGCTCGATGCGCATCAGGGAGACGCCTGGGTGCCGTGGATTGCGCGGGACGACGCCAGTGAAGTTGATCGCGAAACCTTTGGTCCTGGTGTGTCGAATATTCGAAGGTCGCTGAGTCTCGTGCCAGCGGAAGCGCACGGATTTTTCGACCTGGTGTCCAATCAGTATTTGTCTGCTGAGCAGATGAGAGATTTTGCGACGCGTTTTCGGGCGATTACCCGAGCGCAGATCGAACTAATCGCGGGTCGAATATCGGCCATCAATCAGTGCGCCTATTGAACCACCAGCCATACGGCTCTGCTCTGTGCGATCAGCGAACAAACTGGTGACGAGATCGATCTGAGTAGTGTGATGGGTGATGCAGATGGCGATGGCGGTATCCCAAACGGGACCATGCTGGTCAATTTTGCGGAAGCGGTTGCTGGCGATG
>Ga0302135_10000783_pt1 | contig 19120 bp, 20 predicted proteins | sample CBN3_surface_MG_FD_203119 | JGI IMG/M metagenome (GOLD analysis project Ga0302135, IMG submission 203119) | Marine microbial communities from Western Arctic Ocean, Canada - CBN3_32.1 | ecosystem: Environmental > Aquatic > Marine > Oceanic | place: Canada: Western Arctic Ocean | collected...
GAGTGACCCGGCGCTGGCTGAGACCAACGGTAAATATTATGACCAATGTGAACTGACGGATTATTCCCCCCAGGCAGATGATGGGTCGCTGTGTAAGAAACTTTGGGACGTCAGCGCAGAACTGACTGGGTTTGTTGGCTAAAAGAGAGATCTCTCCGCTGCGGTCGAGATGACAACACTCCGTCGAGATAACAACACTCCGTCAGGATGACTTTACAGCATCCTCAAGGATGAACTTCGCACCTTTTTCAGCAATCATCACCGTTGGTGCATTGGTGTTGCCGGAGATAATGGTGGGCATCACTGATGCATCGATAACTCTTAACCCCCGGATACCGTGAACTTCCAGCCTGTCGTTCACGACCGCTAAGGGGTCATTACCCATCTTGCAGGTGCCAACCGGGTGGAAGATGGTCGTTCCCAGGTCGCGAGCTGCCCGTTCCAGGTCTGCATCAGTCACCACATCCGCGCCGGGTTTCAGTTCTTCCGGCTTGAACCTACTGAGTGCAGGTGAGGCCATGATTTTTCGTGTGTACTTCAACCCGCTCACCGCGACCTGCAGATCTTCTTCTGTCGACAGGTAATTAAGAGTAATGGCTGGGTAGTCCTCCGGCCGATTCGATTTGATACGGACATGCCCGCGGCTCGAGGGTCTGAGATTGCAGACGGATGGCGTTATCGCGTTGTACTTATGTAGCGGATCGCCGAACTTGTCGAGAGACAAAGGTTGAACATGCCACTCGATATTGGCCGTCGGCTGGTTCTCATCACTTTTGGCGAAGGCACCTAGCTGTGAAGGTGGCATGGTAAGCGGGCCGGTCTTTAGCAGAAAGTACTCGATGCCCATCGCCGCCAGACCAAACAGGGAATTAATCCGTTGGTTGAGCGTCACCGTATTGTGCACCTTGTAAATCGTTCGTACCTGCAGGTGATCCTGCAGGTTCTCACCGACGCCTGAAAGCTCATGTGCGGGGATAACACCTCGTTCCTTTAATAACTCACCGTTACCGACGCCGGAAAGCTGCAGGATTTGTGGTGATCCGATGGAACCCGCGGATAGCAATACTTCGCGACTTGCATCGAATGTTTCAATGCCTCGTTTTGTTTGAACCTGGATACCGGTACATCTTTTTTCGCCGGATAGGTGATCAAACAGTAGTTTCTGGACATGGGATTCGGTCAGAATCGTCAGGTTGGGCCTTGCCTTGGCCGGATCCAGGAACGCCTTGGTTGCGCTCCACCTGGAACCCCGGCGCTGGGTCATTTGGAAGTAGGCATTCCCTGAGTTGTCGCCGCGATTGAACTCGGCGATCTTTGGAATGCCAGAATCGGCTGCGGCGTCGCGCCACGCATCAAGAATTTCCCAGTTAACCCTGCGCTCCTCGACGCGCATTTCACCCCCTGCGCCATGAAACTCATCGGCGCCATGCTGATAGTCCTCGGAATGTTTGAACACGGGTAAAACGTCATCCCAGGACCAGCCAAGATTGCCTAATTGTGCCCAGTGATCATAGTCACCGCGTTGGCCACGCATGTAGATCATGCCGTTAATGGAAGAGCACCCGCCCAGCACCTTGCCTCTGGCGTAGCCAATACTCCGACCGTTCAGGCCAGGGTCTGGCTCAATTTCGTAGCACCAGTCGGTACGGGGATTGTTGATGGTGTAGAGATAACCCACCGGGATATTGATCCAAAAATAGTTGTCTTTCTTGCCTGCCTCAATCAGCAGGACATTGTATTTACCATTAGCAGTGAGCCGGTTAGCCAGAACGCAGCCCGCGGTGCCGGCGCCAACAACAATATAATCGAAGGTAGTCATGTCACGCAGCCGCCTCAATCAGCGATTCAAGTTCAACCAGCCTGACGGAGATACGCTGTGCCTTCTGGCTACCAAGATGAACGATAAGCTGGTCGACGCCTAGATCTTCATACCCCTTAACCATGTCAGTGGTCACCTGGTAGGGCGGAGTGATCACCAACTGAAAGTCATCTCGATTGCGTCCTTCTTTGGCAAGGGCGGCGTCCAGCTTCAGGGTCACCTGTGCGGTTGCTTCAAGATCCACCTGGAAGCCATACCATCCGTTGCCATATTTCGCTGCCCGGCGAAAACCAGCACTGCTGTGGCCGCCAACGATAATTGGGATGTGCGGCTTCTGGACCGGTTTTGGATCCATGCGGCAAGGGGCAAGATCGTAAAATTCACCATGAAATTCGGCGACCGGTTCGGTCCATAACTGTTTCATCATTTGCAGTATTTCATCACAACGCTTACCTCGGTCATTGAAGTTGTAACCACAGGCAATCACTTCTTCCTTGCACCAACCCACGCCGATGCCGAAATCGATACGGCCCTGGGTTAGCCAGTCGAGGGTTGTAAACTCTTTGGCAGTATAGACGGGGTTACGCTGCGGTAAGAGGGTGATTCCCGTGCCGAAACGTAACGTCTTGGTGCAGGCTGCGAGGTAACCGAATGTTGCAACGGTATCGAGCATCCCGCCGCCTTCTGGGACGGGCAGTTTGCCAGTGGCCGACCCTGGGTAAGGGGATTCCGTCTTGTCGAACAGGACGACATGTTCACCCATCCACAGTGAATCAAGCCCAATGCTCTCCGCACTTTGTGCAAACTCACCGATCATCTGCGGTGTGCAGATGGGTGACATAAAGGTAGAAAAAGTGCCGATTTTCATAAGTTAGTCCAGACGTTCATTTTCGAAAAAAGTACAGGGTGTTGCGGTACCTGAAGAATAGCAGCGACCCAGGCCATGCATCATGTCAGTGCTGAACTCCCCTTCAAATCTATCGCCATTTGTAAACGTCATGGTGCCGCTACCCTGGCGAAGGCCGTCTTCCCAGTGGCCCCGATAGACCCGTCCATCAGGCCATTTTCGTTTCCCTTCTCCCTCGGGTTTGCCGTCCGAAAAGCCACCCTCATGAATGACCCCGTTTGCGAAGTGAGCGACCCCATATCCATGGGAATTGTCGTTCTGGAACTGACCGTTGTAGGAGTTGCCGTTAGGCCAGGATCGCTCTCCGGCGCCCTGCATGCGTCCGGCAGTAAACTCCCCCTGGTAGATACTGCCATCAGCAAAGGCGAGAACGCCACTTCCCTCAATAACGCCATAGTGGACTTCGCCCATATAGATGTCACCAGAGCTCAAGGTAAGGGTACCGCGACCATGGGGTTTTTCATCAGCAAACTCGCCCTGGAATCGATCGCCGACAGCTGAGGTGTAATCCCCCTGACCGGCAACGACGTCGTTGATGAATTGGCCTCGATAAAAGCTACCATCGGGCCAGTGCAGTTCACCCTTGCCGTGCAGTTTGCCGAGGCTGAGGTCACCGGTATAGGTTCTGCCATTCGTAAATAACATATTGCCTTTGCCGTGCGGTAGGCCGCCGCGAACATCCCCTCGGTAGATCTGTCGGGATGGCCATGTAATTGTTCCCTTGCCATTCAGCTCGTCTGAAAAGATTCCGTCGTAAGAAATGTCGTTGCGGACTATTGGTGCAGGAGGGATTATGGAACTGGGCTCGGTGACTATTTCTGCTATTGGCTTGATTTTTATGGGTTGCTCGGGATCTACGAGGCTGGACTCGCTAATCACTTCTGCTACTGTTTTGAGAGTCATGGGTTGGTCAGGTTTGACGAAGTAGCCCACGGTCGTCATACCTATTCCAACGGCAAGGATAAACCAGTGATAGATTGAAAAATGATCGAAGTACTGAAGCATCAAGGTATTCTATGCCAGTGAGTAACGGGTATAAACGTCTCTGGACACATGAAAATTGAATGTCCATGATGGCGGGATTGAAACTTTGATATTAAAAGGAACTCTCAATTGGCGATTGTTGACATTTTTGCAGAAGTAGAAGAAATCAAGCAAGACCTCGAGAACCTTTCGATTGATGAGCTGAAAGATGAAATTTCCGAGAACCCGGGCCTGCTGCTGATCGATATTCGGGAAATTCAAGAGCTGGTAGAGCTTGGGACGATCCCTGGGGCAGTACATGTAGCTAGAGGCATGATGGAGTTCTGGGCCAGCCCGGCCAGCCCCTATTACCGGGACTATTTTAGGGAAGACGCCCGCATCGTGGCTTTTTGTGCGGGCGGCGGGCGTTCGGCCTATGCCGCGAGAGACTTGAAAGCGATGGGCTTTAAAAACGTGGCTCACCTGGAACCGGGCTTTAACGGATGGAGTAAATCGGGTGGTGCTATAGAAGATTTTGCATCAAACAGCCGGTGGATTCGACGACCTGCAAAAGAGGACTAGGTTATGACTGTTGAGTTAAATGGTATTGCGCATATCCAGATGACCGTCAACGATATTGATCGCTGCCTGCCCTTTTGGGAGAAGCTGTGTCATTTCTTGGAAATGAAAACCCTGATCAAGAATGACACGACACTTTACTGTATAGGCAGCCGAACCGGCATTCTGATTCGAGAGGCGCCGGAAGCTAAGAAAAGCGTGGGCTTCGATCAGGATACCAGTGGCTTGCACCACTTTTGCTTTCGCGCCAGGACGAAGGAAGATGTTGATGCCATCTCCTCCTTTATCGAAAAAGAAGTGGATGCCAAGATCATCCATGGTCCTGAGGACGGGTCGCATTTTGCACCGGGTTATTACTCGATTCTGTTTGAAGATCCCGACGGTATTCGTGTGGAAGTGAACCATGTACCTGGTAAAGGCCATTTTGGTGGCGAAGGTAGGTTGGGGCCAGAGGGCCCTGGGCCATCGGACACCTATGGGGAATCAGGAATATAGAAACCTAGCGAAGCTGTGGCAGGATTCTCAATTGTGCCAGCTTGTGAAACCATCGCGACAGCATGGCGGTTGTATCAACGCATTCCGTGAAGCCGGCCTGACGGAGTTTGATAGTGCTTAGGATCGCTGGTGGTGGGGCTGCATTGCCGTAGGTGTTGAACATGGCATCTGCATAATAGAAAGAATCGCCGACCAGTTCGCGAATTGTATAAGGCTTGAGGCCGTACCGGCTGATCAGCCGTGACCAATCATCCTCCCTGTCATACAGTGATTCTGATAGAAGCCGTCTGTCAGGCTCGCCGATTTCCATGCCAAATATTTGCGCAAGGGCTGGCCACGTGTCCTGCCACCGGAAGACATCACCGTTGGTAATGTTGAATGTCTGGTTGCTGAAGGCGTCGTTATCGAAACTTAAACTGATTGCCTTTGCCAATAAGTCGGCATCAATGGCTTCGGAAACAGCGGAAGGACCGCCTGGATAGGTTAAGGGTAAGCCCTCGGCTTTTTGCAAGGTGGCGTACACGCCGATGGCCGCAAGCATATTCATCGGGGCATGCAATGCGTGGCCAAAGATCACCTGTGGGCGCCAGATTGTAAATTGCAGGTCTGTGCCGTGGCAAAGATCGCGAAGATAATCTTCCTGCAACCAGTAAAAATTTTCATGTAGATGCCGTGGATCACTTTCAAGGCCGGGTATCTTCATGGGTTTTACATGTGCGCCATAGGCCTTCGTGCCCTGCAGTAAGGTGACATGCCGCAGCTTGCCGCTTGTCTTTAGTGGGTCGAGGAGGTTGCGGAGCATCGCGAGGTTGGTCTGCATCTGGTCCTGTTCTTGCCAGCCAGGTATCAGGCCAGGTTTCTCGAAGAGTGCGGTATAGACTAGATGGGTCACGTCCGAAAGCGTTGATTCTGCGATCTGTTCGCATTCAGTTGGGCTGGTTAGATCGAGTGGCTGAAAAGGTGCGTCAGCAAGGTCGGCTGGTGGGCGACGAGACAGGCCCACCACCGGTATCTCACCCTGTATCAGATGTTCAACCAACGCGCGGCCAACCACGCCGCTTGCACCGACTACTGCTACCTTCCGGGAACTTACCATCTTGCTCAATTATTTATCCAGTTTGTTCAACGTCGAATTCAGGATCGCAAACATAGCGTTAAAGAGGGGTTCATGATATTAGTGTTGATTGCAAATTGCGATGTGCGCCGGACGCCGGTGGATTTGAGTAGAATTTGAGCCGGACCGAAGAAGAAAAAGCCTTATCTATAACGCCGTCCTACCGCAGCTATGCGTTAGCGCTGTTCCTTTTGGTTTACATTATTAATTTTGTCGATCGACAGATTTTCTCCATTCTGATCGAGCCCATCCGGCTGGAGATCCATTTATCAGATACGCAGTTAGGCCTGCTTGGGGGTATCGCGTTTGCGATCTTCTATACCTTTGCCGGCATACCCATCGCCCGTTGGGCGGATGTGGGTGTCCGCAAAAACATCGTCGCGTTGGCGTTGGTGATCTGGAGCTTGATGACCATGTTCACATCGACTGCCAAAGGCTTCGGTACCTTGTTGATTGCAAGGGTTGGCGTAGGTATTGGCGAAGCAGGCTGCTCACCACCAATTCATTCATTGATTTCTGACATGTACCCGGAAGAAGAGCGGGGAACGGCGCTCTCGACCTATGCCCTAGGGATTCCCATTGGCGCCGCTATTGGCACGCTAGTTGGTGGCTGGATAGGAGAGTACTTTGGCTGGCGCATGGCGTTCATGGTGGTAGGTCTGCCTGGCATCATCGTCGCCATTGTGGTGTTTTTCACGGTTAGAGAACCTCCCCGTGGACACTCTGAACCGGACCATGTGGAGGTACAAAAAGATCTTGTCCCGTTAGCGGATACAATCAGATTTCTATGGGGCCTGAAGGCGTTTCGGCATTTATCATTCGCAGGTGCGCTGCATGCTTTCGTGGGATATGGGGTGGGTCTGTTCATTCCCGCCTTTTTTATGCGCGTGCATGGGTTTGGGCTGGCCGAAACGTCAACTTACCTTTTTTTGATTGGGCTTACCGGGATGATCGGCACCTATCTGGGCGGCTATCTTGGCGATCGGATGGGTAGGACGGATAAGCGCTGGTATATGGGTGTACCTGGTATTGCGACAATTATTAGTGTGCCGTTCGCGGTGCTTTTTTATACCACCGGAGACCCGATGCTGGCGATTGTCCTGGCTATTCCCGGCGCCATCCTTGGGCCAATGTATTTGGGCCCAACATTTGCGATGACACAAACGCTGGTGCCACCGGCCATGCGCTCTACTGCATCAGCGATCCTGTTGTTTGTATTGAATTTGATTGGGCTTGGGCTTGGTCCTGTGTTTGCGGGGTTCTTATCTGACACCTTAAAACCAGAGTATGGTGAAGAATCCATCCGCTACTCGCTGTTAATCCTTGCGGTTGCTGGAAACATCTGGTCAGCGTTGCATTATTATCTCGCCTCCCGAACGTTGCGTGAGGATCTTGTTGCCAAAGATCAGCTTGCAGAGACATCCCCAGTTACTGAGTAGTTGGGGGAAGTGTCTTTGAATGGGCTGAGCACCCCTCTGCTTCTTGATGTTGTATAGATATCATATGAGAATTTGTTCAAAACCTGGCAACGTATGAGTTAGCTTTCGAGCCGATAACGAAATCGGGATAGTATATTTTTCTTCCGCAAGACCGTTACGCTGCATTCACTGAGCTCAGGCCAGGTGGGCGAGGAAACCTCTTTGCCAGCTCGGCGGGGTGTTACGGTGTCTGTAAGTAATCCAAGGAGATTTGAACAATGCTTTCATCTACTGAATTTTACGCCGTACCTCTCAACTTGGAGATTGTCCTGTGGATTGAAATGATTATCTATTTAGGCTTAGGGACGTATGAGTTGTTCGATGACTTTTTGGAGAAGCCAAAGCCCTGGATGACGATCCGTGGTCGACCCAATGGCTATGTCAGAATGACTCACAAAATTGGGCATAAGATGCACGCTGGAATTTGCTTCCTGCTTGGCTTTGTTGCTCTCAATGGCATTCTAGAAGGTCAAGTGACTCGATTTGAACTTGAGTTAATTTTTCTTAGTTTTGGAATATTAATGCCAATCATTTGGTCCTGCTTACTACCTGGAAGACTTGCTTTTATTATTCTAGCGACAAAACCTGAGTTCTGGCTGCAGACTGTAATGTTCGCGATGTTCAGCCAACTAATTAGGCCAGAAATTCTGCTCTTATGTATCGCGTTAAATGTTTGGGGAATATGTGTATACATTTTTCATACCCGAACAAAGTTATTCAGTCCGTTTACCTACGCAACGGTGAGGGCGGATTGCGTCGATGCCGAAGGTGAAGTGCTGGCGCAAAAATTTGATAAACTAGCGGGGTATTCAGCAAATAATGAACTGTGAACGGCGAGGACATAACGGGCAGTTTTTCTTCAGCGCTGGTTCTAGGTATTTTCTATCTGGGCCATCGGCTGCAATTGTCAGAACAGGGGGAAGAGTGATCGAGTCACTGGGGGCATACGACTTTTTTAATGTGGCGCGCGTATTGCCCACAAGGGAGGCTGAACGACGTCAAGATTGGCCTAACGCATGACAGTCGACAATGGCGATTCCAGTGTTGTGATCTTTGATGGGACCTGCAACCTGTGCAATGGTGCCGTGAACTTCATTATCAAGCGTGATCCGGAAGCAAGGTTTTTGTTTACACCAGGACAGAGTAATGCTGCTAGTAGGTTAGCTAGTCAGCACAACATCCATGAATCGTTTGATGAAACGTTTGTGTTGATTAAGGAAAATCAGTGTTATTACCGGTCTGATGCAGTGCTAGAGATCGCATCTCAGTTGACTGGTGGTTGGCGTTTCCTGCGGGTTCTGCACCTGATTCCATCGGGTTTAAGGGATTGGCTATACGGCCTGGTGGCTGGCCATCGATACGGATGGTTTGGACGGCGCGATGTTTGTATGACGCCTACTGACGACGTTGCCCGGCGATTTGTTAATTAGTAAATTCAGCAACAGGCTGAGTCATCGCGGCCCTGTTAGGGTTGGGTGTCTGTGATACCAGCAATAGAAGCGATAGGAAATGCGCGGAATAAGGGAATGCGTGACGAAGAAAACGGTGTTTGCAGACGGAGATGGTTGCTGGTTAGAGTGTAACCTGGCGGTTACCCGGTTGGGACGGTGTTGGTGTACCTGGTAATAGCGCGTGCAGCGGTACAACTCCTTTTAAAGGACTCTTCATGTATAAAACCTGTTTCTTGATAAATGCCGGTGAAGACCCTTTTCGATTTAAGGGTCGTGATGCCCAGGATGCGATTCGAGCAGTGTTTCCGGAGATTAAGGGTTATGTCCAGGCCAGAGCGCTGCGTGGTCAGGAGTCGCCTGCCTTCTCGGGCTCAGCAGAGTTGTGGTTTGATGACTCGTCTATAGCCATAGATGCTTGTGTGATCGGTATCGGGGGGTTGCTTGCTGAAGGGGTCGAGGTTCAATCCTGTCTTTCGGGTATGGAGCGCGTGGTAGTGAGGACTGCAGAATATATCACGGCAGACAGGGTAAAAGGTGTGTACCCTTTCCGTAAGAAGCCGGGCCTGACACTGGAGGCATTTCAGCATCACTGGTGGCACACCCATGGCCCGATCGCAGCGTTAACAGAAGAGGCGCTAAGTTATGTGCAGATTCACACACGGGCAGATTCACAGGAAACAGTAAGCCCGGTTTACGATGGTATTACAGAGATTTCGTGGCCTGATATAGAGACTGCTGGACGCGCGATCGGCTCAAGACAGATGCGAGAAGATCAGGGGAGCGATGCACCCAATTTCGTCGACATGGAGAGCATTTCGCTTTTTATGGCGAAAGAAGAAGTTATTATCGAGCCCTAGGTTAGGGCTAAAAATAAAAACAAGGGGAATTGGATGTCTGACTTCTGGATAGTCGCTCTGGGCTTGGGGATGGCGTTCCATGGCCTGTTAATTTTGTGGGTTGGCGGACTGCCTCACGCTTTGGCTCCCGGGGAAGCACCCATTGCTGAAAAGGGATCTCCGGAAGCCTTTGGGCTGTTCTGGCTGGACCAGTACAGTTACATTGGGCTCGTTCTTTCTCTGGCAGGGCTGGGACTTGTTGTGTGGGGAATTCTGTAATGGGTATTAATGAGATGTCAGGGTTGATCCCAGTGACCGCGTTGTATGTCGGCTTGCATGCTTTACTGGCTGTCGTACTCGCGAATTTTGTCCTGTATGCCCGGTTGCGGACGGGTAAGGTCCCTGCCTGGCAACCTGATGCCGCACTGCGCGTGCAAGCAAACTTCATTGAGAATGTGCCGATTGCGTTATTGCTGCTATTGGTTCTTGAGATCCAGGGTGCCTCGCAACTTCTGTTGCACGGGTTTGGTCTGTCACTTTTTGTCCTCAGACTTTTGCACGCTTACGGGCTGGGGACTTATCCAGGCGCAAACTATCCCAGGTTGATAGGTGCGCAGGGGACCTTTGTGCTGATTGCTGTCATGGCTATCGGTTGCCTGGGATCGGTCCTCTAGCGCCAGGGAATCTCTGATGGGGGTCGGCGTGCCGCGCCACTCTCCCCCCGTTTAATCCGGGCTTGAAAAATCACCAATGTAGACCATAAATGTAGACCAGATTCCTGTTTACCCTTCAGGCGTCCAGGACTAATCATCACCAGCATAAGGGCGCAATCAGATGCTATGGTTCACTGACTATGCTAAATTAAAGCGGTATCAGAGTGCTCTTTGCGAGAAATTGATGAGGGCTCGAATTACAAACCTTTAAATTACGAAAGACGCTTCGATGTGATCTAGGGTAATTTTTGATAAGTCAAAGCGTTAGGTAATGCTGTTTTCTATAAATAAAAATAATTAAAAAAGGAAAAACGATGAACTCAAATCAAATCTTAGTCAGCTTGTCCATTGTTGTAGCGTTAGCGGCGACGGTCGTACCCGATGTGACGCCTTATTGGCCATTGGCCCTGATCGCTCTGGGTCTCGTCAATGGGGTCATGAACCCATTGGGGGATGCGACCATGCGGATGGCGTACACCGTAGCGGCGATTGCCATTCCAACCCTCGCGAATGGGCTTGAAGCCATTCCGGTAGCGGGCGCGTATTTAAATACGATCATCGATAACTTTATGGTTACCGTTGCCGGCTTTGTGATTGCCAATTTCATCCTTGTGGTAATCGATCAGGTCAAAAGTTCAGATTAGGCTGCATTTGATCTGTATTGCCTGTAAAGACCATTTGGTTTGAGCCGGAGATCCAAGGTTGGATCTCTGGTTCAGCCAATTAGTTGGTGCCGATTCCCGCTGCCCTGATCGGGCGGTTATCTAAGATTTGCTTCCAGCTGCAGACTCGCCTTAGAGTTAAATACGATCAATCCTATGTTTGTGGGCACTGAGATAAGCGGCTGTTTGTGCAAAAACGTGGTTTGTTCTTACTATCCTCTGGATTCGTCCGCTCACAGGGCTACACATCAGCGAAATGCTGCCACCAGGATACCGATCTAGGTGCCCTGCTCTACCGACCGAGTTCTCAGCAAGAAAAAGATACCCAGGACAATGCACCCCAACGCATAGGGCAATGAGCCCGTGCGCGATCCCCACGACGTCACCCCATCAACAGCGGACAGGTAGTCTGGCAGTGCGTACAACCAAAGCACTAGAAATACAGCAAGGAATAGCAGCAAGTAGGCTTTAGAAAAGGTCAGCAGTCCCGACATCGAGAATTCAGTTATGCGAGACAACTTCAGCACGGTGAGCGTTAACGCTGAACCCAGTAAAGCGATGGCGGTGAAGGCCTCCCGCTGTGTCGTCAATTCAATACCCAGCAGTCCATACCAAGTTTCCGCGGTTAGCAATACGAAGAAGACTGGCGTTAATAATCCGGCGGCCACCGCTCGCACTCCAAACTGGATTCGGGAACTGATCCGGCTAAGGCTAACACCCTCTTCATAGCGGTCAGTCGTCACTAACAACCGAGTCGCCAAGGTCAACGCGATGGGGCCAATAAAGGCGAAACTGACCATGCTGGAGACCGGGACCGATGCCAGCGATCCGGTAAAGTTAGGGTAATTCCATAGCCACCAACCGTACTGGGGGCCGTAATGATCAAAAACTTCATAAAAAACATGGTGCACCAACCCCACGGCGATCGCACCTGACAGCGCGCCAAAGCGCCTTTCAAACAAACCCGCTTGCTTGACCAATACGAAAGACGAATACATCACTGCGGGGTACAGAGCCAAAATATACAGTGGGGCTCGGCCAAAAAAGAACTGCACCGTAAATTCGTTGTGTATAAAGAATAAACTGGTCTCATCGCCACTGAGTTTCTCGGGGAAATAGACCGGGATCTCCAGCGCCAGCATGAACACTACTGAAGCAAGCCAAAACGCCAAATAGACAACGTGACCTTGTTTAAAGCGGGAAACGGCGTGGGCTAGGCCCCACAACGCTCCGGTGATGAGTAGTATTTCTACGACGTTCATGGTCCAGTGAGATAGTGCGAGCGGGCTTTTTACAAAGGCCCAGCTTGCGATAGCGTCGGGGTGGAAGCCCCCAAGCTGGTTAGCGAGTTGAACAAAGGTTTGTGCTGTTTCGCTCACATCGAACTCGGAGTCTTACCATAAATTTGTGACATGTTTCTGCCCGCGTGCCAATGTCCAAGCCACTCATCGTAGTACTCAGGCAGTGGCTGATTAACACTATCGTGCCAGGGAAACTGTGATGCAAGCACCCCCAGAGCTGAACGAAGCTGTGCCCAAATGGGTATCTGTCCAAGAGGATTATCACTATAAGCTCCAACAGGCACATCCTGCACAATGCTCTCAAACTCGAGTTTAATCATGTCGATTAGGCCGCGGGTATGCTGTTGGAAGGCCCCTGTATTTCGTATGCGAAACCAATGACTACCCACCACGTGGTTATACACATCGTAGGCCGAACTTCGATGCTCAATTTCTTCGCAGAAATGCCAGATAAACAGAGAAGCCACATTGGCGTCCCCTTCACCGAAGAGCACGGCACGATGATTTAAAATCATACGGAAAAATGGTGTGAAAATAGCTTCCAGACCGCCCGCATAGGCCAGGTGATACTCGAGTGGGTACGACTGGTAAACCTCGTCGTAACTAGCCAGCGCCTTGTCCAGCACCCCTTGCAGTGCTGGGTATTGCGCAATTAAACCGCGTGCATGCTGGTTGTGCTTTTGTGCGTGGATTGCTTCCTGCCTGCGAAAAGCCACGGCTTCTTCCATTACCGCGGGATCGGTGATTCGCGCCTCGGCATCGCGCATGACACGACACATATATCTTTCAAATCCCACCACAAAAAACGTGATTTGGTTCATGAGCACCGAAAAAGCAGGGTTCGCCGGATTCCAGATGAAATCGGTCTCATCGACGTCAAAGTCAATTTGCCGCACAGTTAAGTCCGTCATCGTTCCCTCCTTGTTGACCTGTACATTACATTGCAAATTAATCAAAGCCTAAGAGGCGAATGCCTTATTCAGCTCCCAAAGATCGATATCCTCGACACCTAACCCCGCGCGCTGAAGCGATTTTGGCACCACAAATACAGCGCCAATACCCATTTCGTTTGGCTCACATCGAGCAGATACAAACCCCCTGAAATAACCCAAGGGGGTCACGCCATGCTGCTGAGCTTTCTGTATACTCATCCGCGGTGACCCAGAGGCACGATTACTTAGCTGAGAAGAATTACCCGCGGTGCCGCTTCGTTACTCTCGAAAAGCAGGTTTAGGTGGTGTCACTCCCTAGGCAGTGGTCGCTGTTCGACTACACTCATTGCGATCAACAACGAAGGTGTGCAGTGATTCCGCCTTGGTTTCTCGATTAATGAGAATAGGAATTATAAAGCGTATTTCCCCTTGGTGGCAAAGGGTTAACGGCTTTGGCTGCATAATTTTCGGTGCATAATCAGTATCGATGCAAAAGGAGAAGTACGTGATAAAGCAACCCGGGAGTACTGAAACATAGCACTGCGTTGCGGCGCTAGAATCGCGTAGCATGGCGATAGGCTTTGGCCGCAGCTTTGGGCGATGGAGCTGGTCGAGCCGCTTGTGTCAGACCTGATCGAAGATGTTTATGCCAAATACGTACGGAGTCTGAAAAATGGAGCTATGCTTATGAAAACTCTAGGATTCTTGGTGGCCCTGTTAGCGGCTACGCTACCGATGCAGATCAAGGCTGAGCCGATGTTGTTGTCGCTGAATGCGGAGCAGTTACGGGATCTCGAGCTCGACAGTATTCCACCCTGGCCGGACGAGATCGTGCTTTCGGGTACCAACAAACACTGGCAGAAAGTGCTGCACAAGGGCGAGTTTGTCGTGACGATTTATGAAGCGATGCCTGCACTGCTCGATGTCAGTGAACCTTACCCGTATGACGAGTATGTACAGGTTCTGGAGGGTGAGGTGACGCTCACTCCCATTGATGGCGAAGAGCAAACCTACCGGGTCGGTGATAGTTTTACGGTGCCTAAAGGTTGGATGGGAACCTGGCATATGCCGGTCAAGTTTCGCGAGATGATCGTTGTGGAAACTCGGGCTTGGGTGGCATCGGAGGAGTGAGACAAAAGAGATGAAATACAAAATTACACGACGGGATTTCATGAATGGGGTGGCGGTTAGCACCGCTGCAACCTTACTCACACCCTATGAACTGATGGCGCAAGCTCCACCGGGTTTAACGTCCGTTGACTATCCGCCAACGCTGACGGGGATGAGAGGCAACCACCCCGGTTCATTCGAGGTCTCGCACGCTCTCGCGTGGGGCGGGGAAAAACCTGTCGCGCACCTCAAACTGGCCGAGCACTACGACCTGGTAATTGTGGGCGCAGGCGTGAGTGGTCTCGCGGCTGCCAGGTTCTATCAGAAGCGCATGGGGTCCGATGCAAGAATCCTGTTACTCGATAATCATGACGACTTCGGTGGACACGCTAAGCGCAACGAGTTTCACGAAGGTGGACGGATGCTACTGGGCGTTGGCGGCTCGGTGAACCTGGAGAATCCAGGTGACTACAGCGAAATGGCCAAAGGCATCCTGGATGAGCTCGGCATCGATCTAGAGGCGATGAAAACTAACATCGGTGAGTTCTCCATATTGAGCTCAGATACTGGTACTGCGCTGGCGTTTCCGGGTGCCGAGGGCCATGTGGCTGTGGTTGGCAAGTGGAGCGAGTTCATGCTCGGTATTGGCGACTACGAATCAGCCGTCAGAGCCCTGCCCATGCCTGAAGCAGAACAGGACAAGTTGATCGAGTTATTCAGCGGCGAGGTCGATTACCTCAGTGATTTGTCATTAAGCGAAAAACAAAGCTACGTCGAGTCGGTCAGTTACGGTCAGTTTCTCACCGAACGGGTTGGCCTAGCTAGAGAGACTGTCTCCATTTTCTATCCGGTTCCCAAGCTGATATATGGGCCCGCAGGTCTGAGAGTGAGCGTTATGGAGGCGTTCTACTTGGGTTGTCCCGGCGTACAGGGAATGAGCTGGCTCAGCGAACTGGCGGAACAGCTTGTCGCAGCGATTACATCGCCTGACCAGTCGTCGCTCTACTTTCCGGATGGCAATGCGTCGGTGGCAAGGCTTTTGGTACACAAGCTGATCCCGACCGTGGCGCCTGATACAAAGGGCTTCGAAGATATCGCTACAAGCCGATTCGACTATGGTGCGCTTGATCGGGCAGATCAAGCCGTGCGCTTGAGACTGAATAGCACAGTGGTTGGCGTACAAGAAACATCGAACAACACTGTTGTGGTGGATTATGTTCAAGATGGTAGCGCTGTAAGCGTCACGGGCGACCATTGTGTACTTGCCTGTTACAACGGTGCAATCCCGTACCTGTGCCCGGACTTACCTGAGAGTCAAAAGGAAGCGCTGAACTATGGCGTTAAAGTGCCGCTGGTATGGACCAATGTCGTTTTAGAGAACGGGCATGCCTGGTCGAAACTTGGAGTGGGCAGTGTGAGCTGCCCCGATGACCCATACGTCGTGATGACCGTCGCGCCGCCCACGACGACAGGTGGGCACCAGCCCCCGCGCGGTCCGGATGATCCTATGGTGGTATTCTTGATGGGGGTCCCGGACCTTACGGTAACCGGCACCGAAAACAGTCGAGAGTTGTGTCGCATGGCGCGCCACAAAGTGTATGCGACGAACTTTGACACTTATGAGCAAGAGATTCGGGATCAACTTCAAGGCGTGCTCGGTGAGTACGGCTTCCATCACGAGACCGATATTCGCGCGATTACCGTGAACCGCTGGCCTCACGGGTATGCCTACGAATACATGTCGTTGGATGACCCGGAGTGGCCTGAAGGCTTGGCGCCCCATGAAATTGGGCGAGCACAGTTTGGCAGGATATCCATCGCCAATTCTGATTCTGAAGCTTACGCCTACCTGGATGCGGCTATCGATGCAGGCTGGCGAGCGGTCGAAGAACAAATCTCCACTAAAATGAAAGTAGGATGAATGCACTACTCATCGAAGAAGTTGAAGACAACTTCTCAGGTGAATCCGTGCCACCGGCGAAGGTAGTAAAGGCAGGGGACCCGAGGTCCAAAACGTGGACAGCGGCAAGCTTTCTTAGTCTGGTTACGCGGGTGGTGGTTAATGCTTGCTCCCGGAACTTCGAACTTTACACCGGGATAACTAATTCCATGAAACAAGTTAGCTCTTTTGTTGTCTTTATGTTTTTGCTTTCGTGCTCCGAGGTTCCTGAACTGAAGCAGAACAACAATGTGGAAAATTACACGCTAGAACGAGACATACGGTGGGCATCGCCAGGCGGGTTTGATCTGACGATGGATATTTACACGCCAACTTCAGGTAAGACTTCTTACCCGGTCGTTGTGATGTTCCATGGCGGCGGTTTTCTGCTAAACGACAAATCGATTATGGATCAATCCGCTGCTTATTTGGCGACGAACTCAGAATATGTCATATGCAATGTCAACTATCGGCTGCTTTCTGATCGTGACAATACAACGACGCTCAACAACATAGTTGGTGATGCATTTGGTGCAGTGTTGTGGGTGAAGGATAAAATTGGCAAATATAAAGGTGACAATGCGCGGCTCGCGGTGACCGGGGATAGTGCCGGCGGCCATCTGTCTGCAATGATCGTCAACATGGGAGCTGAATTGGGTTCTGAAGGCTTTTCGCTGAATTCACTCCGGTTCCTACCATCCTATCTTCCAGATGGAGAATCTGCGGAGGAGGTCGCCATGCGGAATGGTCTAGAGGTACAGGCGGCAATCCTCAGTTATCCATTTGACTTTTACGCAGGTGCGGCCGAGGGATTTGAGAATGTCACAAACCCCTTGTGGCTGGTTAAAGGCGCTATCGGTAGGGGTGTTTTTGGTGATCAGTTTAACTTTCTTGAGCATCATGGAATGTACAAAGCCGTTTCGCCGATCGACAATATCCCGCTGTCAGTAGCGCGCCAGCTTCCGCCACAGTTACTCATCGTGGGAAGTGAGGACCCATTGGTCTCGCCAGCGTCGGTCAAGGCCTACGATGGTGCACTGCAAGCGGCAGGTCATTCAACACGATATTGGGAATATGTCGGGAAATCCCATGCCTTTCTTGATTCAGGGTCAAACATGATGCTTGGATCAAGCTTCGAGGTAGATGCACCACCCGCGCTTGATGTCATGATTGAATTTCTCGATGGGGTTTTTTATTGATTTCCTAATAAGTAGTTTGAACTAAGCGCTGGTAGGCTAAGAGGTAGGAGCGTATTTTCCCTTGATGGAAAAGGTATCTTTATAGATTAGATTTTTATGTCGCGCAGGGTGATCTTTGTCTATTAGATGATTCGCCATGTTTAATAGATGTTTAATAGATGTTTAATAGATGTTTAAAGCATGTTTCCTGGGTTCAAAAATAGTACCTGATACTTGTAAAAAGTGTATCAGGGTTAGGCCCGTATTCTGATTGGAAATCCGGTAGACCGGCTTCCGTAAGAGAGAAGTCGTCGCCAGAGAAGTGGTAATAGCCGAAGTCCATGTAGAAATTCTCGGCGATGTTGTACTCCGCAGAAAGAGATAAAAATGCAGAATTATCGTCAAGATTGTAGATGGCCTGTGTTGCAACAAACCAAAGTGGTGAAAGCTGGATCGTGAAACTTGGCATAATATAGTTCTCACCTAGCAAAAATACGCCGCCGCGTTGGTACGGTTTAGAACCAAGGTTGGAAAGATAATCATTATGATCGTCACTGCCGGCGCCGTTGTAGTGATATTCAATCTGCGCGAAGGTGTTTTCACTGAACGAGTAATCCACTCCTGTAGACAGCCTGAGGTAGTTCTCGTCGCCGTTGACGTAGGCTGCTTCCAGCCAGAACCCTAGATCCCATAGGGCGGTCTGTAACCCGAGGCCGGTGAGTTGTTGATCTGCGAATTCTATTAGCGCAAGGTGATAGTCTGCGCCATTATGGTTGGTGCGAAGCTGCAGGAAAGCTGCCGAGTTCTCGCTCTTTGCGTCTTCGCCCAGAACGATCCCGATATCGATTTCTCCAAGATCACCCCAGGGGCGCTGAAAGCGCAAAGCATCCACGCCGTTGCGATATTCTGTGTTGAAAGTGCGGACATCAAATGGCAGGAAAATGTCTGTCGGATTAATAATCCTCGCCGAGCCAAACGAGATCGCCTGCCTGCCGATGGTAAGGTCACCGGCATCCATCTGAATCTGGAAATTGAGACGGTCCAGATTCTGGTATAGCTGGGTTTTATTGTCATCATCAAAGAGGTTGGTCTTTGGGTCGGTAAGGCGGTAGCTGTCACCCACCACATTAAAAGTTGGTAGCTCGGTAGCCAGCGATTTCGAAACAAACACGGGGCTTAGCTCATAATGCAACTGCCAGGTTATACGGCCAGAAAAGCCATCCAGCATGATGCGCGCACTGCTCTGAGACTGGTAGAGCTTGTCGAACTGGAATACTGGGTTGTCGAGTTCGTCCTGAGCGACCGCGAATGACTTAAGGTATCCAGAAATGTTGATCTCAGCCAAAGCTGCGGTAGAGACTGCTAGCAGAAATACTGCTGCACCGGTTCGCAACATGTTACTTGCGCTCGTCTCGTTCAACCTTGCCGTCACGCAAATAAATAAGCCGGGTAGCGCGGTCCATAATCTTCTCGTCGTGGGTAGAGAACACAAAGGTCATTTTTCGCTTCTGGTTTAGATCCCGCATGACGTCCAAGAGGCTGATGCCGGTTTTAGAATCAAGGTTTGCTGTCGGTTCGTCAGCGAGGATGATGTCCGGGTTAGAGGCCATAGCCCTGGCGACTGCGACACGTTGTTGTTGCCC
>Ga0302135_10000786_pt1 | contig 19066 bp, 23 predicted proteins | sample CBN3_surface_MG_FD_203119 | JGI IMG/M metagenome (GOLD analysis project Ga0302135, IMG submission 203119) | Marine microbial communities from Western Arctic Ocean, Canada - CBN3_32.1 | ecosystem: Environmental > Aquatic > Marine > Oceanic | place: Canada: Western Arctic Ocean | collected...
CCGGCGAATATGCTCTTTGAAGTCGGCGGCGTGAGCGAAAGCATTGCCCGCGACGCCATGCGCCTCGCCGCAGCTAAGCTGCCCATCCCAACCCGATTTGTGACTCGACTCTAACGCTGATGAAGACGAAAGAAGAAATTAACGAAATGCCCGCCGCCGAATTGCGCGAGCAAGTACTGCTGACCAAGCAGGAGCTGTTCAGCCTCACCCTGTTAAAGGGCGGCGGACTGGAGAAGCCTCATCGCATTCCATTACTGCGCAAACAAATCGCACGGCTCGAGACGCGACTCACGTTGCTTCGCAAACAAGCTGAGGCTGCGGTTGTTGCCGCCAACTAATTTAATCCATGAGCGAAACCCAAGAAAAACATCGCAAAGAACGCAGCGGCGAAGTCATCTCAAACAAGATGACCCAAACCATCGTGGTGCGCGTGAAGCGCCGCATTAAACATCCGCTGTACAAAAAAGTAATCACCAAGTTTAAGAAATATTACGTGCACGATGCCGAGAGCGTTGCTCAGCCGGGCAATCACGTGCGCATCCGCGAAACCCGCCCGATCAGCAAGCTGAAACGCTGGGAGTTGGTGGAAGTCATTCGATAGCACGAGGGAAGAACTATGTTACAACTTTGTTCAGTATGTGAAGTGGCCGACAACAGCGGCGCAAAGCGTGCCGCCATCATCGGCGTGATCGGCGAGAGCAAGAGCTACGGCGAGATCGGCGACATCGTAAAGGCCCACATCAAAGAGGCCGCGCCCGATGGTGCCGTGAAGAAGAGCGAGGTGGTCGACGCCGTCATCGTTCGCACCAAGAAAGCCATTCGCCGCAGCGATGGCTCGTACCTGCGATTTGATAACAACGCGGTGGTCATCATTGACGCCGACAAAAACCCGCGCGGCACCCGTATCTTTGGCCCGGTGGCCCGTGAGCTGCGCGAAAAGAAGTTCATGAAAATTATTTCCCTGGCACCGGAGGTCCTGTAATGGCTGAAAAAACTCAAGGCAAGAAAAAGCAAAACCGCGTGCGGCGTGATGACAAGGTGAAAATTCTCGCCGGCGAACACCGCGATGCCGAGGGCAAAGTCACCCGCATCCTCGCGGAAAATGACCGCGTGGAAGTAGAAATCGAGGGGCTGGCCGAAGACGACATGATCGTAAAGCACCAAAAGCGAAGCACTGAATTTCCGAATGGCACGCGCCTGCATTTGAATCCGACCCTTCACATTTCCAATGTGATGAAGCTCGACCGTTGGAACGCCCGCACGCAGAAGAAAGCACAATGAAACCCAGACTTTACAGCAAATATCACGAGGAAGTGAAACCGGGCCTGAAGAAGGACCGGAATTATACCAACCTGCATCAAGTGCCTCGCATCGAGAAGATCATCGTGCACATGGGGCTCGACGCCACACTGGAAAAATCTGCGCTGGAAGATGCAATAAACGACATGAAAACGATTACCGGCCGCAAACCGGTGGTCGATCTCGCTCGGAAGAGTGTTTCGAATTTCAAGCTGCGCGAAGGAATGCCCATCGGTTGCCACGTCACGCTACGCCGCGAAGTGATGTACGAGTTTCTCGATCGCCTTACCGCTGCCGCGCTGCCGCGCATCCGCGACTTCCGCGGCATCAACCCGAAATCATTCGACGGTCAGGGCAACTATTCCATGGGCATCACCGAGCAATCGATTTTCCCGGAAATCGAGATGGATAAAGTAAAGCGCACCCAGGGCATGGACGTCACCATCGTGACCACCGCCGGGACCAACGACGAGGCGCTGGATCTGCTCACCCGCATGGGTATGCCCTTCGCCGGCAAAAAAGCGGCGGGCGCGGCTGGGCCTGAAGCAGAGGGGCTTTCGAAGACCGACGAGGTGGCCGAGCTTATTTTCACCGCCTGCAAAGGAAAAGACACCGACGCGGAAGGCGTTCGGAATGCTCTGTTCCAGCTGAGCAATCGCAAGGAATGGGACGCCGTGGTGGCCGCATTCGCGGAGCGCCATTCGGATTGTTGCGAGGGCGACCTGATGAAATGCCTGAACGAGAAATTGAATGGCAAGGAGTTGTCGCGTTTTGTGGTGGATCCGCTGCGCGGTAAGGGCATTGAGATTCTGGAAATTTCCAAGGTGGAAGATGTGGCCGACCGCATCGCCGCCTCCTGCGAAGGTGACACCGATTCGGGACGCATCACGGATGCCGTTTATCAAATCCAAAGCCGCGAGGAATGGGATGCGGCGGCGGGCGCGTTCTCGGAGCGTCATCCTGATTTTCATAATGGCGATCTGATGAAATGTCTGACCGATGAATTGAGCGAGACGGATTTGGAAACGCACGTGCTTAAGCCGTTGAACGAGCGGGACATCAAAATTTTGGACGCCCCGGCGGCCGATAGTAAAGACAGCGAATAAGTAAACAGGAAATTTAACATGGCTAAGAAATCGTGGATTGAACGAAACCAGCGCAAAGAGCGCACGGTGGTGAAGTATGCCGAACGGCGTAAAGAGATGAAGGCAGCGGGCGATTACGCCGGGCTGGCGCTCTTGCCGCGCAACGCCTCCCCCGTGCGGGTGGTGAATCGCTGCAACGTCACCGGACGCCGGCACGGCTTCCTTCGTAAGTTTGGCCTGAGTCGCATCGCCTTTCGTGAGGCGGCGTTAAGCGGGATGATCCCGGGCGTCACCAAGGCCAGTTGGTAATAATTTAATACAATGGATCCCGTCGCAGACATGCTCACCAGTATTCGGAACGCCAACATGGCGACCAATCCGGATTGTTCCGTGCCCTATTCCAAGCTCAAGGAAAACGTGGCCCACATTCTCAAAGAAGAAGGCTACATCAACAGCTTTCAAGTCACCGGCTCGGGCGTCATCAAGCGCCTGGAGGTGGCCCTGAAATACAACGGCCGAAAGGGCGTGATTGAGGGCATCAAAAAAATCAGCAAGCCCGGCCTGCGCAAGTACGTGGGTGCCGGCGAGATGCCGAGGGTGCTTGGCGGTTTGGGCGTGGCGATTATTTCCACGTCGGAGGGCGTGATGAGCGGCACCAGTGCGCGCGAAAAGAAAGTGGGCGGCGAAGTGCTGGCCCACGTTTGGTAAATTTTTAAACAAAACTTTTTAGAGGAACAACGATGTCAAGAATTGGTAAAATGCCCGTGCCCGTGCCGAGCACCGTGAAGGTAAATCTCAGCGGTCGGACGATTTCGGTGGAAGGCCCCAAGGGCAGTCTCAAGCTGGATCTCCCCGAGCGCACCGAAGCCAAGCTGGAGGATGATCAAATCATCGTCACCCGCGAAAACGACGAGAATCGCTCCAAGGCCATGCACGGCCTCGCGCGCAGTCTCATCAACAACATGGTGGTGGGCGTGGACAAAGGGTTTGTCAAAAAACTTGAGATCCACGGCGTCGGCTTCAAAGCCGCCGTGAAGGGGCAGAAGCTCAACCTGTTGCTCGGCTACTCACACGAGATCAATCACGGAATTCCACAAGGCATCACCGTCACCGTGGAAAACGACACCAACGTCACTATCGAAGGCGCGGATAAAGCCGTCGTCGGCAAAATGGCCGCCGAAGTGCGCAGCTACTATCCGGTGGAGCCGTACAAGGGCAAAGGCGTACGCTACAGCGACGAACACGTCATCCGCAAACAGGGCAAACAAGTTCAATAAGGAAATTTCCGATGAGACCCGAACAGAAACGCAAGATTGTACAACGCCGCCGCTGGCGGATTCGCAAGAAACTCCACGGCACCGCCGAGCGCCCGCGCATGGCCGTCCGCTTTACCGAGCGGAACATTTACGTGCAGTTCATCAACGACGACGAAGGCTGCACGCTGGCCTCCGCCTCCACCCGCCACAAGGCGCAGACCGGCCGCGAAACACTCGCCGCCAACAAAGCCGGCGCTGAAGTGCTGGGCCAAGCCGCCGGCGAAGCCGCCAAGACCGCCGGCATCAACAAAGTGATTTTTGACCGGTGCGGTGCGCGTTACGTGCAGGATGGAAAAATTGACATCTTCGCCCACGCCGCCACACGTGCCGGATTGGATTTTGGTCTCGATTTAGAAAAGAAGAAAAAATCTGAGCTCAAAAAAGCCGCCAAGGAAGAGAAGGCCCAAAAGCCGAAGAAGGAAAAGAAAGCTAAGAAAGAAAAGAAGGCTGAAGTGACCGAGCCAGCTGCGGAAACTAAAAAAGCTGAGCCTGCCAAAAATGGTGAAAAGGCCGCCGCCGCCGAATAATAATTTAACCTGAAACAAACGACCATCAACGTGGCAGAGGAAACAACAACCCCATCCGAGACACCCGCAGCAGCTGCACCCGCAGCTGTAGCCGCCCCTGTGGCGGCGACCCCAGCAACCGCGCCCGCGCGGCAAAATAATCGTGGCCCCCGTGGAGCCGGCGGTGGAGGTGGACGTGGTCCTGGCGGCCCCGGAGGTCGTGGCGGCAATCGTCGCGGCGGCCCGCGCGAACGCCGCGCACCGGCCGTGGTTACTGATTCCGAAGGGAACGTACTTACCGAGAAAGTGGTGTTCATCAATCGCTCCAGCAAAGTGGTGAAGGGCGGTCGGCGTTTTGGCTTTAGCGCGTTGGTCGTCACCGGCAACCGAAAAGGTGGCGTGGGCGTCGGCGTCGGTAAAGCCCGCGAAGTAATCACCGCCATTCAAAAAGGCAACGAGGATGCCCGCCGCGAGATGGTGAAAGTTTCCCTCAACGGCGCTACGCTGCCGCACGAGGTGTATTCGGTTTATGATGGCGCGCGCGTGTTGCTGCGTCCCGCCTCGCCGGGCACCGGTATCATCGCCGGCAAAACCGTTCGCGCCGTGCTCGAGAGCGCCGGTGTGCGCGATGTGCTCAGCAAATCACTCGGCTCCAACAACCCCGCCAACGTGGCCAAGGCGACTTTGCAGGCATTGCAAAGCCTGCGTCTGCGCGAAGACGTGTATAAAGCGCGCGGCAAATCATTAGACTAATTTAGGAGAAATTTATCATGCGATTGCACGACCTTAAACCCCGACCCGGAGCCAAGACCCGCCGCAAGCGAGTGGGACGTGGTCCCGGCAGCGGCCGGGGCAAAACCAGCACCCGAGGCCACAAGGGCCAAAACTCACGCGCCGGCAGCAGCACGCGCGCCACATTCGAGGGCGGCCAAATGCCTTACATCCGCCGCTTGCCTAAGCGCGGGTTCAATAATTTTGTTCATCGCATCGATTATTTGGCGGTGAACTTGGAAGCGCTCGAAACGCATTTTGACGAAGGCGCCACGGTGGACGTCGCAGCCATCGTCGCCAAAGGCCTGGCCAATGGCAAAGGCAACGTGAAGGTGAAAATCTTGGGCACGGGTGAGTTGAAGAAAAAACTTTCCGTGACAGCGCATAAATTTAGCACTTCCGCTCAAGCAGCCATCGAGGCAGCGGGCGGCAGTTGTACCGCGCTCATCGCGGCTGCTCCGGCAAACGAACCGGCAGCGGAGGAATAATCACGCCTGATGTTCGCCCGGTATTTCCAAACCATCAGTAATTGCTTCAAGATTCCGGAACTCCGGAGTCGGATTATTTTTACGTTGCTTTTGCTTTTGGTGTGCCGGTTGATTGCTCAGGTGCCTGTGCCGGGACTGGATGGATTCGCGCTCTCAGAATACTTCAAATTCCTTGCTGACAAACAATCCGACGAGGGGGGTGGCAATTCCTTGCTTGGCATGTACAGCATGTTTACCGGCGGCGCGATGGAGCGGTGCGCTTTGGGTTCGCTGGGCATCATGCCTTATATTAGTGCCACAATTATTTTGCAGTTGATGACCGCCGTTGTTCCCTCGCTCAGTAAACTTTCACGTGAAGAAGGTGGGCGCACACAAATCATCAAATACGGCCGATATCTCACCGTGTTGCTTTGTCTCGGGCAAGGCTTTGTGATGAGCATGGGCTGGGAGCATCCCACAAAAATTCCCGGCTTTGAAAGTTTCCAAGGTGAACTAGTAATTGGCGCGGCGGACTGGTGGTATCACCTGCGCACGACGTTATTGCTCACCACCGGCTCTGTCCTGCTCATGTGGCTGGGCGAGCAAATCACCGAACGCGGCATTGGAAACGGCATTTCACTTGTCATCACCGTGGGCATCATTTCCCGGATAGATGTGGCTGCCTTTTCATTCTACGAGATGTTTGCCAAGAACGAAGCGCATCCGTTCAAGGGAGTTTTGCTGGTGGCGTTGTTGTTTGCAGTAGTGGGCGCGGTGATTGCTGTTACCCAAGCGATGCGAAAAATTCCGGTGCAATATGCCCAGCGCACTGTAGGGCGTAAGCAGTATCAGGGCGGTTCGACATACTTTCCTTTACGCGTCAACTATGCTGGTGTGATGCCGATTATTTTTGCTCAGGCCATTATGATGTTTCCGGCACAAATTTTTGGAACCTTGGGCCGCGTGTTGGCCGATAAAGGGAGCGTCATCATGACCGCCAAGGAATCAGGCGGCCAATTCCTGAAATCGCTCGGGGATACAATTACCGGTATGGGGGATGCGCTCGCATATGGAAGCGTTTGGAATCTGGTCATGGTGGGATTGATGATTCTGTTCTTCAGTTATTTCTGGGTCGCTACGCAATTTAATGAGACACAAATTTCTGATGACCTCAAAAAGGGGGGAGGCTATATCCCCGGGGTGCGTCCGGGAAATGCCACGCGCGATTTTTTGCATCATGCGATGAGTCGGCTTACTTTGGCGGGTGCGATGTTCCTGGTGGCGATTGCGATCTTGCCCACCATTTTGACCAACGAATTTAAAATCCCGATGATCGTGGCCCAGTTCTTTGGCGGCACGAGTGTGTTGATTATGGTGGGCGTGATGCTCGATACGATGCGACAGGTGGAAAGTCATCTGGCCCAGCGCCATTACGATGGCTTCCTAAAAACCGGCAAAGTACGCGGGCGATTCAATTAATTCCCGTGAGTATTTGTAGCACCATGATCCCGATCAAAACACCCGACGAGCTGGACGCCATGCGCGAAGCCGGCCGAGTAGCGGGCACGGTGTTGGCGGAGGCATCGGCTTGGGTGAAGCCGGGCGTGACCACGCGCGAGATTGATGAATACGCCGCCAGCCGCATTAAGGCGCACGGGGCGAAGAGCGCATTTTTGGGCTACGAAGTGAGCGGCCGGAAGTATCCGTGCCACATTTGCATTTCGATGAATGATGAAGTGGTGCACGGCCTCGCCAGCAAACGCAAAGTGAAAGAGGGCGACATCATCAGCCTCGATTGCGGCGTGCGCGTGGATGGATTTATCGGCGACACCGCCCGTACGGTCATTATTGGCGAGTGTTCCGAAGAGACACAAAAATTGATTGATGTGACTCAGCAAGCTCTGTATGATGGAATCTCCCACGCGTTACCGGGAAACCGGGTGAAGGATATTTCCTGCGCGGTGCAAAATCGGGTGGAAGCTAATGGGTTTTCCATCGTCCGCGAATTCGTGGGGCACGGGGTGGGTCGGACGGTTCATGAAGAGCCGCAGATTCCGAACTTTGTAAGTGCTGGCGAAACGCCCGAGTTGCGACCGGGGATGACGATTGCCATTGAGCCGATGGTGAACGTCGGCGGAATGAAGGTTAAATTTTTGTCGGATGGCTGGACCGTGGTGACGCGGGACGGTCGTCCGTCGGCTCATTTTGAGCATACCATTGCGGTGACCGAAGGGGAGCCGGAGATTTTGACATGCCTGGAGCTGAAGCCATTCGCGTCGGCGGTTGCGTAGTGGAAGTGCTGTCGCACCGGTTGGTGCGGGTGGAGTTGGAAAACGGCCACCGAATGATGGGCCACACCACGCGGGCCACCAGCGGATTGCTGGCGGAAGCAGCGGTGGGCGACAACGTGGTGCTGGAAGTTAGCACCTTCGATCTTTCCAAGGGAAGGGTCGTACAATTAAATAGTTTAGAGATAATAACGAAATAAGGAACAACATGAAGGTACGCGCCTCAGTCAAAAAAATGTGTGAACACTGCCGAGTCATTCGGCGGAAGGGCGTCGTGCGTGTCATCTGCAAAAACAAGCGCCACAAACAGCGCCAAGGATAATCTTATGCCCCGTATACTAGGAATTGACGTACCCCCCGCCAAGCGCATCGACATTGCGCTGCGCTCCATATATGGCATCGGCCCCGCCGTGTCGGCCAAGGTGTTGGAAAACGCCGGCATCGCCGCCGCCGCCCGCGCCCACACCCTCACCGAGGAACAACTCGCGCAAATCGCCAAGGCTATCCAGTCCACCGAGATGCGTCCCTCGCAAACCCGCACAGCTGAAAATTCCGAGACCGGGTTGTGCCCCATCCTCGTCGAGGGTGACCTGCGCCGGAAAGTCACCGAGGACATCAAAAACCTCAAAAGCATCCGGAGCTATCGCGGGCAACGCCACCAGAGCGGACTGCCCACCCGCGGCCAACGCACTCAAACCAACGCCCGCACCCGCAAGGGCCCCAAGAAAACCGTCGGCGCCCAGCGCAAGAAAGACTAATTTTACAAACCGATTGAATCATGGCTGAAGAAAAACAAGATCCCGCAACCGACGCAAAGGCTACTGAAGCTGCTGCTGAGAAGCCCGCCCCCGCGGTAAAAGAAGAGGCTCCCGCAAAAGCCGAGAAGCCCGCTAAGGAGGAAAAGGCTGAGAAGCCTGCCAAAGCTGAGAAGCCCGCCAAGGAAGAGAAGGCTGAGAAGCCCGCCAAGGAAGAAAAGTCAGAGGGCGAAAAGAAAACCGGGGAAGCTCCGGCTGAATCATCCGAACCGGCCGAAGGGCATCATTCTGCCCCCACCGCTGCGGATCTGTTGGCCGACAACCTTGAAGACGTCAAGGCCATCAAGGCCAAGAAATCGAAGAATGTCACCCACGGCATCGTTCACATTCAGGCCACCTTCAACAACACTTTGGTGACCATCACCGATATGCAGGGCAACCCCATCAGTTGGTACAGTGCTGGGCGCGCCGGCTTCAAGGGCTCCCGCAAAAGCACCTCCTACGCTGCTCAACAAGTGGCCCAACGTGCCGCCACCGAAGCGAAGGCCCACGGGCTGCGCGAAGTGGAAGTACGCGTTAAAGGCCCCGGCTCCGGTCGCGAATCCGCCATCCGCGCACTGCAAGCGGTAGGGCTCGAGATCACCACCATCAAAGACGTCACCCCCATTCCCCATAACGGCTGCCGCCCTAAGAAGCGGCGCCGCGTTTAATTTCAAAATTTTTTACCAAAATGGCACGTTACACTGGACCCCGACTTCGCATCAGCCGCCGCTTGCGGACGCCTGTCTTTGGCCCCTCCAAATATTTGGACCGCAAGGATTATCCGCCCGGACAACACGGACAAAGCCGCCGCCGCAAGGCCACCGACTACGCCCTCGCCCTGATGGAAAAGCAGAAGCTGCGTTTCTATTATGGGTTGATGGAAAAACAATTTCGCGGCGTGTACGAAAAAGCCATTCGCCGCCGCGGCGTGACCGGCGAAATTATGCTCCAAATTTTGGAGACCCGTCTGGACAACATTGTATACAGCCTCGGCTTCGGCTACTCCCGCGCGCAAGCGCGGCAAATGGTAACCCACGGTCACGTGCTTGTGAACGGCAGCCGCGTGAGCACCCCCAGTTACGTCATCAAAGAAGGTGACAAAATCAGTATGAAAGACACCGACAAAAGCCGCCACCTCGCCGACAAAAACCTTGAGTACTCCACCAGCCGCAATGTGCCCGATTGGTTGAGCCTCGACAAGGATGCCTACGAGGGCGTGGTGGAACGCATCCCCACCCGTGACGACATTCAACCCATCGCCAACGAACAGGCGATAGTAGAATTTTATTCCCGCTAACCGTTGCCGGCCCTGCGTGGCCGGTGCAACCCTGCAATTATAAGGGCCGCTGGCAGGCGGGAACGAAGCCAGCCGGTCAGATTAAAATTGCAACTTAGAAAAAGAAAAACATGCCAATACGACTCGGACGATTCGAACAACCGAAGCACCTCAACAAAGAGGTGGATGAAAAAAACTACGCCAAGTTTGTCGCTGAACCCTTTGAGACCGGCTACGGTCACACCATCGGCAACTCACTGCGCCGCGTGCTGCTTAGCAGCCTCGAAGGCTCGGCCATCACCTCCATTAAAATCGACGGCGCGCAGCACGAATTTACCGCCGTGGAAGGCGTGGTGGAAGATGTCGCAGAAATCATTCTCAACCTCAAAAAAATCAAGTTCAATCTGCACTCCCGCGATCCGCAGGTGTTGATAATCTCCGTCAACAAAGATGGGGCGGTCACTGCTGCTGACATCGAGCTCAACCAAAACACCGAGATCGTCAATCTCAAGCAGCATATCTGCACGCTGGACAAGAAAAAGAAATTCATGATGGAACTTGAGGTCCAAGTCGGCCGCGGCTTCCTCAGTGGTGATGACAACAAAAAGGCTAACCAAGCCATCGGCGTCATTGCGATCGACTCGATTTTCTCGCCCGTCACCAAGGTTCGTTACGATGTAAAAGACGCCCGCGTGGGCCAACGCACCGACTACGACAGCCTCGAGCTGGAAATCTGGACCGACGGCCGCATCAAGCCTGATGACGCCCTCACTCAAGCCAGCGCCATCCTCAAGCATCATCTTGATGTGTTCGTCGATTACGATCAGGAAGCCATTGAGTTTGAGGAAGCCAACGAAAGCCACGACGAGGAGAAATCCGAGCTGCGCCGGTTGTTGGCCATGAGCGTCAACGAGATTGAACTCTCTGTGCGCGCCGCCAATTGCCTGAACAACGCGAACATCACCACCGTTGGCCAGCTCGCCACCAAATCCGAGGCGGACATGCTCAAGTATCGCAATTTCGGAAAGAAATCACTCAACGAAATCAAAGATAAACTCGTCGAGCTGAAGCTCGGCCTCGGCCTCACTTTCGAGGAAGGCATCTACGATGCCAGTGCCGAAGCCCAACTACAAAACGGAGCAGACGACTTCGGCGCCATGGAGGAAGAAACCGTGGGCGCCTCCGGAGTCGGCGGCCTCGCGTTTGACGATTAACGAACAAGCACTATGCGCCACCGTAAACGCACCGCCAAATTAGGCCGCACCAGTGAGCACCGCACCGCGTTGCTCGCCAACCTCGTGTGCAGCCTCATCAAACACCGTAAAATTCAAACCACCCTCGCCAAGGCCAAAGCTGCCCGCGTGGTGGCCGATAAAATGGTCACCCTCGGCAAAAAAGGCCAGGAGAAGGACCACTCCATTCAGTGCCGCCGCCTTGTGGCTGCGCGATTGCAGCAGCAACCGCGCCACCATTTTGCCAAGCACAACGGCGTGAGTGGTAAAGTGCAGCGCGATGAATGGCGTCAAAACGAAGACGTGGTTCGCATTCTCTTTGAGGATATCGCTCCCACCTTTGCTGAGCGCAATGGCGGTTACACGCGAGTCATCAAGATCGGTCGCCGTCGCGGCGATGCCGCCGAGATGGCCATCCTTGAGTGGGTGCAGGACGGCGACAGCCCAGTCCGCGAAAGCAAAAACGCTCCCAAAGCCAAGGAATCCAAAGCTGAAGAACCCGTCGAGGAAGTGCCGCAGGAATCATCGGAAGAAGTAGCCGAGGACACGGCAGAGAAAGTTGCTGTAGAACCGGAAACTGGAGACGAAGAAACTGAAGCTCCGGATGATGAATCTGAGGAAGCTGCTGCTGAAGAAACAAGTGAGGAACCGGAAGTCAAGTCAGACGACGAGCCCACGGCCGACGCCGACAAGAAATCCGACTAACAAACTTCACCTCAAAACACAATTCCAACCCGCCCCGTTTGCACGCCGGGGCGGGTTTTTTATTGGGCCTGACGCAGAATTCGGTATCCTTCGCGTGATGAATTACGCGGATTATCTGGTTCTCTTTATCTACTTCACCGGTATGGCTGGCATCGGTTTCTGGGCCATGCGGCAGGTGAAAGGGCAGGAAGATTATTTCATGGGTGGCCGCAAGTTCGGCAAGCTGATGCAAACCTTCGCCGCCTTTGGCGCGGGCACCGGTTCCGCCGATCCAGTTAACACTGCGCGCGGCACCTTCGCCAGTGGCATGAGCGGAATGTGGGGCGTGATGTATTGGCTCTTCGTCACGCCCATCTATTGGATCAGCGCCGTGTGGTATCGCCGTATGCGCTGCCTCACCCTCGGCGATTGGTTCACCGAACGCTACGAATCCAAATCAATGGGCGTGGCTTACGCGATCTTCGGCTGCTTTTATTATATGGTCTACGGCGCGATGCTCTTCACCGCCATCGGCAAAGTCGCCGTGCCGCTGATGGGGCCGGAGCTTTTTGGGATACAAACCGAATACGTGCTCGTGCCGTTGGTCGCCATCATCGTCACCCTTTACGGCGTGCTCGGCGGGCTCACCGCCGCGTACTGGACCGATCTCATCCAAGGCATCTGTATTATTTTGCTTTCGATTTTACTCATTCCATTTGGCCTGAATGCGGTGGTGCAAAAATTTGGGACTACCGGCGACACATGGACCGATGGCTTTCGCGTGATGCACGAGCAACTCCCGGCGTCCACTTTCGAAATTGTGGGCGGCGGCGCGGCCAGCGAGTTTCCCTTGTACGCCATAGTCACCATTGTGATTATGAACATGATTGGCATCGTGCTCACGCCGCATTTCATCGTCACCGGCGGCGGCTCCGCCAAGAGCGAACACGACGCCCGCGTGGGCCTCGTCACCGGCAACTTCATCAAACGCTTTTGCACCATCGGCTGGGTTATCACTGCGCTGATTGTGCTCACGTTGTACGGCAGCGACGCCGCCCTCATCAAAGACGCTGATATGGCGTGGGGCGTGGCCACCAAGGAATTACTTGGCCCGCTGGGCATCGGCTTGGTCGGCCTGATGCTCGCCTGTTTGCTGGCGGCGCTGATGAGCAGTGTGGATTGCTATATGCTCGTGTGCTCGGCGTTGGTGGTGCGCAACATTTACGTGCCGTACGTGAACCCCAAGGCGGAAGATCGGGAATGCCTTCGCCTCGGTCGCATCACCGGCGGCATTGTGGTGCTGGGCGCGGTGCTGATTTCCGTCACGATGCTCGATATGTTCAAGCAACTGGAACTCACGTGGATTGTGCCGATGACGTTTGCCGCATTGTTTTGGCTGGGGATGTACTGGCGGCGGGCGACTACGAAGGCTGGCTGGATTACAATTGTCTTTTGTCTGCTCACATTTTTCATCCTGCCCCGCGCCGTTCCTTTTGTGGCTCCCAGTTTGCGGTCCAATCCGGCTTATGCGCAGGTCAATCAACCCGTCGAGGCGAATGCCTCCGGGGGCAAATCCATTTATTGGACCGGTGGGGTGAAGGAAGTGAACGGTGCCGCGCGCGGGGAAGGTTCGTTTCGTTTTGATATGATGATTTACGATAAGCTGTTGGGTTACGACCTGACGAAAGTCCGCAATGCGACGCTGAAGACGCTGGAGTTTCCTTTTAAAATTATCGCACCATTTTTGGTGATGATCATCGCGAGCCTACTCACGCGGCCCAATTCCAAGGAGGCGCTGGACCGGTTGTACGTTCGAATGAAAACGCCGGTGCAGCCCGATCCCGAGGAAGACAAGGCCGAGATGGAAAAAAGCTACGCGGAGCCCAGCCGCTTTGATCACCGAAGACTGTTCCCCAAAACCCAACTGGAAATTCAACGGCCCACACCGATGGATTTCTGGGGGTTCATCGCCTGCTTCGCGATTTGTTTTGCGATTATCGGTATTGTGCTGTGGGTGGCGCAGATTGGGGCTTGAACAAATCCGCTATTCCTCGCCGTTGCTTTGGTTGCTGGCGATGACTTTTTGTTCCATATCGTGCGGCATGTTTTCGTAATGGCTCAGTGCCTCGGTGTGCAGGCCGCGGCCTTCGGTGAGTGAACGCAGGTTGGTGGAATATTTGTAGAGATCCATTTGCGGCACGTGCGCCTTCACCACTTGAAACGCGCCGTCGGCGTCCATCCCCTGAATTTTGCCGCGTCGGCTGTTGAGGTCGCCCATGACCGCGCCCATAAATTCCTCGGGCACCATAATTTCCACGTGCATAATGGGCTCGAGCAGACAGGGTTTGGCGGCTTTGAAGGCTTCGCGGAAGGCGTGCTTGCCGGCGGTTTGGAACGCGACGTCTTTGGAATCAACGGGGTGCTCTTTGCCGTCGTAGAAATCGATCTTTACATCCACCACGCCGTAACCGGCAATGATGCCATCGCGGCAGGCTTGCTCCACGCCTTTGCGCACGGAGGGCACAAAGCTGCGGCTGACGTTTTGGCCCACGAGTGACTCAATGAATTCCACGCCTGAATCGCGTTCGCGCGGCTCAATGCGAATCCATACCTCGGCAAACTGCCCGGCACCGCCGGATTGTTTTTTGTGGCGATACTTGCTCTCCGCCGGAATGGTGATGGCTTCGCGCAGGGGCACGCGCGGTTCGCTCAATTCAATTTCAACGTGATAGCGTTCTTCCAAGCGTTTGCAAACCACAGTGAGGTGCAGCTCGCCTTGGCCGGAGATGACCGTTTGGTGCAGGTCGCCATCCACGCGATAAATAAAGGTGGGATCTTCCTCGTGCAACGCGGAGAGGCCGGCGGCAATTTTGTCCTCATCGCCTTTGCCTTTGGAGCGCAGCGCGAAGTGGATGTTTGCGCCGGGAAATTCAATGGGCGGCAGTGCCGCATCCAACTTGCCGCCCACGAGGGTGTCGCACGTGTGCGTGTGCTTGAGCTTCACCAACGCGCCAAGATCTCCCGGTGACAAATCGTCGACGGGAGTGCGATCTTTGCCGTTGAGCACGTGAATCTGGTTAATGCGCTCGGAAGCTTTGTGCGTGGTATTGATTAAATCCGCACCGTGCGTGAGCGTGCCGGCGTGCAGTTTGAAAAACGACTGCGATCCCACGTGGCCTTCGTTCATCGTTTTATAAATAAATAACACCGGATCTGTGTCGGTGAGGTTGATTTCTGTTTCGGATTCGTCGGACTTGATGCCTTTGCTTTTTGGATGATCCGCAGGCGAAGAACCATAGCGCGCGATGAAATCCATCAGGCAAGTCACCCCCACATTGGTGATGGACGATGTGGCGAAAACCGGGATGAGGCCTTCCGCCTGCAGTGCTTTGTGGAGGCCACTGCGTAATTCCGCTTCGGTGAGATTGCCTTGCTCAAAGAACTTTTCCAGCAATGAATCGTCCGACTCGGCAATTAACTCGATGAGTTCCGTGTGCAAATTCTCCGATTCGGGGCAATCTTCCTCGGTGAATTTGCCGCTGCCATCGGTCTCGAATGTGATGAGTTTTTTGTTCAACACATCCACCACCTGATTGAAGCCGGGGCCAACATTCATCGGCACCGTGAGCGCCATCACCTTGTTGCCAAAATTTTCGCGGAGGCTGGCCAGCGCAGAATCAAAATTCACGAGTTCTTTGTCCAGCCCGTTAACTGCCACCAAGTGTGGAACACCGAGTTCACGCGACCAGTCCCAAACTTTGGTGGTGCCAACCTCCACGCCATTGGCGGCGTTGATGACCACCAGTGCCGCGTCACACACGCGCAACGGTCCCAGGGCCTCGGCCATAAAATCAAGGTAGCCGGGCGTGTCGATGAAGTTCAGTTTCTTGCCGCCGAACTCTACGCACAACGGCGTGGCGTTGATGGAAATTTGGCGCTCCTTTTCCGCATCGTGATAATCGCTCATCGTCGTGCCGGCCTCGATGCTGCCGAGCCGGTTGATGGCCCCCGCGGCGGCCTCGATGCTTTCGGCCAGCATCGTCTTGCCCGATGATGCGTGGCCCACGATGGCGAAATTACGAATGTCTTTTGAGGGATAGGTTTTCATAGGTTCAATTAAACGAGGGGTTGAAGGATGGAGGTTGGGGGAGGGCGGGGAAGGGTGAGGCACAAAAATGGCCGGGTGTGGGGGCGGCAAAGGAAAATCCTCCGCCCCCGCACGGCACAAGCCCACACAGTCCTGTACGGAAACAATCCATGGTGGATATGCCAATTGTTTCCGCGGGGAGCGGATTGGCAAGGAAAATGTGGGAAAAAGTGCGGCGTTATTTATCGCCCAATTTGGACTCAATCCGGTCAAGCTTTTGGTTCAGCTTCCGATAGCCGTGCCCGAACCACACCAGCAGGATGAACGCCCCCACTACGCCTACGCCGATCCATTGGGCTTTGCTCCAAATGGACCAAGCCGCGCCGATGGAAGCGGCCAGAAGCGCCAGCCCCATTGCGAGGTTGAGCGCCACGCGCTTGCCGCCTTTGGGCAGCGCATCGCCCATCAATTCCTTGCTATTGATCATGCAGAAAAAAGTGAAGTACGCAATTGGCAGCAGCACCATCCCGAAAATACTGGTGGGCACGGCCAGCCAGAATTTTGCGTCTGCGTTGCTCCAAAGGTACAGAAATCCAAGCGCGCCGGTGATGCCCGGCAGCAAGGAACCGGCGCGGTGAACGACGCCGCTCATCTTCGCGCCCAACGCTTCGGTAAGGCAAAATCCGTTGATGAGCATCAAAATGATAATGGTGGAAACGGCCATGCCCACCACGCCGATGCCGAAGATGGTTTGGGAAACGGCTTTGTTGCCGGTGAGTTTTTCCAGCGAACCGGCGAGTTGAAAGGCGTCACGGCTGACGAGCATCGCGGCGAGTTGGCGATCCTGATGGTTGGGCGATTCCAACACGCCGAGATGCGTTTGGATGCCGGCGAGATTTTTTTCGTAGGCTCCCTGCAATTTCGCGGTTTGTTCCGTGGCCATTTTTGTGTCCAGTAATCCTTCGTCATACTTGCCGTGAAACTGATTGGCGGAAGCAATCACCACGCAAGTGGTGGCGAGGAAAAATGGGATGAACAAGCCCATGCCGAGATCGAAGCTGGCCAGTCCGCGATGTTCTTTGCCCCAGCCTTTGCGCAGCATGGAGTAGGGGAGTAAAAAGGTCATGTTGATACCCACGGCGGTGGCGGCGGCGGTGACCATTCGGTCGCGTTGGGAATCGAGAATGATGTTGTTCCAATAATCCGGCGCGCTGGAGGCGGCGATGAATCCCGCGAATTTATCAGCCGGTTGCGAGAGTAAACTGAAATCCGGAATGAAGCCCTTGGCAATGGCACCCCAGTCGAGTTCCCCAGCCATCACGACGACCACCCCAAAAAAGCTCAGCACGATGATGGCCACCAAAATTTTGAGGATCATTTCAAATGCTTTAACCCCTTTGCTGTCGTACATCCACACCACCACCGTGGCGGTGGCAAAGAGTACAAGGGCGCAGAGGAGATCGCCGTTTTCGCCATTAAAGAGGCCGAGGTTTTGCTGGAGCGCGGCAGTGCCGAGGGAGAATTGCGGCATCGCCCACACGAGGTTGGCGAGCATCGCGGCGATGAGCCAGCCCCAGCCGAGCACGGGGTTGATGTGTTGGTTGATGGCTTGGAAAGGGCTTTTGCCGGTGGAGAGAGTGACGTAGCCGATGACCGAAAGCATCAGCACGCCGAAGATCATCATCAACGGTTGGAGCCAAAGCAACTGTGTGCCGCCGATGACGCCAAGGTATAGGCTGCCCGCCAGCGAACCGCCGCCCAACGTGATGGCGCCCTGCAACCAACCGGGGCCGGAGAGCTTGCTGTAGGTCTTGATTTTTTCGGAGGCGGAAGCGTTCTCAACGCTGGTTAGTAATTCCTTCTCCTTGGCCAGTGAATCGTTTTGATCGCTCATAAAGCTGGGGAAGATGGAACGGGTTTTTTTAAAGGATTGGAAGCCTGAAGTGTCGGTAGGGACGCGCTGTGCGTGTTCATGGACGCGGACAGCGCGTCCCTACCTGTTCTTCGCGAAATCAAAACAAATCAAGTGTGTTTCACTGCGGAGATACACGCGGCGGTCGGCCATCGCGGGTGCGGCCCAACAGGGGGGGCGGAGTTGGGGGACTTGATACGCGGCGAGTTCGGTTGGCTTTTTGGCGTTGAGGGCGAAGAGGCCGAGCTTGCCGGTTTCGCCGAGCACGATGAGTTTGCCGTCGGCTTGGATGAATGAGCCTCGGCCGTACTTTTTTGTGGGCGGGCCGAATTTGTTCCACGACTCGTCCTGATCCCAACGCAGTTTGCCGGTGGCGAAGGTGACGCAACGAAACCGGCCATCCGGTTCGTTGCGGCCGCTGAAGGCGTAGAGGTTTCCTTCGTGAACGATGGGCGTCATCCAATGCAATCCGAGCACTTCCTCGTGGCGACGATTTTTTGCGCGGCGCGCGAGGGTGCTCCAAACTTCAGTAAACCCACTGAGGTCAGGTTTGATTTTCAGCACAAAGGAGCCTTCGCCGTAATAGGCCGAGGAACAAAAAACCTGGTCGCCGATGACGACGGGGTTGGAGGCGTTGACCGATTCATTGGAGCGCGCGCGGAACCATCGCTTGAAATGCACCTTGCCGGTTTTAGGATCGAGCGCCACGAGGCCTTGCCGCATCAGGCAGAAGGCGACGCGCTTGCCGTGTACGGTGGCGATGACGGGCGAGGCGTAGCTAGCGAGTTTTTCCGCGCCGTTCCAGTCCATCAACGGCTCGCCGGGCCAGCCGAGTTTAGGGGTTTTGTGCCAAGTGGTTTTGCCGATGCTTTGCCAAATGGTTTTGCCGGTTTGGGCGTTAAAGGCGACCATCCCGCTTTCGGGCTGGCCGCCGACCATCGTGAGCAATAAATTGCCCTCGAGCACGGGCGTGCTGCCGACGCCGAAGAAATTGGGGTGCACTTTGAAATCTTTGTGGGTGTCGCGCCGCCAAATTTGTTTACCAGTCTTGAGGTCGAGGCACAGTAATACGCCTTCCGCGCCGAAAGTGTAGCAGCGATCCTTGGTGAGCAACGGAGCGCCGCGCGGGCCGTTATTGTAGCCGTAAGGATCTTCATACGTGGTGGGATACGCGTGGCGCCAAATGAGCTTGCCGGTTTTTGCATCGAGACAATCGATGGCTTCCACGTCGAGATGTTTGGCGATGGCGGCGGGCCATTCGATGAAGCCACGTCGGCGCGTGGTTTGGATGGCCGCTTTGAGGCTGGCCTCGGTGAGGCGCTCCTTTGCCTTCAGCGCGGCGAGTT
>Ga0302135_10000793_pt1 | contig 18982 bp, 16 predicted proteins | sample CBN3_surface_MG_FD_203119 | JGI IMG/M metagenome (GOLD analysis project Ga0302135, IMG submission 203119) | Marine microbial communities from Western Arctic Ocean, Canada - CBN3_32.1 | ecosystem: Environmental > Aquatic > Marine > Oceanic | place: Canada: Western Arctic Ocean | collected...
ACAAATCCGAATCGATTCCCGCCGCTTTCTGGTGGGCGATTATCAGCTTGACCACGGTCGGGTACGGCGACTCTTATCCAATTACAATCGGAGGGAAAGCCTTTGCCGGAGTTGTTGTAATCATCGGCATAGGAATTGTTGCTCTTCCCACCGGCTTAATCGCTTCAGCGTTGACTGAAATCAAACAAAGAAACGCCGACACAAAAAGTTAACGATCAATCGTTTCCCAAAGCAAACCGTTGCCCCTCCAGCCTTGCGCGGTCTGTCCGGTTCGTTAAGCTCGCGGCCATGAAACTTACTGACCTCAAGTGGCCTGAAGTCGATTCGCTCAGCAAGGATTTGCCGGTGGTCATTCCCATCGCCGCCCACGAGCAGCACGGGCACCACATGCCGCTACACACCGACAGCCTGTTGCTCGGCGAAATCATCCGGCGTGCCGAGGAGGCGCTTGGCGACGATGCCCTCTTCGCGCCGCTACAATGGCTGGGCAATTCCCATCATCACATGGATTTCCCCGGAACGCTTTCGGCCGAGCCGCGCGTGTATCTCGATGTACTCAACGGGCTGCTGGAAAATTTCCTCCATCACGGCTTCAAGCGACTCGTCCTCCTCAACGGCCACGGTGGCAATATGGTGCCCGGCGCGCAGGCGGTGTTTGAGGTGCGCCAACGCCATCGCGATCGCACCGACCTGCTTTTGCTCTCCGCCACGTATTGGGATCAAGTAAAGGTTCCGGAAATCCGCGACGACCTCGTGCAGGACGCCATGGGTCACGCCGGCGAACTGGAGACCTCTATGATGCTCGTCATCCGCCCCGAGCTCGTCGGCGAACTCAAGCGCGACGAAGTCCCCAAGGGCGAGTCCTTCGCCAACGCCACGCGCGGCTGGACCACCAAGGACCGCAGCACCCCCGGCCACATCGGCGTGCCCGCCGCCGCCAACCCGGAGAAAGGCGAAGCACTCTTCCAAGCCTTCACCGCCGGCGCCGTGAAGCTTGTTCGCGAAATGCAAAACTGGGACGGCCAAAGCTGGGATGCCTGAGCCCGACCAACCCTCCGCCCGTTCCAGCAAATGGAAATGGTGGGTCTGCGGCTTGCTGCTGCTGGCGTCCATGTTTCTGTACATGGACCGCCAGACGCTCGGCAATGTTTCCGCGCGGTTGCTGTGGGAGTTTGATCTCACCAATGAGCAATACGGCAACCTCAGCTTCGCGTTCGGCATCGCCTTCGCAACGGGCCTGTTAATTTTCGGCTACATCGCCGACCGCGCGGGCGTTTATTGGCTGTACCCTTTCGTACTCACCGGCTGGTCGGCGGCTGGTTTCGCCACCGGCTTCGCAGAAAACTACGAACACTTCATGGCCTGCCGCATCGTGCTGGGTTTCTTCGAGGCCGGCCACTGGCCGTGCGCCATGAAAACCGTGCAGTTGCTCCTCCCCCGCGCCGATCGCGGCATGGGCAACAGCGTCCTCCAAAGCGGCGCCTCCGTCGGCGCGGTGGTTACGCCGATCATCATCGTACTCATGCTCGGCTCATTTTCCAGCGGCGCATGGCGGCTGATGGATGCGGGCGGTAACGACGCGCAAGTCACCACCGAAGTCTCCGACGTGCTGCTTGAGCAATCGTATTTTAAGACCGAGCCCAACCGCGAAAAAGTCGCCGAGGTGGTCGCTGAAATACGCAAACGTAAAGCCTCTGACAAAACCCTTTCCGCCGCCGATGCCGCGCTCCTCATCAACCCCGCCAAGAATCAAAAAGAACAGTACATCCCCGGCGCATGGCGACCGCCCTTTTTTGTTATCGGCGCAGTCGGCCTCAGTTGGGTACTCCTTTGGCTCGTCACCATCCGCCGCCGCGACCTCGCACCCGACCAAGCCGCCGAACCGGGAACCCCCGGCATTTCATTTTTGGAAGTCGTCAAAGACCGCCGGTTCATCATCCTCCTCGCCATCGGCGCATGCATCAACACCCCGTGGCAGCTCATCCGCGAATGGCTCGTGCTGCTGCTCACGCACCGCGGCTACACCGAGCAATTTGCACAGCTTTTCAACTCCGCCTATTACATCGCCACCGACGTTGGCTGCCTCGTCGCCGGTGCTGCCACGCTGTGGCTGGCCAAACGAGGCGCCACCGTGCACCAATCACGCGTCCGCGTCTTTGGCGTTTGCGCCGCGCTCATCGCCCTCACCAGCGTGGCGGCGTTTCTGCCCAAGGGCTGGCCGCTGCTCGGCGTGCTGCTCATCATCGCCGGCGCCTCGCTCGGCGTCTTCCCCATCGCCTATGCCATGAAACAAGACCTTGCCCGCGAGCACATGGGGAAAATTACCGGCTTCATCGGCGCCGCCGCCTGGCTCACCAGCAGCCCCATGCAAAAAGTTTTCGGTTGGTTAAAAGACACCACCGGCAGCTTCAAAATCGGCCTCGCCGCTGTCGGCTGGCTTCCCCTCATCGCGCTGGGGTTGATCATTGTCTTTTGGCCGAAAGATCGGCCTGCTGACTAGAGCTTCCCACCTTCGAAAGTCAACCCGCGCTTCGGCGGTACTCACGCTGACCGGGGTCGAAAAGTGCGTCGTGCAGTTTCACTCCGAGGCCGGAGCGGGTGGGGAATTGCGCGCGGCCGTTTTTGATGACGGGCAACTCGTCGATAAGTTGGTCGTAAAAAGTGCGGATGTGAGCGCGGACGGTTTCCTGCCAGGCGACATTGGAATGTGCGGCGGCGAGGTGAAGCCCGGCAAAAAGGGTCAGCGGGCCGGTGCAGTCGTGGAGCGTGGCGGGCACATTAAAAGTCTCGGCGAGCTGGATGATGCGGCGGGATTCACTGATGCCGCCGCACCACGTGGGGTCGAGCATCACGTAATCGGCGGCATTTTTTTGCAACAGCTCCAAATAAGAGTTGCGCGTCAAAAGCATCTCGCTCGCGGAAATGGGCAGGCGCGATTGGCGGCGGAAATCGGCGAGTGTGTCGAGGTTGTCCAGCGGCAAAATATCCTCCAGCCAGCACGGCTGGATTTCACGCAGCGCATCGGCCAGTCGCAATGCTGCGGGCAGTTGAAAAAAGGCGTGGCCTTCAATCATGATTTCGATTTGGTTGCCAACGCGCTCGCGGATTTCCCGCAGCGGCTTCATTCCCGTCTCCAGGTCCGCCCACGAAATCTGTTGCCCGCCGCTCGCGTGCGCGAACCGGTCAAACGGCCACACCTTCATCCCGCCAATGCCCTCGCCCACCAGTTCCTCCGCGAGATCGCCCGCGGCGTTGAAGGACGCCCAGTTGTCCTGCAACGCCCCGGGCTCGCCTTCATCGCCAAAGCCGGACCAACCGTGCGAACCGGTTTTCGGCTTGGCCCCCTTGGCCCCATAACCCGGCCCGCCGCAGGTATTATAAATTCGCACGCTTTCCCTAACCGGCCCGCCCAGCAACCGCCACACCGGCTGGCCGCACGCTTGGCCGAGGATGTCCCACAACGCCAAGTCCACCGCCGAGAGCGCGCGCATCTCCGCGCCGGGTTGGCCGAAGGACCGGCTGCGCTCGTACAGGAACCGCCAGTGGCTCTCGATGGCGAGCGCGTCGGCCCCGAGCAGTCGTTCGGCCATCCAATCATGCACCAGCGCGGCGATGGCGTGCGGTGTGTAATACGTCTCGCCGTGGCCGACCAGTCCGTCGTCAGTGGTCACGCGCACGAGCAGCAGGTTGGGCATGATGTCCGCGGGGTGTACGGTCTCGATGGAAATTATTTTTGACATGTTAATTTTCAGTAGCCTGTAAAAGGGCGCGAATGTAGCCGAAGGCGAAGAGGCGACCTCGCATGGTGTAGCCGGGCTCGCCCGCTTCGCCGGCGAATTGCGGCACGTGGTCGGGGCGAATGGGGCCGTCGAAGCCCGCTTCGCGATAGGCGCGGATAGCGGCGGGCATGTCGGTCGGGCCGTTGTCGTGAAAGGTCTCCCGGAAATTCTCCGCCGTGCCCGCGACATCGCGAAAGTGTACGTACCGGATGCGCGGGCCGAGGCGGCGGATGGCATCCGGGATGTCCGCGCCCATGGCGACGAAGTTTCCTTGGCAAAAGCAAATGCCATTGCTCGGGCTGTCGGCCAGCGCGATGAGGCGCTCGAAATTCTCGACCATGATGCGCGCCTTACCGCGAAAGCTCGGCAGCGGCGGGTCATCGGGATGCATCGCGAGGGCCACACCGGCGGCCTCGGCGACGGGGAGCAGTTCGCTCAAGAAAAACTCGAGGTTGGCCCAGAGCGCGTCGGAATCGATTCCCGCCTCGTCAATCTGCGTCGCGCTGTCGTTGAGGTTCATGGCGCGCTCGGCGTCGGCGAGGTTAAACTCCGTCACCGTCGCGCCACCGCGCTCGGGCACGTCCAGCCGCGTGCGCACCCAGTCGGTGCCGGCCATGAAATTATAGCAAAGAACCGGCACACCCGCCTCGCCCATGTGGCGCAGGAGATTTTTCATCGCGGCCAGTTCGGTGCCATCGTCGCGGCCGTAGATGAGATTATCCATCGGCGCAAAGCCCTCGATGACCGCCAACCGCAGGCCGAAGGATTCCACGCGCGCTTTCAGTTTTTGGAAGTCGGCCAGCGCCGGGCCGGGGTAGCGGTCGACGATGTCGGTGACGCCGCACTGCGCGGCGAGGCGCAGGTTATCATCGGACAACGGAGTGAGGACGGACGCGAGGCGCATGGGGCATTCAAGCGAAATTCGGCTTCGAGAACAATGCGCTTTTACGCGGGCGATTCGCCGGTTCCTCGATTTCCTTCACGATTTGAAAACCGCGCGCCAGATAATTCGCCAGCGCGTGCTCGTGGTCGTGCGTGCAGGTGTGCAGCCAAACGCGGTTGGCACCGATGGTCCACGCGCGCGCCACCGCCTCGGTCACCAAATGGCCGCCGATCCCCTGCCCAAAGTGCCGCGCAAGCAGCCCGAGATTTCTAATTTCCACGCCGCCGTCAGTTTGTTTTTCAATGTCAAAAAACCCCGCCGGCGCGCCGCCCACATACGCCACCCACGTTTCCAGTTCCGGCCGGTCGAGATACGCCATCCATTCTTCTCGCCCCCAATCTACTCGCCCGCCCCAGCTAAAATCCGCGCCCACCGCCTCGTGTAAAAACCAACTGAACTCCGGTGCGACCGCAAGCACCTGCCGAATCTCCAACTCCGCCACATCCACCCGCTTGGGCCGCAGCTCGGCGGGGTCGTTCATTTCGAGATACGTCGTTATTTCTGTCTCGTTGGAATCGTCTTTGGTCATGATATTTATTCGATGGTGCGGTTGGGGTTCAGCCCGAGGGCGGCGAGCGCGGCGATTACAAAAGCAGCGGCAAACAAAATGAACGCCTCGTGACTGTCCTGATTTTGATCAAACCGCTCATTGATTTGCGGCACGAGATTGATGCACACGAACGCGCCGAAGTTGCCCCACATGTTGCCCCAACCAAACACCGCTGCGGCGTTGCGCCCGCCCACGTCCATCATGTGTGCCCAAATCGGAGGGATGCTCAGGTCGGTCATGAACGCCACCACTCCCAGCGCGCCGACGATTGCCCAGGGCGAACTCAGCCGCAGCATCAATCCGTAGGCCAACGCCGCGCAGACATATGCGCCCACCAACTGAAGGGTGCGACCGCGCCGCGCACCGAAGCGCTTGAGCAGCCAGTCCGCCAGCGGTCCGCCCAGCAACAACCCGCAAATACCCGCCGACATCACCAGCGTGGTCATCAGCCCGCCGGTTTTTTCGGACACCTGATGAATGTCCTTCATGTAACTTGGCAACCACGAGACGATGAATACCCAGCCGACATTGATGGCAAACTGCAACAGACACATCAGCCACATACTGCCGCTTTTTATCAGCGGCCAAATCGGCGGCCACGGCGGAGGGCCGGGGTTTGCCTCGCCCTCATCGTCGGCGGCGAGTGCCTGTTCGGCATCGTTCGCATGCGGATGCACGGCCGGCGACTCGCGGATGTTTCGCCAAAACAAGGCCGCCACAAAAATCCCCGAGGTGCCATAAAGCAAAAGCACGTGCTGCCATTTCAGATAGTCAGCCAGAAGCCACGCCGTAAGCACCGGCGCAATCACGCCGCCAAGCCTCCCGCCCATCGACACGATGGCGCTGGCTCGACCGCGGCCATCGACGGGTATCCATCTTTTTAACAAGCCGCCGCTCGTGGGATAACAGCCCGCCTGCGCAAACCCAAAAAAAACGCGCGCAGCAATGAGCATCGCGAAACCGCCCACCAAGCCCGTGAGAACCGTGCAAATCGACCACGCCAGAATATAAAATGTAAGCATCCCGCGCGCGCCGAAGCGGTCCGACAGCCAGCCCGCCGGAACCTGTGCCAACGCGTACGCGAAAAAAAAGACCGACATGAACAAGCCCGCACCCTTGTCGCCGATTTCAAACGCCGCGCGAAAATCATCGCGCTTGGCAATCTCCGCGATGCAGATGCGGTCCAAGTACAGCAGCACCGCCACTAGCGTGGTGGAGGCGACGATGGTGTAGCGGGCGCGTGTGGGCTCAGGCATCAGTTGAGGGTCACGCGAATGAGGTAGAGGCCGAAGCGGTTGAAGTAGACGGTGCCGATTTTATTTTTGCCGAGCTGCACCGTGCGCGGCGAGCCGTAGCGGGCGGTCACGTCGTTTTCTTTCAGCACATGCTGCGTGGCACCCCACGTTTGGCCGTCGTCGGCCGAGACGTTGTAGCGGATGCCTTTGTTGTCGGTGCCCACGCCCCACGTGAGCACCACGCGGCCGTCGTCCAGCGGCGTGAGAAATCGACCCTGCGCGTTGTCGCCCTTGGCGAGGCCGGGAAACTTCGGGACGCGCTGCCACAGCTTGCCACCGTCGGTGGAGCGCAGGAGATCCGGCGCCATCGCCAATAGCGTACCCTTGGCGGTGCGGATGATTTGCACGGCCACGTGGCTTTTGCCGTCGGCGGTCTTGATGGGGAACGGCGTGAGCGTCCGCGTCTTTTCGTGAAACACCACCGGGGCAATTTGCCGCAGCGGCAGCAGCCATTTGTTTTTGGTGAGCGGCAGCATCGAGTGCCGCATTGCGCCGAGGTCTTTTTCACCAAGCGGCCCGAGGATGACCGGCTTGCTCCATGTAAGCCCGGCATCGGCGCTGAGGCTGGCCACGAGCGGGCGCGCGTAATAATCCTTCGCCTTGTCCGCGCCGATGTAATTCCACGTGACCAGCAGCCGGTCATCGGGCAGGCGATCGAGCGAGCAGGGATAAATTTCAACATGTGGCGTCTTGGGAATGTACGCGGGCCGCCAGTCGGTGCCGGGGATGGGCCGGGCCGCCTCCCAGTTTTCCGCGCCCGGTTTCAAGCGCGACCGCATCAGCATGCCCTTGCCCTGAAAGACCACTACCAGCGTGCCGTCCTTCGTGCGCGCCAGCGAGGGATGCACGTGGCCGGACAGGCTGCCCTGCACAATCGGCCACGGCACAACGTCGGCAAAAGCGGTGAACGCTGCCAACAGGAAAATGAAAATTGTGGGACGCTTCATCCGCGCAGCGTGACGGCGCGGCGGCATTTGGCAATGCCAATATTGGCTGCGACAAGGCGATGATTTTTGATTGCGAAAATGCGCGCGCGGAGGCAAACTGAAAACATGAGTTCGCGCTGCAAGACTTCCGAGCACATCGACGGCGGCATCGCCCCATTCTTCAGCCCGGCGGGCGGCGACTTGCTGCGCGTCAATTCACGCCGGTGGTTTTTGCAAACGGGCCTCACCGGCATGGCGGGGCTTACGTTGCCGATGCTTTTGAAACAACGCGCCGAGGCGGCGAAGGCGGGCCGGCCAAAAAGTAAAAAGAATGTCATCCTGTTTTGGCTGTCCGGCGGGCCGAGCCACCTTGACATGTGGGATCCCAAGCCCGACGCGCCCAGCGAGATTCGCGGGCCGTTCGACAGCATCCCCACCAAGCTGCCCGGCGTGCGCGTGAGCGAGCATTTGCCGCTGACCGCCAAGCTGATGGACAAGCTCACCATTCTGCGCGGCGTGGATTGCAGCGCCAGCAACCACACCCCCATCACCATGCAGGCCGGCAATCCGCTGGCGCGCCGCACCAACGACGGCAAGGACGGTGGCGGCTATCCGTCGATGGGCTCCATCGCGGCGAAGTTTAAAGGACCGAACCATCCCGGCATGCCCGCGTTTGTCGGCTTGGCGAATTCATGGCGTTCGGACGTTTGGGAGGCGGGCCACATGGGCAGTGCGTTTGCGCCGGTCGATGGAAAAAAACTCGCCGGACGGCTTGCGATGCCCGAGGGACTTTCCACCACGCGACTACGCGAACGCGGCTCGCTGCTCGGCCAGCTCGACCGCATGCATCGCGACCTCGAGAACAATCCCGCCGTTGCGCAAATGGATCACTATACGCATCAAGCGCTCGACACCGTTCTCTCCGGCCGCGCCAAGAACGCGTTTAATCTCGAAAAAGAAACGGCCAAGATGCGCGATTTTTATGGGCGCGACAGCATCGGCCAAAAGGCATTGCTCGCCCGCCGCCTTGTCGAGGCCGGCTCAACCTTTGTACTCGTCAGCGGCGCGTGGGGCTACTTCGATCACCACGGCGATGAGGTTCGCTGGGGCGGAATCAAGAAGGGCCTCAAGCCGCTGATGCCCCGCGTCGACCGGACCTTGAACGCCATCGTCACCGACCTCGACCAACGCGGCCTCCTCGACGACACGCTCGTCCTAATGATGGGCGAATTCGGCCGCTCTCCCGTGATGACCAAGACCGCCGGGCGCGGTCACTGGGCGCGCGTGATGTCAATGATCATGGCCGGCGGCGGCCTCAACCACGGCCGCGTCATCGGCAGCACCGACCGCAAGGGCTACGACGTCGCCAGCCGCCGCGTCGGCCCCAGTGACCTTGCCGCCACCGTCTTTCAGCACCTCGGCATCGACCTCGACACGCACTGGACCAGCGCGCAGGGCCGTCCCATCCCCATCATCACCGAGGGCGGCCAGCCGATTTCGGAGTTGTTTTAGAAAAAAATGAACGGCGGCCCAGTCAACCCGGCAGACCTCTCCCCACCTCCCCAAAGCGGTTCCTAAACCGGCTTGGCGGCGGAGAGCGGATTTATTTTACATGCAAACGATCTGGCAACGATTCACATTCACCACGCTCATGGCTGCCGCCGGGTTTGCTTTTGCCATTGATGTCGATGACCTCCCGCCACCCGCCAAGCATGAGGTGGATTTTGAAAAGGAAATTTGGCCCATCTTCAAAAAGCACTGCGTGAAATGCCACGGGCCGGATAAACAGAAGAGCGATTACCGCATCGACGCAAAAGCGCGCGCCTTCGAAGGCGGCGAAATGGGCGAGGCCATCATCCCCGGCAAGAGCGCAGAGAGTCCGCTGGTGCATTTTATTTCCGGCCTCGACGACGAGACGATGATGCCGCCGAAGGGGGATTTGCTTGGCGACAAAACGGTGGGGCTCATCCGCGCGTGGATCGATCAAGGCGCGGATTGGCCGGATGATGCGGGCGCGCAGATCGCCGATCCGATGGATCATTGGGCGTTCAAGCCGCTGCGACAACCGGGGACGCCACAGTTTATGGATCCGATGGACGCGTTTTTGTTGGTGCGGCTGGAGGCGAAGGGGCTGAAGTTTTCGCAGCAGGCGGACAAGCGCACGCTCATTCGGCGGCTGTATCTTGTGATGCACGGGCTGCCGCCGACGGTGGCGGAGGTGAAGGCGTTTGTGGAAAATAAAGATCCGCGCGCGTACGCCAAGCTTGTCGAGCGCGTGCTGGCGAGTCCGCGCTATGGCGAACGCTGGGGGCAGCATTGGCTGGACGTGGCGCGCTTCGCGGAGAGCCACGGGTTTGAAATGAACCGCGAACGGCCGCACGCGTGGCGTTATCGCGATTACGTCATCGACTCTTTCAACGCCGACAAGCCGTATAATCAGTTTGTGAAAGAACAACTCGTGGGCGGCGCCTTCGGGGCGGAGGCGGCCACCGGCTTCATTGTCGCCGGGCCTCACGATATGGTGCTCGGCAGTGACCCCGCGCATCAAGCCACGCTCCGGCAAAATGACCTCGCCGAAATGGTCAATGCCACAGGCACGACTTTCCTCGGCCTCACTCTCGGCTGCGCGCGTTGTCACAATCACAAGTTTGACCCCGTGTCGCAAAATGATTTTTACGCAATGACCGCCATCTTCGCCGGCGTGCAACATGCCGACCGAACCATCGGCAGCAACAATAAACTCCAGCGTAAAACCAAATTGCAGGAGGAACTGACGGCGCTGGACAAGTCATTGGCGGGACTGCTCAAGCCGCCGGTCGCCTATGACCGCAACGAGGAATTTTTTGCGCCGGTGAACGCCCGATCCGTGCGCTTCACCGTCCTCGCCACAACCGGCCAATCCGAGCCGTGCATTGACGAACTGGAAGTGTTCGATGCGGACAAAAAAAACGTGGCGCTCGGTGGCTCACTGAAATCCTCGGGCGACTTCGCCAACAATCCCAAGCACAAACTCGCGCACCTCATCGATGGGAAGTTTGGCAACCCCCGCAGTTGGATTTCCAATGAGCGCGGAAAGGGCTGGGTGCAGATTACTTTTTCGAAACCAGCGCGCATCGAACGCATCGTGTGGCAGCGCGACCGCCAAGGCAAACTCCGGGACCGCCTGCCGACGAATTATAAAATCGAAATCGAATCCGCTCCCGGCCAATGGCAAGTGGTGGCGTCCTCGAATAGCCGCGTGCCCTTCGGCGCGAAATTCGATGCCAACGCCGTAGCGGTACGAAAAGATTTAACGGAGGCGCAAAAGATTAAAATCACGGCCCTGTTAAAAAAGCATGCGGCGTTGCGTAAGGAATTGGCCGAAATCGAGACCGGTTCGCTGGCTTACGCGGGCAAATTTGCGAAACCACCGAAGACCTTTCGGCTGCACCGCGGCGATGCCATGCAGCCGCGCGAGGCGGTGGCGGCGGGCACGTTGTTGAAATTCAACGGCGCGCGCTTTGCCGCCGAGGCCACGGAGGCGACGCGGCGCACGGCGTTGGCGGAGTGGATTGTGAGCCCCGAAAATCCGCTCACCGCGCGTGTCATCGTGAATCGCGTTTGGCAGTATCATTTTGGCACGGGCTTGGTGGACACGCCCAACGATTTTGGCCACAACGGCGCGCCGCCCACGCACCCGGAATTTCTCGATTGGCTCGCGGCAGATTTCATCACGCATCGGTGGTCGCTCAAGCATCTGCACCGGCGCATCCTCGGCTCGCGCGCCTTCATGCAATCCAGCGTGCCCCTGCCCGCCGCGCTCAAGCGCGATGCCCAAAGCCGGTTGCTGTGGCGTTTCCCGCCGCGCCGATTGGAGGCCGAAGCCATCCGCGACAGCATCCTCGCCGCCTCCGGCAAGCTCGACCTCGCGATGGGCGGCCCGGGCTTCAGCCTGTTTGAGATTCAAAAAGAAAACGTGCGCCACTATTTCCCGAAACAAAAATTCGGCCCAGCCGACTGGCGCCGCATGGTGTACGCCACCAAATTCCGCCAGGAACTCGACGACGTATTCGGCGCGTTCGACTGCCCCGACGGCAACCAATCCGTCCCCCGCCGCGGCCGATCCACCACCCCCATGCAGGCGCTGAACCTGTTGAACAGCCCCTTCATATTAGACCAAGCCAATCACCTCGCCGCGCGAGTTAAAAAAGATGCCGGCCCAAATGTCGAAGCCCAAGTGCGCCGCGCCTTCCACCTCACCCTCGGCCGTGCCCCCGAAATCCAAGAACTGGCCGCCGCCAAAAAACTGGCCGCCGACCACGGCCTCCCCGCCCTCGGCCGCGCATTATTCAACACCCACGAATTTATCACCATCCCGTGATGCTTGACCGTCGTTCATTTCTCGGCCAAGCCGCCACGGGGTTGGGCGGCATTGCGTTGCTGGATTTGCTGCAGCGCGACCGGTTGCTGGCCGCGCAGCCCATTCGGCCGGACATCCTTCCCACGCGACCGCATGCCGCGAGGCCGCCGCACTTCTCGCCCAAGGCTAAACAGGTTCTTGTCATTTTTTGCAGCGGCGCAATCAGCCAAATGGATACTTGGGATTACAAACCCGAACTGGCCAAGCGCCACGGCCAGCCGTTGCCGGGCGCCGATGGCTTCATTACTTCGCAGGGGCAACAGGGGAATCTCACGCGGCCGCTGTATCCTTTCCGGCGTTATGGGCAGAGCGGGAAAATGGTCAGCGATCTCGTCAGCCACATTGGCGAGTTTGCCGATGACATTTGCTGGGTGCACTCGGTGAAAGGCAAAACCAACAGCCACGGCCCGGGCGAAAATTTTATGAGCACCGGCTTCACCGCCGACGGTTTCCCGAGCATGGGCGCGTGGGCGACGTACGCGCTCGGCAGCGAAAACGAATCGCTGCCCGCCTACGTGGCCATCCCCGATCCGCGCGGCAAACCGCAAAGCAGCGTCAACAATTGGGCTCCCGGTTTTTTGCCCGCCGCGTATCAAGGCGTAGATTTCAATAGCACCCACCCCGTGCGCAATCTTGCACGGCCCGCGTCTATCCCAGTGACCGCCGACCGCGCCGCGCGCGACCTCATCCAGTCGCTCAACCGCCGCCACCTCGAGCGTTTCCCCGGCGACACTGACCTCGCCGCGCGCATTGCCGCCTATCAAATTACCGGCCGCATGCAAACGAGCATCCCCGCCGTGAGCGACCTCTCCCGCGAACCCGCACACATTCTTAAAATGTACGGCGCCGACGACACGAAAACAAAACACAAAGCCGACTACGCCCGCAACTGTATCCTTGCCCGGCGGCTTTTGGAAAAAGGCGTGCGCTTTGTGCAGCTTTTTAATGGCAGCTACCAAACCGGCGGCGAAGGAACCAGCAACTGGGACGGCCACAAAAAACTCACCGCGCAATACGATGTGCACGGCCCCATCTTCAACCAACCCACCGGCGCGCTCCTGCGCGATCTCAAACAACGCGGCCTGCTCGAAAACACTTTGGTTTTTTGCTGCAGCGAATTCGGCCGGATGCCCACTTTCCAAAAAGGCGCGAGCGGACGCGACCATAACCCCGACGGCTTCACCGCGTGGTTCGCCGGCGCCGGCGTCAAACGCGGCCACACCCACGGCGCCACCGACCCCTTCGGCTGGAAGGCCGAACAAAATCCCGTCACCGTCCACGACCTCCACGCCACCGCCCTCCACCTTCTGGGATTAAACCACGAACGCCTCAGTTACCGCCAAAACGGAACCGAACGCCGCCTCACCGACGTGCACGGGCACGTGATAAAAGAAGTGCTGGCGTGATGGGTTGAAAATTTACGCCGCTGACCGCCGGGCGCGCGACACTCGTTGCTCCAGCGCGCGCTCGAAGCTGACGAGTTGGCGAAGGAGCGCGTTGTATTGCGAATGCGCCTCGCGGCCGTGGATGGTGCCGAGCAGATGATACAACCGATGGTTTGCCTTCAGAGCGTCCTCCGGCGACACCGGCACTTCCACGCCGCATTCGCGCAGGCGCGGGCTGCCGATTTTCACCAGCTCGCCCGCAATGGATTCGCGCCCCGCCGCCACATCTGCCAAGCCTTCGGCCACTAAATCCGCACCGGGCAAATTCGCAAACAAACTGGCTACATCCGTATCCATCGCCGTTGAGGCTACTCCCATTTTCCGTTTGCGGCAATTGCGGAAACACGGGCACTGAGTGAACCCGCGTCGATGGCAGGGAATTTTATTAACTCCGACTCCACTTCCGCGAACAGTTCAGCTAGCTGTTCTGGTGCCACAAGCCCGCCCACAATCATCTCCCCCACATCCAAGCGGTCGCGTGGGTGGCCACGTTCAATCTTCGCCAGTGCTTGCCCATAAAAATCGTAATGAAAAAAATCCACCTTTCCGTGCCGCTCGATCAACTGGCTGCGCGCGCGCCAGTCGTTCAGCGCCGGCACAAACTGGTCCGGCGCGGCCAGTTCGATGTTGATGTCCAATTCCTCCTTGAGCCTCGGTAGGCACTCAAAAAAACCGGTCGGCTCGGGGTCGGCTTTCAAGTCGACATCCATCGTCGTCTCCCGCCAACCCAACAGCACTGCCGTTGCACCTCCGGTAAAAAAAATGCTTCCGTCGGATTGCACCCCACGACCCATCTCGCGCATCAGTCGTTCGATTCGCTCGCGTGTGGTCAGTTGCCGCATTCGGGATAGTACACCGCGCATCAACCGAAACCAAGCAGTGAACCGCGCCCGAGCATATTTTCCCTGCCGCTCGGGAAACCGCTGGTCGATAATCTTCGCACCAGTGGGCAAATGAATGCGGTTCAAATCGACGATTTTTCCGTCCACCACCAACTCGATGCCGCGAACCGTGCATTGGGTGGCGAAGACGCCGCCGGTCTTTGAGAAAGTTGTTTTTTCTTATTTGATTTTCGGGGGCTGTTTTTTGTCCACCTTTGTTGAAAACACGATGCGGACCCCCGACGTTTGCCCCTTCGGCGGGCGTGTTTTCCAAACGCGAACGTGCGGTCCGCGCCGGAGCGTGACGGGCACGTCCTTGTCGCGTAGCTTCAAAATGTGCGGCCACGCCGCCTCGAGCTGCTCGCGCGTTTTGAATTCAATATCGTAGCTCCCCCAAGCGATGCCCTCATGAACTCGCCCGTGCGACCACGTCCAAGCCTGCTTCCGCAACGGCTCCAACTCCTTCGGCCAACTCTTCGGCCACCACCCCCCGGGCCCGCCCATCGACAACGCCTGCGCGGGGTTGGCGGTAAACAATAAAATCAAAGTAACTAAGGCAGCAATGTTTTTCATTCAGGATTCCACAAATTACATATTGAAATTCACTCGTGAATCGTTTGACGGATTGCCCTAGAAAGCTGCTCATTTATTCTGAAGGCACGGATGCGATTATAATGGCATTTACCTCATTGACAACGCTTGCCACTTGGGGGAAATTCCTAACTATGAAACCCCTGTTATTAATATTACCACTACTTCTCACCTGTTCTCTACGCGGTGCCGACACCCCTAAACTTTTGCTGGCAAAAGTTTGAAAGGAAACCATCGACCCCACCGGTTGGTGGATCAGCGAGAAATACGATGGGATGCGAGGGTTTTGGGATGGGAAAGCGCTGTGGTCGCGCGGTGGCAAACCCATCCATGCGCCGGATTATTTTTTGGCGGAGCTGCCCAAGGACATTGCGTTGGATGGGGAGCTTTGGCTGGGGCGCGGTAAGTTCGAGGACACCGTCAGCATCGTGCGCCGGCAAACTCCGAATGCGCGTTGGCGGCAAATTCAGTTCATGGTTTTTGATGCGCCGAAGGTGAAGGGCACGTTTGAAAAGCGAATGGTGTTTTTAAAAACCCAACTGCCCGCAACCGCCAAACACGTGCGGCCCGTGCCGCAGTGGCTTTGCAAGGGGAAAGCACATCTCATTGCTGAGCGTGATCGTATCGTGAAGGCCGGCGGCGAAGGGCTGATGATTCGCGAACCCGAATCGGTCTACGAAGGCAAACGCTCGGGGACGCTCTTGAAAGTAAAAACCCACGCCGACGCCGAGGCGACCGTCATCGGCCACAAACCGGGCAAAGGCAAATTCGACGGGATGCTCGGCTCCCTGCGCGTGCGCACGAAGGATGGCCGCGAGTTTTCCGTGGGCACGGGCTTCACCAATACGGAGCGCAAGAATCCTCCGCCAATTGGCGCAGTGGTCACGTACCGCTATCGTGGCCTCACGAAGAATGGTTTGCCGCGGTTCCCGTCATTTTGGCGCGTGCGGAAGAAGTGATTTTCGAAGCTCGTTATGGATTCAAGCGCGGCACCGAATCCGCATCTCAGGCACACCAAAAACATTGGCGAAAGATCAACTGGCCTTTACCCTTCGCTTATGGCGCATGTGAAAGGTTTTGGGGCGGTGGGCGATGGCAAAACCGATGATACCGCGGAACTCCAGCACGCGATCGATGACGGCGAACGGCTGATTATCATACCCGCCGGCACCTATCGCATCACCAAGCCGTTGCGGGTGGACTTGGACAAAGTGGGCTTCACCGGCATCAGCGGCGATGGCGGCACGGCGACGATTGTGATGGATGGCCCGGGGCCGGCGTTACGGTTGGTGGGCACGCACGGCGGCACGGCGGATCCCGGCTCGGTGAAACCCAACGTTTGGCAAAGCCAGCGAATGCCCACGGTGAGCGGCATTGAGATTGTCGGCAACCATCCGGAGGCCATCGGCATTCAGCTGGAGCGCACGATGCAGGCGACGCTCACGGGGGTGCTCATTCGCAAATGCAAAATTGGCATCCACCTCATCGCGCGCAATCGCAATCCGATTATTTCCAATTGCCACATTTACGATGGCGCGGGTAAGGTGGCGATTGGGATTTATCTCGATGGTTGTGATCTGCACCAAATCAATATCATCGGCTGCCACATCAGTTACCATCGCCACGCGGGCATCAAGCTGCAGCGCAGCAGCGTGCGCAATTTGCAAATCACCGGCTGCGATATTGAGTACAATTTTGATGCGAAGGAAACTGACTGCGCCGATGTGTGGATCGACGCGCGCGAGGCGGAAGTGCGCGAGGCCACCATTTCTTCCTGCACTATTCAGGCCAAGTACAGCCCCGCAGGCGCCAATATCCGCATCGAGGCCGCGCCCACAGCGCAGTCCACCAAGGCGGGGTTGTGGACGATTAGCGGCAACATCATCACCAACCAAACCCACAACCTCCTGCTGCGAAATTGCCGCGGGGTGACGGTGACCGGCAACACCTTCGGCACCGCAGCCGAGCGCTCGGTGCTCATCGAGCGCTGTCGCAACTTGGTGATTGGCTCCAACAATCTGGATTACAATCCGGACTACAAAGGCCCACGCATCGACGGCGTTCTGGTAAAAGACAGCGCGGGCATCAACCTTCACGGGCTCATCATCGAATCCAGCCAAGCCGGCACGGCCAAGGCCGATGGCGCGATTGGCATTTTCAATTCAAGCGACATCACCGTGGCCAACTGCCAAATACTCAATCCCAAACACCGCGCACTGCATCTCGACAACGTTCACCACGCCGTCATCAGCGCCAACCTCGTGCGCGACCACGGGCGGGCACCGACGATGCAGGAAGCAGTGTTGGTAAACGGCGGCGACAATTTGGAATTTTCAGGCAATCTTTTCGACAAGGGAAAGCGTGAGAAAATGACCAAGAACCAATGACCAAGTCCCAAGGAAACCCCAAGCACCAATAACCAATTTGTGCGTCTTGTGATTTGAACGTGGGGCGATTGACTAATCGCCGGACGTGTGGCATTTTATCGGTATGAAAATCTTTTCTATTCTTTTTATGTGCGTGTGGATTCCTGGATGCCAACCGGATGCGTCCGCGCCCAATTCGGCCCAAGCTCCGGACGCGCCGCGCAAGGTGGCTCCCAAGGTGATAAAACTATTTGGTGGAGAACAAGCGATGGCGGCCGTGCTGGCGCCGGACACGGTGCAGGCGTTTAAGGTGAACTCGGTTAATATTCAAAAGGGCGAGGAAGTCGAATCGCGAATTGGCAAATACCGCATCCTCGCCGGCCCCGTTGAGGTCAAAGAAAAAGAGGCCGCTGACTTAGCAAATATTTTGGCAAAGAACATTTACGACTGGGAAATGGCCAAGGCTTGTGAGTTTCAGCCGGGCATCGCGGTACGCTTCACCAAAGGCGAAGTGGTGGTGGAGATACAGTTCTGTTTCAAATGCGAAGAAATGATGATTCTGTTGAATGATAAATCCGTGGGAAGCGAAGATTTTGACAGAGCCACAAAACAATTAGACGAAATTTTCCGCCGGGTTTTTTCCAAATGAAAATCCCGGAACAAATCTAAAAACCGAATGGATTTTGAGCCACGTGCAAGGGGGCCTTGAAAATTCCAAGCACCAATTATCAAATTGCGTTGGCAGACGTTGAGTTGTTCGGGCTTGGGACATTGGCCATTCCCCTCACTTCAGTCTCGCGTATTCCTCCCCACTGTGCTTTACTTCCCTGCTATGGAGGGTTTTGGTTCCCAGTTTCCGCCGCTACCGGTGCGCCCGTGGTGGCATCATTTGGCGTGGGCTTTGCCGTTAATGGCAATCACCGCGGGGCTCGGCTGGTGGCAAGGCGGCAAGCGCCAGGAGATCGCCGCACCAGTGAAACACCCGCCCGCGGTAAAGTTGGTAGAGAAAAAACCCGCGCCGAGCGTGACGATGACCAATCGGCCCGCGCCAATTATCGGCGAGCGCGTGCCGGTGCGTCAGGCGACCAATCAATGGATTTCACAGCGCGGCGTGCGGGTGTATACCAACGCCACCGATGCCGCCCGCATTGGACTCACCCGCATCAGCGAAGGACTCCCAACCCTAACTGCAAACTTCACCCCGCGCCCCGTGGCGGCTGGGCGTGATTTGGAAATTCAAGTGGCGCTGGACAGGCGCGGTTTTTCGCCCGGCTCAATCGATGGAATGAGCGGCCCACAAACAGTTTCGGCTATCGCGGCATTTCAGCAACAGCAACGACTGCCCATCAGCGGCCGACTCGATGCCGCCACGCGCCGCGCGCTCACCTTGCGCGCGCCGGTATTCGCGCAGTACAGCGTTTCCACCAACGACCTCGCGCGGCCGCAACCGCTGGGAAAAACTTGGACCGCAAAATCGCGCCAAACCATTTTGGATTACGAAAGCCTGTTGGAATTAGTCGCTGAGAAACATCATTGCTCGCCGCGTTATTTGCAAAAAATAAATCCGCTGGTCCATTGGCCCGGTGTGCGCGCGGGTACTGCCGTGAAGGTTCCCAACACCGCCACCCCCGGCACGATGGCGGGCGTGGGCGCGCTCATTCACATTCAGCTCCGCGCCAAGACGCTGCGCGTGTACGACAGCAGCACCAATCTTGTGGCGCAGTTCCCCTGCTCCATCGCCACGCGCATGGAGAATCGCCCCGTCGGCCGATTGGCCATCACCGCCGTGGCGCATCCGGCCAATTAC
>Ga0302135_10000797_pt1 | contig 18936 bp, 17 predicted proteins | sample CBN3_surface_MG_FD_203119 | JGI IMG/M metagenome (GOLD analysis project Ga0302135, IMG submission 203119) | Marine microbial communities from Western Arctic Ocean, Canada - CBN3_32.1 | ecosystem: Environmental > Aquatic > Marine > Oceanic | place: Canada: Western Arctic Ocean | collected...
GAGTTGAGCGAGTCGTTCGAATGGCCAGTGCAATACAAGACCAGCCAACCTCGGAGGTCGTCGGAGGCTGGCTAGGTTCTTGTCTAATTTTCCCAGTATCGATCGCGGTAGCTGTGAGGCTAGGTGCCGGATCCCATAGGAGACGTTCCTACACACGCACTGGATGGACGCTGAATCGTGCGGATTGGCGACGTAAAGCCAAGGGCGCGAGTTGTCAACCTCAGCGGAGCTGGTCCCTGAGCTCGACGGCGCCAACAGCGCCGCCTGGGATGGTGGGAAGCGAATTGTCAAGCAAGTTCAGGTCCTCGGGCGTCAGCACCACATCTACCGCTTTAGCGTTGTCCCGGATCTGCTCCGGTGTTGAGGCACCCGCTATCACGGTGGTCACCTGCTGTCTGGTCAACAGCCACGCGGCGGCGAGCTGGGCGGGGGTACACGCCTTCTCCTTAGCGAGGTCGACTACCGCCTCGACCGCTGTCCAGTTTTCCGGGGTCTCTCTCTTGCGGCGGACTGTTTCCTGGAGGTCCAGCCGTGTGCCCTGTGGAGGTGCGTCTCCACGGGCGTACTTGCCGGTCAGGAACCCCTGGGCGAGTGGGCGGTAGGGAATGAGTCCGACCTGCCATCGGTCGCAAGCACTCAGCAGTTCGGTCTCGGCATCACGGACCAACATTGAGTACTCGATCTGGATGCTTACGAACGGCGGTAGGCCGCCGTGAAGTGCCGTCATGATCCACTCGACGAGTTCCCACCCCATGAAGTTCGAACACCCGATGTGACGAACCAAGCCTGCGTCGACGAGCTGGCCAAGAACTCCAAGGACGTCGTCGACCGGAACGCGCGAGTCGAGAAGGTGCAGTTGTAGAAGATCGATGCGATCTGTGTTGAGCCGGTGCAGGCTCTTGCGAACGCCTCTTTCGATATAGGCGGGATCGAGTCCGCCCCGGAGCGATCCATCTTCCCACGGCATCCCAATCTTGGTCGCGACAATGAAGTCGTCTCGGCGGCCTGCCAGGAGTTGACCGAGGAACTGTTCGGAACGTCCGTCGGCATATACGTCCGCAGTGTCGAGAAAGTTAATGCCTTGTTCCTGGCACTCGTCGATGACGGCTGCGGCAGCGTTGATATCGAGTCGAGTTCCGAAATTGTTGGTGCCGAGTCCGAGAACGGAAATGTCGAGATCTGATCCTCCTAGTCTCCGGGCCTTCACGATGATGGTTTCGTCGTCGAGGTATTCTCCGTGCCAGACGTACCTGCCTGCACTCCGTATGCAACCTCCGGGAAGTGGCACGCTGCGTGGTGACCTAGCTCGGTAATGGAAGTCTGTTCCAATACGGGCTCTGTTTCGCGACAGATGTCCTTTGCCTTCCAGCACCTGGGGTTGAACCTGCAGGCGGGCGGAGGATTTCTGGGTGATGGTGGATCGCCGGAGAGCAGGATCCGAGTACGCATCCTTTCCTTGGCTGGGTCGGGGATCGGCACGGCGGACAACAAAGCCTGTGTGTACGGGTGCACCGGGCGCTCGTAGAGAGCCTGCCGTTCCGTCGTCTCAACGATCTTGCCGAGGTACATGACGGCTACCCGGTTGGCGGCATGTCGCACGACGGCGAGGTCGTGAGCGATGAGCAGGTAGGTGAGGTTGAATGCGTTCTGGAGGCTCTCCAGAAGATTCAGGATCTGTGCCTGGATGGAAACGTCGAGAGCAGACACCGGTTCGTCGAGAATCAGTAGCGAGGGGTTTAGTGCGAGGGCTCTGGCGATACCGATTCGTTGTCGTTGCCCTCCTGAGAACTCGTGTGGGTAGCGCTTCAGATGCCGCGATGACATCCCGACGGCGTCGAGAAGATCAACGATTTGGCTCCGAGTTTTTCTTCCCTCGTGCAAGCCATGTATGTGAAACGGCTCGGCCAAGATGTTCTCGACCCGCATCCTTGGGCTAAGTGAGGCAAAGGGATCCTGGAATACGATCTGGATCTGACGACGAAGTTGGCGGAGGTCCTTGTGACTGAGTTCCTTGGTGTCGGTGCCTTCGAAGAGGATGGATCCTGATGTGGGTTCCAGCAGCCGCATGATCATTCTGCCGGTCGTCGACTTTCCACACCCTGACTCGCCGACGAGGCCCAGCGTTTCTCCGCGATTGATCTGGAAACTCACGCCATCGACTGCTCGGATGTGCGCTACCGGGCGGCTAAACACCGTCCCTCCGGTCACGGGAAAGTGTTTCGTAAGGTTGCGGACCTCGAGTATCGGGTCCAATGACTTAGTCGTGTGAGCAGGAGTGCTCGTGCTATCGCTCATGGGTACTGCCCTCGTGCGCTACGCCGAGGACCCGGTTCGCAGACCATTGGGGTTCGGCTGCGAAGTGACAAAGAACGTCGTGGCCTTCAGCGGCGGATATACGCGTTGGCGCGTCGAGCCCACACACCTCGCGCGACTGCATGCACCGGGGATGGAAGTGACAGCCGGGCGGTCTGTCGGTCAGCGACGGTGGACGTCCTGGGATGTGGTCGAGGACTTTGCCGAGGTCGCTATCGAGTCTGGGCACTGAAGCGAGTAATCCCCACGTGTACGGTCCGTGCGGATCGGTAAAGACCTGCTCGGCGGATCCGGATTCGTGGACCTGACCGCCGTACATCACCATCATCTGATCACTGATGCTTGCCACAACACCCAGATCGTGGGATATGAGAAGCACACTCGTTCCTTGCTCCTCTGTGATCTTGAGGATTAACTCAAGTATCTGAGCCTGGATGGTGACGTCGAGGGCTGTGGTTGGTTCATCGGCTATGAGGAGTTTTGGCTCGGTGATCATCGCCATTGCGATCATGGCCCGCTGACGCATTCCACCGGAGAACTCATGCGGATGGTCCCGGATGCGCTTATCGGCGTCTGCAATCCCTACTTTTCTCAGCGCTTCGACCGCAGCGTCTAAGGATTCCTTGCGGTTGTAGCCACGATGCCTCCTCAGTGCTTCACTGACCTGATCTCCGATCGAATACACCGGATTCAGTGCCGTCATGGCATCCTGAAAGATCATCGAGATCTCAGAGCCGCGGATCGCTCGGAGGTCTCGCTCACTGAGAGATCTGAGATCCTGACCGTCGAAGTGGATGGATCCCGAGACGATCTTTCCCGGTGGAGCGATGAGACCCATGATGGACATCGCTGTGACGGTCTTTCCGGATCCTGACTCGCCGACGATGGAGAAGATCTCACCACGTTGTATGTCGAAGGAGACATCGTCGACGGCCAGCAACGTGCCTTCGCGCATGTCGAATTCGGTCCGGAGGTTCTTCACCGATAGCAGCGGTTCGCATTCTTCATCGCGCGTCGACAGAGGTGTACCGGCGATGTCCAGATCCAAGGGCGTCATGCTCCTGTTAGCCAGCCGCCATCGACAGGGATGAACGTGCCTGTGACATGCCGAGCTGCGTCAGAGAGGAGAAAATAGACCACCTCGGCGATATCGCTTGGCTCAGCGACCCTCTTCATTGGAATTCGATCCATTGCCCATTTCATCTTCTCTTCGTCTGCAAGCATGCCTGCCGACATTGGAGTTCTTGTGAGTCCCGGCCCAACGACGTTAACTCGGATTTCGTGTTGGGCCAGTTCAACTGCCAGAACCTTGCCCAACATGAGTACTGCGCCTTTCGAAGTGGCATATGCGACCTGACCTGAAAGGGCGTGAACTGAATTGATGGACCCGATGAGCACTATCGAGCCTCCGGTATTGCGTTCGATCATCCCTCGGGCCGCCGACCTCGCCACGAGAAAACTGCCCGTTACGTTGACGGCCATCACGTGTTCGAAGGTGGCGACATCCATCTCGGTTGGAGTTCCTTTGGCGTTGGCACCGGCGCAGGCGACGACAGCGTCGATGACGCCGAGATCCCGCTCCGTTTTTGCCACGAGATCGTCGATCATCTCTTCGTTCGAGACGTCGAGCAAAGCGCTTCTGGCACCCTTCAACTCGCTTGCCGTGGCCAGCGCTCCTTCCTCATCTAGGTCTGCGCACACCACATGAGCGCCTTTATCCGCCAGCACTTGGGCAACGGCTCGACCTATCCCTGAGCCGGCGCCGGTGACGAGAGCAACTGTCATAAGTTTTTGCCTTCCTGATCAATCATTGGGCCATACCGTGGTGAAGCGCCCATTAGTCTTGACGCTTCTAGCGGGCAACTATACTCTTTGTTCACTATCTGGTGGCCTGTGCGATATCTGACGTATCGGGCTTGTCCTAGACCGACTAGCGGTTCCCCTCCGATCCAATAAGCGGAGATTGGCTCCGTTTACTGCTCAAGGAGGGCAAATGCCGAACGTCTCAGACTGGGCAGAAGCGGTCCCGATGTCCGGAGTTCGCGAGATCTTTCACATGATTGCAGGACGGGACGACATCCTGCACCTTGAGATCGGACAACCCGACTTTCCGACCCCTTCCCACATCGTGGAAGCGGCTGTTGAGTCGGCACGCGCCGGTTCGGGATATACCGCTAGCGCTGGCCTGCCGTCCCTGCGGGAGGCCATCCAGGACAAGCTGGCGAGCGTCAACGGCGTCAAGGTGTCAACAGATCAGATCATCATTACGCAGGGTGGCGTTCAAGGCTGTGCAGCCCTGTTGTCGACGGTGGTCAAGCCGGGCGGCGAGGTTCTGATTCCCGACCCGACGTGGCCGAACTTCGAAATGCTCGTGCGGTTACATGGAGCCACGCCCGTCCACTATCCGCTCGATCCGAGTGCTGGCTGGCTACCGGACGTCAGGCAGGTCGAGTCGTTGATCACCGATCGAACCGAGTTGATCATTTTGAACACACCAGCGAACCCAACCGGGTCGCTGTTCCCCGATGCGATGGTCGATGAGTTTATTGCCATGGCGAAGCGCCACGATGTGCCGATCCTCTCGGACGAGGTGTATGACGAGCTCATCTTCGACGGCTTGAAGCCAGCCAACGCGTTTGCTCGTGACGACGAGCATGTCATCGCTCTCTACAGCTTCTCTAAGACGTACTCGATGACCGGCTGGCGGGTGGGATACGTCGTCGCACCGGAGTGGCTGGCACCGACTCTGAGTCGAATCCAAGAACCTTTGGTGTCGTGCATCTCTACGGTTACCCAGGCGGCGGCAGAGGCGGCGATCCGCGGTCCCCAGGAAGTCGTGGGAGTGATGCGTGACACCTATCAGAAGCGTCGAGATGTGGCGATCGATATTCTCGCGTCGGGAGGATTCCAGGTCGATTCACCTGCAGGTGGGTTCTACTTGATGGTTCCGCTCAACGAGGGTGCCGACTCCAAACAAGCTGCGTTTAACCTGATAGATCACGGGGTCGCTCTCTCGCCAGGAACTGCCTACAGCAAGGCGGCTACCAACTATCTGCGGATCTCGCTGGCAAGCAGTGACTACGACCTCACCCATGGTATGGAAAGGGTTGTCGAGTGGCTCAAGGCGAGTAGCGGAGGCCTCGAAATGGTGCCCGCCGGCGCCCTGACTACCTAGGTTGGCCTTGTGTCCGGAGCATTTGTAACTGGCGCAGGATCTGGAATAGGAGCAGCGTGCGCAGCGAAGCTTGCCAGCCTCGGTTATGGCGTCGTCTGCGCTGATAGCGACGGTCCTGCTGCTCGCGCCACCGCTAGTTCTCTTCCACTGGCTACGCACGCTGAGATGGATGTCACGTCGGAAGCCGACACCGAGCGAGCGGTGCTGCGGGCCCAGTCGGAGTTCGGCAACCTTCGTGTTGCAGTGGCTTGTGCTGGCATTCACCGCCAGGGCACCGTCGCCGAGATGTCGCGCCAGCTATTCGACCGAGTTATGGCGGTGAACACAACAGGCAGTTTCGTGACGGCGCGTGTTGCTGCCCGTGCCATGATCGAGAACGGTGGGGGAGGTTCGATAACGCTGATCGGTTCTATGAACTCTGTAGCGGTCTCAATGGCCGGACAGGTGGCGTATGCGGCCAGCAAGGGCGCGGTGCTAATGCTCGGAAAGGCGCTTGCGGTGGATTGGGGCCCCCTTGGTATCCGCGTGAACGTAGTCTTGCCGGGGGTAACCGATACGCCTCTTAGCCGACCGTCGTTAACGGATCCGTCGAGTCGTTCGAGCGCACTCTCCAACGTACCGCTGAGGCGTCCGGCGCGCCCTGAAGACATAGCCGACGTGATCGGATTCCTTGCATCTCCCGCAGCGGTGTATTTGACCGGCGCAGCGATACCAGTAGACGGTGGACAGTTGGCAGTGACCTCAAGCTACCCGTGGGTGCATTGATCGACTGCGTGCCGGTCAGAATCGGTCTGGTGAGAACGGGCTGAGGTCGCGATCGGAACGTCGGCCCAACACCAGGTCTGAAAGAGTCTTTCCGAGCAGGGGTCCGGCGGTAAAGCCCATGTGAGGAAATAGACCGACGACAACTCGACCGCGATTGCTCACCTTGCCGATGATCGGCATGAGGTCGGGTGTTCTGCGAGCGACCCCTGCCCATGTCCGTACCACGCGAACTCTGCCAATCGACGGGACCACCGTTTGAGCGACCTTGAGATTCTCTCGGAGAGACCGAGCATCGACCCGCACTGGTCCCCCAGGCTCGGGTTGATACGCAGGCCAGCCGCCACCAATCAGCAACGTTCCTGTCTTTGATTGCTTGAAGGTAAGTGCATCTCCGGCGAAATAGACAAGGTGAGGAACGAATTGCTCTACCGGTTCGGTAACGCTCATTTGGATCGCCTCATCCTGCACAGGCAGGTTCTTTCCAAGAATGGATCCGAGGCGCGAAGTCTCACTGCCAGCGGCTATGACTAGATCCCGACACCTCATTGATCCCTTTGTCGTAATGACGTGATATCCGGCTGGTTCGCTGTCGATACTCAAGACTCTGGTGTGGATGTGAATCGCGGCTCCATGATGGGTTGCCGCCTTGGCGAGAGCGGGGGTTGCCAGTAGTGGATTGGCGACTCCTTCGGATGGAGAGAACTCGGCTCCCACCATCGAGTCGGAGATGTATGGGGCTATGCGTGCTAGGTCGTCGCGTCCGATGAGCTCTGAGGGGTATCCAGCGGCTCGTTCCAAATTGGCCTTGCGTTCGATGTCTCGCATCTGGCCGGTGGTCTCTGCGACGAGGATGCCGCCGCCGGTTGCAACTTCGAGGTCTGTATCGAGTTCCGCCCCGAGCCCTCTCCAAAGCTCAACGGAATCGGCAAGAAACGACAGAGCCGGCAGAAATGCTCGGGCCCACTCTTCACCTCGTTCGACAAAGGGATGATGCTGGATCTGACCGTGCAAGCTTCCGGCATTGCGCCCTGAGGCTTGCGTGTTGAGGTCAAACTCCTCTATGAGGGCGACTTCGCGGCCGCTCTTGGCTAGGTAGTACGCCGTAGCACAGCCGGTAATTCCGCCACCGATGACGATGGTGGCATAGTCGGCGTTAGCGTTCTTGGCTGGCGACTTATTGAGACTTTTGACTTTGATCGCTGTTTGAATGGTGTCGTCCATTGCCGAGGACTGTAGGAGAGCCGGCGCCTACTCCGTGTTGGCTGCGTCGGTAGTTTCGTTCAATGAGCGAAGGGCCACCAACTCCTCAGGGGTTGGAGCTTCGGTTGTGGCTAGCTCAGCGGCGACTTGCAAGGGCCACTGATTCTGCATCTTCACATCGTCGACGGTAACTCCCTGATGTGTGGAGACGAGAACCAACTCGCAGGTGTCGGGGTCAGGTTTGAGAATGCCGAGATCTGTGACCACCATGGTGGGTCCCGCACCTCTGAGTCCCCACCTCTCGCGGTCGCCTTGTCCGCGTCCGTAGCCAGGTGTGGTTATGAAGTCGACTTCCTCGACGAACGCTCTTAGGTTATGGCGCATCACCACCGTGACCTCTCTGCACGCACCAGCGATTTCGGGAGCACCTCCCGACCCGGGGAGCCGGACCCGGGGAGATCGGTAATCATTCCCAATGATCGTGGTGTTGATATTAGCGAACCGGTCTATTTGGGCAGCGCCCAAGAAGCCCATATCGATCCGTCCCGGTTGCAGCCAGTAGTTGAAGATTTCTGGAATTGAGACCACAACGTCGGCCGTCTCGGCGAGTTCCCCGTCGCCGATAGAGAGTGGGAGTGTCGACGGCTTGGCCCCGATAGGACCCGACTCGTATATGAGAACAACGCCGGGGGCGTGGGTGTGCCTCGCTAGATTCGCAGCTGAGCTAGGGAGCCCGATTCCAACAAAGCACGACATGCCGTCTCTGAGCGAGCGCGATGCGGCTACCGTCATCATCTCGTCGGCCGTCCACGGGGTCTCGGTGCGGGCGCCAAGCGCGCTCATTGCACTTCGCCGTTCGCCATGATGACTTGGTTGAGCCATTTCTGGAACGTCTCACGATTGCGACTGAGGGTGTCCCACTGTTTGTAAGCCTCGTTGTCTCGCTCGTAATACCCCAGAGAGTATGAGGGCCGGGCCCCGCCGGGCACATGGGCGATCATGGTTACCGCCATGCTGGGGATGACGTGTGCCATGGGTGGACCGTCGAACGAATGGACGATTTCTTCGACTGTGACAAGTGATCTGTTGGCAGCCAGGATGGCTTCCTTTTGAATACCGGTGATTCCCCACATCTGTACGTTTCCTCGAGAATCGGCCCTTTGGGCGTGGATGATCGTCACGTCAGGATTTAGCGCTCGTATGGCTGTGAGTTTCTCACCGGTGAATGGGCATGACACGGTCGTGACATTCTCGGTGTTGGCGATGAGGTCGGTGCCGCTGTAACCCCGCATGACCGAGAAGGGGAGACCTGAAGCCCCTGCCACGTATCGGTTGGCGAGTCCAGCATGACTGTGCTCTTCGATCTCTAGGGGTGTTGGCCAGCCGTGCTCAATAGCATCGCGAAAGCGATGGAGTGACCCGACACCGGGGTTGCCACCCCAGGAGAAGATGATCTTGCGGGCACATCCCGCTCCGATCAGTTGGTCGTAGACGAGGTCGGGTGTCATACGAATGATCGTGAGCTCTCGCCGATTCTGACGAATGATCTCGTGTCCGGCAGCGAATGGAATGAGATGCGTGAATCCCTCGAGTGCAACGGTGTCGCCGTCCCCTACTAGGGCCGCAACCGCATCACTGAGGGGGGCAAACTCCGTCACAAGCAGGTGACCAAATGTGCGCTATGAGCACGAACGTTCATAAGCTGAATTCTTTCATGCTACTGCAGAGTTCCAACTCGCGCGAAAATAGCGCGAGTTGGATTATTGCCAGCTACTGTGGCCCGGTCTCATACAAGCCTGTGCAGGCCTATAAAGATGGATAAAATAAGGAAGGAAAGCCCCAACACCGCGATGGCGGCACCGATCGTGCAGTCCGTGGGTCTTAAGGATGGGGATTTCGTCAAGTCGCTCGCCCGTGGCCTGTTGGTGATCCAAAGCTTCGATGATGAATACCAGGTTCAGACACTCTCCGAGGTGGCTAAGAGAACCGGATTGAGTCGGGCCACAGCGCGCAGACTCCTTCTGACTTTGAACGACCTGGGCTACGCGACCCTGGAAGGCCGTTCATTCGCGCTTTCACCCGGCGTTCTCAGACTGGGTTACGCGTATCTCTCATCCCTGGGTGTACCTGAGATCGCCCAGCCCTACTTGGAGGCTCTCTCCGAAGAAGTACATGAGTCGTGTTCGATGACCGTCCTCGATGGGTCCGACATCGTGTACGTAGCCCGAGCATCAACGAAGCATCTGTTCTCGTTGACACTGAGCATTGGTTCCAGGCTTCCGGCCTTTTCAACGTCGATGGGACGAGTCCTACTGGCAGACCTCGATAGAGCTGGCGTCGACGCCGTTCTTGAGGCCTCAGACCTCGTTGCTAGAACCGATCGGTCCGTGACGAATGTGGAGCATATCTACGCAGAACTAGCGATCGCTAAAGCGCAGGGCTGGTATCTGATCGATGAGGAGCTCGAATTGGGAATCCGTGCGGTCGCAGCATCGGTGTGTGACCTTTCTGGGAGGGTGGTTGCAGCCATCAACGTCTCAACGACCACAGCTCGCCTGTCTAGGGAGGATCTCATCGAGTCGGTCGTACCGAAGCTCCTCGACACGGCTAACCGGTTGTCGGCTGCCCTGCAGGCGCGGTAACCGACCCACCTTTCGACCTGAGATTTCCGGAGTTATCAGAAGTGACGCCGGTTAGGTAGTGGTGGTGGACTGTCAAACCTGATGTGAATACGAGCTTGCTGAGTTTCTCATTTGTGCGAAGTTTGTACAGGTGGGCGCTATCTGATTGACAATAGAATGGTCCCTGGCGTATCGTGCATTCGGTTTCTGGCCCCTGAGGTGGAGAGGACCTTGATGGGAGCTTGTGACAGTTGCTGGAGTTGAATTACTCAAATCACTTAAACTGAGAAAGAGATGGACACGTGAAAAGACTACGACAAGTAGGTGTCTTGCTCGGGGCGTTAGCTTTCGCCGCGACTGCTTGTGGCTCCGATGGTGCATCGACTACAGCTGCCCCGGCGGCTACAGCTGCGCCGGCGGCTACAGCTGCGCCGGCGGCTACAGCTGCGCCGGCGGCTACAGCTGCCCCGGTTGCTGGTCAGGATCTGGTCGTTGCCATCGCCCAGGACCTGCCCGTCCTTGATGGTCGGCTCCCGGGCGGTTCGGCTGCGAGTTTCAGCGCCCTGCGTCATATCGCACAACCACTTGTGTTCTTTAGCGCAGACGGCCAGGTCCTTGAGGGGGTCTTGGCGGAGTCCTGGGAACAGATCGAGCCTCAGCGCTGGCGCTTTAAGTTGCGCGAAGGAGTTACGTTCCATAACGGAAATGCCTTCAACGCCGACAGCGTTGTGCACAGTATCGGGAAGGCAATCGACCCGGACTTCTCGCCATGGTTCCGCTATGCCTCTGGTGGGGTAATTGGACCAGCCGAGAAGGTCGATGAGTACACGGTGGACATCACGACCGAGATCGTGGCGCCCCTGATGCCGAACATTCTGACGACCATCGACATGGTCGATGCGGCGGTCAGCGACGAGGATCAGAACACCAACCCTGTTGGTACTGGCCCGTACTCATTCGAGGAGTTCCTGCCTCGCTCGAGCCTGACGGTGAATCGTTATGACGCGTACTGGGGTGGGACACCGAACTACGCCAGCATCACTTTCCGTATCATTCCTGAGCAGAGCACACGTGTTGCTGCCCTCCTCAACGATGAGGTCAGCGCTATTAACGCCATCTCGGTGGAGGACATTCAGGCGATTGAGGAAGCGTCCAACACAAAGATTGCTAGCTCCGCGACTACGCGGCACATCATGATCGCCCTTCGGGGTGACCGCGACGTGATCAGTGACGTTCGCATCCGCCAGGCAATGAACTATGCGGTCGACAAAGAGGCGATCACGTCGACGATCCTGACTGGTATCGCTTCCCCTGTTGATGGGTTCCTTGCACCGAGCATGCCTTATGCCCGAAGCAACCTCGGCCCTTGGCCGTACGACCCTGACAAGGCGGCGGATCTTCTAGCAGAGGCTGGGTACGCCGGTGAGTCCATCCAGATCGCTATTGGCGCTGGCCGTTACCCGAGCGACGATCTCGTCGGCTTGGCAGTGGTCAACATGCTGGAAGAGGCCGGTTTGAACATTGACCTCCAGGCTGTCGACTATTCGGCGATGCAGGCTGAGCTCGGTAACCGGATCGACGCGAGCTATGACGGTTGGATCCAGGGTTGGGGCGCTTCCCTCCTGGACTCAGGAGGTCAGCTGAACGCGTTCTTCAATGGCACGGACGCAGCTCTGCCGCTGTTCTACGAGAACGCGGGCTACAAGGCTGCCGCAGAACGTGCAGCTATTGCGACGAACAATGAAGAGCGCTCGGCAGCGGTTCAAGAGATGGAAGACACCATCTGGAACGATGCTGCTGGCATCTTCCTTTACTTCCCCGTCGAAAACATGGGGCTCGCCTCGAACCTGAATGGATTCGAAGCGAGGTTCGATGAGTTCTTCTTCTTCTCCGGAACGACCCTGGACTAGGCAGACTGTTTGAACAACGACAGTGGGAGGGCCCCCTTGAGATAGGGGGCCCTCCCATGTGTCGAATGGAAGTGGTCCTCGTGTCTGATGAGGTGGCTGCGATTCTGTTTTATTCTAAATGAGCGCAAGATACGTCATTCGTAGGTTGCTGCAGGCCTTGCTAATTCTGTTCCTGGTCAGCATCACGGTTTTCTTACTCATACACATCGTCCCCGGCGATCCCGCTCGCATCATGCTTGGAGATCGTGCTCGCGAGCTCGATGTGGAGATCTTGCGCGAGCAACTCGGATTCAATCGACCTCTAGTCGTTCAATATGCAGGCTTTGTCGGGGATTTGGCGCATGGCGACTTTGGAGATTCCATCCGTGCTCAGCGACCAACGATGGAACTGGTCTGGCTTGCCGCTCCGGCTTCGCTCCAGCTCACTGGAGCTGCTCTTCTCTTGGCCTTCGGCATAGGCATACCGTTAGGCGTCTTAGCGGCGGTAAAGCGAGGAGGCGTATTCGATCGAATCGCTTTGTCTTTCGCCCTCATCGGCCAGTCGATTCCAGCGTTTTGGTTGGGTCTGGTGCTGATCTCCTTCGTGTCGTTGCGGTTGGGACTGTTGCCAACCTCAGGGATTGGAGGTCTCGACCACTTGATCCTTCCGGCGATCTCGCTTGCCCCCACTGCGATGGGGATGGTTCTCCGTGTGACCCGTATCAGCATGATCGAGGTGATGAATGAGGACTACGTGAGAACGGCGACGGCTAAAGGTCTTCGCCCGTCGATAGTGGTGATGAAGCACGCGTTGAAGAATGCGTCAATCCCCGTTATCACCATCATGGGACTCCAGGTTGGGGCACTGCTGGGGGGCGCAATTATCACGGAGACGGTGTTCGCATGGCCGGGAGTGGGGCGCCTGGCGGTGGACGCGCTTATCCAGCGTGACTGGCCGGTTGTCCGCACGGTTATCCTGCTCGCCGCATTCGTGCTTGTCGTGATCAATGTGCTGATCGACATCCTCTATGCGTCGATCGACAAGAGAGTGCAGTTCGAATGATGGCAGCTATGGCCGATTCTACCGACGACTCCACAGAGGACGAGCGAAGAGACCGCTGGTCGCACCGTCGGCAATTTCTTCTCGACCAGGGCATGCTCGCCGTCTTTGGCGGCACCGTGCTTTTGGTCATCGTTCTGGCCGCATTTCTGATCCCGATGCTGTCTCCCTTCGAGTCGAACGGCCAGAACCTGACCGGTCGGCTCCAAGGCCCTGGTTGGACCAACGCCGATGGTCAGCGTCACTGGCTGGGAACCGATGGTCTCGGCAGGGACGTTTTAATTCGAGTATTCATCGGCGCTCGATTTTCGCTCTTCATCAGCTTCGTGGCGGTTTTCGGTTCGCTGATGATCGGTACAGTCATAGGGCTCGTTGCTGGCTATCGAGGTGGTCTGGTCGACGACGCGCTGATGCGTCTCGTCGACCTACAGCTGGCATTTCCGCTTGTGCTGCTGGCGCTGGCGCTGGTAGCGCTTATTGGGCCGAGCCTCTGGAACGTGATTCTCGTCTTCACCCTCACTGGTTGGCCGGTTTTCGCCAGGACTATTAGAGCGAACGCGTTAATGCTCAAGAAACGTGACTTTGTTGAGGCTGCCCGCGGCCTTGGTGCTTCTAGCGTTCGCATCATGTGCCGGCACATTCTGCCGAACTCGCTCGGACCGCTCACAGTGGTGGCGACCTTCGAAGTTGCCAAGGTGCTCATCTTCGAGTCATCTCTGAGTTTCCTCGGCCTCGGAGTCCAGGCGCCGACACCAACTTGGGGCAACATGATGGCGGACGGTAGATCGTTCCTGAACACAGCCTGGTGGGTGATGTTTTTCCCGGGGATTCTTCTCGTCCTGACCGCAGCCGCCTCCAACTGGTCCGGTGATGGCATGAACTCCATGATCGATCCCCGACTTCGTCGGCGGTGATCCACCGTCATGATTCCTCACGGATTGTGCGCCTTTGCGATCCACGTCGGCAATACCTTGAGCTGCAGGACGAATTAGATGACGCTATTGCTGGCGTTCTTAGTCGGGGCGTATTCACACCGGATGAGCAGGTTGACGCGCTTGAGGCTGATATCGCTGCTTGGATGGGACTTCCTCACGCGGTAGGAGTGGGTAGTGGGAGTTCGGCGCTCACGCTGACGCTTCGCGCTCTTGGCGTGGGTAGAGGAGATGAGGTCGCCGTGACAGCGAATCTCGACATATCTGCGGTTTCCCCCATCTCGCAACTCGGTGCGCATCCACTCTGGATAGACATCGACCTGAGAACTCACAATATGTCTCCGGTCGACCTTGAGCGTCGCCTAACGCCTCGAACACGAGCGGTTGTGGTCGTCCATTCGCACGGTATTCCGGCTGCCCTAGACGATTTGATGCGTGTTGCCGGACATTGGGAGGTGCCTGTCATAGAGGACGTGACACTTGGGCCGGGCGCTCGCTATCGAGGTGCGCGTATCGGGAGCAGCGGCGTGGCCGCTTGTCTCAGTATGGCTCCGACGAAGCCTTTGGGAGGGCTTGGAAACGCGGGAGTTGTAGTGACGCATTCGGAAACTGTCGCCGCTCGGGTGCGCACATTGGCGAACTACGGATTCACCTCTGACAGTATCGAATCGATCCGATCAGGTCTCCCAGGAGCCACCTTTCGTTATAAGGAAGCTGGCGTCAACGCCACGATGGACGAAATCCAGGCAGCGGTGCTACGAGTCAAACTCCGGTATGTCGATGCGTGGGCAGACCGTCGTCGGGCTTACTCGAAGATCTATGACAGCATTCTCGATGTGTTCACAAATGAGGTGGTCGGGCGACAGGAAATTAGTCAGGAAGCGATTGCGGCACCAAGGACCTACGTCTTGAGTCACGAAAACAGAGACCTAATAGCGATGGACCTCTATCGGGAAGGAGTCATGACTGCCGTCCACTATTATCCGACTCTCCATGTTCAGTCTCCTTATGGCAGTCCCGAAAAGGCCGGCGGTCTGCCAGCGACCGAGGGGGCTGCGGAGAAACTCTTGTGCTTGCCAGTCGCTCCCGAACTGTCTGAGGGCGATGTCGAGTATGCAGCTCTAGCCACGTTCCGGGCGGTCGAGTCGTTGCAGACGCAGGGCTTGTAGGCCTCAGGCGAACGCCAGGAGTCGTCGAGGATTTTCTACCATCATCGTTCCTAGCTGCTCAGAGCCCACGCCAGCAGCCTCAAAGCGTGCTGTCAGCGACTCCAGGATGTGGGCGATGCCCCAGCCACCCCATTCTCGTGTCATCATCCGATAGCAAACGTCTTGAGACAAGACAACCTGGCCGCCCCATCCCCGGTCCCACAGGCTTGCAACTTCTTCTATGCGCTGAGTGTCGGTCGGTAACTGCACGTACCGACCTTTGTATGTAAAGGTTGATTCGAAGCCGAATGTGTCGTACTCGAGAGTGATGCCCTGCCTAAGAAGTTGCTCCTGGAACTCCATGTCGGTGCCGGAGCCATCTTGGTGGCATGCGATCAGACGGCGGGAATCGCCCCCCGCGGCCACGAACTCGTCAACCACAGCTAGTGCATCGGCACGAGTCTCGGGCAGCGCACCGGAAAGCAGATGGATGCTGACGGGCGCGCCCGTTTCTCGTTGGGCTATGGCGGCGGCTCTGACAACCTTCACTTCACTTTCTGTGGGGCCGTCTGCTCCGATCTCCCCGATGAATCCGCAGCGCACGCCGTCAGCGTCCGGTATATGAATCTCATCCACCATCCGCTGTGCGAGTTCGGTAGTCGTGGATTCGTGAACCCACGGCGGGTGAGATGCGTGCACATAGACTCCCGTGCTCGCCACGATGTTCACACCGGTGACCTGGGCAATCCTTACGAGGGACGCAGGGCTGGGTCCGATTCCCTGAGTCGTAACGTCGACGATCGTTTGACCTCCGACCTTTTTGAATGCGTCGACTTCGTCGCAGGCCGTCGCAACATCGTCCCGAATGAGATTTGCTTCGAATCCGGCCGGTTCCTTTACCAGGCGCCATCTGTCGCGGAGTTCGAGGTCGGGTCCGATCGAGTTTGATGCGGGGGAACCGTTGAAACGACATCGGAAATCCATGATCAAGTGCTCGTGCATGAGGGTCATTCCGAGTTCTTTGCCTGGGACTGGACCAAGAACTGTGACTGCGGATCCCACGTTGCGATGCCTCTCAGGGTGCTCGAAATAGCACTATTCCATCGATGAGGGTACATTATGCTCAATTCGCACACATGTCCGAAAGGCGGACGCCCTAAGTCTCGGATCTGTGGTATCAGCGGCCGGTTAGTGACTCTCTTGAGGAGGCACATAAACGATGACTATTCCAGTCGATGTCCTCAAAGACCTCGCCAAGATGCGCCAAATATCGGGTGAATGGTGGCGTCGCGCCCAGCGTGTTATTCCAGACGGATCGACGAGTCGGAGACGGCTAATACCTCCGCACCCCTTCTACGTCAGCCACGGTGTGGGAGCCCGTCTTTATGACTTGGACGGCAACGAGTACATTGACTGTGTAATCGGCTTTGGCCCGCACCTCCTCGGTCATAGCCATCCTGTTGTGGTTGAAGCACTACAGGCGGCGGCTGTCCGGGGGACTACCTACGGAGCGCCTCACATGGATGAGGTGCTTTTCGCAGAGTTGCTGACGGATGCTATTCCCTGCGCAGGCAAGGTGAACTTCGTTAATTCAGGGTCGGCCTCGACTGCGGCCGCCTTGCGAGTGGCGAGGGCTCTGACGGGCAAGCCAGGACTCGCCAAGTTCGAGGGCGGGTTTCATGGCGGATACGACGCTGTGCTGGGCAGTTTCGGTATCGATCCTTTGAAGTCGGGTCCGGAGGAGGACCCCGAGTTCCACTCGGTCTCGTTTGGCGCTCCGAAAGAAAATCTCGTGCATACCCATGTGCTTCCCTTTAACCACGAGGCGGCGTTCGACAAGATTCGCAGGCTCTCATCCGAGTTGGCAGTGGTGATGGTGGAGGGAATCCAGGGTCATGCTGGATCGATACCGGCGGACCGAACATTCCTGCAGGACTTGCGTCGGGTGTGCACCGAGACGGGGGTGTTGTTGATGTTTGACGAAGTCATCACCGGCTTCCGTCTTGCCTCGGGTGGCGCTCAGGAGTACTACGGCGTCGAGGCCGATCTGGCTACATACGGCAAAGTGCCTGGCGGCGGCATGCCGCTAGGAATCTTCGCTGGGACAGACGAGGCAATGGCAATCCTTGAATCGACTGGTGACTCCGCCCGTGATCTCCGCGAGCGCGCCTACTTCGGAGGAACATTCAACGCTGGAGTCCTCGTCACTGCAGTTGGTGTCGCGGTGCTGCGCCATCTCCGCGACCATCCAGAGGTTTACGACCAAGTGAACCGACTAGGCGCCGGAATGAGGGAGCGCCTTGATGCTGCCATTCGCGAGGCGGACGTTCCTGCAGTTGTGGTCGGGGACGGGTCGCTCTTTGGCGTCCGGTTTGTGGAGGAACCTGTTCGTTCAGTCAGAGATCTCGTCAACGAAAACAAGGCTGCCTCCGAAGCCATGCAGGCCCTGTTGCTTAGACAGGGTGTCTTCGTGACTCCCAGCCTGGGGTTGTTGTCTGTCGCTCACACCGAAAGCGATCTGGATCAGGTAGCCGAGGCGTTCCAGGGGAGTTTTGCTGCCCTTCGTTCGGTAGGAGTCTTCGACTCTGCCTGACAAGACGATCTTGCCACAATGGCCTTCTGATACTGCATCTCCATCCCGTCGGTCATCTACTCGAAGCAGCGAAGCCGGGTCCGTTCACTTCCCTCGGGGTTCAATCCGGTAGCCGCCCACTCCAATGGAGTCCCTTGCAATACGGGGGGGCGCATGGCGTTACGACTTGACTCGGCCTGGGAGACTTCTTGGATGAAGCTGGCCAGGGTGGCAGTTTTGGTGGCGCTAATCGGAGCCTGTGCCGATGGTGGGGTCGTTCCCGAAGGTTCGTCGCGAACCGTGGTCGAGCCCGATCTCGGATCCTCGCCCGTCGTCTCGACGTCGGTGGACGAGGTGGCAGCGACGGGAACCTTGGTGCAGTCGGTGGCCTCGTCGTCGACCGGCGTCCCGGAGAAGACCGTGGCTTCCACGTCGACCGGCGTCCCCGAGGAGACCGTGGTCCCGTCGACCGTGGAGTTCGGTGAACCGCCCGTTTCATCCACCACCGAGGTTCCTTCGACCACCCTCTTCGTGTTGGAGGACCCGCCATACACCCCCATTGACCTCCAAGCCGACGAACAGCTCCGGGTCGTCCTGGCTGGAGATTCCATCACCGACCAGGTAGCGCCGTACCGCCAATGGATCCTGAGTGAGGCGGCCACCATCGAACATCGACACCTGTGGGGAACGGCGCTCTGCGATTGGTTTGCCGACAGCAGAGGCGACCTCGGCCTGGAACACCTCGAGCCCTGGGAGCCACACCTCTACATCGTCGACCACGGTGGGAACGGCATGACGCCGTGTATGGCCGACGCTGCCGGCCTTCCGCTGACCGGTGAGGCTTACACGGCGAAGTATCTGGCCGATACCGAGTACGTGGTGGAGTTGGCGTCGCGAACCGGGAGTCGCGTGCTCCTGGTGGACCAACCGGTCAGCCGTGGCGATCTTTGATCAGGGACCGGCGAGATCTACCGGTCGATGCCTGTTCGACATCCTGGCGGGCTGGTCCGCTTCTTTTCCATCTGGCCGGCGATCACCCCGGATGGTCAGTTCGTCCAGTCGGCCCCCTGCGAGGTTTATGAGCCGGGATGGGTCGACGGTCGAGGGGAACTACGTGAGCCGCGCCCAATGTCCACCTGGAGACGCTCGGCGCATGGCGTTACGCGGTGGCCATCGTGGATGAGTTGGTCGCTGCGGGATGGGTGGATGCCGACTTGGTGGACATTACTGACCGGGTTATGCCCTGAAACTCGTCGTCCCG
>Ga0302135_10000798_pt1 | contig 18911 bp, 21 predicted proteins | sample CBN3_surface_MG_FD_203119 | JGI IMG/M metagenome (GOLD analysis project Ga0302135, IMG submission 203119) | Marine microbial communities from Western Arctic Ocean, Canada - CBN3_32.1 | ecosystem: Environmental > Aquatic > Marine > Oceanic | place: Canada: Western Arctic Ocean | collected...
TCGCTTGGCGTCGGGAAGGCGACTAGCAGTCAATCTTAGTGAATGGTTTTGTCGCTGTTATGATTTAAGTTGAACCTAATTTTCCATATTTTGAATTAGAGGCCCGGCGCACCTAAATGCCAACGGCCACTGCATAATGAGGAGCCTACACTATGGGCATGATGATCGACGGCACTTGGCAGGTAATGGATCGCAACGCTCGCCAAAAAGAAATTGGAAAATTCGTCCGAGGAGAGACTTCTTTTCGAAACTGGATCACCTCTGACGGTGCACCGGGCCCATCAGGCATGGGCGGATTTAAGGCAGAGGCCGGACGCTATCACCTGTATATCTCGCTTGCGTGCCCCTGGGCGCATCGCACTCTCATCATGCGTAAAATCAAAGGCCTTGATGATAAGATCTCATTATCCGTGACCCATCACTACATGGGTGATCACGGCTGGTCGTTCCAAGATGGCAAGGGGGTGATTTCCGACCCCATGTTGGGGTCAGAGTATGTCCACCAAATTTACGCAGCGGCAGAGCCAACGTATTCGGGCCGCGTGTCAGTACCTGTGCTTTGGGACAAAGAGACGGCGACGATCATCAACAACGAGTCATCCGAAATTATTCGCATGTTCAACAGTGCATTCGGCGAAGTCGGTGCAGTTGGACCGGATTACTTTCCATTCGACCTCGCCGAAGAAATCGAAACGGTTAATGATCGCATATACCGAACAGTTAACAACGGTGTTTACAGATCTGGCTTCGCGACGACACAGGATGCCTACTCCGAGGCCGTGACCGAGCTTTTTGAGACCCTCGATTGGCTGGAGGATAGGTTGAGCCGCCAGCGCTACATCGTTGGGGACCAAATTACCGAAGCAGACTGGCGATTATTCGCCACTTTGATCCGGTTCGACGCGGTCTATTATGGCCACTTCAAGTGCAACATCCGTCGCATCGTCGACTACCCGAACCTGTGGGGCTACACGCGCGAACTCTATCAGTTCCCAGGTATCGCCGAGACCGTCGACCTGCACCACATCAAACACCATTATTATGGCAGCCATGAGACAGTGAACCCGACGCTCGTTGTTCCACTGGGCCCCGACGTGGATTTCACCCTTCCACACGGCCGCGACGCGCGCTCGAAGGCAGCCGAATGACAAAAAAGCCAAATAAAGCAAATCGGCGATGAAGTACTGAAAATTTATGTCGGCGGCACCATGTATTAATAATGATGGCAATCTCGCCGATCGTCCCACCGGGGTTCGCGAACGTTCCCATTCCGGTCAATCCGGCCAGGGTTCGCAACGCTCGTCCAGTTGAGCCTACGTCACGACCACGCCGCGATGTAGACCCCGTCGCGCGCATTTCCCGCGGTCGCGACGCTGCAGCCCGCAAAAACCCGCAGACATACGCCGAGTTGGAAGCACTCCATCTCTTGTCAGTCGAAATCAGGCGCGTGCTCCTTGAGTTAAGCGAAGATCACCCCCTCTCCGGTCCCCATCCAACGGACTGATTGAGTAGCATCCGAAATATCGCAAACAGCGACGCGAGGGCTATCTGCTTGATTCACTACATGGAAACAGACATAGCTTAGGGACTGGCAAGATGCGCCGGCGTCGGATCAGAGCCTATGGTCAAACTCTATAGCGACACATTTGAATGGCGGTTTACACGACCACCTGAGGAAGTTTGGCAAGGACTCGCCGATACTGCACGGTGGAATGAAGCGGCTGGACTGCCAAAACATGCCATCGAAGAGGTCCTGCAGCCCGACGGCTCAGTTCGGTTCTTCGGCAGCGGCCGACAAAGCCTCTTTACCTACGAATGGGAGGAAATTCCCCTCGAGTGGGTGGATCGCTAATGGTTTCGCCACTTGCGTGTTTTTTCCAAAGGCCCTATTCGCTCTATTTGCGCAACACTACGACTGAGTAGCGATGATGCTGGTGGCACGATAGCTCACTACACAGCCGAAGCCACAGCCGCAAACCTGTTCGGGACATGCATTCTCGAAACGGTTTTTCTACGCGCCTCCAGGCGCATATTCACGAACCTCGCGGATGAGGTGCGGGAATGGTCTGAGGGTCGACGCGAACAGCCATTCGAAGCGAAGCGCAAGACACTATCGCCTTCAGAACGTGCACGCCTCGACGCAATGGTTGCCCGGGTTGAAGAAAGCCCAAACGGGCATCAACTTGTTCGTCGCCTGCTAGATTGGATGTTGGGCGCGCAAGAAATCGACCTCATGACAATTCGCCCGATCGTGCTTGCAAAACGTTGGAATACAAACGTTCGGTTGGTTGTAGAACTTTGCCTTCAATCGGTTAAAGAAGGGCTTCTCGAACTTCGCTGGGACTTGCTTTGTCCGCGTTGTCGCGGCGCGTAGCTTGCTGTTACGTCACTCGATCAATTACCGCGCGGCGCTCACTGTAATTCGTGCAACATCGAATATGACCGTGATTTCGACCGCAATGTTGAGCTGACATTTCATCCGGCGCCAGCCGTCCGCAATGTTGTTTCCGGTGAATTCTGTCTGTTTGGTCCGATGACGACGCCCCACGTCAAAGTTCAGGTGACGCTCGACCCTGGCGAAACACGCGAGTTGAAGGCAGAACTTTCAGCGGGTGACTTTCGCCTGCGCACGCTCGAGATCGGCGGCGAGTGCAATATGATTTTTGCGACAGGGGCATTTCCTGAAGTGATCGCCGAGACCGGTAGTATGTCTGCCGGACCAGCTGTCGGCGAGGAATTGATTCGCTTCACCAATAACGAAAAACTGCGGCGAACTCTCATCATCGAGTCCCGCGACTGGGTTTGTGACGCACTGACTGCCCATCAGGCAACGACCATGCAGGCATTTCGCAACCTGTTTGCCGACACAGTCTTGGGACCCGGCGACGAGGTTAGAATTTAACAAAACACGCCGCTGTTTACAGATCTTAAAGGCTCAACGGCACTCTATGAACGGATCGGCGACTCCGTGGCGTACCATCTTGTGCACGAGCATTTCGCCTATCTCGGGCGGGCAGGGCGCGAACAAAATGGAACAATCGTCAAAACAATGGGCGACGCCGTTATGGCTGTCATCTCCGACCCAACAGATGCTGTCCACTCCGCACTCTCGGTGCAAGAAGGTGTACAGGAGTTCAATCGCAACTCAGGGAGCGAGGACATCGTAATTAAAGTTGGGCTGCATGGAGGTTCTTGCGTCGCTGTGACGCTCAACGAGCAGCTGGACTATTTTGGCACGACGATCAACATGGCGGCGCAACTACAAGCACTGAGCATCGACGGTGACATCGTCCTTTCGACGTGGATGGTCGCCGATCCGGGAGTTCGCGAAATTCTCGAGCCATTCCAGCTTGAGATCGAAAGCCAATTGATTCCCGGCTTTGATGACCCGGTAACGGTTCACCGCCTTAGCGCTGAAACACTTACAGCGAAGACTCCCGCCTATGGCGCTGGACGTGCCAACGACGAGCGCTAACGGCGGCGCGACTCGCGGTAAAGAATATAGAGTCCACTGCCAATGACGAGAACCGACCCGGATATGATCCACCGATCCGGCACATCACCCCATATTAAGTATCCATATAGCATGGCCCAAAGAACCGCCGAGTACTCGAATGGCGCTACGACTGCCGCTTCAGCGTAGCGGAATGCCTCGATAGTGAGATATTGCGCACTACCCAAAAGAAATCCACCGATTGCAAAAAGTCCAAGGTCAAACAGTGTAATTGCGCGCCAGCCACCGACCACTGTAACGAGTCCAGCCGCCGCGAGCGCAAGCGTCGTGATGAAGAGAATGGCAACTGACGATTCGGTTGCAGTGATCTGTCGCGTAATAATGTCCTTGAACGCACTCGCCAAGGCAACGCTAAGCGGTATCAACGCGACCAGACGCATTGTCTCGCCCGTAGGTCTAAACATTATCAGGACTCCGCTAAATCCAACCAGCACGGCCACCCAACGACGCCAGCCAACGCGCTCGCCCAACAGTGGGCGCGCAAGCGCGGTGATAAAAAGCGGGGCCGCGAAGGCAATTGCGACCGCATCGGCAAGCGGCATCAAGCGCAGCGATGTGACAAACAGAAGAGTTGCCGTCGTCATCAGTCCAGCGCGGACGAGCTGGCCACGCAGATTGACGACACGCAGTGTTTTCAAGCCGCCTAGGCGCCACGCAAGTATCGCGACAAGCATCATCACAAAAATACTGCGCATGAAGACGATTTCGCCCGTCGGATAGCTGGCGGTTAGCCACTTGAGCACTGCATCATTAAGTGTGAGCAGGGCAAACCCCGCGACCATGCAGGCTATTCCCCGAAGTGGAGACGCGTCAGTACTGGGAATATTCATGAGATATGGACAGGCTTCATAGGGCCGATGGACCCTACACTATGCGTGACATCAAATCCTCGGGTAATAGTCGCACCGTCGACGGTCGTGCATTGCGGCCCCTAGCGCTGCTTTAGTAGACTGCATGCGGGCGAAAATCGAACACAAATTGAGATCGCCAGTGGAAAACAGCATGCATCGCTTGACGTCCGACCAACAAAAGCTTCTGGAACGCGCACGAGCACTCGCCGAAATGGTGATCGCGCCTCGGGCGGCGGAGATAGATCGCACCGAAGAATACCCGTGGGACAATGTCGACGCGCTTACCAAGGCGGGCTTCATGGGTATGACTATTCCGCACAGCCACGGCGGTGCCGGACTTGGCTACCTTGAGGCAGCACTCGTCGTTGAAGAAATGGCCAAGGTTTGCGGCTCGACGGCGCGGATAGTCGTTGAAGGCAATATGGGGGCCATAGGCGCCATCATGGCTTATGGATCCGAGCAGCAGAAGGCGCTGGCAGCCCGACTAGTTCTTGCGGGCGATAAGCCGGCGATTTGCATCACCGAGCCTGATGCTGGCAGTGCCGCGACCGAGATGACAACGCGCGCCGACCGAAACGGCTCGGGTTACGTCATTAATGGGAAGAAACATTGGATTACAGGCGGCGGCATATCGAAGCTGCATCTGATTTTCGCGCGAGTCTTCGATGGCGCAGTCGAACAAGGTATTGGCGGCTTCATTGTCATCAACGAGCCACCAGGTGAAACCAAGGGCTTTTCGGTCGGCCGCCGCGAACCAACGATGGGGCTGCGCGGTTTACCAGAGACGGAAATCGAGTTCAAGGACATCAAAGTCGACGAGGCCATGGCGATCGTCCCGCCCGAGGGATTACATCGCGGGTTTGCGGGACTGATGAACGCCTACAATGGACAGCGTATCGGTGCTGCCACTGTTGCCTTAGGCCTTGCGCAAGGTGCGTTCGAACAGGCGCTGGCATATGCAAAATCACGCGAGCAGTTCGGTAGACCGATTTATGAATTTCAGGGCCTTCAGTGGATGTTAGCTGACATGTCGACCGACATCTCGGCCGCCCGCGCGCTGATCCACAATGCCGCGAGTTGCGAGGAATTTCCCGATGCGCTTGAGGCAGCTCAAGCGAAGGTCTTCACCTCCGAGATGGCGATTCGTGTCACAAACGACGCGTTGCAAGTGTTTGGCGCAGCTGGTTACTCACGACGCAATCCAATCGAACGAATGGTACGCGATGCACGCATGTTCACTATAGGCGGCGGCACAGCGCAAATTTTACGAACGGTAATCGCAACGCGGATCTTGGGACAGAAGTTGCCGCAAACACGAGATGGCTACATGAATATGCCGCGCGCTACGGACTAGCCTCACCCCATGTAGCACCATATTCAAATTATGTAACTTTTGGGGTGACGCCTTTTGTTAGCGTGCGCAGGCAACTATATTTAATTCAAATCTTTAGCGACCGTAGTTTAGATCGGCAGGATATGACGATTTCAGAAGATCAAGACGCTCCGTTCGTGTTGAACAGAGAGTCCATCAAACAAGGATTGCTGCAGCAGTACGCACGCGACAACGCCCATCAGATACCGATGCGCATCCGTACGGATGAGGAGCGCGAAGCATCAATTCAACAGATGCTGGCCGAGACTACTGACGGTCAGGACGTGTGGGTTTTTGGCTATGGTTCGCTGATGTGGAATCCAGCCTTCCACTATGCAGAGGAGCGACCTGCACTCTTGCGCGGCTATCATCGCCGGTTTTGTTTTTGGACACCGCTCGGACGCGGTACGCCGGAAAACCCTGGCCTGATGCTTGGGCTTATCACCGGTGGATCCTGCCGAGGCCTCGCATTTCGTATTGCGCCGGACCTTATTGAACAAGAACTCGAAATTGTCTGGGCTCGTGAAATGATGGGCGATGTTTATCAGCCAAGCTGGTTCAATCTACAAACCGAAGACGGACCCATTCGGGCAATAGCATTCACATTGAACCGCGGGCATGAACGCTATGCCGGAAATTTGCCCGTCGAAACGGTCACGCGCCATGTCGCTACCGCCGCCGGCAAGCTCGGTCCATGCATGGAATATCTTGTCAACACAGTGGACAAGCTCGAAGAGATGGGTGTCCGCCGCGGACCGATGCATAACCTTCTCAAACGAACACGAGCGCACCGGACGGAAGTGGGATTAGACGCTGGGCTGGAAGCATAGGAGAAAACACATGCCAGCTAAGATCACAAAGGACGATGCGGAGTGGAAGAAGCAGCTGACGCCTGAGCAGTACTCCGTATGCCGGCAAGCAGCGACCGAACGGCCGTTTTCCGGCAAGTACAACGACAGCAAAACGAACGGTACGTTTGTTTGCGTCTGCTGCGGCAATCCGCTTTTCAAGTCGGACACCAAGTTCGACTCTGGTACCGGTTGGCCTAGTTTCTGGACGCCGATTACCGAGGACGCTGTCCACAAGGACATAGATGACATCATGCTCATGCGCCGTACTGAAATCACGTGCTCATCCTGCGACGCCCATTTAGGACACGTCTTTGAGGACGGCCCTCAACCAACCGGACTTCGCTATTGTATGAACTCAGTTGCCATGGACCTGAAGGAAGACTGACGACGGGCCGGAGCGCTTAAATACTACAGAATGATAAGATCCCGTGTGACGCGGGATAGAATTTCGCACCCCGTGTCCGTCACCAACAGCGTGTCAACAAGTCGGGCACCCAGCCGGTCTTCATAGCTAAATACCGGCGGTTCAACAGATACAACCATACCCGTCTCCAAGACATAGGGACTATCCTCAGACATATCCAATCGCTCGCCCCACATTGGCGGAAAAGCCGGCGCAATGCCGTAGCCAGCTGTGTGCAAACGGTATTTATCCATCCCCGCATTTGCCGTGAGTTCCCGCGCGGCCACGTGCGGCTTGTTCGCAGAAACACCTGCTCTAGTTTCTGCAATAAATGCGTCTCCCGCGGCACGGACAACATCAAAAATATCGCTCATTTTTGGCGTTGGCTTACCTAGACAGAGTTGCCGTCCAAGCAGGGCACAGTATTTTCGATAGGCCGTCCCGTATTCGATATGCATGAAATCGCCCTGTGCAATGGGCTTTTCACTTGGTGCGGGGTGCGCGTAGCAGGTGCGCTCGCCGCTCCCAAGGTTCATGGGACTTGCGGCCATCTCGCCGCCTTCAACCATCATTGCGCGGTAAACTTCGCCGGCGACGGACAATTCGGTGATCCCCGCAGCAACAAAATCAATACAGACATCCATCGCTGTGTCAGCGATTGAGGCCGCTTTACGGATATAGGCAATTTCCGACGCTGATTTAACGAATTTAATTTCGTCAATCAAGCCTGAGGCACCCTTGACGAGCGAGGCACCAAGAAAACTCTTCAGGCGTTCGTATTCCCGCACACCCAGATAGTAGTTGATGACCTCAAGTCCGACTCGAAGGGAGCTATAGCCCTTTTCCTCCATGATGCGGATAGCAACCTCAATAGGGTCTTCGGGCGTTGGCCCACCCCAGCCGCGAACGTCTTCAGCAAGGCAAGTATCAAGCGTCTCCGCAAGCTCGGACGTTCGCGTCAAGAAGGTCAACGGTCCCTCGTCGATCGGAAAAAACAAAACCTGAAACTGCTGGTAACCTTTAGTTCTACTGCCGATCAGGTAATTAATATTGACCGGCGACAGAACGAGGAGAAGGTCAATGCCCGCCTCGCCCATGGCCAATCGAACACGCCGACGGCGCTCCTCGAATTCCTGAGGCTCGAAGTCGAAGTTGAACATGCTCCCTCCCCGCAACGCCGTTTCGCTGGTCCGTCTTTAACCCCGGCGCGTACTCAGGCCACTTGTGTGGCCAGCTCGTCACAGCGCATGAACGTTGCTCTGGGCTTGGATTTAATGAGTTTGATCAGTCGCTCGACCATTCGTAACCGGCCAGGATGGCCGATCAGTTGAACATGCAGGGTTAAATGGAAGATCGATCCCGGCCGGTCGTCATAGAGGGCAAGAAACTCTTCGCTCCAGTTCTCGTAGGCGGTCGACGGCGTATCGATCGTGCCTCCAAGCCCGCCGCCGTAAAGAAAGTAGGGAGCATCGGCCAAATGCCAGTGGACAGGAATTTCGACAAGTGGAAGAGGTGCGCCGTCGCGAACATGGCGATAGGGGCTTGAGCAATCTTGAAAGTTGGTCGAAATGCTAATTTCTGCGTCCAGCAACAAGTCAAATGTGGAATCGGTAAACTCCCAGCCCGGTGCACGCCAACTGACTGGCCGGCGCCCCACCACCGACGTGATCGATTCAATCCCGCGTACAAGCTCATCGCGCTCCTGCTCTTTGCTAAGCTTCAAAAGCGCCAGATGGTCGTAACCGTGAGCGGCAACCTCGTGGCCACGCTGATGGATCATTCTCGTTGCCTCGGGATAGCGGTCAACGGTCTGACCCGGAATAAAGAAGCTCGAGACGACTGAGTGGTGATCCAGCAAGTTGAGGAGCGGCTCCAGGCCCTCACGGACAGCGTAGGCACCTTGACTCTTAAGAATTGGTCGCGGATTACCGTCGGCAAGCAGGCGCGACCAACCCGCCTCAGCGTCGAGGCAAATACCGAATATGACTGGGAAAGGCGCGTCCATGGCAATATCCTCTGTATGAAGCTAATTTTGCAGCCTAGCTCTAGAGATATTGCGCTGCAAGTCGGTGGCGCAGCCAGCGCGACCGAATTCGCAAATGCGGTCTCGACGCCGGTCTTGTTGACATCAAGGTCTGCACCGTCGATGAAATCTGGTGGGGCCTAAAGTTCGTTTACCGCTTCAAAAATCGAGGCTGCGGACGCAGCCCTAAAGCCGGCTGGCCAACCTTATGGTCGGTTCAGTGCTTCGTAAGCCACATTCGTGAGTTGCAGGAGTTTTGAACGCTCGACTTCTCCGATAAGCGCATACGCGACGGGATCGTAAAGCCAGTAGAACGCGCTCATTTCCCCCGCCTCGAAGAAACGAAACGCCGTCGTCTCGTTCTTCAAGGTCTTCGTCGCGTAAAGCGTAAGCCTAGTCCCCGATGAATCTTCATACATGAACTGCGCTGCCGCCCCATGCTTCGAGGGCAGCAACCTGCCCCCAACCAGTTGATATCCGAAGTTAGTCAGATGCGGCATGTTAATTTGATAGTCCAAACGTTTAGAAAGCCATCAAACAAGGTGCTCTTCCTCGGCAGCAACGACCTCGACTGGGTGCCGGGCTTCGACCGAATAAACGCGATGTGCATTCACAGCTTGACCAGCGATTTCGAACGCCGAAGTCGAAGATTGCCGCAGCAGATCGTTGGCGCCCCAACCGGATCCGAGACCAATGGCAAGCCAAAGTGCTGCCGCAGCCATCGAGCGTACCCGGCGCCACCAAACCCCACTACGGACAATACGATCCACCGAAAGTCGTTCGGGAATTGGCTCATCGGCAATACCGCTAAACAGGGTCGTCAGCCGTCTATTCTGCTCTCGATAGGCTCGTACTGTTTCGGCCGCATCAGCATCATCAGCTAGCACGGATTCAATGGCCGCCTGCCGATCCTCGTCCAACAGACCGTCGACGTAGGCGTGAAGCCCAGCTTCGTCTATATCTCGCCGATCTTCGCTCACTTTACTCTCCGAATCTTCTGCGGTCCGGGCTCGATCATCAGTTCACGCAACCGTGCACGGCCACGTGATAAACGAGACATCAACATCCCGATCACAATTCCAAGCGTCTCCGCCGTTTCCTAATAGGTCATGCCCTCGAGCGCTACCAAAAGAATTGTTTCACGTTGATCATCCGGAAGTTGATCCATCGTCGTCATCAATTCCTGCGCGCTAACGATCGCAATCTGATCAGCAGGCTTTACGCCAGCCGACTCAATTGCGTCAATCGACACCGTCCACGGGCGCGTACTCAAGCGGCGCATCTCGTTGGCGTAAAGATTATGCATGATCGTCATAAGCCAGGCCCAAATGTTACCAGGACCCTTCCATAAATGACGCCGAGATAGCGCCCGTTCGAGACAGTCCTGGACTAAGTTCGCGGTCGCGCATCAACGCGCGTGCGTAGCGCCGCAGGTTCGGCGTGTAACGCTTCAACTCCTCCACGAAATCGTCCACCGGTTCGCCCCGTACTATCGCACAAATCGCTCAGGAAGTATTTCAGCCTAATACTTAATATACCAAGCAAATTCAATCGCTAGCCAATGGCCGACCGCCGTCACCTGTCCTCCCGATCAGGTGAAGACGCGAGATCAACGCGTGTATTCAACCGTTAAACACGCGGTGCAGCCGAATATTCCGTCAAATCTCGTTTCCAGTGTTTGGCGCGCACGTGGGCTTGCCGTGGAACTGACATTTTCTGAGATGTTGGACTCTGTTAGGTCAGGTGTTGTAGGGCGGGGCCATTCTGTAATGCATGGCCGGTCACATCAGTCTTAAGCGCGCCTCGCATACAACCAAACAAATATGCCGAGCGCGATCAAACCAACGAATGCACGATCACCCAACGCTTGGATCAGCTCAATCAGATTTCCGACGACATCCCCGGTCAGCAAAATGACTGTCGGACCAAACAGCAATTGGAGAAGTATACCCAAGGCGAGCAACAACAGCCCAAACTCAACCATCCGGCCAAGCCAAGCTTTAATCGTCTCGTAAGTTTGCAGTATATTTTCCCCTCAGGTGTTACCACTATCACAGAGGGCATATATTGTATAGCGGATACATTATGGCACTAGATATTGCGTTGTATGTCAAGTGCAATTGGACAGTAATTGAGATTTATCGTCGATAAATTGATCCCAACAGACGCTAGGCGGCTGACCTTCTGGCCCCCGGGGCGGCGTTTTCGCGATTATACCAACGCGTTTGTTACTGACTGGGCCATCCGCAACAATTGATCATCTGTCTGGAAGCGCGCAACCAATTGCGCACCGATTGGAAGGCCATTTGGCGCCGTCGAAATCGGAATCGTAACTGTTGGAACGTGTAACAAAGTCCACATCCGGCTGAAAATTGGATTACCGGTGGCATCAAGGCCCTCCGGGGCCGCACCCGACGCAGCAGGTGTCAGCAACAGATCGTAGTCATCAAATACTGAATTTAGCAGTCGTTGGCACGACTCGGCCCGACTTTTTGCCTTTATGTAAGTTTCATACGAACACGCTCTACCATTATCAATTATTTCGACGAGGCGCTCGCTCAAACGATCTCCATGGACAATGTGCTCGAACGCGTAATTCCGTGCACCTTCAAACGCCATGACCGTCTGCTGGACATCTACCAGATCAGCAAACTCCGCCGGCAAATGCACATCGCTCACAACTGCGCCAGCAGTCGCTAGTGCACGCGCGGTGTCCTCTAAGGCGCCATGGGTCACGACGTCCGCCTCGGACCACTGGTACGTTCGACACAAGCCAATCCTCAAGCCACTAATTGGCATCTCATTTGGCAACGCCGGTGGTGTCCCCAAGAGGGCAGCGCGGACGAGAGCCGCATCCTCCAGCGTCCTTGTGATAGTACCGAGCGTGTCCAGCGAATGGGCAAACGTCTTAATTCCGGCAAGACTAAAATTGCCATAACTTGGCTTGTATCCGACAACGCCGCAAAATGCAGCTGGACGTATGATCGACGCTGCAGTTTGTGTCGCAAAGCCAATTGGAACCATGAAATCTGCAACAGCTGCCGCGGATCCACTCGAAGAGCCACCCGGTGTGTGCGCCAAATTATGTGGATTTGCAGTCCCTCCGGGAGTGAAGGCCGCAAACTCTGTAGTAACAGACTTCCCCATGATGACAGCACCCGCGTCCTGCACGAGCGTCACGCAGGACGCGCTCCATGCCGTGCGATTTCCCTCATAGATCGGAGAGCCATGGGTCGTTGGCATATCTTGTGTATCGATGATGTCCTTAACAGCGATCGGCACACCGTGAAGCAGCCCGACTGAATCACGAGAATCACAGTCGCGTGCCTGGGCCAAGGCTAGTTCAGCATCCAAGAACTGCCAGGCGCCAACCTCATTTTCACGTGCGCTAATTCGTTCCAAACAGGCATCGACTAACGCGACAGACGTAGTCTCACCTGCTTTGATTGCTATCGCTGCCTCACTGGCCGAGAGTTTGTTTAGTGGTTTCATTTGAGTTCACCTTGAAAGCTGTCAATTTTCTGTTAATACGCACGACACCCGATACCACCACCAAGACCATTGCTGCAGCGTGGCGCAGTTTAGTATAGGACATGATCTGATTTGGTGGGATAGCATCGACAACATCAAGGGGAACAGAAATGACAGCCGAAGATTCAACAGCAATTGAGCGCCTGTTGGCCGTAGCACCGGCATGGACAGGAACGCCAACGGCAGCCGACGCTATTGGCCTAGCATCACATACGCTGCTCCATTGCGGACCACCGGCTAACCCCCATCATGCACTGGTAGTACCAACGCTTAATTCCGCAGCCGTTGCCTGTGTTTACGAAGGCTGGGCCGGAACATTAGTTGAGGCCGACGAACTGATCGCATCTGGCAAAATTCGTTTTGAACCGGCACAAGACCGTAACGTCGCCACACCAATGGCAGCCGTCGTTTCGCCATCTATGCGCCTCCTTGAAGTTTCTGATCTGAACAATTCGGGTCGCAAGGCCTATGCGCCGATCAACGGTGGAGGAACGGGCGGTGACCCGGCACCCCGCTATGGCAAGAAGTCAAAAGAGGCGCTGGACCTTGTTCGCTTTCTGAATGACGAAGTTGCCGATGCTATTGATCCAGCCTCCAAGGAGCCGCTCCCCTGGTTACCGATTGTCGATGGGGCTCTGCTGGATGGTGACGATGTTCATCTTAGGCATATCGCAGCTCATGCCACACTTTTATCAATCCTTCAGGAGCGCCTCGGATCGCAGTTTACTGGAAGCAAGAGTGAGGAATTCATTGCCAAATGGCCGAGCTTTCACCTGAATTTCTGGATGGCCGCCTCAAAGTGTATTCTCGCTGCTGCTGAGGGCATTAAAGGAAGTTCCGTCATTACCGCCTTTGGCGGAAACGGCGCCCATTTCGGGCTACAAGTGAGTGGCCTCCCAGGTCGCTGGTTTTCTGTAGAAGCAACGCCTCCTCGTGGAAATCTTCGCGCGCCCTACACGATTGAAGACTGTGTCGGTGCATATGGCGACAGCGCACTGGTCGAGTGTCTCGGACTCGGCGCGATGGCACAATCTTACTGTCCCTTCATGCAAGAGTTTCACAAGGACTTCAACCACGATGACATACTCGAACTGCCCGCATTACTTCTAGCAGCAGAACATCCCGGATTGCCTAATTCACACGCAAGAGTAGGTCTATCAGCGCGTAAAATCGTCGAAAGCGGTGCAACGCCTATCGTTGAACTCGGCATTGTCGATAAAACTGGATTGAATGGCGGCTTTGGGGCGGGGCTATATCGGCCACCTACAGCACCATTTGTTGAGGCCTGTAACGCATTAGAAGGAAATGCCTGAGTAATTTAGTACAGGCCCTACAATGAGACGGTAGGACGCACATTATTAGATAGGCTGAATGTTGATGCCCGGGCGTATATTTTCAATATCATCAACTTGATGAAAATTAAATTGCGGATGCCAACCAAAATGTTGGCAAGTCATCATTAACTATTCGGTCAATAGGACCACGTGTTCTGGTGCCCAATGCACGTCCACTGTAGCGCCGTCACCAGGAATATCATCACTTGGTTTTACCTCAAGCATCAACTGGGTGTCATCACCAACTTGGACCGACACATGCATCAGATTTCCGGCAAAGATGCGGTCAATTATCTTACCCTGAATAGCATTATGTCCATTTGCTTCGTTTGATCCAGCGGCGCCAATTAGCAAGTGCTCTGGTCGTAGCGCAACAGTCACTTCTCCACTCAATTTAGCGCTAGATGATTTGGGCACTCGGATATTGTTTTTTGCTATTTTGACCATGCCCCAATCGCCTTCGTCGACGATCATTGTACCTGGCAAAAAGTTTATCTTGCCTACAAAATCCGCCACGAACTTGGTTTTTGGTCTCGTATAAATCTCGTGTGCAGTATCTAACTGAATTAATTTACCGAGATTCATAACTGCAATTCGGTCCGACATGGTCATCGCTTCATGCTGGTCATGTGTGACATAGATCGTGGTGATCTTTAGTTCCTGTTGAATACGACGAAGTTCGAACTGCATCGCCTCACGCAACTTGAGATCCAACGCACCCAAGGGTTCGTCCATCAGCAATACGCGCGGTGGAAAGGCTACGGCTCGTGCCAGCGCTACACGTTGTTGTTGCCCACCGGAAAGTTCAACCGGATATCGATTTTCAACACCCGGCAGATGAACAAGTTCCAGCAACTCGGATACTCGTTCGCGAATGTGCGCTTTCGACGCTCCCCGCTCTTTCAAACCAAACCCGACATTTTCTCCGATTGTCAGATGAGGAAACAATGCATAATCTTGGAAAACCATGCCTATCTGTCGCTTTTGTGGAGGCATTCCGGTTACATCTTCACCATCTATCAGAATTTGTCCCGCAGTCGGGTCAATAAATCCAGCAACTAGTCTTAAAGTTGTCGTTTTACCGCAGCCCGATGGACCGAGGAGGGTGAGAAACTCACCCTCCTCTATGTCCAGATCAAGTGTTTCAAGCGCGACAACTTCGCCGTAGTGCTTGACTGCTCCACGTAAAGTGACTTGTGACACGTCAGTCCCTCCTGTTGTCGCAACTAGTTAGTTCTTACACTTAAACCGGTATTAATTAAGCAGTGTGCGGTCCCAAGCACGCTGCCAACCTTTTGCATCGTACTTGGAATAGTCCAGGTACCAGAAGTTGGCCACCTCTTTTGGATCGAGAATCAAAAAAGGCACACCTTCCGAATCCAGTTTCGGCATCTTGTAATACTGCTCCAAGACTTTATTGTTCACTGGAACAATGCCGTTCTTTACATGAAAAAGTTCCTGCATCTCGAAGCCAACGAGCTCGTTGATGTAGAAATGGGCAGCTGCGGCATTCTTAGATCCCTTGGCAATCGCAGCATAACCAACAGCTGGCGCGCCTCGTTTGCCGTTAACCACCGGATGAACACAACCAACAGGTGTGCCAGCATCATGATTTCGCACCGCCCATCCGCAATGTGCAAACGTTGCGTAAAGTTCCCCAGATTTCAACATCTGGTTTACCGTTACTGCATTCTGTGAGTAGGAGTGCATATCCATGCTTTTAATCTTGTCGAGACCGGGCTGGATATTTGATTCGCTACCACCGTTCTCATGGGCGAGCACCGAAATCGTGTAAAGCCCCGTGAAATTTGAAGAGTCAGACATGTGAAGCTTACCCTTCAACTTTGGGTGATCAAGCTCCGAAAATGTCGTCGGCCTTGGCAGCCCTAACTCTTTGAATTTGGCGATGTTGTAGACAAGCCCTTCAAGCACAATCCAGTTACCTACTTTGAAGTCATCAAACAGGGCTGGATCTACATCCTTAGTATTTGGAATCTTCGATAGGTCAAGTTTTTGTACAAAATCACCTTCAACGAAATTACCCCAATGTTCGTCTGTAATTTCCATCACATCAAATGGCGCTTTCTGCCCTCGTGCGGCAATCATCGACTGAAGATTCTGGCCAGCATTGCCAACAATAAATTCAATCGTTCCACCTTCTGCCTCAAAAGCCTTGCCAACGATGAGCTTGATACGGTCACGCCAAGAGCCGCCAAAGGTGGCGACTGTCAACTTCTGACCGTCAAACATCCCTGCTTCAGCTGACGGCGTTGCAACAAATAATCCGAGCGCCATTACCGCCACACCGGCCAAGCCAACCGACGATTGATACAAACTTCGCTTCATAGCAAACCTCCCTTTTACTGGTTAATTCAGTTTTGTGCTGATTGTAGAATTCCGAGTTCTAATTACTTCCCCCGCCCCGCAATAGCACCTCCATACCAACGAGGCGTTGAATCAAATACAGTATGATCAACGACCCTACAACCACGAGGGACGCGATTGCGGTAATTGTAGGCTCAAAATCGTTGTCGAGCGCATAAAAAATCTCCACGGGAAGTGGGCTAAGATCCGGTCCCGACAAAAACAAAGATATTGTTACATCACCAAACGATATGAGGAAAGCATAGAGCCCACCTGCATAAATACCCGGCATGATGATCGGCATAGTAACGCGATAAAAGGTGCGCCATCTATTTGCTCCATGAATTAGTGCAGCCTCTTCATAGGCGGGATTGAACCGCTGTAGCTGTGCGCCTACAGCACCCACCACATATGGTGTCGCCACAAAAACGTGCCCCAACACAAGTCCGGTGAAGGTTCCGCGCATATGAAGGCCCAGGACATCGCCAAGAAAATAGTAACTCTGCAGAAATGCCAGTCCAATTACGATAAACGGAATTTGCAGGGGTGCACGAAACAATGAGCCCATAAGTGTCTTGCCGTAAAACTTACCCCGAATGATACCTAGCGCCGCCGGCACGCCAATTACGATACCACAGGCTGCCGAGATCGCTGCCATCGACACACTCACCCACAACGATTGGAACATGGATGGCGGTATGAGCCAATACCACTGAAGCGACAAATTCGACGGCGGGAATTGGAGAACTGCGCGCCCCGCAATAACTGAGCCCCCGTCAAACGATGACCCAATCACGACTATGATTGGCGCGAATATAAATGAATAGACAATACCTACCCAACTATAGGCGACAATACGGCGAAGCCTACGACCAATGTTGAAATTCATGACTGAACGCAGAGCTTTGCCGGAAGCCGCAACAGACAAATCTGTAGAATTCTGTTCAGTCATGTTACCGCCGAGCTTGCCGCACGCATCCGCGTAACGAGGAAAACGGAGAGGATATTTATGGTCAGCACAAAGAGCATTAAAACAGCGGACAAAGCTGCTGCCATGCCATATTCCGAATAGAGCATGATGGTGCGCTGAATTACGACCGGTAATGTCATGATTTTTCCACCTCCGAGCAACAACGCGGAGACGAATGCGCCCATAATCACGTTGAACAACAACAGTGACGCACTAACTACACCGGGAAGACTCAGGGGAATAATTACACGCAAGAAAACACGCCAGCGCGGAGCTCCGTGAATCTCTGCCGCCTCTTCCAATGACCTTGGAATGGTCTGGATCACGCTGAACAACATCATGACCATAAAGGCAATGGCCAGATGGGTTAGACCAATGATGACGCCTGGCATCGTGCCTATAACTGCAAAACGTTCGCTGAGAATACCAAGTGATTTTAACGTCTTAACCATCGGTCCATCGGCCGCAAACAGAATTATAATTCCCAAAACCTTGATGACGATCGATACGAACGACGTCACTACAATCGCGGACAAGAAGATAATTGCCCAGCGCGCCCGCATCCGAGCAACTGTGTAGGCGACGGGATAAGCGACAAGGAGAGTACATACCACTACGCCAGCCGCAAGTTTAAAATTAAGCGTCAGTGCACTGAAAAAAAACGGATCGGCAAAGACAGTGAGATAATTGTTTAACTGGAATTCGGTGCCAAGCCGACCAATGCCCAAATCTTCAAAAAAACTAGAACGAAGGAATACCCATTGACTACCGAACAGCAATAGCATGCAGAATACTAACGGTGGTAGCAGTACTAGACCCCAATTTGCCTTCATTCTTGTCCCCGTGAACGCCTTCTTAGTGAGGTGTTCTGTCTAACGGATAGCCCTAACCTGATACTTCATCCACCGAACAAGTAAATGTCACACGAGTCAAATAGAAATACAATATTCAACTCGCTACGACCTACGTTGCTCCGCTCCGTTCCGCTCGATCAGGATAACCCCCAGATACAATCTCAATTACTGGCATCCATCACTCCTTGCCATCACCCTTGGATTGTATTCAGAAGCTGATTGTGAAAATGGTGGACATTGCGTTCCCACACCGGCGAAAAAACAACATCATCAGCCACCGGCGATTGACGTGCAATCTGTTGGACCTCCCAAATACCGAAATCCTGGCTGCGAATACCGTCGCGTCCAGTAGCCGACCGTGTTTTGCCAAGCCAGCGATCCAGTACTTGTTTGCGACTTGAGGCATATTTTTTTTCTTTGGCAGCCTCACCAACAAAAAAGAAGCCAAGCTTTGCAATTGTACGGTTCGGTGCGATCGGATCGGTAATAACTGAAGCCACATGATTACCTGACACTGTAACAGTCACATTAGGAAACAGAATACTCGTACATGTGGACCGCTCCGTACCTGCGGGCAGAGGAATTAGCGGCAGTGCCTGAGCCTTATTGCCATAACCGCCATTATCCGAACGTGATGGACGGCCCGCCCGTGCCTTTAGAGTCACGAGATCACCAAATTGCAGCGTATCACTCCACGGCTTACCCGTCTTCATCTCAAGGTCATCAGAAATCTTATTGAAGATGCCTTTGTGGACCCAGATGTGATGGTAAGTCTCCCAGTTGTCGTTCTGGAGCTTCCAGTTAGCATCGAAGCCCCAGTCCTCGCGTTTTCCAACATTAGTCG
>Ga0302135_10000799_pt1 | contig 18901 bp, 22 predicted proteins | sample CBN3_surface_MG_FD_203119 | JGI IMG/M metagenome (GOLD analysis project Ga0302135, IMG submission 203119) | Marine microbial communities from Western Arctic Ocean, Canada - CBN3_32.1 | ecosystem: Environmental > Aquatic > Marine > Oceanic | place: Canada: Western Arctic Ocean | collected...
CGTCGGCGTTTCTTTAGCGCGACAATATTTGACCGCCGCTCATTGCGAACCGTTTCATACTCCTGGAGAGGCAGAATATCCGCCCGCGTGATTTCAGTTTTTATCTGCATTTTGTAGGTCTCAATTTCTGATTCACGCCAACGTCAATCGACCCAACGTCAATCGACAAGGCCATAGGCACGAGCGAACAAAACGATCGGATGCGTCACCGCTTCAAAGTCGCCGCGCACAGCGCCGATATTCTCCATACCTTGGGCGATGTGGAGTCCGGCCAAGGGGCATTCTGATACGAGATATCTATTTCCGGCGGTCGAGGCGTCACGGGCGACAGGCTTTCCTACCTTAAGGGCTACCTCGAAGTTTTCTTTCAGGACGCCCCATGATCCACCATGTCCGGAACATCGTTCAATTACGGAAATTTCGGTATCGGGAACCAAGCGCATCATCTCGGCTCCCTTCTGCCCAATATTCTGAGCACGAGCATGACAGGCGATGTGGAGCGTTACAGCGCCATCAAGCGGCGTTAAACCCCCTACCAGCCCGTTCTCTCGAGAGACAGCGACGACATATTCAGAAATATCGAAGGTCGCCTGCGACAGCGTCTTGATAGAGTCGTCGCTGGGCGAGAGGAGTGGCCATTCGAACTTGAGCATGAGCACGCAGGATGGAACCAAAGCGATAACGTCATACCCGCGCTCGATCCACTTCACGAGTTCCTTGGCGACCCGCTGCGCTTGTTCAGCAACTCTTGGCAGGTCGCCTTGTTCCAGCTGTGGCATGCCACAACAACCAGGATAGACGACTTCAGTTTCGACACCGTTATGCGCTAGTACTGCACGGGCGGCCTCGCCAATTTCAGGATTGTTGAAATTTGCAAAACAGGTGGCGTAGATCACTGCTTTACGACCGAACGCTGGGGCACTGTGATTGACTTCTGGCGCCGCGCCTTTGGACCTTTGGAGCAGTGACGGGCTCTGATACTTGGGCAGTTCCGCGTCGCGATGAACGTCTGCGATTTTTTCGAGAACGACCCGTGCCGCTCCATTCCTACGGTTCGACCCCCAATTTGCGAGTGGAGCAAACCGAGTTGAAATCCCGCCATTGCGATCCGTTTCGGTGAGTTGGCGCTGCATAAATGGCGGCTTCTGCGACTGGAATTCAGCGGCTCGATATCGTAGCATCAAATGGGGAAAATCGAGGTCAAACTCGTGCGGCGGCACATAGGGACACTTCGTCATGAAGCACATGTCGCACAGAGTGCAGGCATCGACTACCGGCTTAAACTCGGTGCTCGCGACGGTGTCGAGTTCACCGCTTTCCGAATCGTCGATCAGGTCAAAAAGAGTGGGAAAACTGTCGCACAGACTGAAACACCGCCGGCAGCCGTGACAGATATCAAAGACACGACGCATCTCCGCGTCGATTTTCTCTCCATCGGTGAAATCCGGTTCTTCCCACGCAATTGCGTGTCGTACCGGTGCACCCAAGCCGCCTTCGCTCATCCTGGCGCGACCCTCCATTGTGAGCGGCGGCACTTCAAGCTGTTGTCACGCTGCCCGCGAAGAATGACGTCGATACCTATCCGCACCACGATATCAATCGTCGCGCGGCGTCGGCCCTTCAGCCAAAAATTTAAACTATTGGTTGAGCGAATCAAGCGCCCTTTGAAACCTGCCGGCATGGCTTCTCTCGGCTTTGGCCAACGTCTCAAACCAGTCCGCAATTTCGTCGAAACCCTCATCGCGGGCTGTTTTAGCCATTCCGGGATACATGTCGGTGTACTCGTGGGTTTCTCCCGCAATGGCCGCCTTGAGGTTGGATGACGTCTTGCCGATTGGCTCGCCAGTTGCTGGATCGCCTGTTTCTTCCAAATATTCCAGATGACCATGTGCGTGGCCAGTTTCACCTTCGGCGGTTGAGCGGAATACAGCCGAAACATCGTTGTAACCTTCAACATCTGCCTTTTGAGCAAAATACAGGTAGCGGCGATTTGCTTGGCTCTCACCCGAAAATGCATCTTTTAGATTCTGTTCCGTCTGGGTTCCTTTTAGTGACGGCATTGTTTTCTCCTCCACATGTTGGCCTAATTCCGATTAAAATACGCTGTTGCAACAGTGCCGTGCAACGCCGCGATCCACTTCAATCAATATGGGAAAGTAGGAAATCCAAGTCAATGGATTAGAAGTATTCCAAACATAAAAATATCTGTTTGTGCGCGCGATATAATTCTAACTACGTGTGTCTACTTCCCGGACCTGTACGATGATATCGACCCGGCTGACATTTGTTCCCCTCGGTGCGGGCGGCAGGCTACCTACACTGAGCGCGTCACCGGGAATGTCGATCAGTTCGCTGCGATCTACGTTAAAAAAGTGATGATGGTCTGATGTGTTGGTGTCGAAGTATGAACGCCCCTGCTCAACCACAACCTCACGCAGAAGTCCTGCGTCGGTGAACTGATGGAGTGTGTTGTAAACTGTTGCCAGTGACACCCGGATTTTAGCCATTAGCGCATCGCCGTGCAGTTGTTCGGCAGTAACGTGACGATGTTCCCCCTCCAACAACAGCCGTGCGAGTGCCAACCGCTGTAGCGTCGGCCTGAGCTTGGCTTCCTTGAGCAGGTTGAGTGCTTTCGTGAACGGCCTGATCTTATCCATTCTTTTCAATATGGCGCTTCCCGATCCTCTGTAAAGCACAAATAACTAAACTTGCGCCGTGTACAGGGGTGTATCAACGAAATTGGATTCGCTGAAATTTTGGCGCGGCGCCTCTCAAGCTAACTCACGAGTTGACTATTTTTGCCAGCTTCAGGGCTAAAGTCGCTATGTTTTGGCATGCTGCGTCGTCTATTACCGAAGCGTAAGCGTTCGTCCGGACGCCATAATCATGCTGCGTTAGGAAGTCGACGATCGGTGTTTTTTAGGATCGTCTATCTCTTCCTCGTTGTCGCTGTTTGGGCGACAGTTGTGTCGCTGATTGGGTTAGCGTGGTTCGCCTACGATCTCCCGGATCCGGATCGCTTTAGTGCAGCGCCTACACGCAGACCGACAATTACAGTTCTCGCGGCCGACGGTAGCGAGATAGGCCGCCGCGGCAATTTTTATGGCAACTTTGTCGACTTGAAGGATGTGCCGGCGACGTTGCTATGGGCTGTTTTGGCAACTGAGGACAGGCGGTTCTATTCCCACCACGGGATCGATCCGAGAGGCCTTGCGAGGGCAACCCTAGTGAACCTGCGCGCTGGGCGTATCCGTCAGGGCGGGAGCACCATTACGCAACAGCTTGCAAAGAACCTGTTCCTAACGCGGGACCGCACATTTAAACGCAAAATCCAAGAGGTTTTACTCGCTATCTGGCTTGAGCAGCGCTTTACGAAAGACGAGATATTTGCGCTTTATCTTAATCGAGTATATCTCGGCTCTGGCAGCTATGGCGTTGATGCGGCAGCACTGCGCTATTTCGGCAAGTCTCCGCGCGAACTTTCGCTTTATGAATCAGCCGTCATCGCCGGATTGTTAAAGGCCCCGTCCCGTGACAACCCCATCGCTAACGCCAAGCGCGCAGATCAAAGGGCGCGTCAAGTTCTGCTCGCTATGGCTGCAGCAGGCTGGATCGGTGAGGATGAAGCTGCGAAAGCAGTAGAGGCAGCCAGAAGCACATTATTAGGTGAGTCGAAGACTGCGAGCCGCAGTCAAACAGCTGTCGATGTTGGGTCGGGGTATTTTACAGATTGGGTGATCGAGCAGATAGAGGGCTTTGTCGGGGCACCTGATCGAGATCTCGTAATTCAGACCACGCTTAGGCCTCGTTTACAAAAGATTGCCGAGGCTGCAATTGACCAGGCAATTCGCGGCGCAAACCAACGGCACGTCGAACAAGGCGCGCTTGTCGCACTTGCGCCCGATGGTTCAGTCATCGCCATGGTCGGCGGTCGTGACTATCGGGTCAGTAAGTATAATCGCGCCGCCCAGGCTGAGCGACAACCCGGCTCGGCGTTTAAGTTGTTTGTCTACCTGGCCGCGATCGAGGCGGGCTTGCGACCCAGTTCAAAACTCATGGACGAACCAATTACAATCGAAGGGTGGACACCGCGCAACGCGGGAGATGTCTACAGCGGTGTGGTCACGTTTCGCGAGGCTGCCGCAAGATCGATCAATGCAGTTGCGGTGGGATTGAGCGAACGGGTTGGTCGCGATCAAGTTGTCCGAACCGCGCGGCGCCTTGGTATCATCGCTGAGTTGGCGCCGGAACCATCACTCGCCCTGGGCGTTAATGAGGTCAGTCTTCTTGAGCTGACAGGTTCATATGCCGTCGTCGCCAACGGTGGTTTTGGAATCTGGCCACATGGCATCAAAGTGATCAGCGACCGCGATGGAACAATTCTCTATCGGCGCCATGGAGACGGTCCGGGACGCGTTATCGCCGATCAACATATCCAGTACTTGAACGATCTACTTTCGGCTGTCGTTTTGTGGGGCACTGGCAAGGCAGCGCAGCTTAAACGGCCGGCAGCCGGCAAGACCGGTACGAGCCAGGAATATAGAGATGCTTGGTTTGTAGGCTATACGCCAGATTTGATTGCCGGGGTGTGGTTTGGCAATGACAACGCGCGATCAATGGACCGCGTGACCGGTGGGTCCATGGCAGCACCTGCTTGGCGCCGATTTATGACCGACGCACTTGTGGGCGTGCCGCATTCGAGCCTACCCGGGGCCACAGCGGCTGGAAAAGCCGCCCGTTAGCGCGCATTTCGTTCGTCTATGTTGGATTGGTTGTCGCAGTCTATGCGTCGGCTGGTTGGCTATGTTCTGCTGGTCGAACGAGCAGCAAGAAAGCCGCGAAGGACGCAACTCCAGAGAGGAATATTGCAAGAACCACAGGCGTCGCATTGTCGCTAAGAGCATGTACAACTGCGCCGCCAACACCCGCCGCAGATCCTAGCTGAATAAATCCCAGCAACGCAGACGCGGCGCCTGCCCGCTTTGCCTGAGGAACTATTGCACCCGCCATGGCATTGGGGTGCATCAGGCCAAACCCAAACATATAGGCAATCATTGGGACAAGAAGGCTTGCAACAGTCATATAACCAACCATTACAAGCACCATCATGAGCGTCCCTGCTGCCATGATGACGCCGGTTCCCAACCGCACAAGCGGGTCGCTTCCGAGCCGCGTGGTTAATCTGCCGGCAAGGAATGTGCCGGCCATGTAACCGCCGGACCAGAACAAGCGCCCAATGCCTGAAAGAACCGAGCAATTATTAATGTCTCGATTGAGCCCGCCATCGTGCATCCGAGTGACGCAAAGAGATAGACCGCCATTCCAACAATGAGCGCTGGCCGACGGCCAAACCGGTCTGAGACTGGCCCATAGACGAGCTGACTCACCGCAAAGGCGATCATGAAGATGCTGAGTGTCAATTGTACAGACGCCGTATCGCTTGAGAATTCCTCGGTGATTGAGGGGAGCGACGGCAGGTAAATATCGGTCGAGATGGCGCCCATGCCAACGAGCGTTGTCAGTAGAATCGTAACGATCAATGCTGTGGGTTGCGGCAAAAGATTAATCCGCCAGGTTATCGCAGATAATGAGGCCTGTATGCGCTTCACATTGGACAGAAAAGGCGGAAAATTCGAACGGTGTCATGGCGCTGCTCAGTTGCTCTAAGGGATTACACACGTACTTAGTCAGCGCGCTACCGGAATGATTTAGGCTAGCCATTTATCCGTATCGATGAAGTCCGCTACCATGAAGTTTCAACCAGTCTCTGGCTTGCCCAACGTTTTCAGTGAGCTGGCCAACGATGCTCCAGAATTGTGATGAATGGTTCATTTGCATCAAATGCGCAGCTTCATGAGCCACAACATAATCGAGAATATTGTGCGGGGCCATGATCAGCCGCCAGTTGAATGAAAGGCGACCCGTCGATGAGCAACTGCCCCATCGGCTTTTTTGATCTCGTATGGTGATGGCATAGGGCGTATGTCCGATGACGGCTGCTTTTTCCATCGCCAACGGTTCGATTGTTGATCGGGCTTCGGCGCGGAGCCAAGTCGTTAGGCGCCGGGCCAAGCCATCGTATTTGCCGCCGAATTCGATGATGCCATCAACGAGTCGGACGCGTCGTCCACTTGCCAGATCGTGTTTGATCCTATGAGGGACGCCGCGGAACGGGATTATCGCGCCGTGGGAGAACTGTATACGAGGCGGCAGTTCTGACAGGCGATGCAGCAGCCAATTTGCATGTTTGCGAATAAATTCAAGACCCTGAGCTTCGTTCGCGCGCATCGGCAGAACGAGAATGACCGAACCGGATGCCGCATCTATGCGGGTTTGAATCCTTCGTGCCTGTCGGTTACGCAGCACTCGGAGTGTCACCGGTCGACCGTCGAGCAGCATATCGCGAATATCCGTCATGACGGGGTGATAGCCGCTGGACATCGGGGGTGCAAGGAATGGTGGACGCGAAGCATTGGGCTATCTCACGTATCTACAATTAGCGATGTACGGTATCAATGGCGATGGCCAAAAATACGTCCCCAATGCAGGTTCAGGTCTCGCGCCAGCGCGCTTTGGCGCTGATACCGATTTCAATGATCTGTGTTTGGGCACGCTTTGGGGTGCCTCGTCGTCGCTTGCCAAATTGGCGGTGTTAGACGGGATTCAGCCGTTGGGTTACGCGTTGTGGAATTCTGCTGGCGCCGGTGCAATTATGCTGGCGATCTGTGCCTGGAAGGGCATGTTGCCGCGCATGAAGGCGGAGCACGTCAGATATTACGCAATTTGTGGTGCGCTTGGGGTCGCCGCTCCAAATCTCAACGTGGCGTTTGTCGTTGGGCACATCCCGGCGGGAATTGTTGCGGTCGCGTTGTCCACGACGCCGATCATGATATATGCCATCGCTCTGGTTTGGCGGCTCGAACGCTTTGATGTGATGCGCGCCTCGGGCCTGATATTGGCGCTTGTAGGCACTCTATTTATCATTCTTCCAAAGGCGAGCCTGCGACCCCCGGTGCGGCGCCTTGGTTTTCTATGGCATTGTTAACGCCTGTTCTTTGCGCGGTTACGAATGTGCTGGCCGACCGTTTACGACCGGTTGGCAGTACCTAGATCTCGCTCGCTGCCGGTATGCTGGTTGTTAGCACAACGGCGTTGGCGCCGTTCGCGCTGATGTTCGACCAGTTTCATCTGTTGGTCACACCATTTTCGGTCGGCGACTATGCGATCTTGGTACAGATAGGCACCTCGATCTTCGCCTATATTTTATTTTTTGAAATACTGCGCATGGTCGGTGCGGTCCAATTTTCTGTTACGTCATATGTCATTACCATTACCGGAATTGGATGGGGTATCCTGTTATTTTCCGAGACCCATAGTCCTTGAGTTTGGCTGGCGGTCGTATTTATCTCTTCTGGATTGGCGCTGGTCACGATGAAACAGGTGCGCGTCGACGTCGAGCGGCCATCGAAGTCTGCGACATAGTCTGCGACATAAATACGCAGAATTCATATTGTAAGGCTTAAAGGTTGCGACGCACTGCGTTGAGCTGATCGATCGTGCGCTGTTCGATGTCCTCTACGTCTTTTTCCGATACCGCTTTGCCGCGCACCGAAATACCCGCTTCGTGTACGCTTTCCAGGTTGCCCGAGATCAACGGGTGCCACCAGAATAGATCTCTGCTCTCTTCGACAAGACGGTAGGCACATGTGGCGGGCAGCCATCTCAACGTGGAAACAAGTTTAGGCGTGAGACTGACGCAATCCGGAACATTGGTCTGTCGGTTTTTGTAATCGGAGCAGCGACAGGAACCGAGATCGAGATAACTACATGCGACGTCGGTTGGCGTAATCTCGCCGCTGCCCGCATCTTCCAATTTGTGAAGGCAGCACTGACCGCAACCATCGCAAAGGGATTCCCATTCCTCGTCTGTCATCTGCGCCAAAGTCTTGCGGCGCCAGAAAGGCTGATCAGTCATGACACACGGTCTACCAGATGAATAAACGAGCCCGCAACACGGCCGTTAGTCAGGCCAACCGATTCACAATTTTCACCACGTGCATCTGTGGTTTTGAAAAGATTCTCGCCCGGCCCTTCAGAGGTGACGCTGGCATAGTGAAATTCGTGCCCGCGAAATGTTATGCCTTGATCACCAAGCGATGATTGCACGAGTGTGGTCACTCGGCGGTAACCAAGGTGCAGCCGTCGCTCAGTTAAAGTCGATGTCAGAGGGAGTAACCCTGCCATCTTGTGTTTGTGTGAGTCGGCGTCAATAAGAGATTCCCCCAAAACCATGTATCCCCCACATTCTCCATAGATGGCTACTCCACGAGATGCGGCAGTGCGTAACTTTCCAAAAAAAAATTGATTTGCAGCGAGATGGGCCGCGTGCAGTTCGGGGTAGCCGCCGGGAAGAAATATTCCGTCGGCTTCATCAACCGGTGCTTCGTTGTCTAGTGGCGAGAAGAAGGTGAGTTCTGCGCCAGCCTCGCGCCAACCGTCAAGAATCGTGGAATAGCAAAATGCGAAGGCGTCGTCTCTTGCGACAGCAATGCGCTGCCCAAGTGGTGCCAACTGATGTTGTGAATTCCCGTTTGCTCTCTTGCTTGTTGACCGGGCAAGAGCCAGAAGTGCAACAAGATCCATTCGTTCATCGACCGCGTCTGCGGCTGCATCGATGAAAGTGTTTAGATCTGGTTGTTCACTTGCTTGCACAAGGCCTAGGTGACGTTCGGGAAGCGCCAGCCGGGGGTCCGTGGGAAATAAGCCAAGAATTGGTAGCGTCGGGAAAGCGGCCTGTGTCGCTTCGTTTAGCGCGCGTGCATGTCTAATACTTCCCACGCGATTAAAGATTACACCCGCAATATTCACATCGTCTCGATGGGTCAGGAAGCCACGCAACAATGCCGCAGCACTAGCTGCTTGGCCGCGCGCATCGACGATTAAAACAACTGGCCAGCCGCTGAATGCTGCAAGATCGGCGGTCGACCCGGTACCGTCAATTGCACCGTCAAAGAGTCCCATGACCCCTTCGCAGAGGATAAGCTCGGCCTCACGCTCGAGGCGATCGATGATGGCGCCTAAAACTTCCTTCCGCATTGCCCAGCAATCGAGGTTGACGCATTGTTCACCGCTTGCAACGGTATGAAATTCGGGATCGATGTAGTCTGGTCCCGCCTTGGCTGACACAACCTCTACGCCGCTGCGTTTTAGTGCGCGTAGTATCGCAAGTGTGATCACGGTTTTGCCGCTGCCGCTCTTAGGAGCAGCTATAATCAGGCCGGGCTGGGACATCAGGAGAGGATACAATGTTGGCTCGGCGTCACCACCTAATTCGCACGGTCAATAATTGATTGCGAAACGGAGCGACTGAGATTGATAATCGACAATGACTAACGTGAGCCAAAATTCAGGTGCAAACCGCGCCATTGTGAGCGGCGTGACACCGGACACCGTCATTGCATTTCTTAAACGCCGTGAGTTTATCATCGGGCTGATTTTCGTCGCTTTCCTCACCTTTGTTGTAAGGCAGTTGTGGCCCTACTACGCGCCAGTTGACGCAACTGCTGCTTTGCGCTTCTTCGAAGCCATCGCGCTGCAGTCCGATGACCTTTATGCCGGGGACGACGCGCCGGGTCTACGCCGTTGGTCAACTGATGGTGGGAGCCGGGAATTCAAGGTTCGCGTATCCACCATTGGTATTGAAGATCGTACGAAACTAGTGATGGACCGTCTCTCCGTTGTGGAGCCTTGGATTGGCGCGCGTTTCCGCGTGGTTGGCGACGATGAACCTGCTGATATCATGTTCCGTTACGTGCGGCTGGAAGATTTGCAGGGCCCGGCTGCACCACAGGGGTTGTTGTGTCTCACATCAGCACGGCGCCTCGGCGGCCTTCTCCAGGGTGGGCTTTCTATAACCATCAGCCAAGAGAATGAATTCTGTCTTGACCACGAAATTTTACATGCGCTCGGAATGCCAGGTCACTGGAGCGGGAAATACGCGCGTTCAGCGCTGGGCACACGCTGGACAAATCGGTCAACAAACTTCACGAAATGGGATGAAATTGCGCTTCGCACGCTGTACGACCCTCGCCTTGAGCCTGGTGTGGGTGGTAAGGAGGCCCTCAACTTAGCGCGTGAAATAATTGGAGAGTTGGTTTCGCGCTAACCTAGTCGCGCAGCAGCATATCGTTTTTAAGAAACGGCGGCATTTGTTCTGCCGCACCAAATTTTGTGTTTGTTACATCAAACCAATCAAGTACCGAGCGTAAACGTACCACTGGACCGACGACAATTATGGCTGGCGTAATTGCAATGTCGGCTGTTTTGCCGCAGGTGCCGAGTGTCGATTCAATGACGACTTGTTCGGGGGTTGCTGCGCGACTAACGATCGCCACCGGCTCATCACACGACCGCCCTGCGTCGGTAAGACAACGCGCAATCTTCGGTAATTGCTTTAGCGCCATGTAAAATACGAGCACAGGCGCGCCAGCTGCAATAGCCTGCCAATCGAGGTCCTCAGGTATTGGACCAGTTGCGCTATGGCCTGTTACAAACGTCACTGCGGAGTTGGTATCTCGATGTGTCACGGGGATGCCCGCGTATGCTAGGCCACCGATACCAGCCGTAATTCCTGGGATAATGCGGAATGGGATTTCTGCTTTGACCAATGCGAGAGCTTCTTCTCCGCCGCGACCAAATACGAATGGATCGCCGCCCTTGAGGCGCAGCACTCTGTTTCCTATGTGCGCCAACTGCACTAACTGATCTGAAATATCAGGCTGTTTAACGGATGGGCGACCGCCTCGCTTTCCCGCAAAGATTTGCTTTGCTCCTGAGCGAACTAAATCGAGAATTCGCACGTCGACAAGTGCGTCGTAAACGACGACGTCAGCACAGTTTAGTCCGTGTAATGCAAGCAAAGTAAGGAGACCCGGGTCTCCGGGCCCAGCGCCGGCGAGCCAGACGCTGCCAGGCATAAATTCGGGCATGTGTGGAAATTCAAGATGCACCATGAAGGCACATTACAATGGCGCGGCTGCGCACCCAAGCTGGACATTTGTACGCAGAGGCGCGCAAGCTGAATCCTAGTGCTGAGAAAGATATCTCAGTCTGTTGGTCTACTGGCGCGCATCGCTTGAACAGGTACACTCTAAGGTTATGAGCCGAAAACCAAAGTTACCGTTGCGGAAGGGGTGGACGACAGGCGCCTGCGCCGCCGCCGCTGCGCTCGCTGCGTTTGAGGCGCTGGAGACAGGTGTCTTCCCCGATCCAGTCTCCATAAGATTGCCAAAAGGCGAACGCCCACTTTTTGAGCTGGCGTGTATGGATCTGGTGGATGGTGCGGCAACTGCAGGTATCGTGAAAGACGCCGGGGATGATCCCGACGTTACCCATGGTGTCACGGTGCTTGCGACCATTCGGCGAAATGTCCCCGGGACCGGCATCATATTTCATGCGGGTGACGGTGTTGGGACGGTAACGAAACCAGGACTACCTGTGGTGTCGGGTGAGCCAGCCATAAACCCGGGTCCACGAAAAATGATTGGCGATGCGCTTTTGGACTCTGCTGAAGCTCTAGATGTGACAGCTGACCTGGACGTTACAATTGCGATCCCCGGTGGCGAAGAAATAGCAAAGAAAACCTGGAATCCGCGCCTAGGTATTGTCGGTGGCTTGTCGATTCTTGGTACAACAGGAATTGTTCACCCGTACTCCTGTAGTGCGTGGATTCATTCTATCCATCAAGGCATTGACGTTGCCCGCGCAACAGGTGTCGATCATGTCGCTGGCGTTACCGGCAGGACGTCGGAGGCAGCTATAGGCAAGATGTACGGGTTCGACGAAGGTGCGCTCATCGATATGGGGGATTTCGTTGGAGGAATGTTAAAATATTTGCGACGTCACCCGATTGAACGCCTAACTGTCGGCGGTGGCTTCGCAAAAATGGTGAAGCTAGCGCAAGGCAATTTGGACCTTCATTCATCTCGTAGTCAGGTTGACTTTAAACAGCTTGCCCAATGGCTCGCAGACCTCGGTGCCGAGCCTGACGATGTTGCTCGCGCTGAGCAGGCCAATACAGCTGCTCAAATTTTAATGTCGGCAGGAAGCATTGAGATCGGAGGCCTGGTTGCACGCCGCGCGAGAGAAGTTGCCCTCGCAACCCTATCTGGACGGACAGCCGTTGAGATCGTAATCGTCGATCGTAACGGTACTGTCGTGGGTCGTGCCGATGGGTAGTTCTGTCGCACGTTTAAGCGGAGTAGGTGTATGCCAGCGGCTCCTTGTAATTGGTGGTACGGGGGACGCTGCAAAACTGGTGCGATTGGTGGCGGGCAAGTTTGGAAGCCGATTAGAAATTACGACATCGCTTGCGGGACGAACGTGCTTTCCAACACCACTTCCTTGCGATGTTAGAATCGGCGGTTTTGGCGGTGCATCCGGCCTCTCTCGTTGGATCATTGAGAATGGCGTCGAACTCGTTATTGATGCGACCCATCCATTTTCCGCCGTTATGTCAGAGAATACCCGCGCGGCGTGCGAGGCTACTGGGGCGAAGCGGCTTGTCCTTGGGAGGGCACAGTGGACGTCTCAAATCGATGATCGCTGGCATCCTGTGAAGGACGTTGCAGCGGCGGCGAGGCTCGTGCCAAAGCTCGGGCAGCGACCATTTTTGACTGTCGGCGGCGGTGACGTATCATGTTTCTCGGTATTGGGCTCCATGCGCGTTGTTGTTCGCCTGATTGATAAACCGAGCGAGCCGCTGCCGCTGGCAAACTATGAACTCGTCTTGGGTCGCGGTCCGTTTGAACTCGCACAAGAAGAGAAGCTGCTCAAAAAATACAAGATCGATGTGGTCGTCGCTAAGAACAGTGGCGGGCGGGCGACTTACGCTAAAATTGAGGCAGCGCGTAAAGCACAAATTCCAGTTATAATGATAGAACGCCCGCCAGCAGTTAAAGGCGAGCGAGTCGAGCAACTCAGCTGCGCCGTGTCATGGATCGAAGAACGACTGAATTAACGACGGCCTTCATCCGTCAGGTGGTGCGCCGGGTGGCACTTATTGCGTTGGTCACCACGCTCTTCCTACCAATGGAATTGCAATCACAGACAGAGCTCCTGGCCGGCGATCCCGTCGCAAATGCCGCTCGTGACGGTGATTTTCAGGCTATAAAAAATCTCATCATCCGTAATACCAAGCTAAATGTGGCTGACCCTGAAGGTCGCACACCGCTGGTTCTTGCAACCATTTCCGGCCATTTTGGAATCGTTGAAGTATTGCTTGAAGCCAAAGCAAGAGCCAATCTTAAAGATAGCTTTGGAAATACAGCGCTGCACTGGGCCGCCCTTAATGGCGATTTTGAGATTTCTGATCTCCTTATCCAGGCTGGCTTGCCAATAGACGACCAAAATAAACAGGGTTTGACAGCGATGATGCTGGCATCGAAGGGGGGGTTCGTCGGTGTGGTCGGGTTGTTGCTTGACCATGGCGGCGATGTGCACCTGACGGATTATACCGGGCGCGATGCGATGGGCTGGGCGCGTGACGCACGGCAGCCTTCGCTCATTAAGCTTTTGGAACGCGCGCTTGGTAGCTAGTGGGACAACGACCCTTTACGTGGCCTGAGCACGTGGTGGTGGTCGGCAGCGTAAAGCCGGCTGTCGCTAAATCCATGTGTGTCCAACGACCAACCGACGATAATGAGAGCGGTTCGCGTAATCCCGCAACGCTTAACTTCTTCACGAATCGTGGCTAGGGTGCCCCAAATCAATTGTTCGTCCGGCCAACTGACGCGGTAGGCGACAACAACTGGGCATAATTCACCGTAGTGTGGCTCCAGTTCGCGGACGACTTTAGCGATATTGTTGATCGATAGATGGATTGCAAGCGTGGCCTTGCTTTGTCCAAGCGTCTTCAGCGTTTCGCCATCGGGCATGTCGGTTGAACGAACCGACGTGCGTGTCAAAATCACTGTTTGACTGATCTCCGGTATTGTCAATTCGAGCTTTAGTGCCGCCGCCGCCGCCGCGAACGCCGGCACACCAGGCGTTACATCGTAGGGGATGTTCAAGTCGTCGAGGCGCCGCATCTGTTCCGCAGTGGCCCCATAAATTGACGGATCGCCAGAATGAACCCGAGCAACGTCAAGATTCTTTGCATGCGCTTTTTTTATCTCATCGATGATCTCCTCCAGCGTCAATGGCGCCGTATCAATCACGAAGGCATCAATGTGCGCTTCTTCGATCACCGCTAGTGGGACAAGTGATCCGGCAAATAATACAACCGGTGCGCGGCGGATATATTCCAAGCCACGGACGGTGATTAAATCCGGTGCACCAGGTCCTGCGCCAATAAAATGGACTATCATTAGTTGGAGGCCTCGCTATTAACTTGTTCCGCGTCAGCGGCTGCATTTGCATCCGAGTAGCCGCGCGGGGTGTAGGTCCATAACCGCTCGCCATGTTGAAATGTCCGCGTACGGCTTGAGCCAATTAGAACGAGCGTGGTCATATCAACCGCTTCCACATTGAACTTACCCAGTGTTGTTATCGTGACGTTTTCATTCTCGCGGCCGACATTTCTCGCAACCACAACTGGTGTCGTCGAGGGGCGCTCGGTCGCCAGAATATCACGAGCAACGCCAAGTAAGTGCCGCCGCCGTTGGCTCTGCGGATTATACAGGGCGACGACAAAATCACCTTGGGCGGCTGCGTGAAGCCGCTTTGTGATAGTTGTTTGCGACGTCATAAGGTCGGAGAGCGAGATAGCACAAAAATCGTGACCAAGCGGTGCGCCGACCCGGGACGCCGTGGCCTGTAGCGCGGAAATGCCCGGGATGACTTCGATTGAAATTTTATTCCACCGGTCATCATTTGCCTGATCAATGAGCTCGAAGACGAGGGATGCCAAGGCATAGATTCCGGCATCACCAGAAGAAACTAGGGCGACGTGTCTACCGTCGGCAGCAAGCTCGAGCGCAAGAGTTGTTCGCTTTGCCTCCGCGCCCAACGTGCCGTTGTGCACTTCCTTTCCACCAAGTTCATCTGCGAGTTGGTCAAGGTATAGTTTGTAGCCGATGACGGTGTCGGCGGTGCGGAGCGCTTGTGATGCTTCTGGAGAGCGCCAGCTATCGGCGCCCGGTCCGATGCCAATTACTGCGAGATGTCCCTTTGAACTACTGGCTTGCTGTATAGGCTCAATCGGAGAATTTGCGCAAGCAATTGCGCAGGTAGCACGCTCCGAGCGGACTTTTGGTATGACGAGTTCACCATGGTTGCTGACTGTCGCCAAGGCAGCTCCCTCAGCAACCCCGTGGCAACCCACTTCACGGAACACGATTTCTGACGGTGTCTTGAGGCGCGGTGCCTCGAATTCAAGCTCGACAGCGCTGAAGAATCTTACCGGCACACCTAGGCGGACAGCGAGTGTCTGAATCGCAAGTTCGTCTGCTTTTAAGTCAATGGATGCGATGCAAGCGACCGATTCTAGTGCAAGCCCCGCCTCATCAAGTGTCGATATAGCCAATGCCTCAAGCTCGACTGGCTCAATACCTCGCTCGCAACCGACACCGAGCACCAGCACGGGCGGATGTATGACGAGTGTGCGCGCGTTCGCAGCGCTACTGCGGTTGGTAATCAAGACCCGCCATTTGCCACTTTCGCTGAATCGGATGCCTTGCAGCCAATGGGCGTCACATGCCTCACAGTTGAGTTCCACATCTTCGCCTGCGAGCAACGCCGCGGTTACAGGTTTTACGAGTTCCGGGTTTGCAATTCGCCAACCGGGTGGGGCATCGTCGAACGCAACTCCGAGGCGGATGTCACCGGCTGTTGTAATCGCTGCAATGCCGCCCGTGGCCTCGGTGATTTTTCTAGCTATTGCGTTCGCACCGTGATGCCCGCCCAAAAGGGGCACCGCAACGCTTCCGTCTTCGGCAACAGAAACAACAGCGGGCTCATTAATCTTATCGTCTAGGAGCGGCGCGAGCGCACGCACAAGAATACCAGATGCACAAACTCCGATGATCGTGGTCCGGCTCAGAAACAAGGCACCTAGATGGCTGCTTGTATCGGTGAACGTCTCATCTACGTCTGTGATCCGATCACCGAAGCCGTGAATCCGCCCGCCATTGAGTGTTGCCTGGATCGTCCGAGCCACGGACAGCCCTTCGGCCGTGAACAGGACGATGGCGATATTCACTGCCAAGCGTCCCCCCGTTTGTGGATCAGGACGATAGAGAAATAGGACGCGCTATCGATCATGATGTCTGCGAGCGGAGAGGTGCGCTGCTGGTCCATAGTGGCATACTCGACATAATGCGCATTGTTCAGAAGACCCAGCCGGTCGATAATCCGGCGGAGCTTTCTAAGGTGTCGCCCGATCTTAATGATCACGCAGGCATCGCAGTCAGCAATACGGCGTTCAAGCACACCTTCTTCGAGTGGCGCGGGCACAACCGCTAAAGTATCGTTTCTGGCGGCCAGTGGGTGCCCCAAGACTGCAGCGGCGGCGGTCAACGACGTGATGCCGGGAATAACCTCTATAGGAAAGCGATCTGCCAGCCGGCCAAACAGGTACATGAACGAACCATAGAAGAATGGATCGCCCTCACAGATCGCAGCAACGTCGCGCTCGGCTTCCAGGTGATGTGCAATTTTCTGGGCCGCCTCATCGTATACTTCACCTGAAGGAAACACCCCGGCCTCGATAGGCATGCGAATGGGGATCTCAACCTGACCGTCGCGCATGTGGGGGGCTGCTATGGAGCGCGCCAAGCTCTCGCCAGACAATGGTGCGGGCCAAGCAACGACTGGGACAGATTTGAGAATACGCAGTGCTTTGAGCGTTATCAGCTCAGGATCTCCGGGTCCGACGCCGACACCGTACAGTGTTCCAGTTGAGCGTTTCACGGTTTGACTGCACTCCATTGGGTAACCGGTGCCCGGGCCCGCCATGCGTTGAAACGACCCTGTGGCTCCAGGTGGCTTATGGCGAACTGCGCGAGTGTCCCGCCGAGCGCGCTTTGCCGACGTATGAGTTCGGACTCACCTTCGATCGTCACAGCGTTGGCAACAATTTGTCCGCCCGATTCTAGCGCTTCCCAACAGGCATCGGCGACGCCCGGATTTGAGAGGCCACCACCGATAAATACAGCATGTGGCCGCTCAACTCCCCTAAATGTAGCGGGAGCTATGCCTGGCACGATGCTGAGGCTCGGTACGCCCAACCGCTCTGCATTACGGGCGATGGTTGAGACACGGTCTAGGTTGTGCTCGAAGGCAGTTGCTTGACCGCCAGCACGCATCCATTCGATTGCGACGGAGCCGGCGCCTGCGCCCACATCCCACAAATGATGCCGAGGCTGTGGCGCCAGAGCTGCTAATGTCAAAGCCCTGACCTCTCGTTTTGTCAACTGTCCGTCATGCTCGTAGACGTTGTCCGGTAGGCCGGCGAGTCGCGAAAGCACAAGGGCATACTCTGCACAGCGGCATTCGATTGCGATCGTGTTGATATCGGCGCAGCGATTATCACTCCAACTTTCAGCCGTTGCCTCACACATGGCCTCGCTCGAGCCGCCCATATGCTCGAAAACTGTAAGCGTGCTCGGACCATAACCCCGCTCCACTAGGGCCTTCGCAACGGCGGATGGTGTTCGGCCGTTCTCGCTTAAAACCAACAGACGAGCGTCTGGGCAAATATGCAAATTGATGAGCGATAGAGGCCGGCCGTGCAGTGTCAGGCAGGTCACGTCAGCGAGTGGCCAGCCTATCCGAGCCGCCGCAAGTGAAAACGCACCGGGTGCAGGAATTATGGTCAGCGAGTCGCGACCAAATACACGCGTCAGGGTAACACCGATGCCGAACCACATCGGATCTCCTGTCGCGAGCACGGTGACACGTTTTCCCACGTGCTTACCAATCTCAACCACGGTGTCACTAAGTGGGCTGCGCCAGAGCAAGCGTTCAACGTTCTTGCAATGCTGAACCATGTCTAAATGGCGTTGGCCGCCGACAATTACTTCCGCCGATTCAATAAGCGTCCGTGCGGCGGGAGACAGCGCAGAGGGGCCATCTTCGCCGAGCCCGATAACGGTCAGCCAATTATTTGAACTCATAAATGTACGGCCTAGTCCGGTGGTGGACCACAGAGCGCATTAACCGCTGCTGCTGCCATCGCGCTACCGCCAAGCTGCCCCTTCAGCGCGATGAACGGGACACCATGATCACCCTCGGCAAGCGCCTGTTTTGCTTCGGCGGCACCGACAAAACCGACAGGCAGTCCGAGGATCAGCGCTGGTCGTGGCCAACCCGACGCGAGTCCGTCGAGAAGTTTGAAGAGGGCTGTCGGTGCGTTGCCGATAGCGACGACCGCTCCTTCCAACCATGGCTCCCACAACGTTACAGCCGCTGCCGCGCGTGTCGTTTTCAGACGTCGGGCAATACCCGGCACAGTTCCAAGCCCTAACGTACACATGACTTCCACACCGCTTGGTAGTCGTGCCGACGTGATTCCCGCTACGACCATCTGTCCGTCTGCCAGAATTGTCCCGCCATGCGCCAACGCGGTACGTCCAATAGCAGCAGCACCTGGTGTCCATATCAAGTTGTCGACGAGCGATGGCATTGCAGTAGCATGCACAAGGCGTTGTGCGACGACAGCAATGTCGTCGTCGAGGCGTTTGGTGTCTATCAAGTCTCGAACAATTTTGAATGAGCGGCGGTAGATTTCGCTCGGATCCTCAAGATATGGGCTTTGCTGTTTGGTCATATTATCCACTTTTACGTAACGCCCAGGACCCAAGCTTCTTCCAGTTCAACCACGGATTTTTCTGCTGGCGACAGATCTTTGTTGCCACGGAACAATGCACCGAGTCGGCCGTCTTCGTCGAGGTCCGCGAAGTAG
>Ga0302135_10000800_pt1 | contig 18900 bp, 17 predicted proteins | sample CBN3_surface_MG_FD_203119 | JGI IMG/M metagenome (GOLD analysis project Ga0302135, IMG submission 203119) | Marine microbial communities from Western Arctic Ocean, Canada - CBN3_32.1 | ecosystem: Environmental > Aquatic > Marine > Oceanic | place: Canada: Western Arctic Ocean | collected...
TATCAGAGGTTAACTGTTTCGTTTTAGTAAAGACTTCGCGAGGGCTTCGAGGGCGGGGGCGTTACCTTTGAAGGGTGTGAGGGCGGCGAAGGCTTTTTCGGTTAAAGCGGTGGCGATTTTTTTAGATTTTTCCAGACCGACAATGGCGGGGTAAGTGGCCTTGGCAGCGGTCAGGTCTTTGCCCGCAGTTTTGCCAAGTTGCTCGGTGGTTTGGGTGCAGTCAAGAATGTCATCGATCACCTGAAACGCGAGGCCGACGTGATAGCCAAATTCGGTGAGCGCCTTGAGTTGGGTGGGTGTGCAGTTTGCGCTCATGCCGCCGAGGCGTACGGAGCAGGTGAGCAGGGCACTGGTTTTGCGTTCGTGGATGTAGCGCAATTGGGGAAGAGAGAGAAGCTGCCCTTCGCTTTCGAGGTCGGCGACTTGTCCGGCAATGAGGTGGAGTGAGCCGGCATTTTTTGTGATTTCCGCAAATAGATCGGCATGCGAGTAGCGCGGCCATGTACGTGCTTTGGCGGCGATTTCAAATGCCTGCGTAAGTAGGGCGTCGCCGGCAAGGATGGCGATTCCCTCGCCGTACACTATATGGCTGGTGGGGCGGCCTCGGCGAACATCATCGTTATCCATCGAGGGCAAATCATCGTGGATGAGTGAGTAGGTGTGGATGCATTCCATGGCACATGCCAGCGGCATCGCGTCGCCGATTTTTCCACCACAGGCTTCGGCAGCAGCGAGGGTGAGGATGGGGCGGATGCGTTTGCCGCCGGCAAACAGGCTGTATCGCATCGCCTGATGGAGCTTGGCGGGTTTGGTGCGGGCGGTGGGCAGGTGTTGTCCGAGGGCGCGATCCACCTGTTTGGCTCGTTGTCGGGTGTACTTTTTGAGGTTAAATGCGTGGTTTCTGGACACGCGAGGGTTTTAAAGCCTATGGGCGTCAGCGGCAATGATCGATTTTCTGCTTGCACCCTTGGCTAAAGCCTGTAATTTCGCCTCCCTTTAATGAATACAGAACTTTGCAATGAAGCGGTGACTTTAGTGGGGAACCCAAACATCCTCATCAACCTTGTATCCGCACGCGTGCGCCAGATCAACTCCGGTTCCAGTCGGCCGCTAATCGACGATCCGTTACTCGGCTCGGCTGATATGGCGCTGACGGAGTTGGTGGAGAAGAAAATGGAATTTTCAATTCTCGATAAGGAAATGGCCACCGAAGTTAAGAAAGCCAAGAAGCGCCGTAAATGACCGGCGCTCCAGATTTTGTTGGCCGGATTCATTCCGGCCTTTTTTATGCCTGCAAAAAGAGACAACACTGACATCATCACCAACTCTAAAGCGCGTCGGGATTATGAAATCATCGAGACGCTTGAAGCGGGGTTGGTGTTGCGTGGCACGGAGGTGAAATCGCTTCGATCCGGCAAAGGTCAAATTCGCGAAGCCTTCGCTCGAGTGGATAACAATGGCCAGCTTTGGCTGATGAATTGCCACATCGACGAATACACCCACGGCAACCGGCACAACCACGAACCCACTGCCTCGCGCCGCCTCTTGCTGCATCGTCGGGAAATTGACCGGCTGCAGGGACTCACGCAAGCCAAAGGACTATCCATTTTGCCGCTTAAACTTTACTGGAAAGAAGGGTTAGTGAAAGTCCTGCTCGGCATTGGCCAAGGTAAACGCAAAACCGACAAACGCGATACCATCAAGAAACGCGAAAGCGATCGCAATCTCCGGCGGGTGACGATGCACTCGATGAAGGGTCGGTAGAAACACGGGCACAAAAAACGCGACTGTTTCCAGCCGCGTTGCAAATTTTCTGTGAGATGCGTTAAGCCTCCACTTTGGGCTTCTTCCAATTACGCTTGGGCGCTTTGGTGATGAGGCCCTTCTTGATGGCGCTGACGGCCACGCGGACGTATTTTACCGTGCCATTCTCAGTGATGATTTTCACACGCTGAATGTTTGGGATGAACCGGCGCTTGTTGACTTTCGTCACGTGGCGGCCAATGCCGCCTTTTTTTTTCGCCTTACCGCTGCGGGAAATGTTGCCACCCACGTGCGGGCGTTTTCCGGTAATTTCACAAACTCTAGCCATAATATTTCTCCCTCAGTTTCTCGTTAGGGGCGCGGAGATTACCAGTTCAAGAGGAACAGGCAAGCCCTATTTAGTGAAAAAATGGCCAAAGACCGCCGGAATCTCCCGTGACACGCAGCGCAAGCTAGTGCCTTGGGTGAGAAAATGGCGGTTCAGGGTTTCAGCGGTGTCGCTGGAATTGAGAGCCATTTCCACTTGCGTACGGTTCTGCGCAAAGCGTTCGCGGTGGGGATGGCACTCATCTTGCCAATGTGCTAACAATCATCGGCGCATGTCATCGTGCCGCCACATCCGCTGCCCATACTCTAGGCGCGCGATGTCGTCATAATTGGGGTAAGGACTCCAGACGGTTTTGGTGTTGTCGGCGGCATTGTTTTCCAAGGGGTTAGTCTAGCAAGCCCACGCGTTTTGCCCAGTCCGAATGTGCGATATCGCGGGGCTCACCTCGGCGGAGCTTTGGAGTTAAGAGGTCGACCGGACAGGGTGAGACAGCTTCGAGGAGTTTGAATTGTTTTGTGATGGCGCGGATTTCTCAGTCCTCTGGAAATTCTTTAAGGCCGGCATTGGGCATCAAGTTCACGTGCCAACCGTGTTCCTCTTCGAAGGGAGCGCCGATAAGTGCATCGTAACAGTGGCGGGCAATCTCGTCCAAGTCGGTCAAGGGGTCGATAACATACTGCCCTCGGGGAGTGGCTCGCTAATATTTCTTAAGTGTGCGTGCCAAAGCAAAGCTCCGGATCCGATGAGAATCATGCGACCGGATTGAGTGAGTTGTCCGTTCAACTCATCCAGCCAATCCGCGACTTGGTATGGGTATTTGAGTTCGCGACGGGGCATAGCTCAAAGTGTGCGTTGGGTTATGGCGGTCTTAATTTCAGCCAATGCCAGCTCCAGGGGCTTCACGCCTTGGTCGCCTTTGCCGTGGATTCGGAGGGCGACGCTGGCGGTTTCCTGTTCTTTTTTGCCGAGGATGAGCATCGTGTGAGTTTTATTCATCTCGGCATCGCGGATTTTGCCGCCGATTTTGTTGCCGGAAAAATCCGCGCCGCAGCGGATGCCGGCGGTCTTGAGTTGGTCGAGGATTTGCCCGGCGTATTCATTTTGGTGCTCGGTGATGGGTAGCACACGCACTTGTTCGGGCGCGAGCCACAACGGGAAGTTGCCGGCGAAGTGCTCGATGAGAATGCCCATAAAACGCTCGAAGCTGCCGAATGGCGCGCGGTGAATCATCACGGGCTGATGCGCGGCGTTGTCTGCCCCGATGTACTCGAGGCCGAAGCGCTCAGGCAAATTGTAATCGAGCTGCACGGTGCCGAGTTGCCATTCGCGTCCGAGGCAATCCTTCACCATAAAATCAAGCTTGGGTCCGTAGAACGCCGCTTCGCCCGTGACGGTTTCGTGTGGGATATTCATATCCGTCGCCACGCGCGCGAGCGTGGCCTCGGCGGCATCCCAGTGCGTGGGGTTGCCGGTGTACTTGTCGCTGCCCGGTTCGCGTAAACTCACTTGCACGCGGAAATCATCGAGGCCGAGGGTCTTGAGCGTTTTGAGCGTAAGCTCAACCGTGTCGCGCATCTCCGCTTCCACCTGTTCCTGCATGCAAAAAAGATGGGCATCATCCTGCGTGAGCCCGCGCACACGCGTCATGCCGCTCAGCTCGCCGCTTTGTTCGTAGCGATACACCGTTCCAAATTCCGCCAAGCGAATGGGAAGCTCGCGGTAGCTGTGTTTTTGCGCCGCATAAATCTGGATGTGATGCGGGCAATTCATCGGCTTGAGGAGGTACTCCTCGTTTTCATCCACTTGAATGGTCGGGTACTGGCTCTCTTTGTAATAGGGGAAATGCCCTGACTTTTTATAAAGCTCGATGCTGCCAATGTGCGGTGTGAACACCGGATTGTATCCGCGTTGCGTCAACTCGCCCTGCATAAAATTTTGCAACTCCGAGCGCACAATGCCGCCCTTGGGCATCCACAGCACAAGCCCTTGCCCCACCAACGGCGACAAAGTGAAAAGCCCCTGCTCGCGGCCAATCTTTCGGTGGTCGCGCTTCGCTGCCTCCTCGCGCATCTCCAGCCATTCGTTAAGCTGCGTTTTGTTTTTGAACGCCGTGCCGTAAATGCGCTGCAACTGCGGGTTCTTTTCATTGCCGCGATAATATGCCGCCGCCAGCCGCAGCAGCTTGAACGCCTTTACGTTGCCCGTGCGCGGAACGTGTGGACCAGCGCACAGATCGGTAAATTCTCCATTGCGAAAAAACGTGATCGTTTCCCCCTCCGGAATGTCATCAATGCGCTCCAGCTTGAACGGTTGCCCCTCCTTTTCGTAATGCGCTTTTGCCTCCTCCCGCGTCAATTCAGATTGCTCGAAGGTTTGGTTTTCCTTCACCACCTTTTTCATCTCCGCCTCGATTTGTTCAAAGTCATCCGGCGTAAACCGATGCTCCAGGTCGAAGTCGTAATAAAACCCCTCATCCGTCGGCGGCCCGATATCCAGCTTCGCCTCCGGCCAAATTCGCAGCACCGCCGTCGCCAGCACATGCGCGCACGAATGCCGAATGCGCGATAGTCCATCCATTGCCCGCCGTTCCTCCAGCGTCTTCCGCTCCACCTCAGTTTTAGCACCTTCCATTCGCCGCGTTGTTTAGCGCAAAAACAGGGCTGCGAAAAGAAAATTGGATTTACCGGCTGCGTTTTCGGCTGACTCCATGGTTCATTTGCGATACCCTTCGGGGATGAAGGAGTGGATTTCTGAATACATTGCGGCCGAACGCAAGGCGCTCGATAGCATCCCCGTCGAGCAAGTCGCCGCCGCCATTGAAACAGTGAAAGAGGCGCTTCAAAATGATCGGCAAATTTTTGTGTTCGGCAATGGCGGCAGCGCATCGAATTCATCGCACTTTGCCACCGATCTAGGCAAGGGCTCGTCGGATGCCGTGGGCAAACGTTTCAAAGTCGTTTCCCTCAACGACAACGTAAGCTGGATGACGGCCATCGGCAACGATTACAGCTATGACGACATCTATCGCCGCCAACTGGAAAACTACGGCGAGACGGGCGACGTGGTGCTGACGATGAGCGTGAGCGGCAACTCGCCTAACCTCATTGCTGCTTGCGAGTGGGCGAAGGAAAAGGGATTGCACGTCATCGCTCTCATCGGCGGCAAACGCGGCAAGCTCGCCGACCTCGCTGACAACTGCATCGTTATCGATGAAACCCACTACGGCCGCGCCGAGGATTGCCAAATGGGAATCGCTCATATGATTTGCTACGCCTTTATGGAAAACCCCGAGTGGGCGGAGTGATTTTTCAGGCAGCACATTATGCCTGCCACTGACGCCATTCGCAGCAAAGTTAGCGAGCTGCCGCATAAGCCGGGCATTTACTTAATGAAAGACCGGCTTGGCACGGTCATTTATGTGGGTAAAGCGCGCGACCTTCGCAAGCGTGTGAGCCAATATTTTCATCCCTCGCGCCGGATGGGTTGGGATGTAAAATTCCGCGCGCTGGTCGATGCCATTCACGATTTCGATGTGCACGCCGTCAAGGGAGAGGCTGAGGCGCTGCTGCTCGAGAGCCGCCTCATCAAACAATACAAGCCGCGCTACAACGTCAGCTTCCGTGATGACAAGCGCTACTTGATGCTCAAGGTAAACCTCAACGACCCCATCCCGCGCTTTGCCCTCACTCGGCTGAAGATTGATGATAACGCGCGCTACTTCGGCCCGTTCCCCAGCGGCAACGCCCTCAAACGCACGCTCGACCTCGCCCGCCACAGGTTCAACCTCCGCGGCTGCAAACCCTTCACCCCCGGCGAGGACGACTACAAACACTGCCTTTACGGTCACCTCGAGGTCTGCAGCGCGCCGTGTGTGGAAAAAGTCACGCGCGAGCAATACCGAATGCAGGTAGAAAACGCCTGCGATTTTCTCGACGGTCAATGCGCCGAAATGCTCGGCGAACTCGAAGCCGCCATGCACAAAGCCGCCGAGTCGCGCGACTACGAACGCGCCGCAAAGCTACGCGACCAAATCGATGCCCTCCGCGTCACTACCCGCAAAACCACCCGCTACCATCGCCTCCCCAACAAGTTGCCACTCGCCATCGACCCCGACCGAGATCTCGCTCAACTCGCCGACGAACTAGGCCTCGGCGATCCCCCCGCGCGCATTGAGGGCTTCGATATATCCAACATTAGCGGCACATTTATGGTTGCCTCGATGGTCGTCTTCCGCAACGGCCGCCCCGCCAACGCCGAGTATCGACGCTACAAAATGAAGGCCGTTAAATCACAGGACGACTTCGCTTGTATGGCGGAGGCCGTGAGCCGCCGATACACGCGCCTCAAAAAAGAAAAGCGCCCGATGCCCAATCTCATCCTCATCGACGGCGGCAAAGGCCAACTCAACGCCGCCACCGCTGAACTTGCGAAGCTCGATTTGGCCCGCATTCCCACCATTGGCTTGGCGAAAGAATTCGAAGAAATCCACCGGCCGAATGAAGCTCAGCCATTGCGATTAGGATTGGACAACGCCGCGCTGAAACTTTTACAACGCGTCCGCGATGAATCCCATCGTTTCGCCAACACCTTCAACGCCGAGCTGCGTCTAAAGAAAATTTCCGAAAGCGTGCTCGACGAATTCCCTGGCATCGGTCCCAGCCGTAAAGCGGCATTGCTAAAACATTTCGGGACCCTCCAAAGATTACGCGAAGCTACTGTGGAACAAATTACTGAGGTGTCCGGTTTTGGAGCGAAAGGTGCGCAATCTTTACGGGAGTATCTGGACGCCCGTAATGATAGGTAGGGCAGTTTCTCCGAAGCCGCCAAGGCGCGCTCGGAGAGCACGCTCTACCGTACTCGCTGCGCTCCCGAATAAACATTCATTGTCTTCCCCCGCACAAACCCCGCCAGCGTTTGCCCGCTGTCCTGCGCAAACTCCACCGCCAGCGATGAAGGTGCGGACACAGCTGCCACGATAGGAATGCGGGCCGCCAACGATTTCTGCATAATTTCAAATGAAGCGCGACCGCTCACCAACAAAATACTTTGCGATAAATCCACGCGGTCTAAAAACGCATTGCCGATCACTTTGTCCACCGCGTTGTGCCGCCCAACATCTTCGCGGCTGACGGTGAGAAATCCATCCATCGAAAACAGCCCCGCCGCGTGCAAGCCGCCGGTTTGGTCAAAAGTGGGTTGGGCCACGCGCAATTTATCCGGCAGCGACGCCAGCATTTTAGCGCTGACTTCTGATTGATTTTCCAACGGCGGAAAATTTTGCTGCACACTCTCAATGCTAGCCTTGCCGCAGAGGCCGCAGCTGGAGCTGGCAAAAAAATGGCGCGTGAGCTGGCCGAAATCCACCTCCACTTCCGGGGCCAGAAAAACGTTCATCGTGTTGCCCAGTTGCGCCGCCTCGCCTTCGCGGCAGTGGGCTATCTCGCTGACATCCCGCCGCTGATGAATGATGTTTTCCGTGATTAAAAACCCCGCCGCCAATTCCTCATCATGCCCCGGCGTGCGCATCGTGATCGCAATGCTGCGCCCGCGTACGCGGATTTCCAGCGGCTCCTCAGTGGCCACTGAGTCAGTTTCAATGGGCTGAAGGCTGTCTTCTTTCCAGCGTTGAATCTTAACTGTTTTGGATTCGCCCATTTTATGCTTCCGCCGGTTCCACGCGCACGGCGCAAACTTTTAGCTCGGCGGTTTCAGTGATGGGATCGTAGCCGGAGCCGGTGAGGATGTTCACGGGCACGTCATTGAAACTGAAACTACAGAACACCGTGCCCGGCGGCGATTGGTCGGTAGCACGCACGCGAATTTTCACCGTGCCTCGGCGGCTGGTAAGATTGGCGAAACCGCCGTCGGTGAGTTGCAATTTAACGAGGTCGTCCGGATGCACCTCGAGCGATTCTTCCGAAAGTAAATAATCGATGCCCGCCGAGCGGCCGGTTTGGGTGCGGGTGTGGTAGGCTTGCAACCGGCGACCGGTAGTGAGCCACACGGGGTAATCGTCGTCCACCACCTCGGCGGGATCGCGGTACTTGACTAGGCTGAACAGTCCCCGGCCGTTTACGAATTCTCCTTCGTGAAGTATTGGCGTTCCGGGATGGCTTTTTTCGGGCACGGGCCATTGGTACTCGGCGTTCTCGATGCGATCCCAATCTAGTCCCGCATAGATAGGCGAGAGCCCGCAGACTTCGTTGAACACATCCTTGGCCGATTCATATTCAAAACCGGGAATGCCGAGGCGCTGGGCGATTTGGGAAACAATCCACCAATCCGGCCGGGCCTCGCCTTGTGGGGGTACGGCTTGACGTAGGCGTTGTAGGCGGCGCTCTGTGTTCACGCACACGCCATCGGTTTCGCCCCAAGCGGTTGCGGGCAACACCACATCAGCGAATTCCGCGGTTTCCGTTCGGAAAATATCGATAAGCACGAGGTGGTCGAGCGACTCGAGTGCGTGTTGGCAATGGGCGCGATCGGGGTCGGACACGACGGTGTTCTCGCCATTGATAATCATCGCGTGAATGCTCTTGCCGCATTCGTTCAATGCGGTGACTTTGGTGATGCCTTTTTCCGGGTCAATTTCCCGGCCATAAAGTTTACTGAATTTCTTTTGGCAATCGGGATCATTCACTGGTTGAAAGCCCGGGTAATTGCCCGGCACCGCGCCGGAATCGCCCGCGCCTTGAATGTTGTTTTGCCCGCGCATGGGATTGATGCCCGTGCCTTCGCGTCCGAGGTTGCCGGTCATCAACGCGAGATTGCAAAGGCTCTGCACATTATCCACGCCGCAAATGTGCTCGGTGATTCCCAGCGTGTAATAAATCGCCCCGCGATCTGCGCCACCGTACAAACGCGCGGCCTGCTCGATGTCGGCGGGATTGAGCCCGGTAATTCCGGCGGCCCATTCGGGGGTGAACGGTTTCAGGTGATCAAGAAATTCATCGGCGCCTTTCGTGCGGTCGGCGATGAAAGAGTTGTCGGTCAAGCCGTCGCGGGCAATCACGTGCGCCATGCCGAGGAGCAACGCCACATCCGAGCCCACACGGAGCGGCAGGTAAAGATGCGCCAAACCCGCGAGCGGGATTTTGCGGGGATCGGCGACAATCATTTTTGCGCCGCGCTGGAGCGCCTGTTTGATACGCGTGGCGGCAACGGGATGGCACTCGGTCATATTGGTGCCGATGCAGAAAAACACATCCGGCTTGTCCATGTCCGCAAGGGGATTGGACATAGCTCCGCGACCGATGGTGGCCGCCAGACCGGCGACCGTGGGGGCGTGTCAAGCACGGCTACAATTATCGATTTGATTTGTGCCGAACCCCGCCCGAATAAACTTCTGCATCGTGTAAGCCGCCTCGTTCGGTGCGCGTCCAGAAGCGACGCCGTAAACCGCATGGCGGCCGTGTTCCTCGAGCACTTTGCGGAACCCCTCGGCGGCGCGGTCCAGCGCGGTGTTCCAATCTACTTCGTGGAGTTCGCCATCCTCGCCGCGAACGAGTGGTTTGGTGAGGCGATCGTCGTGTTGCACGAAGTCGAATGCGAATTGGCCTTTGATGCACAACGCGCCTTCGTTGGCGGGGCCGTCCATCGCCGGTTGGATTCCAACCAACTTGTCTTCTTTGGAAAGTAAATCCACTTGGCAACCGACGCCGCAGTATGGGCACACCGAGCGCGTTTTTTCCAACTTGCCCGGCAGCGATTCCGCGCGCATCGCCTTGCGGTCACCGAGCGCGCCCGTGGGGCAGGTTTGCACGCATTGGCCGCAAAACGTGCAGGCGCTGTCCTTGAGGCGATTGTTAAATTCAGCGGTGATTTGGGTTTCAAACCCGCGGTTCATCATCGTGATGGCGTGGTCGCCTTCTTGTTCAGCACACACGCGCACGCAGCGGTAGCAGGAAATGCAGTGATCGTAATCGCGCAGAATAAACGGATTATCATCGTCGTTCGACGTGCCCGAATGTTGCCCTTGAAAACGCCCCGGCTGCACGTCGTGTTGCGCGAGAAGCTGATTCAATTCCTGTGAGGCAAACCCGCGCAACGGGTCGATGGTGGCATCCGGGTTTTCCGAAGCCACCAATTCAAGCAAGGTGCGACGGTGTTTCTCAATGGCCTCGGTGGAGGTATGCACTACCATGCCGGCCTCGGCGGGGGTCGTGCAGGAGGCGACGGGATTGCGAGCGCCTTCCAATTGCACGACGCACAAACGACACGCGCCGAAGGCTTCGAGGCGCTCGTCATAGCACAACGTGGGCACCTCGCGACCGGCGCGTTGGGCGATTTCGTAAATCGTCTCGCCTTCGCGGAATGACACTTCGGTGCCATCGAGCGTTAGCGTGTGCGTTTGTACTTCGGCGGTCGCGTTCATTTCGGGAATTGTCGTTATTGGGCAACTGATTGCAAGTGCGCGGCGACTTGTTCGGGAAAATATTTTTGCAAACTACGCGTGATATTCGGCGCGGCCATACCGAGACCGCAAGCGCTGGTAGCCATCATCGTGTCGCCGATGTCATCCACTTCGTTATGCCATTCAGTTTCCGTGACCGGGACGGCGCTTCCGTTGAGGCGTTCGGTCAGTCGGTGGGTACCGATGCGGCACGGGAAACATTTGCCGCAGGATTCCTCTGCGAAAAACGCCATCGCGTTGTGGGCCACATCGACCATGTTGCGCCGGTCATCAAAAACCATAATGCCCGCCGCGCCGAGAAACGCGCCTTTGGAACGGATGGAAGGTTCGTCCAGCGTGACTTCATCAAGATCGCTGCCGCCGAGAAAACCGCCGGACAATCCGGCCATACTCACGGCTTGAATGGATTGTCCCGCGAGCGGGCCGCCGGCCCAATCGTGTATTAGCGTTTTCAGTGGTAGACCAAAAGGCACCTCATAATTTCCGGGCCGTTGAATGTCGCCGGAAAGGCTGACCGCTTTGGTGCCCGCGTACTCGCCGAGGCCGAGCGATTGGTACCAATCCGCGCCGTGGTTTACGATTGGCGGCGCAGCGGAAAATGTTTCCACGTTGTTGACCACCGTGGGCAAATCCTCGAATCCGTGGGTGACGGGGAAGGGCGGGCGATTACGCGGGAAGGGGTGCTTGCCTTCAAGACTGTTAAGCAACGAGCCTTCCTCCCCGCAAATATACGCGCCCGCGCCGCGCCGAATATAAATTTCAAAATCAAATCCCGCTTTGCCGCCGATGTTTTGGCCGAGCAATCCGGCGGTTTTTGCTTCCGTAATGGCGCGTTCAAGGGTGCCCATCGTGTCGGGATATTCGTAGCGCAAGTAGATGAACCCGCGTGTTGCGCCAGTGGCGTACGCGGCTAGGATCATCCCCTCCAGCGTGGCGTGCGGGTCGTAGTCCAGCAATGCGCGATCCTTGAAGCAGCCTGGTTCACCTTCGTCTGCGTTGCACACGATGGTCTTTGGATTGCCTTTTGCTTGCGCGACCATCTCCCATTTTTTACCGGTGGGAAATCCAGCGCCGCCACGGCCGGCGAGTTTGCTTTCGGTGATGAGTGCCACTAAAGCTTCCGGCGAATCGGTCAATGCTTTTTCGAGTGCTTCGTAACCGCCGGTTGTCCGATAGCCTTCCAACGTGGCTCGGCCCTTCTCGCGGATGTGCGCGAACACGCATTCTTCAATCCCGCCGGGATTGGGAGGCGGCAACGGTGAAGGCAACGGCTTCAAATCATGCGCGTCGCTGCCGATGAGCACTTCGTTTCCTTTGAGCACCGGCACGGGGCCATCGCAGCGGCCGGCGCAAGGCATGGGTTTGGCGTTTAACGCTTCCAGTAAATTTTGTGTCCCGCGAAAGCGGCACACCGGCCCATCACACACACGTGGTTTGTTCCACCCGTTTTCTTCACGGGAAAAGTGATGGTAAAAAGTAACCGTGCCAAACAACTCGGCCAGAGGGATTTTAAGGTCTTTGGAAATACAGCGCAACGAATCTTCACTCAACCATCCGTCGCGATCTTGAAAGGCATGGAGCAAAGGCAGCAACGGGGCGGGCTCATCGCGCCATTGCTGGATGAGTTCCGTATTGGTCGGTTGGCTCACGGCTTTTTCGCGGTGGGCTTGGGTTTCAGCAATTCCAGCGCTTTTTCCAGCTGAGGGTCTTTGCCGGCAACCCATTCATCGGGTGTTATCCACACGCGGACGTCCGGTTTTTCACCGTTATTTTCCATGTTGGAGCCGTCCATACGATACACAGCTTTGCCAGGGATGCGGGCTTTGAATCCGCCGGGTAGTGAGAATCCGGAAGTCCAAATGACATAACCCGGGGTGGCGATGCCCACAATTTTTTCCGTGAGGCCGCGTTGGCGCATGGCGTACGGGAACATTTCGCCGTTGGAATAGCTGTGTTCGTTCATGAGGATGATGACGCGCTTGTTCCAGGCGCGAGCGGGTGCGATTTCAGGGGCTTGATCGCGCGATTGATAGATGCCGTGCGGCTTACGTTCGAGCCAGTCGATGAGGGTGTCAGAAATATTGCCGCCGCGATTGTTGCGAACGTCAAAAATCATGGCGTCTTTGCCGAGGATGTATTCGTAGGCTTCGCGTTCAAACCGGGTTTTATCCGTGGAACTCATCGCGGCGATGTGTAGGTAACCAATCTTGCCAATGCTGGCGGCTTCCACTTTGCGGCGGGTAGCCGTCACACGGTTTTTATAGGTTAAATCAGTCCACTGAGTTTGCGACATCAATTGGTAGCGCACTTTGCGCGCGCCGGTTTTTTGCGGCTTGTCGTTTACTAAAAACTCGACGATACGATCCTTCCTTGCATTTAGAAGGCTGTACAGGCGTTCATTGGCGTCCACCATGGAGCCGTCGATTGAAATGACAAATTCAGCAGTTTTTATGCTAGTCTTTTCAAACGATCCTGGCGCGCCCTTCGGGACTGTTTTGACCTTTAGCCCTAAACCGCGGTGGGAGTGATCAATGGTGAACCCAAGATGCGGAGTGCTGGGTTTAGCCGTTTCTGGAGGCGCGCTGACTTCTGTGTGGGATGATTCCAATTCGCCGACCATCATTTGCAGTAGCGTGGAAAACTCCATCGGTGTGTCCACGCTTTGCATGCGTTTGAGATATTTGGTGCGCAGCGCATCCCAGTCACGACCGTGAAAGTTGGCATCATAAAATCGATGATGAAACGTTTTCCAAAACGCATTGAACGCCGCCATGCGTTCGGCATTTATATCGTGCATCCAGTCGGCTTTGAAGGTGACTTTTGATTCCGGCCCGCCGTCAATTTTTCCGACATACATTTCGCCGCTCTTCATAAAGGTGGTCTTGCGGCCATCCTTCATTACCCGAAAGGCGACGCGCCCTCCGCCGGTGGTGATTTTCTTGGTTTCACGGCCATCATACGACACGCGGTAAATGTCACCTCGTGCCAAAAAATATAATTTCCCGTCATCAGTAGCGGTTAGGTCAGAGCTCGGATTTTGAGAGGACATCTTTGTGATGCGCCGGTGGATGCCGTCAAAATCGATTTCAATTTTTACAGGTTTGGATGGTTTTTCAAATTTCATGTCGACATCTGAAATCCGAAAAGCATCCGGTTTCAATGCAAGCCGGTAGAGTCCTTCCCCGTCACGATCGCTTTGAAAGTATAAATATTTTCCGTCTTTCGACCAAGTGGGATCGCTGTGAAACGCATTGAGGCGGGTGACATTGACCGATTTGCCGCCGTCAGCGGGAACAACCCAAATGTTGTATGAACTGCTGCCGGTGCGGGTGGTGTACGCAATCCACTGGTTGTCCGGTGACCATTCATATTCTACGCCGCCGCGGCCGCGGACGTGAGTGCCCGGGAGCTTGACGATGGTTTTGAGTTTTTCATCTGCGAGTGTTAGGCGCTGCAGTCCGCCTTCGGGGCCGGCCATCCAAAAGAAAAGATGCTTGCCGTCGGGGGCAAGTCGTAGCCGAACCACATCCTCGTTTCGGTTCCACAAGGGGCGCAATTTTTGGGTTTCTAAATTGAGTTCATAAATGCGTGTGTTGTTTTCGCGGTCGGAGGTGAAGTAGATTTTTTTGCTGTCTTTGCCCCACGAAAAATCAGAGTCATCACCCGGCCAGTGCGTGAGTCGGCGGGCTTGTTCTGCAGTGCCGCGAGCGACCCCGGTGGGCTTGGCGATGGGAATTTGCCAAATGTCACCTTTGAGGCCAAAAATCATGCTCTTGCCGTCCGGCGCGGGTTCAGCTTCGGTGACGCCGTCTTTAAGGGTTTCGCGCCGCCGCGGGCTTTGCTTGTGGTCAGTGAGGGCAATTAATGAAATTGGCCTGGCATCGGTCTGGCCTTTTTTAAGCAGCCAAATTTGGTGACCGTATTCAAATGCAACGTCTCCGGTGCTCGTGGATACCGATGGGTAACGGACGCTGTCGCCGGTGAAGTGAGTGAGTTGTGTGGCTTTGCCTTTTGCATCAACCGTCCAAAGATTCGGTGTGCGTTTATCGTTGTCCGTAAATTTACCAAGTTTTTCATTGAGCTTTGGCGCAGAGGGCGTGACTTCGCCGGTGGTCACGGTGAGGAGTCGTCCGTCCGGGAGGAATTGCGTGAACAAATGTTGATGGCCATTTCCGCGAATTTTTTTACGCTCTTTGGTGGCAAGGTTTAGCATCCAAATTTCTGCTGCGGCGGAACCCGTGTAGCGGCCGCGATACCATGGCATGCCGTAGCGGCCGTAAACCATCGATTTGCCGTCGGGCGACCATCGCGGGTAACGCATCGTGGCGTAATCTTCGCAGAGCAGTCCCGTGCGAAAAGTGGAGACGTCCACGGTGTAGAGTCCGTATCTCATGCCATCACGCCGGGCGGTGAAGCAAATGCGACTGCTGTCGCTGTTCCAACCGAAGGGCAGCTCGTGGCCGCTGTGCCAAGTCAGTTGCCGTGCGGTGCCCCCGAGCGAGGGAATCACAAACACGTCCCATTGCCCGTGACGACGGCTGCCGAATGCAATCCAGTTTCCATCGGGGGAGAATACGGGATAGGCGTCGAGCGCGACATGGGAGGTGACAGGGATCGCTCTTCCGCCGGTGGAGTTTGAAATCCAAATATCGCCGCGATACACAAAAGCCAATCGCTTGCCGTCCGGGCTCAAGGCCGGATGTCGGGCGCCGGAAATGGGTTTTGGATTGGGCGGCGGCAATTGCGCGCTGGACGTTGCGGCGGTGGTGATCAGTGTGATCGCCAAAAGGAAAAATGGAGTCTTCATTCGGTCGGGGGTTTTTACAGTAAAACCGGCAGCGGGGCAATGCGGATTAGGCGGGGTCTGGATCGTGATGCCATTTCTGTAATTCAACGATGTTGCCTTCCGGATCGGTCATGTAAAGCAACGTGAGGCGACCTGCGCCAGGGATGTCGAGGGTGACGAGTTCGCCGTAATCCTCTCCTCCCAATGATTTGATTTGTGCGCGCGTGGCGTCCACATCATCCACTTCAAAGGCGAGGTGCGCAAGCCCGGGACGGTTGAGGGGTTTCGGATAATTTTCGCCATTTTCGGCGAAGGTAAAAATTTCGATGGTGGGGCCATTTTCGCCGTGCCCGGGCACCCGCAAATGCCGCCCCTGGACACGGGCTCCCGGCATGCCGGAGAGGGCATCAATATGCGGCCCGTGATGATCGCGTTCGCTGCTCCACGGCTCACAGTCGAACGCCGTTTCATAAAAATGACAGAGCATGCGCCAGTCATCGGCGATGATGTTTACGTGAGCATACCGTGTGGCCATGGGTGAGCTTAATTATTTGCCGTGATAAACACAACGCGCATTGCAGGTTTCCGCTACTTCGATGCCGGTGAGTAACGGCAATCGCGGTTTGAGTTGATCCCAAATCCACACGGCGATGTTTTCGCTGGTTGGGTTTTCAAGGCCAGTGATTTCATTGAGATGAAAATGGTCGAGCTGTTTCCAGATTGGATCGAATGCTCCGCTGATGTCAGCGTAGTCCATCACCCAACCGAGTTTGGGATCGCATTCGCCGGTGACAATTACTTCCACCTTAAAACTGTGCCCATGCAGTCGGGCGCATTTGTGTTCCGGCGGGAGGTTGGGCAGCGAGTGGGCTGCTTCGAACTGAAACGTTTTTCGTAATTCCATTTTCATTAAATTGTTTTTGATTACATTTCCCAATCCGTCCACGTGACTAAATCGCCCAATGTGGGCCGACCATCATGACGCCAGCCAATGGGTGGGTTTTGCATTTGTCCGATCGGGCAAACGCGAGTCACGCCCCAGTGAGCGAGTTTGATCACGATTTCCTCTGCTTCGTTTTTGGGTGCGGCGAGGCCGACCGTGGAAGCCTGCCCGCGAACCATCTCGGCCGCGCGGAGGGTTGCGTCAATATCCGATGTGCTTTTCACGTGAATGAAACGATTCATACACGATGCTGAAAATTGAGGTTCCTCTTCGAAGACTACCGTCCATGCCGTGGTATCTTCACTTTTCCATTGGCGCACATCGCCGGTGTGGGCTTCGCGGATTTCATAACAGGAGCGTCGATGGGCAATGTCACCCGCTTCGGCCTCGCTGATTGCACCGCGCGGTTCGGTTTGCTCCAGCTCACAAATTGCCTCGGATAACATTTCGGCAAACTGTTCCGGCCGTACTGCCCCGTCGCGTTCCACGTAAAAAACGTGCGGCGACAGGCAGCCGAGCTGGTTCCACGCCGCCACATCTCGCGCCGCATTGACCGCCAGTTCGCGGGCCATGGCGCGCGAAAGGCAATGCTTGTGAATGTATCCGAAGCTAACACGATGGCCGTGGCTGAGAAATCGTTTTCCATTGGGGAGTCGCGCGCGGATGGCCTCAAGTGTTTCATCACGGCCCACCGCCATCACGCAATCGGCCTCATCAAAGAGCGCCTTCTCCAATGGGTTATCTCCACCGGGCCAACGTGCGAGCTCAAGGCATGAACCGAGCTTGGCGTGGGTGTGATAAATCGAATGTGCAAATAGGCGCGGGATAAAGCCGGCATTTTCCGCGCACTTTACAAATTGTGCCGAGCCGACCAGTAGTCCGTGAATCAGGCTCATTAGAGTGGGGCAGGGGAGGTTGCCGGCGGTGATGTGGCCGATGAGCTCCGGGCCGCGGGCAAAGGCGGATCGATTTTCAGAGCGTTCTTCGGGTGTGCTCAGGGGAGCATCTAGGCGCCGCGGATCGCCGAGTTCCTGTGTTACAAGATTGTGTAAATTGTCTTCGGTAATGCGCGCGAAAAATTCATCCAATCCGCGGGCTAAGCTCTCGGGAGAAAAGCTGGTTGATTGTTGCCCGGCTTTCAGAGCCATTGTGCGGAAGGGGTAAAGTGCGTCTTGCCAGTTTTCCGCTAACTGAGCAAGCAACGTGATGGTGTGCTCAGTAGGGAAGTCACGCAGATATTGGGCTCGATTACGTTTGAGTTGTCGGCACGCTTCGGTGATCAACTGCGGCGAAAGGCGCGCCTCCGGTTGGGTGTCGATGATGAAATAGTTTGGCAGGTCCATCGGGTTAATTTTCTGCCAACGCCAGCGAACAACCGCGTGGATCGGATTGGGTTGCACGCCCAACGAGTTCAAATCCCTCGCCGCGCCGCACTGCCAAGTCGCCGGTCTGGATGGCTAATACGGAGCGGACGTTGGCTAAGTCAAAAACCTGCAGCAACCCGGTATCACCATCATTCACCTCGGATCCCGTTTCACTGGAAATCACACGAGAGCGAGCCCACGCGGGGAAGGTGAAGGTGGCGGTGGTTTGTTGTCCCGCAATACGATCATAAGCTTGGGAGCTTAGTTCGCACATTCCGTATTCGCATACGATGTTATTGCGGGCTACGCCGAGGTTGTTGGAAATCAGTTCGTGTAATTTTGTTTTAGATAATTCCCGCGAGCGGCCTTTGTATCCGCCCGTTTCCATCACGCGCGAACTTGTGGGCAATGCAATGGGCGCATCCAATTGATCCAGCCAATGCACAAATGAGAATGCCGGGCCCATGATCAGTAGTGGGGTTTGGGTTTGAATAGCCTTTGAGCAGGTGCGATGGATTATATCGTGATCGATGGACCACCCGGTGTCCGTGATGCATCCGCCGAAGACTACGCTCGGGTGCGCCGTGGCTGCCATGTGGGAAAGCGATGAATGCGGCGCCTCATTTGGCGGAGGGGTGAGTGCCAGGATTTTGCAGTGGTTTGGCTGTAAATTTTTTTCAATCCCCGTTCGCAATGATGTTTCATAAACGGCCAACGATGATGCGTTGTGCCAATGGCGGCTATAGGTTGCACCGGTTGTGCCGCTTGAATGAAACGCCGTTGTGCGTGCTTCGGGCGAAAGGCTGGTAATTTCTAAATCCCGAAACGCAGTGGTCGGCACGGTCGGGATGTCTCGCCAATGGATGGCGGTAACGGAATGTGTTTGGCAGAGGTCGCGATAGGCCGGCACGTTCTCTTTTTGGAGTGAAAACAACGCCAGCGCCAATTGATTAAAATCGCCTTCGCCACCGCGAATCATCTGCATCACCGCATCGGTGGCTTCATTGAATGTTGAAAATTTCATTGCGGTTTTGCTTTACCCGTTCACCCCGTAGTCGGCTGGTTTTCCGCAACAGCCGGACGGGATCTTTACCTTACTTGGACGGTCTTTGCCAAGGCACTTGACCGGCGCGTTGAAAATGTTTCCGGAGTGTGTTTTTAAGTTCGTTATATATTTGAGGCTTGGTGGCGGCTAAATTATTTTTCTCCAGTGGATCAGTGGCAAGATTGTAGAGCTGAAGAGGTTCGTCGGGGCGGTTGTGGACAAGTTTCCAATCTCCCCTTCGCAAGGCATGATAATCC
>Ga0302135_10000801_pt1 | contig 18876 bp, 13 predicted proteins | sample CBN3_surface_MG_FD_203119 | JGI IMG/M metagenome (GOLD analysis project Ga0302135, IMG submission 203119) | Marine microbial communities from Western Arctic Ocean, Canada - CBN3_32.1 | ecosystem: Environmental > Aquatic > Marine > Oceanic | place: Canada: Western Arctic Ocean | collected...
ACGTCTACATCAAGACCCAGCAGTTCATTGATGGTGTTGTTGTATTCGTAGCGATTCATCCGGTGGATCGGCGTGATCCGACCTGGATTTGGACTCGCCACCCAGGCTTGATCCAATTCTCCTTCTAGCCAACTAGTCATTATCTCGTAGGTTTCAAACGGTGGCCGTGGCATACCTGACGGCGGCATCATATTCGCCTGTAATTTTTTAACTACTTTCTCGAACGTGTCAGCATGATTGGCTGGTTTGGTGAAGTCTACGCTTTGGAAGGATAAACCGGCAGTAGCTAAGGTGTCGTTGTGGCAGGAAATGCAGTACGAGTTTACGATTTGCTGCATATCCGGGGCACCGAACGCTTCAGCTGCCAAAGGTGTTCGGCTGCTTGGCCAGGCAGTAGTTATCACTCCCCAAACCAGACTTACGCCAAGTAGGGCTACGATGGAAAGTCGAGGTGCAAGCCTAGTTATATTATTCATTTGGTCCCCGTATGATGTGCCTGCAAAGTAGTTTGGGAAACGGCGAGACACAACATTGTTTTGACCTGCTTGCTGCACAATCTAATCATCTACGGAACCCTACCTCAGGCTTGCTTGTACTGCAATACCGAGAAGACATTATAACTGCTGGAATTCTGCATTTGTCACACACTTTAACCTGCTAAATTAAAGGGATGGAGCTTGTTTGGTCTCAGCGTCCACGGCCTATCGGCTGTTGAAGGCACAAGGTCGAGAGACCATATTACTGGATACCAACTAGATTGCGCTCCAAGCTGGAGCCGACATCAATGTGGAGGCCGGTAGAATTTTCCTAGCTATAGTAGCGATTATTAATCAAAATAATGCGCCAACTGACAAAAGGTCCCGTATTTCGTGGGAATAAGTAAAAATAGTATTCAATTATTTGTCTGTCTTAATAATTGAATAGTAAATAATACAATATGGGGCGTAAAATCAGCCTCAGTTACGATTCTCTGTCTTTGTATCACTTATCACGCCATAAACTTATTTTCGGTCTGTCTGCCTAACTATCTAAGCGTTCTGTGCTAGTCAGAGCCACCTTGGTCAACGTTCTTCCAAGTATAGAATCCCATGAACATTTCTTCCCAACTTTGCTCACCCCAGCTGATCTCAATATTAGCATCTGGGTTAAATGTGTTCTGTGAAGAGTTATCGAACGCACCTGTAGCAACAATTTTGGTGCCAGCAGGGATTTGAATAGGTTTTTCTAGTTCATGCGCAAGCTGCCAGTTGAAGGAGTAGGCAGGAACTGATAGCAGCAATTCTTCGCTGCCGTCAGGGTATTGTGCAGTGAACTTCATGCGCTTCCCACGGAAATGCATATGCGGCATAAGGCTATAAAGCTCTGCGTCTTCGGGAACAAGCGTAACTAGCTCCATCTCATGATCTTTCGCCTGAGCAGGGATGGCGATTGAGAAAGCATTACCGACGCCACCTGACATACGCTCGTTAGGTACTTCCCCTTCATCATAGAAATAGATGCCAATCTCAGTCGAATCAGTAGTCTCTTTGCCTGAAGTTGTATAGTGCATCTGCAGATTAAGAGTAGTTCCTGCTTTCAGCAGCCCACCAACGCCAGGAGGGTTAAGCGAGATATTGTTACCCGGTGCATAACCTGCGACAGATCCTAGATCTGGATCGCTACTTCCTAAGAAGGTGCCTATATCAAGATCAGGAATTTCCTTGAAAATAGCCCCGATGTCAGGCTTTTGGCCGGATGCTATTGCGGCGAAAAGCGTAGTGCGAATCGACTGTGCCTTTTCAGCTGGCAGAGATGCCAACAAATCCATCAAGATCTTCTGAAAATCAGGAGCACCTTCTGGTGGGACAACTGTAGTAATGATGTGATGCAGCACAGCAGGATTGCCAGGGACTACCTCACTACCCTTAATCCAGACGTCTTTATCGAGGCCAAGATCGATAGGAATATCCATATAATCTACAACGCCTGTTGCAGGGATGGATTGCTCAGGAACTTTTACAATTAAGTCCGGCTGACCAAGAGACCACTTGTCAGTTGGCCATGTTAGGACTGTTAGGGGGTCATTATCACTATCTACTTTAGACCCAGTGTTTACCCAGCGAACAAGCTTTTGCATTTCGTCGTCGCTAAGATTCATCTCGTTCTTCATCTTATGACCGACTTTATTGTCAACCTGACCTGGTGGCATGCGCTTAGTCATAACGACTTCGCGAATCATCGGCGACCAACCCTGGACGCTAATGCTGCTATCCATAGCGAAAGGAGCAATGCCACCCTCGCGGTGACAGCTTGCACAATTATCGGCAATTATCGGTGCAATATCTTTCTCATAGGAAAGGTTTGCATGTGTACCTAGGTTTGGAAATTGAATCACCGGACCATTGCTTGCAACAGAAACCATCTCGAATTTCTCTCCAGCGAGCAATTGCTGTAGCGAAGATTCGATATTGGAAATAGGGCCGCGATATAACAGTTCGAAATTGCTCGGATTGTAAAGAACCGCATCATCTAGGCGACTCATACCTAGCATTTCGGTTACTAACTGGGCGTCGTCCATCAATACTGGGAGATCTAATCCCAAGGCCGCGACTTCACTCTGTACTAATGCACGATCAGAATGCAGGCCGGGGTTCAATAAGAAGAACTGAACGCCTTGATCGGTATATGCCTCTTGGAGAGTTTTCAAGCTTGCAGCGTCGGCTTGGCTATTGGCCATAGGCATTATAACCACAGCGCTGTGATCATCGTACCAAGCCATGTGCTGAATGGCACCTTGATGGTCGATCAAAGCAAAATCACCAACTCGTTCACCGGCATTTAGCGTACTGGAAGCGAGGGTTGCCACTAAAGCTAATCCCAATATCTTTTTCATGCTGTGTTCCTTTCTAATGAAAAATTATTCGTTTAGGAAGATTTTCCTAGGGCCCTAATTTTACTGCTTTTTAATGGAATTGCAGCTAATTTCAATAGCTTTCGCCAATCATTATCTTGAATGGCTACAGGCCAATAGTTACAAGGGTTTAGGAAGTTTTACGCTATATCTCGTGTCGAAATGAAGGGGGCAGTGTGCTGTGATAGTTAGTTACTTAATATTCGAATCAGCTTAAGCGGCATCTTCAGCAGTGCATTCTGGCTAAAATGCTTTCAATTCACATTTTACTAGATGCGATTGTAGGGGTTATTTTGCTTATCGTCTGCCTCCTTTCCTCTGTTTCCTAGCGTGTGGTTTGAATTATCTACTGTCCTCCACACTCATCTTCATCTGCAGCGAATACAGACTTGTACGCGATGTCATAAATAGCGTCTGTCCGTCACGACCTCCGAAGCCGACGTTGGCAGGGTCAGGTAACCAGATCGAAGGTGGTGTCGGAGTACCACAAAAGACTTTTTTTTGCAGCGGGTCAGGGCCGGTTCGAAACGTTCACCCAGGGCAACGAGGCCTTATCGATTTTCGGACAACTTGATATACACATGATGGATGATCGGGCGACGTTGACACTGGGTGCCAACTTCACCGAAGACGGGAAAGATGCGACCTCAAATATGCTCGTAACGGATATATTTTTCGGACTCGACCTCGAGAAGGTTGGTGGTGCTTTGATTTCTGCAGGTGCCTTTGCACAAGCAATTGCTGGCGGTGCTGGTCAAGCCGCTGCGGGGGCAATAGCGGCTGGAACAGGAGCAGCGTTGGCCTCGGCAAAGTTCTCGGCGGCAAACCCTCCACCGGCCTGTAATTCACTGTTAGCTCTGCAGAAACTGCAGTTTATGCCTTCGTTTCTGAATTTTCCGAATACCGTTGAAGGAGGGAGTTGCAGCGACGACGCAACCACCTAGACAGTTCGATTGGCCTATGAGGCTACAAACAGGGCCAATGGGTACGCCGCTGCGGCCACTGGTTTCAAAGCATCGTCGTGGAATCTGTCACGTGATTCACGCCCCTTTGCCGCCGACATGAACGCAATCAATGCTAGCGGTCTCGGATTGACTAACCTGAATTCCGGATCGAGGTTCGCCGGACCTGAAGATGCCACTGTGTACGAAGCTGGACTGAAGGCACGCTTCGACAGAGGCACAGTCAATGTTGCGGTATTCGACCAGAGGTCTTGAATTGGAGGCAACCTTTGCACCGGTCGATGAACTTACATTGTCGTTCTCCGGTACGTGGCTGGATCCGGTATATGATTCCTTTAAATTGAGAGAGGGCGTCGACGGACCTGTTGATTTAAGTGGAGAACAGGTGCCAGGTGTTCACGAGTTCAGCATGAACGTGTCGGGCATCTACAGCTTTAGTTTGGGTGGCACGATGTCGGGTTTTGTTCGGGCTGCATACATCTTCGACGATGAAGTTCCAGTCGTAGATAACGGACTCTCAAGTATTGCGCCGCGGGAAGTCAGTACATTCAATGCCAGCATCGGCATTGAATGGGGAAATGGATTTGAAGCCATGCTTTGGGGCCGTAATATAAATGACGATGATTACTTGTTGAGTGCATTCCCCTCTGTCGCGCAAGAGGGCAGCTTTAGCGGCTACCCAAATGAGCCGAGAACGTATGGCTTAACAGTCACTAAACGTTTCCAATAAAGGACAGCGTAGCAGTGTGAAAAGCTCTGTGACAGGCTTGCCATACTCGTAGCGGAAAAAGCCTTCTGCGATGCTAAGAACATCTAGTTTGGCATGCTTTGCGGCTGGCTTGATATGTTCCTCAGTGTGGGCATAGCGTCTCGAATTCGTTAGTATGTAAGGTGAAGCAATTCCTTTCTCGACACTTAGGAGCCTAGCGAATGTTTAAAACCCGTCATATCGGATTCATAGTGATTGCCTTCGCCTCTGTGGCCATCGGACAAACCCCTGTAGCACCAGCTTTGTACGTGCAAGCAAGCGATATCGCGACGGCACTGGAAAGAGCAGCGGCAGAAAGGTCTTCCATGGCGGTTTCCAGAATTGACACTAGCGCGGAATATCGTATCAACCTTATTCGTCGTACTGAGGGGGCGGGCGCGATTGTTCATCAACGCGGCACCGAGCTGCACTTTATTACGGAAGGGTCTGGCACACTAGTTACCGGCGGTATAATCCTCCGGCCTGCTGACGGTGGGCGCGCAACCATTGAGGGGGGCTTAGCACGCCAAGTATCCAAAGGCGATGCGATTTTGATTCCTGAAGGTACGCCACACTGGTATAGCGCAGTTGAAGGAGCCGTTTCTTACCTTGAGGTAAGATTTAACGAACCCGTTGCTGACTAGACATTGATAGTACGCATGTTAAGTATCTGTTTTTCTACTGTATATTTCTCTGTCTAAAATTACGTTATCGCGGTGTTGTCGCCTATAGTATTTATTGGTGTGCGAAGCCAAACCTTATTCGAAGGACAGCAGAGTGAACAAAAGGTTCTCGGCATCGCTCAATTGGAAAATTATGTTTCGAAAAGCTACCGCACCATCAATCAATAGCTCTGGAATTACAAGCTGCCCGCTGGCGCCGTCAAATGTCGCCATGTTGGCTACCGTCTCAGGCAAACTTACTATAGTGTCTTGTTGCGCCTGGATCACAACGGCTGGCTCATTGGTAAATAAGGAAAAAGACAGGTAGAACAGGCCTGTCGCTCCGGCATCAATAGAAACATTAAGTAGACCAGTGGAGTTATCGAAAGTGTTGTGTCCATTTGCTGTGGTTTGAACCACCGACATGCTAAGTTCCACCAGATTAGCCGCGGTAAGATTGACGCCGTTGTAATTGACTACCGGAGCTTTATCAATGCGGCCGTTAACCAATACGGCCCGAGGTAGTGCATTGATAGCGTCGACCACGCCCATGCCATTATCCAATACTCGGGCAAAGACGGTGAAACCCCCATTTTGGACATCCAGATTCGAACTGTTATCCCCAATATTGACAAACCATTGGCTGGTCGCACTATTGGGATCGCTATCCATTTTTGCCATGGCCAGCGTTCCGCGGGTATTGGAAATTCCTGGCTCATTCTCAATAGTTGAACCGATTGCAATTGTTTCTAGCTCATTGTTTGGTTCATTGAAGACCAACCAGCCGCCTTGTATCACAAAATTTGATTCAGACCGGTGAATAAAAGTGCCATCGTACGCGCCGGAATTAACGTACCCGAGAAAATTAGCAACAGTTATAGGCGTAATTTTATCGAACAGTTCAATCGAAAAATCACCCAGTGAAGTAGATATTTGTACAATGGTTCCCTGGCGAGCATCAAGCGCCTGCGTTTGCAAAGGCATACAAAGAAGGCTTGCCGCTGCCATCAATCCGAAAAAAACCATCCGTAGTTCGCGTTTCAACCCTACGCGAAGTCCTCTCGCGAATAGTTTTTGGTGGCAGTAGCTGATACGTCTAACGGTCATATATTTTTCCTTCGACCCGTTTGTTGAGTTTCGTGCAGATGCTCTTGCAGTACACGCATGAAAGCTGGACCGTATTTTTCAAGTTTGCGTTCACCAACTCCACTTAGTTGGCTGAAATGATCCATGTCCTGGGGCAGCTGATTGCAAATGTCTCGCAGAGTACTGTCATGAAAAACGACATAGGGCGGTATACCTTGTTCATCTGCTAGTTCGCGTCGGCAATCTCGCAGGGCTTCCCATAGACCGATGTCGATATCGTCAGAAAGGGGCGTTTTGGTTCTTTGCTTGGACACCTTGATTTTTGCGTCGCGTCGCAGCTCTATCTGTTCCTCTCCGCGCAAGAGAGGACGGCACTTATCTTCTAGGCGCAAAGCGCCAAACCGCTCTAGGTCAACATTTAGATAGCCCCGTGCAATTAGTTGCCGAAATACCGAGCGCCACTGGTTTACCTCAAGGCTATTACCTATACCATGTATCGGTAAGTGATGGTGATTAAATTGAGAAATCTTGTCTGAGTTCGCGCCGCGCAGTACGTCTATGAGATGGTTAACCCCAAACCGTTGACCGGTTCTATAGGCTGCGCTTAAGGCCATGCGGGCAGCTTCCGTTCCATCCCAGGTTGAAACGGGTTGCAGACAGTTGTCGCAATTGCCACATGGCTGCGGAAGAGTCTCGTCAAAGTAGTGGAGCAAAGCCTGCCGCCTACATGTTGTAATTTCACAAAGTCCCAGCATGGCATTGAGCCGTTGTTGTTCCGCTCTCCTGTGCTCTTCGTCGGCCTGGGAACTCTCCATCATTTGTCGCAACTTGATAACATCCTGCAGTCCATAAATCATCCAGGCATCTGCCGGCAGGCCATCGCGCCCGGCGCGACCGGTTTCCTGGTAGTAGGATTCGACGGTTTTTGGTAGGTCTAGGTGTGCGACAAAGCGTACATCGGGCTTATTGATGCCCATGCCAAAGGCAATAGTAGCGACGATTATCACGCCCTCTTCTCGTAGGAATTTAGCCTGGTGTTCTGCGCGCGAATTTGAAGCCATTCCCGCATGATAGGGTAGCGCATTGAAACTCTGCTGTTGTAACCAGTGTGCTATTTCTTCTGTTTTCTTACGGGACAAACAATAGATAATTCCAGTATCTTTGGGATGTTCGTCTCTTAGGAAACGGAGTAACTGCTGTTTTGCATTTCGTTTGAGGGTAATCCGGTATTGGATGTTAGGTCGGTCAAACCCGGCAATGAACTGCTTTGCCTCTGTTAAATCCAGACGAGCAATAATTTCGCTGCGATTGCGTGCGTCTGCGGTGGCAGTGAGGGCGATGCGTGGTACTGCTGGAAATGACTTATGCAGTATGTTCAGCAACAAATAGTCCGCTCGAAAGTCGTGCCCCCATTGCGAGACGCAATGGGCCTCATCTATTGCAAACAGGGAGATGCTGGAGCGATGCAGCAAAGACAGTGTTCGTTCCTGCTTGAGTCGCTCTGGTGCGATATAAAGCAGATCCAGTTTTCCGGCCATCAATGAATCTTCCACTTCCCGTACGGTTTTGTTATCGAGGGTGGAGTTCAGAAAGCAAGCGTTTATGTCGAGCAAGCGCAGGGCATCAACTTGATCCTGCATCAGTGCAATAAGGGGTGATATCACCACTCCGCAGCCGGGGCGCACGATCGCTGGGATCTGATAACACAAGGACTTGCCGCTACCGGTGGGCATGAGTACGAGGGCGTCTCCTCCCTCCACCATAGTGGCGATAATTTCATTCTGCGGTGGACGGAAGGAATCGTATCCGAAGACGTTTTGTAAAATATTTAATGCGCGCTTCATTTATCACCGGGCCTTTTTTTTCGAGATTAAAGCTGTGGTCCAGCCGCCACCAACGCTTGTCCTTGCTCGTTATCGGTGAATTTATCAAAGTTTGCTATAAAAAGTTTTGCTAGGTGGCTTGCCTTTGTATCCCATTCGTCTGCAGAGCCATAGGTTTTTCGGGGATCGAGAATGCCACTGTCTAGAGAGTCTATATTTACTGGTACAGCGAGATTGAAGTAGGGCAAATTGAAACACTCTGCTTCATCTATTGACCCGTCGAGAATGGAATGAATTATGGCCCGTGTTGCTTTAATTGAAATCCGCTTGCCAGTGCCGTTCCAACCCGTGTTAACCAGGTAGGCGGTGGATCCCGCAGCTTCCATTCGCTTCACAAGCTCGTGGGCATACTTGGTTGGGTGCAGCGATAAAAATGCTGCGCCAAAACAACTGGAGAATGTTGGAGTGGGCTCGGTAATGCCGAGTTCTGTTCCAGCCAGTTTTGCTGTGAACCCGGACAGGAAATGATACTTAGTTTGTTCAGGCGTGAGTTTCGCAACTGGAGGAAGTACGCCGAAAGCATCTGCGGTTAAGAAGATTACTTTTTCTGCATGGCCGCCTTTGGATACTGGCTTAACAATATTATCAATATGATGAATGGGATAGGACACTCGCGTATTTTCAGTTTTGGAACCATCGTCATAATCGATAACGCCAGCTGGGTTGACCGTTACATTCTCTAGTAGCGCATCGCGACGAATCGCATTGTAGATGTCGGGTTCGCTCTCTTTACTAAGCTTAATTGTTTTGGCGTAGCAACCGCCTTCAAAATTAAACACACCTTCGTCATCCCAGCCGTGCTCGTCGTCACCGATCAGTTCACGTTCTGGGTCGGTTGAAAGGGTGGTTTTTCCGGTTCCGGAAAGACCGAAGAAGATTGCCAAATCACCGCCTTTGCCTACATTAGCTGAACAGTGCATCGATGCCATGCCGCGAAGAGGCAACAAGTAGTTCATCATGGAGAACATGCCTTTCTTCATTTCACCGCCGTACCAGGTGCCGCCGATGAGTTGTACTTTCTCGGCCAGATTGAAGGCAACGAAGTTCTCGGAGTTCAGACCTTGACTTTGCCAGTCAGGATTAGTGCTCTTTGCACCGTTCATAACGATGAAATCTGGCTCAAAATCAACAAGCTGCTCATCAGTAGGCCGAATGAACATATTTTTAACAAAATGGGCCTGCCAGGCAACTTCCATGATGAAGCGAACTTTCAGGTGGCTGTTATCATTGGCACCACATATTGTGTCCATTACGTAAAGGCATTTGCCACTTAATCTGTTGGTTACCAGAGATTTTAAGTGATTCCAGATATCTTGATCGATAGGTTTGTTGTCGTTCTTGCCTTGATCTGACCACCAAACGGTATCCCGTGTCGTAGCATCACGCACGATATATTTATCCTTAGGTGAGCGGCCGGTAAAGATTCCAGTATCCACCGCGACAGCACCGGATTCAGTGACTACACCTTTCTCATAGCCTTCCAGCTCTGAGTTTGTTTCTTGCTCGAACAGAAATTCATAACTCGGGTTATAGTAAACTTCTTCGACTGCGGTAATGCCGTATTGTTGCAGATCTGGTGCTGCATTGAGGTTTTCAGTCATTATGGTGTCGCCTTTTGCCCTTGCTTATGAATTGAAATAGACACGTCCCAACCGTGCCGAGCGTATTGTATCCAAGCCTCGCTCCTGATTACAATTTCATAGAGAAAGAGTAGTGTATTTTTTACAAAAAGGGAGTTTTTGTGACTGATTATTCACATTCACCGCTACAAAAACTTGGTCAGAGGCTAACTATTTGTTTAGTATTGGTAGCTGTCATTCAGATTGAGGAGTCTTTGAAGTGCCCAAAACAAAAATATTGGCTGTGCTTTTTTGTGCAATGCTGCTGCCGGGTACCTATGCAGCAGAGTCACCTGTACCGACAATGTTTCCGATTGAGGTAATAGTTCCCGACTATCCACTTAAAGCCGCGATAGACCGAATTGGGGGCTTTGTGATGGTAACCTTCGAGGTGACGGCAGAGGGCGTGGTCCGCAATCCCGCGATTAGTTTTGCTCAGCCACCTGAAATTTTCAACGAGTCGGCATTGGCTGCTACCTTAAAAATGCGTTTCAGGCCACAGATTCGCAAAGGAGCCCCCATTGATGTGAAGGGTGTTCAATACTTCTTTACATTTAATCCGGACGAGGCATTCAATCTTCCCGAATCTGACAACTGAGTGTTATCCTGAGCTGGTATGAGCTCGAACACTACCCTGATCAGTGTTTTAACCAGGTCCAGTGAGTGTGGGGGGATTCGGGTTAACGAATAATTGACTCCAAATTACCGGGCCTTTCAATTCAGTTTTGACATAAACCGTTACAAATTAGACATTACTCTCACCCTCAATATTGTGTAGCATACGAGCGCGTCTGTATTTTAACCAAGAGCAAAGTTGTCGCCAATTTGGACGAAATATTGATTCTTGAGCAGGAATCAAATGGGAATATAACAAGAATGACCTATTGTCGTAGTGCCTCCCACCGAATCTCTTGGCTTTCCAGAGTCGTAAAACCGCTGATACTAACAGCGTTGATCCTGCTGTCACCCTGGTCAGATCTGACTGGTATCGGGCAAAGCAGCGCCCAAACTGCGGGCTTGACTGATGTCGATGTTGAGATGCTCAAGGCGGTTCTTCCCAACGCAGACAGCTTTTCCGAAAAATCCGGTGAGTTACCCGTATACAGAGCCTTTCAAGATAATCCAGACGGCGGCGAACCCGTGTTGATGGGGTATGCCTTTATGACTCCCGACTATCCACCCGAGGAGATCGGATACAGCGCGCCAATCGAGGTACTGGCTGGCCTAGACATGGATGGTAATCTAACAGGGATCAAGGTTCTCTATTACCGGGAATCCTATATATCCATACGCGGTGATTTTTTAGACGACCGCAATTTTCTATTCCAGTTTAAAAACAAACCAATTTCTGATGGTTTTCGCGTTGGCAGGGATGTGGATGGCGTATCAAGAGCCACGATTACCAGCTGGGCAATGTCTAGGGGGTTGCGAAATGCTGCGCGAAGAGTTGCCCGTGCTTACCTCAGGGATACCGAATTCGTTGCCTCAGAAAATAACAATGCCGCCGCGTTACAAATCCTGGACCAGCAAACCTGGCAGGAAATGGAGGAAGATGGCTACATTACTTATCTGGATATGGAGCTGTCAGATCAAACCAATCTAGGCCTCACTTTTGCATACATAGGTCACGAGGTGCTGGGTGAATTAATGGTGGGCTCTGGTGATTACTCCAGGGCTGAGAGGGATGCTAGTAACCGAGTCAGTGATGGCAATATGGTGATGGTAGGAATAAGCGGGGATTCTTCTTCGCCTTTCCGCCAGGAAAATTTAGCAATACAGCAGGGAGGAGAAATATATCCACTACCTCGGCGTCGCTTTGTCTATTTGGGAAGTGCCGATGCCGGGAAGATAACCGATAAAGTGCGTTTTGCTGGTGCTATGGTTTTAGACCCGTTAATCGATATTACCAAGCCGTTCACTATTCACTACAATATGTCTGATGTGGGTATATTTTCTAGTGAATATACGCTGGCAGGGCCTGCGCTCGCTCTGGTGGAAGGGCGCTTACTTGAGCCAACTTTTCCAAGCGATGAATTTGGTGGTGAGTATGCCGATTTCGAGAATGAATCAACATTCGCTAGATTGATTTACGATGCACCCTGGCTAGAAGTGTTCGCGCTACTAGTGTTATTCGCCATGGTGATGTTTTCCTTCTTGCGTAAGAACGCAACAGCGCGCTGGGTCACGCTGGCAGTCACGCTGATTTATTTAGGCTTCATAGATGGGAGTTTCCTTTCCGTATCCCATATAACCAATGGCCTTAAGCTCGGTCCGTCAATGTTCCTTAATGATTTGCCGTTGCTACTAATTGTTGTATTTACGCTGGTTACGACAATCTTCTGGGGGCGCGTGTTCTGTTCGTCCTTGTGCCCATTCGGCGCGTTACAGGATTTTATTACGAGGATAGTTCCCGCGCGATTTCAGCGGACCTTGCCCCAGGCAATACATGACAAGGCTATCTATCTGAAATATGGTGTGTTGGCTTTGTTAGTTATTATGTCCCTGGTACAAAGTGAGTTGAGTATTTTTCAATATTTTGAACCTTTTGGTACGATTTTCTATCAGAGTACGTCCGTTGTACTTTGGGTTATTCTCATTGCGATTCTGCTAGCCTCAGCTGTAGTCAAAAGATTCTATTGCCGGTATGGCTGTCCGCTGGGCGCTTCGCTTGGCCTAGTTTCTATGATTTCGCCTTGGCGTATTGAGCGAATAGCGCAATGCGATATATGCAAAGTCTGTGAGTTTTCTTGTCCGACGGCCGCTATCCGTGGGCCAGCTATTGATTTCAAGGAATGTGTACGCTGCGATATTTGCGAGATCAAACTTATCGATCGTTCCGGCGTCTGTAAACACAGCTTTGAAACAGTTAAGTCTCGCGTCAAGAATTGGGAGCAACCTGTATCTGTTACGGGATAGTTCGGCCAGCGTTAAAATTAAGCAATAAAAAAGGGGCGTTGGCCCCTTTTTTATTACAGTAGGAAGTTACTTATCGACTGTCTTCAGTCAACCAATTCAAATCATTATGTGATTGATTAAGTAATTCCGTGCGCTCCCTTCTGCGAGATTCAGATGCCTGAGCCTCTTCAAGCAATCCTGGTGGGAGACCTTTTCCCACTACAATTCCCCGCTGAGTAGTTGGTGCAAAGTAGATTCGGGCATTGGCCATTTCATCTGTAGTAGCTGGACCATAAACCACGTCGGCGGCTGGGTCCGGATTCCAACGGTTGCCTTCTGAATTATCAAACCACCAGCTCATGTGAATGGTTGAGCCCGCCGGAATAAATTTGGGCTCTTTATACTCATACAAGAATTGCCAATTGAAATCATAGTCGGGAATCCACAGCAGGACTTCTCTTTCCCCGTCTGGATATTCAAGTTCGTAACGCATGGCCTTACCGCGATAATGCATATGCGGCCCCATTGAGAGAAGGAAGATATCTTCTTCCACGTTATGGGTATTGTTAACTTCAAAGTTGGCAGCGCCTGCTGGAATAGTCCAGCCACGGTTTGGTAACAGATTAGTTTCCACAACATAGTCAATCACATCGCCATCTTCATAGAATTTGAAGCCAGCTCTAGTTAAATCATTAACTGCGGTGCCTTCGCCTGTATCTTTGTGATAATGCATGTTCACTGTAATAAAGGGATCTTCTGGTAATAATACGCCCCAGCCTTTGGGATAGCTGAATGGGCCGCGTCCAGGCACGCCAACGCCCATGTGACTAGATACAATATGGTGAACCCAAGGTCCACCCGGATCGAGTTCCGCCTGGGATATCCATTTCGGTTCGGACAGTGCCCCAGCTGGTACCGGCATCTCTATGGTGGGCTGCCAGTCTTCAAGCTCTTCAGCGACGTACACAGGTTGTTCGAACTGTACTACAAGATCAGGATCGCCTATCCACCAGCCAGATTCGGGCATAGCGGCATCGCCTGCCAGGGCTGTCGTGTTAACGTCAGCCGGGTTGCCTTCCAACGCGCCACCATCGACCCAGGCGATTAGCAGGTTTTTTTCTGCATCGTCGATATAGCGCTCATCTTTAAATTCACCACGGTGGCGCTCATGGGCACTCCAGGGAGGCATATAACCAGTAATAAGGGCATTCTTGATTAAAGGAGCCCAAATTTTGGCTTGCTCATAGTCGTTAAGTGGCATTGGGGCAAAGATCCCACCCACGTCAGGTGCTTCTGGCTGATGGCAGGCCACACAGTTTTTCTGGAAAACCGGCAGGGCATCAGCGTAGAAGGTAGGTGTTTGGGCAAACGCACTTAGAGCAGACAGCGCGCTCAGGGAATAAAAGCCTGCGACAAGCGAGGATAAGTTAAATAAGGACCTCATGATTTTCCTTTTTGTTAGTGAATTCTTAGTGTCATAGACTAATGGGGAAGGGGGGTGTCTAACCTTAGCCAGTGGCCGTTCAGAAACTATTCGCGTGCTCTGCCACCCCGCAGAATATTGGGAACTGCATGGTTGCCTTCGTGGCAGGCGTATTCGTACATATCATAGCCAGAATCTCCAGTGAGCGGCATGGATATGGTGAATGGCGCAGTAAAACTACCCGGGTCATCAATCCTGGCTTCCCAGATTATGGTATCCTGGCTAATACGGCTGAAGCGCTCCACTACGTGCAAACCCTCACTCACCGGAATGCCTTTTAATCGGGCTCCGGCTGAGCTGGATGCGATCATGCCACGGTTGTTGAAGTTGGTGGTTTCAACCACTAGCGTTTCACCTTCCCAATGGGCGATCGAGTCGCCCATCCAAAGTTTGACCCTGGCATTGATATGGGCAGTCTTGTTCAGCGGTATTACCCGCACATCATGAATCATTTCATAAACGATCGTTACGGTATCGGGTGTCTGAATTATCCGGTAGGCATTGTTGTAGCCAGCTGGCAGCATGGAGCCAGGAATGCCTCTTGATATGCAGCGGTCCCAAACTGTCTGGTGAATATAGGAGTCTTCAACGTGCGCGAAATCGTAATCTCTTCTGGTTTCGGCCGCAGGCTTGATGGGGGCGCGTCCAGTAGGTGGGTCGACGATAAGTGAGGTTTGGCCAGTGGATAATATGGTGTCGCCTGAATCCAACCATATCTGATTATAGGAACCGACGTTATTGCCCGCTTCCACCACCACGTTATCATCCGCCACGGCTCTTCTTGCGGCAGTTCTACTCTCGATGGCTGCAATTTCATCATCGCTAAGAAAAGGCTTGTCTATCTGAGAAGCAGGGCGCTCCATTGGGGTGAGGGTGGCGTTGGTCCAAACTCCCTGGAGGTCTGGCTGACCATCTGGAGTTTTGCCATTGATCCAGTTCTCTGCAGCCATCGCCGAAAGCGGTAACCCCGTAACCATGGCAAAAACGAAAAGGGTTCTCAAAAACGAATCAGTAAAGTGTCTTGTTTTCATGCTATTCCCCAGTCTACATGCAACTCATTATCCGATATAAAACGATTATTACTTGGAATTACGGTTATATCAATATTAACGACAAGCTAAGCAGTGGTATTAGTCAGAGCTGCCTTGGTTTTCGAAGGCAAAGTCTAGGTTAATTCTTCTCCTAGTGGTATCGGCGATCGCAATGGCGAGGTATTATAAACACTTGGATTATCCGAAGGCCACAATAACAGGTTTGAATCCGAAGCAGGTAACCGAATAACTAAAGCTGGACCAGACAATAGTCTAGGCAAAAAGGGGTAGTAAGAAGATGCAAAGATTCAGGTTGGTATGTTTTATTCTGGCAGCATTACTCGCGGGGCCAGCCCTGTCACAGGACAATGGTAATGCGCGTGGGCCAATTGGAGAAAGTCCCTATAACGTGATTTCAGGCTGGCATGACCCGTTTGCACAGCGGGGGTTCGCCTTTGGTGGTAATTCCGGGGTCTTTGCTGAATCACCCGATCGCATTTTTATTGCGCAGCGCGGAGAAACTGTCTTGCCTTTCCCCATTCCGGATAATTTTGGTGGGTTTGCCGGAGAACTGGGTATTAACACATTGCGGGATACTACTCGCCGTACCTGGCAGAACTGCCTTTACACTGTAAATGGGGAAGGTGAGCTACTGGAGCTATGGGGTCAGTGGGATTACCTGTGCGAAGGTTCAGCAGGGCCAGGACCTCACCGGATTCGCATTAGTCCCTATGATCCTGAAAAGCGGGTGTGGGTCATCAATGAAACGTTTAGTCAGATCTATGTCTTTTCCAACGATGGCAGTGAATTGCTGCTGACGCTGGGTGAGAAAAATGTCTCAGGGAGTGATGAGACTCATCTTGGCAGACCCCAGGATGTGGCATTTCTTCCCGACGGGAGGATTCTGGTAGCGGATGGACTGGATAACCACCGAATTATTATTTTGGATAGTGATGCCAATTACATTTCAGAATTTGGCGGCTTTGGTGAAGGTCCGGGGCAGTTTAATGGTGTCCACGCCGTGGCTGTTGGACCTGATGGCCTGATTTTCGGTCTCGATCGGGCTGGTGGGCGTATCAACGTGTTCCGAACCACGGATGATCCGGCTGAAGTCGAATTTGTCGATGTGTGGGATGGCTTTACATTGCCGCTGGACATTATTGTTAACGAGGACAGTATCTGGTTAACCGATCTTGGACCCTTACGATTTATCAATATGGATTTTGAAGGCAACTACCTTTATACCTGGTTGGTCCCCCGTGAATTACCTGACGGATATATAGAGGTACACACGATTTCGGTTGACTCCGATGGTGGTCTCTATGGCGGTGACAACCAGTATGGTAGATCACAGAAATTTGTAGCAAAGCCCGGCGCTGATCCAGACTTACTGATAGACCCACCTTGGGTTGCTCCCTAGGGTTCTGGGCTATTGGTTATTTGTAGAGCATGGTGCTGCCGTGCAGAAAGGATTTAAGGAAAATTGAAGATGTTTAAAGTTAAATCAGTTGGGGCTTTATTGTTCATTGGCATGATCGGAGGTTCTGTTTCGGCACAAGATCTAGGGGTTATTGGTTCTAGCCCCTATGAATTTATCACCGAAGACTGGATGAAACCTTTTGCTGGAGACGGATTCACCTGGGGTGGAACCTCCGGTATTTATGTGGAGTCAGCAGATCGAATATTTGTACTGCAACGCGGTGAAACCGAGCTGCCTGACCCGCTGCCTTCCGAATACACTAACTTCGCAGGTTCCCTCGGCTGGAATGTGTTGCGGGGCAGAGGCAGGGTTTGGCAAAACTGCATCTACATTATCGATAGCGATGGTAATTTATTGGAAGTATGGGATCAGTGGGATCATCTGTTTACTGGTACCGATGGGCCAGGGCCACATCGAATTCGCATAAGCCCCTATGATCCTGAGAAACGGGTTTGGGTGATCGACGAAACCGGTCATATCATTTACGTATTTTCCAATGACGGCAATCATCTTCTGATGACGTTGGGCGAAAAGAACATACCGGGTACAGATGAGACACATTACGCTCAGCCGCAAGATGTGGCTTTCCTGCCGGATGGTAAATTTCTGATAGCCGATGGTCTACGCAATACGCGCATTGTGGTGCGTGATGTCGATGGCAGCTATATTTCTGAATTTGGCGAGGCAGGCGATGCCCCGCATCAATTTGGTAGTGTACACAGCTTGGCATTTGGGCCGGATGAGCGACTCTATGCGCTAGACCGTGACAATCTCAATATCAAAGTGTTCCAGCAAAAAGAGAACCGTAATTCAGCTTCCTACCCCAGCTACGATTACGTCACTACCTGGGGTGATTTAGGTATGCCGCTGGATATCACCGTCAGCGATAACGGAGCGTGGGTAACCGATCTGAACCCGCCTAAGATTGTGCAGTTCAATTTAGATGGTAGCCGTAAATATACTTGGAACCTGCCAGTTGAAGGCCCGGATTTTTGGATTGAGATGCATTCTGTTTCAGTTGATGAGAATGGTAATCTCTACGGGACGGACAATCAAGCTGGGCGCCCGCAGAAGATGGTGCCGAGGCCAGATTCTGATGCTGAGTTGATCGTGGGTCGACCTTACGTTCCACAATAAAGGAAAAAAGGGGCAGGCCGTATTTCGGTTATTTATCGACCACAAGAAACTGCCCCATCATGCCCAGATCTTCATGTTCTAGAATGTGACAGTGAAACATGTAGGGATTTTCGTTGTCTGAAAAGTCGCTGAAGCGCATAATGATTCGGAGTTCCTCTCCCGACCTGACTTTGACGGTATCTTTCCAGCCCTGTTCATTCAGCGGCGGTGGCTGGCCGCCTCGATCGAGTATTTGAAACTGCCCGTTATGGACATGAAACGGATGCATCATGGGCGAATTGTTGGAAAGCTCCCATATCTCGATATTGCCTAACGGAATCCGTGCGTTAACGTAATTAGCAGACATCTTGCGGCCATTGATGCTGTGATTGCCGCCACCGTAGCCACCGCCAAGCCCATTACGTGCGCCTCTTCCCGGCCCCCTGTCTTCGCCGCTGCGTTGACCAGAGCCCATGGATAATCTGAAAGAGCGTGTATTGTTAGCATCGGCGGCGCTGAATTTGTCAATGCTAACCAGGCTTTCGGGAACAAGCCCGTTATCTAAGGGAGTGCCTTGTGGTCGAATTGCCAAGATGTCGAACCCCTGTGAATTTAGATCGCGCATCATCTCACTCACTGCCCCGGGGAATTCGGGAAAGTTTGGCGATTTCGGCAAACTAACAAGTGTGACATCCTGACTGTCACTGAAATCGACAACAATTTCAGCTCTCTCTCCGGGGGTCAGTTCTAACTCTTTCATGCTAACTGGGTTTTCCAGAAATCCGCCGTCACTGGCTATTTGATTAAATTTACGCCCGTCGCTAAATGCAAAGGTGAAGGTTCGGGCATTGGCGGCGTTCAAAATTCGAAACCGAACTAGCTTAGTGGAAGGTGTGAACACCGGATGCAAGGTTCCATTGACTAGTATTACGTCACCATGAGCTCCCATGACCAAATCGCGATAGTCGGCCATGTAACGGAAAGAACCATCTTCATTAAATTGACGGTCCTGGACTATTAG
>Ga0302135_10000802_pt1 | contig 18869 bp, 22 predicted proteins | sample CBN3_surface_MG_FD_203119 | JGI IMG/M metagenome (GOLD analysis project Ga0302135, IMG submission 203119) | Marine microbial communities from Western Arctic Ocean, Canada - CBN3_32.1 | ecosystem: Environmental > Aquatic > Marine > Oceanic | place: Canada: Western Arctic Ocean | collected...
CCGCAAAGGCCGAGATTTCACCCAACCCTTGGCTCTTTTGGTAGCCGACCTGAATCAAGCGCAAAGCCTGACCGTCGAAGACGGCATACCTTCAGAGATCACCGGTTTTTGGCCCGGCCCACTCACTGTGCTGGTAGACCGCCGCCCCGATGATGGGCTCCACCTGGGCGATACCCCAGCCACCATCGGCGTGCGCTGCCCCAACAACCAGTTTGTACAAGCCTTGGCTGTAGAAGTAGGCCCCCTCGCCGTAACCTCAGCCAACCAAAGCGGCCAACCCACTCCCACCGAGGCGGCCGCCGCCGGCCAAGCCCTCGGGGGTGACCTTTTGGTTATCGACGGCGGGCCCTGCGTTGGTCAAGCCTCTACCCTGGTGGACTGCACAAAAACCCCGGCCACCGTGCTGCGTCAAGGCGAAATAAGCAAAGAAGCGCTGCGAGCGGCGGGCCTCACCCTGAGTGACGGGTAACATCAAAACATGACCATCATTGCTGTTGGCAGCGACCATGCCGGATACCACCTCAAAGAACAACTGGCTCAACAACTTCGTGACCTGGGCCACGAGGTGCTTGACCTCGGCGCCCACTCCACTGACCGAGTGGATTATCCCGACTTTGGGGCCGCCGTAGGCCGGGCCGTGGCCAGCGGCCAAGCCGAACTGGGGGTCTGCGTATGCGGCTCTGGTTTAGGCATTGCCATGGCCGCCAACAAAATTGCCGGTGTGCGGGCCGCCCCGGTACATGACGTCACCTCGGCCCATTTGACTCGACAACACAACAACGCCAACGTGATCTGTTTTGGCGAGCGACTCATTGGGGCCGATGTAGCTGCCGAAGCCCTTGTGGCCTGGCTAGATGCCGAGTTTGAAGGCGGCCGTCACGCTGGACGGGTAGAAAAGTTAGATGGCCTCACCAATGAATAACCACCCCCCGATGCTTTCCGACCTCGAAACCATCACCCCGGTCGAAACGGTTCTTGACCCCACGACCGACAACGGCGACCACGATCGGTTTGCCCATTACGCCCGCAAATCTGACATCACCGAATCCGCAGTTACCGGCAAACCGGTGGTGGCTTTGTGTGGAAAAATGTGGATCCCCAACCGCAACCCCGACAAATATCAGGTATGCCCCACCTGTAAAGAGATTTATCAGCGTAAAAAAGACGCTGAAAACGCTGGCTAGTTTTTGGGGGCACTCAACGGCTGGCGGCTTCGCGGCGGCGGCACCACGCCGCCATCACGCATGGGCCCCACTGGCTCGCTTCGTTGCGCATCAAAATGCCCAGTTTCGTTGGTAGAAATAATCTGACACAACGGTTCGGGGTGCTCATCGTTGGAGGCTGCTACTTCGATGCGGCTAATGGAGGCATAGTCTACCCGAAACGAAGCCCCCGGGTTGCCGGCCACCGCAGCCAAAATCACCCGAATAGTGCCGCCGTGGCAACCCACCACCACTCGGTCGCCCGGCGGGTTGAGGCACAAGTTTTGCCAAGCCGCCAGCACTCGAGCGTTAAAAACATCTGGGTGGTCCCAACCGATCTCGTCAAATTTACCGGCCATAATTTTGTCCCAAAACTCGCCACCTTCGGTAGACAGCAACTCGGTGGGGTGGTAGGTGTGCGAGCCCAAATCGATCTCGTTGAAATCTTCCACCACCTGATGGGTAAGCCCCCGAGGGGTAAAAACGCCATGCACGGTTTCGATGGCTCGCCGCTTTGGGCTAGTGATCACATGGTCAATGTTTTCGTTATCCAACCAGTGGGCCAAACGTTCGGCTTGCCAAAGGCCCAGTTCGGTTAACCCCGGGTCGGCAACCGTGGGGGAGTTGACCACCGTCTCTGGTCGTCCGTGACGTACGAGCAAAACATGCATCCCCAGACCGTACCGGGCGTCAGGGCTTAGCCCGCTATTGTTCGGCCATGCTTTCTCCTCGTTCTTGGACGGCCCACACCGACGGCCAACCCTTTGTTTTGCCTGAACCAGGCACCTTGGTAGGGGCGTGGGTAGCCACGTTGAGCCAAAACCCTGATCAACCGTTGCTTCACGATGCGACAGGGTGGGTAAATCGGGGCGAGTTCTTAGCCCGCACTGAGCGGGTGGCCGGCCGATTGCAAGGCATGGGGTTAAAACCCGGCGATCGAGTGGTTATCTCAGGGCCGTCTACCGTGGACCTTGCCGTAGCCCATGTGGCGGCCTTGCGGGCCGCTTTGGTGGTGGTGCCCACCAACGGTTCTTACCAAGAACCCGAACTGGCCCACGTGGTGGCCGATGCCTGTCCCCGGGCTGCCTTGGTCGACCACCCCGGGTGGGAAAACACTTTAAAATCTTTGGACCCTACGTTGTTGGTTTGCCCAACCAGCGTGCCCTGGCCCGACCACCCGCCGCAAAATCTTGACGCAGTGGCCCCCGACAGCCCAGCATTTATTGGCTACACCTCGGGCACCACCGGCCGGCCTAAAGGAGCGGTGCTCAGTCAAGCCAACTTATTGGCCAGTGTGGCTGCTGTACAGGTGGCTTGGCAATGGACCGCCCAAGATCGTTTATTGCTTTGCTTGCCGATGTTTCATATGCACGGCTTGGGTGTGGGCTTGCACGGCACGCTGCTCACCGGTGGCTCGGCGGTGCTGCAGCAAGGCTTTGACCCCGATGAGATTTTTTCGGCATTAGATCATCACCAGGGCACCATGTTTTTTGGGGTGCCCACCATGTACCACCGGCTGGCCAGCCACTCCCGGGTAGCCGACCTCGCGCAGTTGCGACTTTGCGTGTCGGGGTCTGCTCCGCTGGCGGCCGCCCTCAACCAACGGTTAGCTACCGAAGCGGGGGTCACGGTGTTAGAGCGCTACGGCATGACCGAAACGGTGATGCTGGTATCGAACCCCTTTGATCAAGAACGTCGCCCCGGAGCGGTGGGTTTCCCTCTGCCTGGGGTGGACCTACGCCTCGACGAGGCCTCTAACGAGATTTTGGTACGCGGTCCCAATGTGTTTGACGGTTACTGGGAGCGCCCCGAAGCCAACCAAGAGGCCTTCGTGGCTGACCCAGACGGCGACTGGTTTCGCACCGGCGACCTGGGGGCCATAGACCAAGACGGCTATGTGGCCATAATCGGCCGGGCCAAAGAACTGATTATTTCTGGCGGGTTCAACGTGTACCCCCGCGAAGTGGACGATGCGCTGGCTGAACACCCAGCCTTTGCTGAAGTGGCGGTGGCCGGGGCCCCTAGCGAAGAGTGGGGCGAAGAGGTAGTGGCCTGGGTGGTGCTGGCCGACGAAGCCACCGCCCCGAGTATTGACGAAGTCCGTGCTTTTGCCCGAGAAACTTTGGCGGCCTACAAGTTGCCGCGGCGAATCCAGGTGGTTAAAGCCTTGCCCCGTAATGCGCTGGGCAAGGTCATGCGCCACGAATTGCGCGAAGATTAAGCCATGCTCACCAACCCCACCCAAGTTGATTTTCACTTCGACATTCTTTGCCCGTGGGCGTACCAAACCTCACTGTGGATGCGAGAGGTAGCCGAGCGACAAAACATTGAGGTCAACTGGCGCTTCTTTAGCCTCGAAGAGGTAAACCGAGAGGAAGGCAAGAAGCACCCGTGGGAACGTGACTGGTCGTACGGATGGTCCATGATGCGCATCGGAGCATTGCTCAAACGCCAAGACCCTGCACTCAACGATGCCTGGTATTTAAATGCCGGTACCGCCCTGCACGTGGATGGTCGCAAACCTCACGAGCCCGAAGTGGCCCGCCATTTACTGTCAGAAATGGGGTTAGACCCGGCCATGGCAGATCAAGCGCTTAGTGACCCCACCACCCATGATGAGGTGCGAGCCGACCATCAACGAGTTATTGACCTCGGCGGGTGGGGTGTGCCCACCCTGGTATTTGCCGGTGAGCAAAAGTTTTTTGGCCCGGTGCTTATTGACCCGCCCACCGGTGAAGCAGCCGACCGGTTGTGGCAACTGGTAGTGGGTTGGTTGGAGTTTCCCCATTTGTTTGAGTTGCAACGCCCGAAAAGTGATGCCGACATGGCGGCCATTGGCGAAACCTTCCGCCCTTACCTTGAAGCCCGCGACTGGGAAACCAGAGCTAACCCCACCCGTTAGGAGCGATCATGAACATCAACAAAGAGCACATTTTGGCCGGGCTCACGGAAGTTTGGTCAGCGTGGGGAAGCTTCGGCGCGAACCTCACCACCGCCCAATGGGCTACCCCGAGCCGCTGCCCGGGGTGGACAGTGCAAGATAACTTGGCCCACTTAGTGGGCACTGAACGCATGTTGAGCGGCCATCCGGCGCCCGAAGGCGACCCCGGGGGCGACCACGTGTTGAACCCCTTGGCCGCCGGCAACGAAAAATGGGTGGATTCGTTACGTGCTATTTCAGGGCCCGAAGTGCTGGCCGCTTTTGAAGAAATTAGCGCCAGCCGTTTAGCCACCCTGAACGCCATGAGCGATGAAGAGTTTGTGGCGGTGGGCTGGACCCCCATTGGTGAATCTCCCTACGGGCGGTTCATGCAAATACGGGTGTATGACGCTTGGCTGCACCTACAAGATTGCCGAGAACCGTTGGGCTTGCCCGGCGACGAAAGCGGTTTAGTGGCCGAAATCTCAGTAGATGAAGTAGGCAGTGCCATGGGTTTCATTATTGGTAAAAAGGGCGGCGCCCCGGACGGTAGCCGCATTGAGGTGACCCTCACCGGGCCGATAGAACGCACCCTGCGGGTAGAAGTTGATGGCCGGGCCAAAGCGGTAGAGGTCCTTAGCGGCCCACCCACCGCCACCTTGGCTATGACCTCTACGGACTTTTTGGCTTTGACGGGCGGCCGCCACGCCGGGGCACCGTTTATTGCCGAGGGCCGGGTAACGCTGGGCGGCGATGAAATATTGGCCCGCCAACTGGCAGAGCGCTTAGCGTTCACGATGTAGGCTGCCGCCATGACCGCCAATCACTTTGTAAATTTCAACCCCATTGCTCCTCCGTTTCCTGAGCACCTCGAAACCTTGGTGCTGGGCTTGGGTTGCTACTGGGGGGCGGAGCGCAAATATTGGGAAACCCCCGGGGTGTGGACCACCGCCGTGGGCTTTACCGGCGGCCACACCGACCAACCGGACTATTACTCGGTGTGTAGCGGCCAAACCGGTCACGCCGAAGTGGTGCTGATGGTGTTTGATCCCACTGAGGTGACCCTCGAAGAATTGCTAGTTATTTTTTGGGAAAACCACGACCCCACCCAAGGCATGCGCCAAGGTAACGATGTTGGGTCGCAGTATCGGTCAGCTATTTTCGTGGCCGACCAGGCACAGCGGTTGGCCGCCGAAGCTACTCGTGATGCTTACGCTCCGGTGTTAATCGAGGCCGGTCACGGACCCATCACCACCGAAATATCTGACCTTGGGGTGTTTACCTACGCCAGTGAACCGCATCAACAATATTTAGCCAAAAACCCTGACGGTTACTGCAACCTGGGTGGCACCGGTGCGAGTTGCCCGACCGGTTTTAAGGCGGAAAGATGATTGCGAAAATACGCAGGTTTATTCGACTGGTTCGGGCCACCAAAGTTCCTTATCAGGGTATTGATTCGTCTGAGCGCGCCGGGTATAAAGCCAAAGGCGCCGGGTTTTATAAAAAAAGAGACAAGAAGAAGTAGTTAACGAGGGCGGCCTGTGCCGAGGGTTTCTTCGGGAAAGTGGTCACGGCAAGCCGGGACAGTGCTGGCCCACAAAGCATCCATGGCGTTGGGTAAGTGGCCGATGTTTCCTTGGTCCTCGTTTAAATATTGCTCAGCAAAACGTTCAAGGTTGGCCAACTTCCAAATGCTGCCTGCACAGAGGTCTTCAAGTCGTTCTTGCCAAATACTTTCCTCAACAGAGAGACCGGTCATGTTGACCCAGTTCATGGAAGCTGTTTGTGTAACCTCGGCCGAAAAAATGGTCGACGCAGGCGTTGGAGAAGCAGTGGTCACTGCGGGTTGAACCGCCTCAGAAGAGCAACTCGCCAAGACAAGTAGCCCTAAAAGTAAGCGGAAAAACAGTTTGCGAGAGTTGCCCATTCTGAGATCTTAGCAAAAACGAAAATCCGCTGCGGTAGCAGAAGGGGTGAAGGGCGGGCTGACCGGCAAAGGCTTTAGAAACAGGGTAGAATCGGCTTTATGAAAACGCTCAAAAGGATTTGGGCATTCGTCAAACTGGTGCGCCGCACACGGGTGCCCGTGAAGCCAGTTGATTCGTCAGTGAAATCAGGCTGGAAGGCCGCCGCTAAACGAAGCTCTTGGTAGCGGAACTGCTTGCCTCCCCTTTGCGAAGAGACGGGCGCAGCAAGCGGCTCCCCTACGGGGTAACCGAAGCCCAAGCGTCAAGCAAATTTTGGTCACCGAAGCACGTCAAATCACCTTGGCCGCGACCCCACAGCCACAACGCTAAATTAGATGTGGTGCCTTTGGCCGCCACATCAGCTTTGGCGTGCTCTTGGGTCACCACTAACCCTTCTGGGCCAGGAACCAACAACCACTCGGCGTCAGCGTCGGTGCCATGTAAATGCAGTGACCCCGCCGGAAAATCCTCCACCTTGCCCTTACGGTGAAATTGCGCCATTACCTCAACGACTTCGGCCAAGGTGTCAGAAGCCAACACAGGGTCAATGGGTTGGGGGCTACCGGCCGCCTGCTGGGCATCCCAACGATGCACTGCTGTTTCGTGGGCCATGCGCCGCACCCAAAAAGCCGCCGTCAAATTAGGCGACCAGTTCCAGGCCGGTGCCGCTAAATCAACCTCTGCGAAGGCGGCTAGCACATCGGTCAAGGCGGCCGCCGGTGTGTCACCCTCGGGGATATCCGGGCCCGTAGGGTTTGACGCATCGGCCGCCGTGACCTGGGCTAAAGCAAAACGCCACACCATGGCCAAATGGCCCAACAACTCGGTATTTGTCCACTCTGGACAAGCCGCCACCGGGGCAGCAGGTACCGCCTGACAAGCCTCAATAAAAGCCCGGCCGTCAGCCTCAAGGTGGGTGAGGTAATCAGAGCGATCCATAGCTAATCCTCTTTCTGGTCGGTCATACGGTAACGAAAGTCGCAGGAATCTGCCCCCTGCATAATGGTTTGGGTCACCGTTAACTTTATGTCGGGGTTAAACCCCTGAATAAACGTTTGATCACGATTGCACGACAGCAAATGCCCGATCTCGGCCAAACCCATGTCTCGATACATTTCGGCATAAGCACAATGCGTCACGTCGTAATCCAAATGCTCAGCGGTAGCCCGCAACGGCGTAGCCTCCATCGCCCCGCCGCTTGACCACTGTGCAGAAAGCGCAGTGAAAGCTGCTAAATCTGCAGAGCCCTCTTGTCGTCGGCGAAACTCTGCACCTTGCTCGACCGCCGACTGAATAACCGCCGCACCAATAACCTCTTGCGCCTCTTCTTTGCCTAAACGCTCCACCAAAACATCGTAAACATTTTTTAAAATCGCCGCCTCAATACGACGTTTCTCTAGCATGGGCAAGGCCTCTGCAGAGCTCGGGGCATCTTGGTCAGCGGGCAAAGTCAACCCCTACTCTTGATCTTCTTGATCATCGTTACGGTCTTGATCGCGCAAAAAAGCTTCAAACTCCGCCGCTAAAACATCACCCGAAACCACCTCTTCAGACTGGTCAGCCTGAGCCTCTAAACGCTTCACATACTCGGCGATCTCCGGGTCGCCAGCCACCGCCGCCGTAACCTGCCGCTGCCAATCCGCCGCCTCCCGATCAAGACCGACATAACCAGTATCTACCCCCGTGACCTGTTCAAAGCGCCGCAACAAAGACCTCGTGGCTTTAGGGTTCGGGGTATCAGGGATGTAATGCGGCAACGAAACCCGCAACGACAACACCGGAATACCCGCTTGGTCCAACGTGTCATGCAAAACCCCCACCAGACCCGTCGGGCCCTGATACGACGGGCTACTCAACCCCAAACGTTGAGCCAAATCTTTATTAGTAGAACTGCCAATAACCCCGAGAGAACGGGTGTGGGGCGCCATGCCCACCATGGAACCCAAAGTAGCCACTGTTTCCGCCTTGGTGCGTTGCGCCACTTCAGCCAAGGTCGCCGAAAAAGTACGCCAACGCAAATGAGGCTCTACCCCCGACACCACCACCAAATCTCGCTGGCTCTCCGGAGTATGCACCGCAAACACCTTGTTAGAAGGCCACGTCAACACCCGTTCACCGTCATCGTCAAACGACACCACCGGGCGTTCCTGAGTGAAATCAAAAAAAGTTTCCGGGTCGATATCGCCCAACCGAGTGGTGTCAAGGTGCTCAGACAACCAGTCAATGGCCGCCGTAGCAGCCCCCGAAGCATCAAACAGTCCTTGAAAAGCCACCGCCAACACTGGGCGATCTAGCCCCTCAACAATCTCGTCAACTTCGCCCCAACGCAACTCATCCATGCCCCCATAATGGCGCGGCCAAAGCCAGAGTGAAACGTCGAAACCCAGAAAGCATGGTCACAACAACCCAGCGACTAAGTTCACCCCGTGACCAAACCCGACCCCACCGAGGCCTACGCCGGATTCGACGGGCACATCGGGCGCACCAGCACCGGCTCACAACCCGACTGGCCCCACCGCCCCCAAGCTCCCAAAGACGCCCCCAATATCATCGTCATGCTCTGCGACGACCTGGGGTTTGCCGACCTGGGCTGCTACGGGTCAGAAATAGAAACACCCCATCTTGATCGCTTAGCTCAAGAAGGCCTGCGTTACACCAACTTTCACGTCAACCCCATGTGCTCACCCACTCGGGCTTCGCTGCTTACCGGCCTCAACCACCACATGGCCGGGGTGGCCACGGTGTGCCACCGCGACCCCGGCTTCCCGGGGTTTTCTATGGAACTTCGGGCCAACGCCATCACCATGGCCGAGGCTCTCGGCGATGCTGGCTGGGCCACCCTGATGGTCGGTAAATGGCACCTCAGCAAAGACTCCAACCTCAGCGAAGCCGGCCCCCGTCACTCTTGGCCCAGCCAACGAGGCTTTGATCGTTTCTACGGAATACTCGACGGGTTCACCAACTTTCACCACCCGCATCGCATCTATCAAGACAACCATCCCGTACCCACCGACCAATACCCCGACGGTTACTACTTCACCGACGACCTCACCGACCAAGCGCTCAACATGGTGCATCAAGTGCGAGCCGGCCACCCCACCAAACCCTGGTTCCTTTACTTCGCTCACGCCGCCCCCCACGCCCCCTTACAAGTGAAACCCGCCGACGGAGAAAAATACCGCGGACGCTTCGACGAAGGGTGGGACGAAATACGCCGCCAACGCTTCGCCCGACAACTCGAAATGGGTGTTATCCCGGCCGGCACCCAACTGCCGCCGCGAAACACTGAAGAAAACCATGTCGTAGAAGCCTGGGGCGACCTCACCGACCAACAACAAGAGCTCTTCGCCCGCTACCAAGAGCTCTACGCCGCCATGGTGGACAACATCGATCAAAACTTCGGCCGTTTACGCCAAAAACTCGAAGCCATTGGCGAATGGGACAACACTGTGGTCGTGTTTTTGTCTGACAACGGCGGCTCAAGAGAAGGCAACGAAAACGGCACCTCCTCATATTTTCGCACCCTGTCGGGACGCACCGACGGCGGCAGTCCCTTCGAAAGCCTCGACGACGACTATGGGCGCCTCGAAAAAATGGGTGGCCCCCAAACCCTGCCTCATTACCCCATGGGCTGGGCCATGGCCTCCGGGACACCGTTTCGCCTCTACAAAATAAACACCCATCAAGGCGGCCACCAAGTCCCGTTCATTATTTCACGAGGCACTGGTTTGGCCGACGGCGGCCGTATGCGCACCCAATACCAACATGTCACCGACCTGCTCCCCACCATCTTTGACCTAGCCGGCCTACCGGTGCCCGCCGAACGCCGTGGCCAAAACGCCCCCCAGCCGGCCGGGAGCAGCTTCGCTGAGAGCATCAACAATCCCGACGCCCCTTCCACCCACCCCGAGCAGTACTACGAACAAGCCGGCCACCGGGGCTACTACCGAGACGGCTGGTCAGCAGTAACCTGCCACCAGCCCCGCACCGCCTTTAGCGAAGAAACCTGGGAACTTCACCACCTAGCCCAAGACCCCACCGAAAGCCAAGACGTTTCCGCCCAACACCCCGAAAAACTGGCCGAACTCCAACAAGCTTGGGAACAAGCCGCTTGGGACAACCAAGTGTTCCCCCTCGACGAAGGCACCGGCCTGTTGGCTGCCCAACGGCCCCCATGGGAAACCGCCCTCGCCGAACCGGCTATCTTTTGGCCCGCCACCCCCACCGTAGAGCGCTACCGAGCCAGTCAACTCATTAACTCACGAAGCTTCACCGTTGAGGTAGCGTTTGACTATTGCCCCGGCGACCAAGGGGTGTTGGTAGCCCACGGTGACCAAGGCGGCGGGTACATTCTTTACGTAGAAAACGACTGTTTGCATCTGGCCTACAACGGCTACGGCGTCATGACCGCACTGGACGGTGGGCCACTTGCCATTGGCGAAACCACCTGCACCTTGGCCATGGAAGCCCCCGGGGCAAAACTTTGGAACGCCACCCTGCTGATCAATAAACAGCAAACTGCCCAAGTTGCCGGGCTGCCCATGCTGTCATCAATGGCTCCCTTCGAAGGCATTAACATTGGCACCGACCGGCGCTCACCCGTTTCTTGGGACCTCAACCAACGCCATGGAACCTTCCCTTGGACCGGAACCCTGCACGCCGTGACCTACACCCCCGGTGAACTGGCCCCCGATGCTGCCGCCCGTTGGATAGACACCATGAGAGAAGCCGGCACCCGCTTTGACTAAATACTCTGCGACGACCGGACCCCAAAACGCGCCCAAGCTTTAGTAGCCAAAGAAAGGGCAACACCAACCATGACGGCTCGTTCGACCCGGGGAGCGAGAGCCAACGTGGCCACAAAAGTACCGCCCGCCACTAAACCATTACGAGACGAACTACGGACCGACGCCCAAAGCTTTCGAGGCTGAATCAACCCCACCACCGCAGCAAAAACCACCCCACCTAACGTGGCCCGCGGCAAGGTTTCTAAAATCTGAGCAAAAGGCAAAAAGGCCAAGACCGCTAACCCGGTCACTAAACCAGACCAACGAGTTTGCGCGCCAGTCAGCCGACTCAACGCCGACCGACTAAACGACCCGCCCACCGGAAAAGCTGAACAAAAAGCCGCCACTATGTTGGCCAAACCCTGGCTAACGAACTCTCGATCGGCCGACCACCGCTGGTTATCGGCGGCGGCAAATACCCGAGAAATAGACGCCGCCTCTGCAAAACCCACCAAAGCAATAACTACCCCGCCCACCAACACCGCACCGGTTTCACTCCAAGGAAGGTCCAAAGTCAAAGGCGGCCAACCGGTCACAATGTCGCCTACCACCGGGCCGGAATAACCAAAAACCTGCGACCACAACACGCCACCCATCACGGCGATCAAAGCCCCCGGGAACAACCGGTGCAAACGGCGGCCCCCTAAAACCAGCACCGCGGTTACCACAGCAATAGATACTGCCGCCCACTCCCACTGCCCTGGATGAGTCAATGACCACCCGGCTTGACGTAGCACCCCACCGGCAGGTGGTACCGCCGCAAAAACCTTGGGCAACTGCGATGAAATAATTAAAATAGTGGCCCCTGAAGTAAAGCCCGTCACCACCTGATCGGTCATCAAATAGGTAACGCTGCCCAATTTGAGCACGCCCAGAGCCAACCGAGTTACCCCCACCACCAAAGCCAACAGGGTGGCCAAGCGGATGTACTCTGCCGAACCCGGCGTAGCTAAACCCGAGAGTGCCCCGAAAGTCAAAAGACACGTCATGGCCACCGGGCCGGTTTGCAAATAAGGCGACGAAGCAAAAATCGAAGCAGCAATTAACGGTAAAGCCGAAGCAAACAAGCCCAAATGCGAAGGCAATCCAGCCAACTCGGCGTAAGCCATGGACTGCGGAATCAGCACCAATACCACGCTCAAACCTGCCACTAAATCTATAGCGGCGGGCCGATTCGGTGGATCAACCAGAGTGTTTTCAGACATTGCCCTGCACCTTATTGACCCCGGCGAACTCTGCGGTTGTTTGTTGCCGCCGATGGTCGGTTACCGTCGGTAAACCATGGCCGCCCTCGACCCCTTTACCCCGACCGATGAGTTGCCCACCGATGGGGTACCCATACGGCCCGCCGCCACCGTGGTGCTGCTGGCCGACCGCCCCCACCTCGAAGTACTCACCCTGCGACGCAGCGACCAACTGGTTTTTGCCCCCGACCACACGGTGTTCCCCGGCGGGGTAGTAGACCAAAGCGACCACGACCCCCGGTGGTTAGACCTAGCGACCTGCCCCAACCCTCAAGAAACCCCCGGCCTGGCCCATCGAGTGGCCGCTGTACGCGAAACCATTGAAGAAGTGGGGGTGCTGGTGGGCACCACCGAATCTTCTCTGTTGACCCACCGCCACCAACTTGAACAAGGCCAAGTAATCTTTGCTGACCTCATAGAAAAAACTGGTGGCCTCAACCTTTCTCAAGTGCACGCCATTAGTCGCTGGGTGACCCCCATGCCCGGGCCCCGCCGCTACGACGCCTACTTCTTCGTAGCCCCGGCCCCCGGCGGCGCTACCCCCACCGCTGACGGGGGAGAAGCAGTAGAAGTAGCGTGGGTTCGTCCTCTCCAGGCACTCAAACAATGGGCCGCCGGAGAACTCACCATGATCAGCCCCACTCGTTCCATATTGCAACGCCTCGCCGGCTACCAAACCACCGCCCAAGTACTGGCCGCCGCCGCCCTCGGCGGGCCACCAGAGTTAGTGCGCATCGGTGACGAACACTCTGAAAAGGTGTACTTCCCCGCCGACCCCGGTTATCACCAATCGCACCTCAAAGAAGGCATGGGTTGGGTGTGGCTTCCCGCCGCCCCTGCCTAGATTTAACCCAATGACCGAACACCCAATCCCCAACGAACCGAAAGCCTCCCCGGGCCGGACCCTTGACTCGGTGATGCCCATCGTGGCCTTTGTGGCCCTCAACCGGTTTTTTGGCTTGGCTTGGGGAGTGGCTGGAGCCACCCTGTGGAGCATCAAAGCCGCCGTATCGCGGTATCGACGCGGCGAAGCCGTTGGCAAGTATCTTCCCGGCCTAGTGATTTACCTGGTGGCCCGCGGCCTAATTGGCATCATCACCGACTCCGAAGCGGTCTACTTTGGCATCGGTATCGGCACCAAAGCATTAATCGGGGCGGCGCTAATCGTGACCGCTCTGGCCGGCAACCCATTCATTGAACGTTTCTTGCACCAAGCGATACCTTTCGAGCAATCCACCCGAGACCACCCGGCCTACCACCGCATGGCGGTGCGCCTGACCGTGGGTATCGGCCTTTGGCAGTTCGTTACCTCCGCCTGGGATATTTGGCTGTTTCGCCAAACCTCAGTCGACGGCTACTTGCTGATCCGCACCCTGGTGGGCTGGCCGGCCGCCATGATGGTTACCCTGGTGGCTTTTTTCTACGCCAACCGAGCCCTAAAAGTAGTGCCCGGGTTCACCAGCATCTTTGACCTCTTAGAAGAAGCCGACGAAAAACGTTAAAAAACTAAGCCAACTCGGTTAGGGAAAAACGACTGGGCCGGCCCAATACCTCACGCACTAGCGGCGCAAAGTCTTCTAACGCCAAATTGTCGTAAGCCGGATCAAAACAATTCTGGTCATACTCATGGCAAAACGCCGCACAATCATCAAACCACTGGTGTTCACGAAACAACTCACGAGCATTCTGATCGCCACCCAAATGATGAAAATAGTAGTAACCCTGAAACACCCCGTGGTGCCGAATGACCCACTCCGTGCGGTCACTTACATAAGGCTTCAAAATGTCGGCCGCCACCGCCGAATGGTTCAACGGCGCGATGGGGTCTGCCACATCGTGCAACAACGCCGCCACCACCATCTCATCACTCTCACCGTTTCTCAACGCCCGGGTAGCACTCTGCAGCGAATGCTCAAAACGGTCTACCTGATAGCCAAAAGTGGGGCCCGCCATAGTGCGCAAGGTGGTCATCAACTGGTCAGCCAAATGCTCTTGCACATGCTCAGTAAAAAGATTTGCAGTGAAGGCGTACTCTTCGGCAGTGCCGTCTTCCATATGAATAAAGTTCACAGTTTTCATGAGTCAAGTATGCCACACCGGCAAGGCGCCGACGGCGGTAGAGTCCGACCGTGCCTACCGTCGTTGTCGAAAACCTTGTCAAAGACTACGGAACCCTGCGCGCCGTAGATGGCCTGTCGTTCACCGTAGAACAAGGCGAAGTAGTAGCTTTGCTGGGTCCCAACGGCGCCGGTAAATCAACCGCCGTAGAAATACTCGAAGGCCACCGAACCCGTACCTCAGGCCAAGTCACCGTGATGGGCGCCGACCCCGCCACCGGCGGAGCGGCCTTTCGCGACCGCATCGGCATCGTGTTACAAGAATGCGGCATCGAACGCGAACTCACCATCACCGAAGCGCTCAACCATTACGGCGCCTGCTATACCCGAACCCGACCCCTCGATGAAGTACTTGAACTCACCGGCCTCACCGACCTGGCCGACCGCCGCACCCACCAACTCTCCGGCGGCCAAAAACGGCGCATTGACTTAGCCCTCGGGCTCATCGGTGACCCCGAACTATTATTCCTTGACGAACCCACCACCGGGTTTGACCCCTCAGCCCGCCGCCAAGCCTGGGACATGGTGCGCGGCCTACGCACACTCGGCACCACCATCTTGCTCACCAGCCATTACATGGACGAAGTCGAAGCCCTGGCCGACCGAGTGCTCGTCATCAATCAAGGGAAACTGGTAGCCCAAGGAACCCCCGACGAACTACGCGCCGGCATCGCCGACACCACCCTGGTGCGCTTCGACCAGCCAGCCAACGGCGGAACAGTACAAGAACTCTTCGGTGACCTAACCGGCACCGCCACGGCAGCCAACAACCGGATAGAAATACGCACCACCAACCCCACCGGCGACCTGCACCGCCTCACCGACTGGGCCCTAAAACACGACCAAGAACTCGGCCACCTCGAGGTCACCCGCCCCACACTCGAAGACGTATACCTCGACTTGATAGGCGGCGACGAAAATGAATAAACGCCCCTCAAGTCTTAAACTGTTGGCCAACCAAATCGGCTACCAAAACCGCCGCTTTCGCCGCAACGTAATGGCCGCCTTTTTCACCTTGGCCTTCCCGCTCATGTTCCTGCTGCTCTTCGGCGCCCTCTTCGAAGGCGTAGATATCGCCCCCGGCGTTGAAGTAGCCGCCGCCCAGTTTTACGCCCCCGGCCTGGCCGTGTTTGCTGCCGTATCAGCCACCTACACCAACATCGGTATCTCCACGGCAATCTCGCGGGACGAAGGAATACTCAAACGCACCCGAGGCACCCCCTTGCCGCCTTGGATATACGTAGGAGGCGTGGTGGGTTCCGGCATTGTGCTGGCCGCCTTTGGCGCCGCCCTCATGTTGACGGTCGGCGTGTTGGCCTACGGCATCGAATTCGACTGGGCCAACCTGGTGCCCGCCGTGCTGACCTTCGTGCTTGGTGTGGCCTCCTTTTCATTGCTTGGTTTGGCCCTCGCTTCGGTGGCCAACTCCGGGCAATCAGCCCCCGCCCTGGCCCAAGCCACCCTGCTGCCCGTGGCCTTCGCCTCTAATATTTTTATCAGCGTGCGCAACAACCCGCCAGCCTGGCTGGAACTCTTAGGCGACATTTTTCCGCTCAAAGCATTCGCCGACGCCTTCTTCGCTTGCTTTGACCCTTTTCGAGAGGGGTCGGTTTACGAACCCTGGCTACTGGCTCGTATTGCCGCCTGGGGCGTACTGGGCGCCTTGGTGTTCTGGCGCAAATTCACTTGGGAACCCGCCGTCGGTGGGCCAACCCGTAGCCGTCGCCGCCGCTAACCCTTAAAGGCCCGCACCCTCAAGGTCGCCTGGCTCGTCCACATCGTGGCCCAAATCTGGGTCACGCAAACTCCGCCAAGGCAAACCCAAACGCTCGGCCTCCGCCACATGCTTGGCATACGAACCCGGACCGTAAGCAAAAATAAACCCCGCCTCAGCAGGAACCACCGCCACCGGCGTGCCATCGTTGTGGCGGTCCGGCACCAGGGTCACCCCAGCAAACTCTGCACAAGGGGCAAGTTGCGTGGCCCGAGGAAGATCCCCATGGGCTACCACCACCCGAGCCACCCCTTGAGCGGCCAACGCCGTTACCCCGCATTGCACGGCAGCGTTAAGCCCCGGCTGGTCAGCCCACACCACGGCCGCGCCCTGTGCCGTAGCCCAGTCGGCCACCTGTTGGTCATCACACACCACGGTCACCGGCAAAGGCGCCGCCGCCGCAATTACCGTCTCGGCCATGCGTTGCGCCAAAGCCGCCCGTTGGTCAACGCTCATCACCTCAGCCAAACGGTGCTTGGCATCGGCAAAACTCTTAACAGGAATAAGCACAGCAATTGAATGGGTCACGGCGGCGAGTGTAGAGGAAACTTCGCCTAGGCTCGCCATCATGACGACAAAAGTAGCGGTGATCGGCGCCGGCTCATGGGGCACCACCGTGGCCGCCCTACTCGCCCCCCGCGTAGCCACCACCCTGTGGGCTCGCCGCCCCGAGGTAGCCGTCGACATAAACACCGGCGTAGGCAACCGCCGTTACCTTGACGGGTTTACTCTCCCCGCACCTTTGACGGCCACCGACCAACTGGCTGAAGCCCTCGACGGCGTTGACCTGGTGATCATGGGGGTACCCACCCAAGGCTTTCGCACCGTGCTCGCCGAAGCCGCTCCGCTGTTGCCTGCCAGCGTGCCAGTAATCAGCTTGGCCAAAGGGTTCGAACAAACTACCCACCAGCGCATGACGCAAATAATCACTGAGGTGCTGCCCGGCCACCCGACCGGGGTACTGACCGGGCCCAACCTGGCCAAAGAAATCTTGGCCGGGCAATCCGCCGCCACGGTGGTGGCTTGCACAGACTCAGCAGTAGCGGCGGTTTTACAAGACCTGCTTACCAGCGACACTTTTCGGGTCTATACCAACCAAGACCTCGTGGGCTGCGAAATCGGCGGAGCGGTCAAAAACGTTATTGCCCTAGCAGCCGGCATGGCCGAAGGGCTCGGCACCGGCGACAACGCTCGAGCGGCCCTGATCACCCGCGGCTTGGCCGAACTGACCCGCCTCGGCGAAGCCCTCGGCGGAGACCCACGCACCTTGTCGGGATTAGCCGGCCTCGGCGACACGCTGGTTACCTGCATGAGCCCACAAAGCCGAAACCGCACAGTAGGGGAGCGAGTGGGCCGCGGCGAAACCCCCGCCGAGGTGTTGGCCAGCATGACCCAAGTAGCCGAAGGAGCACGAGCGGCTGGCGCGGTGTGTGCTTTGGCAGATGAAGCGGGCATTGAAGTGCCCATTGCCCAAGGGGTGCGGGCCGTATTCGATCAAGGTCAAAAACCGGCCGAGGTATGGGCAACGCTCATGACCCGCCAGGCCCGACCCGAGGTGGATTAATGCGTTGGTTCAAAAAACAAAAGGCGACGCAGGCCGCCCCAGAAGGAACCCTCATCGGCACCGACGACGGTTTCCGGGCGGTAGTAGACGACCAAGGCACGGTGTTTCCTTTAGGCGCTGACCACGGAGTGCAATGGTGGGTGCGCTACGGAGATGATTGGCACCAACCAAACGGCGAAACCCGCCGCCGCCAAACCCGCCCCGGAACAGCGCCAATCCTAGAAACCACCATGCATATTCCCAACGGCCGCGTAATAGCCACCACCTGGGCCGCCGCAGCCACCGGCCCCGGCGTCGTAACCGAAATCCGTAACGAATCCAGTGCCCCCATCGCCATAGCAATTAGCCCAGAACTTGCACCATGGAGCACGTCACCTCAAGGAAAGTCAGGGGTGGTGACGGTGGTTCATGGGAGTGGGATGCGGTTTGTGGTGCCCGGACCGGGTGCTGAAAAAGCAAAACCAGAGGACTTCCCCGAAGCGGAACGAGTAAAAGCCGGTTGGGATAAACGGTTCGAAGAAATAGCCGATACGCAACTGCCCGGTACGGACCTCGGCGGGTTCAAGACCCAACAACTTGTCGACCTGTTTCTGGCGGAACCCACCCCGGAAGGAGCGTGCTCGCTCAGCGCCTGGGGACTCCCCACTGAAGCCACTCGTCAGATAGCCGAAGCAGAACCCTCCCCGGAGTGGCTAAATGCCGCCGTAGAACACTGGGCCCGCCACCGAAACCTGGCCGACTTTACCGAACCCCGCCGCATCGATCTTGACCAGTTGCTGCGTTCCGCAGGCCGGCGTACCGCACCAACCGACCCCCAAAGCCTGGCGAACCTGCTGGCCGCCCTTGGGGAGCATCAAGCCGCCACCGATCTGCAAAAACAAGAACCGGCACAAGACGTATGGCCCCGCCGCTACGGCGCACTTGTTGAAGAAACCTCAACAGGCCTCGCCCTCTTTCCCGACGAATTTCCCGCCGACTGGTATGGCAAAGACCTCGCGGTAACCGGGTTAGCCACCCAGTGGGGACAATTTGGTTTCGCCCTCCGTTGGCACGGAGCTCGACCGGCCTTGCTGTGGGAACTCAACCCGCACCCCGAAACCAGCGCCGTCATCACCACCCCTGGCCTTGACGCAAGCTTCGAAAGCAACAAAAACGAAGGCGAAACCCTTCTCGTCGAACCCCCACCTGTTACCTAATGGCCACACTTTTTCTTCGCCACCTCCCAATAGTTCGTGACGTGGGGTCAGACCCCACGTCACGAACTATTGGGGAGAGGGGGGGTTAGAAATGCGGG
>Ga0302135_10000803_pt1 | contig 18866 bp, 17 predicted proteins | sample CBN3_surface_MG_FD_203119 | JGI IMG/M metagenome (GOLD analysis project Ga0302135, IMG submission 203119) | Marine microbial communities from Western Arctic Ocean, Canada - CBN3_32.1 | ecosystem: Environmental > Aquatic > Marine > Oceanic | place: Canada: Western Arctic Ocean | collected...
AAAGGCTACAAGGCCGCTGATGCCGGTGCCATCGTCACCGCGGCGATTTCGTCCTTCATCGGCGACACCCCTTGTCACCTGGTCGGTTTTTCTTGGGGAGCAGCAGTTTCTGCGATGGTTGCGGCTAAGCGTGAGGGCGTCAAATCTGCGTTCCTGATCGGACCCGCATCACTGGGTATTCAGAGTCACCGCAGCAACATGCAACCCCTGGTTGCGCGTGAACCGGGCATGGACCTCGATGCAATCTGGGCGGCCAATCGGGAGAACCTCGCCCGGCTGATGTTGCACGACCCGACCTGCATCGACGACTTCGCCGTCTATCTGCAGGTCACCAACACGGATCAGTCCCACTTTTTTAGCCCGCAGTTCGCCCGGGACGCGATTGTGCTCGACGGCATCCGTGCGACACGGGCGCCGGTCAAGGTTGTCTTTGGCGACCATGACGCGCCTGCATACCCCCACCTGGAACTGCGGCGAGAGCGGGTGCTCGCCGCGCGACCTGACGCGGAGTTCGAGCTGATTCACAACGCCGGCCATTGGGCCCAGTACGAGGCGTCCGACGTCGTCAACCGGATGCTGCGTGCCTGGATCCTCGCCCACAGCTAGCGCTTGTGGGGTCGCCTCACTAGCAATAGGCATCTCACGGTGCCGGATTGGCGCGCTGTCATGCAGGAGAACTCACGGCAGCATATTGCTTTAGCTCGATAAAAGGCTGCTGAAAAAGTTGCCTGCTAGACCGGCCCGGCGGGCATGCCGCGTTCCACTCAGCGCAGACGATGGCAGCGTAACCGCAGCCGTCCGTACACACTCCGGGGCAACCGCCGCCTGACTCGCTGACGCGCGCGATTGAGGTCAATCCGCGCCCGCAGGAGACCGAGGACGTGGTTGTCATAGCCGGTCGTCGTCATTGTAAACGCCGTGCCGAAGTTGTCGTGAATCGATTCATCGACCCGTGGGAGTTCGAGATAGTTCTGCACCAGTACGCCGCGGGTTTCATGCAGGCGTTCGGACAGACACGCATGCCAGTCTGGTGCGATGTGGGCGGGTCGTGAGAGGTCATGGGCAAACAGGTCGTCCACGATCAGGTCAACTTTCCGGTCAAACGTGCGCATCCAGGCGACCGCGTCGCCTTCCACGATCGTAAAGTCCCGATCATTGATATCGAAAAATCGGCGGGCAAGGTCGATGTGTACGGGGTCCTGTTCGACGCCTGTTACGTCGATGCCCGGGATCAGTCGCTTGAGCAGATGCATGACGCCACCACCGCCCACGCCCAGGACGATCGCGCTCCGGGGCGGGGCCGGCGCGAGCAAGGCAGGCCACGCAAGGGCATCCCAAACGCCCCCGGCAAACACCTGACCAGGGTTGTACTGCGAGTGGAACGCGCCATCCGTATAAAGTCGACGCGATCTGCCTGCTTGGTTGACCCGATAACGCGTGCCGTCTATGACTTTGTCAAAGAGGACTGCCAACGGGGATCAGAAGACCGAGTCGGTGATGCTGATATCGGCGAATCGAAGCACTACCTCCGCTTCCGCCGCAACCCGTGCGGCTTCGGCGGCGCGCCCGGACTCCCGCAAGACATTGGCGAGACCGACTAGCGACCAGCCGTTGCGGGGGTAGTCTGCGAGGTCCCGACGATATACGTCGATCGCATCCTGATGGCGGCCGGCGACGAGGAGCGCGCGACCGAGGCTCTGACGGGTGGGGTAGTACCAGAATGGCGGCTCGGTGTACGGGAGCTCGTCCTGGGCCGTGACCGCGCGCTCAAAGTGGACGATAGCTGAATCGGGATCGCCGCCCCGGAGTGCAATCTCGCCTTTCGCCAGATGTTCGGCGATCAACAAAATCTGGCTTGCCGGGAAGTCATTGGTGTCGAGAAAGTTGATGTTCACACTTTTGCGGAGCGGCTCGATAGCGGTCTGTTCGCTTTGCGCAGCATGTGAGTTGCCGGTTGCAGCGAAGGCGACGGCGCGCGCGTAGTGCCAGATCGCGGTGTGGAAATTCATGTCTGAAGGCGGCTGGGGTTCATCCAGGATTTCGTCCCACGCGCCGAACCGGACCATTGTGAGAAGGGGCGGTGTCCGGAAGAACTCAACTGTCTTGAACTGACGCACCAGATCGAGTGGCACTGCGCCTACGACACGGCGAGCACTTGCAAAAGCCATCTCCCGCCGGCCTTCCATGGTCGCAGCGGCCCAGAGAAAGTGAATATTGTGCGGGTAATAGAGCGCCGGGTAGAAGCCCTGGGCATTGCACGCTGCGATGTATGCCTCGTCCACACGAGCCGCTTCGATGTTGGCTGCAGATGCGTCGTGATACCGACCAACCCGCCAGTAGATGTGCGCGGGCATGTGCACCAGATGGCCGGCACCCGGTATAAGCGTGCGCAGACGATCGGCGGCTGCTTCTGCCCGGGCCGGATTGGATGACGCCTCAACCGCGTGGATATACAAATGCAGGGCAAGGGGGTGATCCGCTTTGACGCCGAGGACACGCTCAAGCTGATCGATTACCCGGGTTGTCGCCGGCCTTGGCGCGCCATCGTCCGCCCAATAGTTCCACGGCATCGTGTTCATTTCCGCTTCGGCGTAAAGCGCCGCCGCGTCCAGATCCTCTGGATACTTCTCTGCGAGTGCGCGCATCGCGTCGGCGTAGGCCCGATCAAGCGGTGCCCGGTCGGTTTCCGGGTCGCCGTTGTAACGGTGGGCCAGCGCCCGGATGTAGCCGCGCTCCTGTTCACTGGCGCCTGTGGCAAGCGACTGGGCCTTCTCTAGCGCCGCGAAGGCCCGGATTCGATCAGGCGCCGACATGACTGCTTGCCCGTTACTCGTCACGTTGATGTTGGGCCCGATGGCAAGGGCCTCGCCCCAGAAGCACATCGCACAGGTCGGGTCCAGACGTTGCGCGGCGGCGAAACTTCGCGTCGACTCCGCATGGTTGAAGGCAAACGCAAGTGTCATGCCCTGATCAAAGTAGCGCTGCGCGGCCGTGTCGCGTGTCGAAATAGTGTGGTGATGCTCTCCCATGCCGGCGAAGAGCGGCGCGCCGGCACGAGCGACGATCGCTGCATCATCAGATACCTCGGAACGGGGCAGCCCGGCGCAGCCAGTCAACACGACAAATGCGACGCCAAGGAGCGCGGATCGCCGCAGTCGCGAGGTCCGGTCCGAATAGAGAAGCTCCAAATAATGAAGCCCCAAATGCAGAAGCCACAAATGTGGAAGCTGCGAAGATGGAAAGCGCGCGGCGTGCCTGACCCGCGCGCGAGAACGAAACGTCGATTGTTCTCTGTCGTGCCTCATGAGCAGCATGTCCCGAAGATTGCCCTAGATCTGGTAGGTGGCCCTTTTACTGGTGCCGTACCGCTTGCGTTGCGCTTTGCCGCAACAACTGCACCCATTATGGAACTTACCAGCAGGAGGACAAGGCGACGGGTGTAACATCGCCGCCAGCCGCGCGTCCAACGAATGTCCGTATGCGTCGGCCCCGGCAAACACCGGGCCCGCGGCATGACCACCCAAGGATCGCCCGCGTTTCTGGCGCGTGCCACAGGAGAGGTAAGTTGATGAAGAACACGGGTCGTCTGATTGCTGCGGCAGCGATTATGAGCCTCATCGCGGCGGCGATTTACCTCGATCTCCACACCTGGCTAACTCTGGAGACCATGCAGACAGAGCGAGCCAATCTTCTTGAGCGCGTGGCCGCACGTCCACTCGTTGCGGCGCTTGGATTCATGGCGGTGTACGTGCTCGTCACCGCCCTGTCTATTCCGGGCGCGGTCGTGATGACTCTGAGTGCGGGCGCGGTCTTCGGGTTGCTCTGGGGTACTGTCATCGTGTCCTTTGCGTCCACCTTCGGTGCCACCTGTGCGATGCTCGTCTCGCGCTATGTCCTGCGCGACTTTGTGCAGGGGCGCTTTGCCAATCGCCTTGCGGGTATCAATGCCGGCGTGGAACGGGAGGGGGCGTTCTACCTCTTTACGCTGCGGCTGGTACCGGCGGTGCCATTCTTCCTGATCAATCTGGCGATGGGCGTAACCCGCATCAGTGTTCTGCGGTTCTTCGTCGTCAGCCAGCTTGGCATGTTTGCCGGCACGGTCGTTTACGTGAACGCGGGCACCCACCTTGCCGAGATCGAGTCCACTTCTGACATCATGTCGCCCGCCCTGATCGGTTCGCTTGTCCTACTCGGCATCTTCCCCCTCATAGCGCGGCGGCTCGTCCTGCTCTACAAGCAGCGCCGGCTCACAGCCGGTTATGACAAGCCATCACGCTTTGATCGAGATCTCGTCGTGATTGGTGCGGGATCCGGCGGCCTTGTCGCCGCCCTGATCGGTGCCACGGTCAAAGCCAAAGTCACGCTCATTGAGCAGAACCTGATGGGCGGCGACTGCCTCAACACGGGGTGTGTGCCAAGCAAGTCGCTCATCCGGTCTGCGAAGTTCGCGGCAGACGTTGAACGTGCGTCGAGTCTTGGCTTCAAGCATGCTGAGACAGATTTCGATTTCAAAGACATCATGGCCCGTGTTGCCCGGATCATCGACGGCATTGCGCCGCACGATTCGGTTGAACGCTACCGGAGCCTCGGGGTCGACGTCCGCGTCGGTCGTGGCGAAATCCGGTCGCCCTGGTGTGTCGCCGTCGATGGCCATGAGATCACAACCCGCCACATTATCGTCGCGACGGGAGCCAGCCCCTTCGTGCCGCCCATTCCGGGCCTCGACGACATCCATTACCTGACGTCGGATAATGTCTGGAATCTCGATGAGAAACCTCGGCGTCTGGTTGTGCTTGGCGGTGGACCAATCGGGACGGAAATGACCCAGGCGTTTGCGCGCCTCGGTAGCGATGTCACCCAGGTCGAGATGGCGCCGCGGCTTCTTGTTCGCGAGGACGAGGAGGTCGGCACCCTCGCAAAAGCTTCGCTTGTGCGCGATGGGGCATCAGTACTGACTGGACATCGAGCCCTGCGTGTGGAGACGCGCGATGGCGGCGAAAAGTGTCTGATCGTTGCGGATGTCGATGACGATGCAGGCGCGGAAGTTGCTGTGCCATTCGACGAAATACTGGTCGCTGTCGGCCGCAGAGCGGCGGTGTCGGGTTTTGGTCTTGAGGCGCTGGGAATTGAACTAACATCAACCGGGACCATCGCGGTCGACGATTTTCTTGCGACCAACATCGAGAACATCTACGCCATCGGTGACGTCGCGGGGCCGTATCAATTTACGCACACGGCGTCGCACATGGCCTGGTATGCCGCGGTGAACGCGCTATTCGGGACGTTTCGCCGATTCCGCGTGGACTATTCCGTCATCCCCTGGTGCACCTTCAGTTCTCCTGAGGTCGCACGCGTCGGCATCAACGAGACCGACGCGATTGCGGCGGGGACGCCGCACGAAGTGACAACCTACGATGTCGGTGAACTGGACCGGGCCCGGGCAGATGAAGCGGCGGAGGGCTTTGTGAAAGTGATTACAGCCAACGGGTCGGATCGGATACTGGGCGTTACCGTGGTTGCTGACCATGCAGGTGACGTCATCAGCGAGTATGTACTTGCCATGAAGCACGGCATCGGGCTCAACAAGATCCTGGGCACGATCCACATTTATCCGACGTTTGCGGAGATGAACAAGTTCGCCGCGAGCGAATGGCGGCGCGCCCACAAGCCAGACTGGCTCCTGGACATCGCCGAGCGATATCACACGCTTCGCCGCGGTTGAGATAATTCGCCCACGCGCGATCCTGCCGGGTGGTGCGCCCCAGGCAGCGGTATCATGCGGCGATCCAGGACAGGAACGGGAGACCTCCATGAGTGAGCATTTGCTAGAGACCTTCGCCGACGGCGTTGCCACACTGACGATGAATCGTCCGGAAGCGAGAAATGCGCTGTCGGGTGACATGATGGCCGGGCTGCAGGAAGCCGTGCCCCGCCTGGCCGAGGACCCGAAAGTCCGCTGCGTTGTGCTAACCGGGGCAGGCGGCGCATTTTGCGCGGGCGGCGACGTTAAGGGTTTCGCCGCTGCGGCGGGCAAGCCGACCGGGTCGAACGCGCCAGCACCCTCATCGGGCGACTTGTCTGCCCGTATTCGGGGCCTGCGCAAGTCGATGGAGTTGTCACGGCTGCTGCACGAGATGCCGAAGCCGACGCTCGCCGCGATTCCGGGCGCGGCGGCCGGGGGCGGGTTGTCGCTCGCGCTCGCCTGTGACCTGCGCGTCGCCGTTGAAGACGCCAAGATCACAACCGCATTTTCAAAGATTGCGGCATCGGGTGACTACGGCGGCACCTATTTCCTGCCGTATCTCGTGGGCGCAGCGAAGGCGCGCGAACTCTACTTTACGGCGGATGTTATCTCTGGCCGCGAGGCGTTTGATCTGGGGTTGGTTAACAAGGTCTACGGCCGTGACGAATTCGAGCAAGCGGCGGCGGATTACGCGCGTTACCTCGCTGCGCTGCCGACCGTCGCGATAGGGCGGATCAAGCAAAACCTCAATGCGGCACAGCATCGGCCCCTGGACGAGGTCTTCAACCTTGAGGCCGAAAACATGATTCGCTCCTTTGAGACCGAGGATCACAAAAATGCTTCGCGCGCCTTCGTTGAGAAGCGACCGCCGGTATTCAACGGCCGCTAATGTTTGCCCGGGCTATGCGATCGCTGACGGTGCGGGCGCAGAGAGTCCGCCATTCAGATTGTCATTGAGCGCAATCGAGTATGACCGCGCCGCCGTGCCGTAGAAGAGATCATTTTTCTCGATCGACGTCAGGCTAAGTTCATCGGCGATGCGCTTGAACGCATTCCACATCGACACGTAGGAACAAGAGACCTTGTCGACCGGATAGTTCGATTCGAACATGCAGCGCTCGGCTCCGAACTCGCCGATGACAAACTCAAAGTAGGGCTTCCAATCCCGGGCAAGGGTCGTTGAGTCAGGCGGGCCGTCGGGGAGTTTCTCGTGTCCAAAGCCGTAGGTCGGCATGCCGCAGCCACCCACCTTTACAACGACGTTGTCGCAGGGTGCGACCACGCGCATCGCCGCCTTCCAGTCGTCAAACACTGTTGTCTCGCGCTGGCCTGTGTAGGGGCCATAGGCCATGGGTCCGCCGATGTGATTCAGGATGATGGTGGTCCGCGGGAACACGCGCGCCAGGTCCGCGAGTTCTGTCAGCTGTGTGTGAAATCCCCAGGAGTCAAATGTCAGGCCAAGCTCGTCTAGGACGGCAAACCCTGCCCGATAGTCGGCCTTGCCCAACAGGCCTTCGATGTCGCGTGTGGGATGGTGGGAATTGGCGATGTCAGGCGACGGATGCCAGCCGTGCGCATGGCGAATGCCGCGGAAGTTCGCGCCTGCGGCCATGTGGGCGCGCAGCACGGGTTCAACGTCCGCCGCCAGCGTCAAATTGGCAAAGCCGACAATACCGCCGCAACATCTGACGTTCTCACCGTAGAGTCCGGATGCGGCAACTGCAGCAACGCCCTGAACAAACTCGGTCTCGCCGACCGAGCGAAGCGGGTCGTCCCGGTCTTGCCGGTACATCGAACGGCACTCGACAAACACGGTGTCGATCACGTTGTGCCCGCCACCACGAATATCCTGGATCAAGTCGTCAGCCAGATAGCGATGATGAGTTCGCGCGTCGGCTTCCGCATCGGGGCGCGGCCGTCGGTCCCACAAGTGGTGGTGGGGGTCGATGATGGGCCGGTCCGGTTCCTCGGCGGTCTCCGGCGTCAAAGCGAGCCAGCGGCGAAGGTTGTCACCTGTGACATCGCGAGGTTGCTCTGCGCTGATGCCGCCCTGATCAAGCGCGTCACCGTCTGCTGTCGTCGTATTCGTACTCAAAGGAAAAAGCTCCATGCATTGCCGGTGCGTGCAGTCTGCCTTAATAGCCGCAGGATCAGCAATCGCCTTCCGGGCCCGCGCTAGCGTGCGGTGCAGCGACGCATCGCCGTCTTCTGCAAGGTCATTTTCTGCAAGACCAATTTCGGCAACACCTTTTTCGGTACCACCTTTTTCGGCAACACCTCTTTCATCAACAAGAGTGCGCGAGGTTTGCTTGCAAACCGATTCCCAGGAATTGTCAGGATGACAATTCAGGACAAGAACTCGCTACGGACCGTCTTTGCGTGTCCGGGCAATGATGGCATCGATGACTTCCGCACTCGGCGGGGGATAGTTCGGTGCGAGGCCGCGCACCCGACGGCCGACCTCAACGAGGTTGGCTTAGTATCGCCGGCAGTGCACGCAGATAAATAGGTGCAAGCGGATGGACAAGCGTTTCCGAAGGGGCAGCACCCCATCGAGGTAGTCTGTCGTCCTGTCGGCGACGTCCCGGCACGAAATCACCTTGGTGATCGCTCCATGGTCCCTGGCGAGCGGTGCAGGGATGCACCGCCATTTTCTGCAGGCCTCTTTTCTGCAGGCCTCTTTTCTGAAGGATCATGCGAGGTTTGCTTGCAAACTGACTTCCAAGAATTGTCAGGACGACAATTTTGGGACAGGAACGAGCTAGCTGGCAAGACATTCACCTGTTTCACGAAAGTGCTCAATACACTGGAATAGCTTGTTGCGGGCACGATGTAGGAGAACCCGTACGTTCGACTCACTGACATCCAGAATGTTACAGATCTCCTGCAGCGAATGGCCCTGATGCTCACGCAGGGTCAGGGTCGCACCTTACACATCTGGCAGCGCAGCGATCGCGCGGCCGAGGCACATCCGTAATTCCTGCGCTGAAAGGATGTCCTCAGGCGCAGCTTCGACGCACAGGGGCGTCAGCCAGTGGTCGGTCTCGTCAAATCGCGCGTCTGACTCACCCTCACGTGCGAGCAGCGATTCAAGTGATACCAGTCGGCTTTCTTTGCGCAGCCGGGTCTGCGCCTCGTTCGCCAGGATGCGCATGAGCCAGGTCTTCAGGCTGGAGCGCTGTTCGAAGGCTGGCAGCCCGCATGACCGACACCCAGGCTTCCTGGGCAACCTCGTCGGCAAGCTTGTCGCCGACGAAGCTCCGCGCAAGAGCCAGCATGGCGTTGTGATAGGTGGCGATCGCGTGTCGAAACGCGGCCTCACGCCCGTCGACCATGGCGTTGATCAGTTCAGCGTCCGTTGCAAACATGGTCGCCGCTGCGCTAGTAACCGGGGTCGGTCACATCAAGCAACGGAAACGCACTCGAGAGGCCGGGGTCATCAACCGCCTCAGCGGGGCTGATGAAACTGGCATCGAGTTCGTCCCAGTTGCGCACGCCACAAAGTGCCATTGACTCGTGCACCTCGTCTTCGAGAATCTCGAGGGCGCGAACGACGGCGGGCGCGCCGCCCGCCGCCATCGACCACGCCTCCAGCCTGCCAAGCCCGATCCAGTCGGCGCCAAGCGCCTTGGCCTTCAGGATGTCCGTGCCACGATAGAAACCGCCATCGATGGCGATCGTAGGGTCAGAACCGATTGCTTCCCGAATCTCCGGCAAGAGGTCTATCGAACCGGGACCATGGTCGAGTTGGCGACCGCCGTGGTTCGAAATGTACACAACGTCGACCCCGGCATTGACTGCGCGCACGGCGTCGTCAGCCCGGTTGATGCCCTTGAGGACAAGCGGGATGTCGTACTTGGTCCGGATGCGCTCGACTTCCCCCCAATTGAGTCGCGCTTGATAGACGATGTCACCCGGATCCGCGGGCATCGACGTTGGGACGACGCGCTTTGCCATGTCACGTTCTCGTCTGCTGACGACCGCCGTGTCGACGGTCAGGCAGAAGGCCTTGTACCCACTCGCAATGGCGCGCTCGATGACCGCGTCCGTCCAATCCTCGTCGCCCCGTACGTAGAGCTGATAAACCTTGGGGGACCCCGATGCGGCGGCAATCTCCTCGAGGCTGGGTTCACATACGGAACTGGCCATGTTGGCGACGCCGAACTCGCCAGCCGCGACAGAGGCAGATGCGCCGCCACCGGCTTCGAAGACCTGCAGAGAACCGATCGGCGCGAGGCAAACCGGCAGTCGAACTTTCTCGCCAAAGAACTCACCGGATGCATCGACGCTGGAGACGTCATTTAACACCTTCGGCCGCAGGGCCAGCCGCTCCAGTGAAGAACGATTCCGCTTCAGAGTGGTTTCGGTCTCGGTGCCACCAATCAGGTAGTCCCATGAGGTCTGGTTGAGGCGCAATCGGGCCTTTTTGACGATCTCATGGATGGTCAAAAAACGTTTGTCTGCTGCCATATCTGGTATCCGCTAGCTGCCGTTGGCCGAAAAAAAAGTGGCCCATACTAACCATTTCGGCAAGGCCTCGCGAGCGACGACCTTGCGCGTCGGGCGCAGGCGCGAGCCCACGCCCGTGTCCAAACGCCCATTCGAGACGCGTATATTTGATGGCACCCGGCGGCACCTGCGCCCATCAGCGGTCTCTCAGGCAACCTCGCGTTTTCTTGCGGATAAGAGGACTGCAGAAAATGGCGGTGCATCCCTGCACTCGCTATGGCTGGAAATAGACGACGTGGCCGGTTCGCTTCGTCCACGGTCCGCGCGCGTCCGACGGAAGCTTGCGGTAAACCTGCTCGGTGATCGTGATGCCCGGGCCTCCCAACTGTATGAGGGTCCCCATCGCCTTGCCCATCACGTCACGGATGATCCCTCAGGCCCATAGTTGCCAACGACAACTTCCCCCGCATGGATCGACCCCCGGATGTCCGTTGGCGTGATGCCGTGATGTTAAAAGAAGGCGGGGAAGTCCGCTCTGGCACTGGCCGCTGCACTGACCGCGGCTTCTGCGCCATCGGCCGGAAACATTGCAAGGCGTGCATCACCCATGTACTTGATCACCTCGCCGCCGGCACTGGTCACTGCCTGCAAGCAGAGATGGAAGTCATCATCGAAAAAGAGCACGACCCGATCCTCGGCAGCGTCGAGATCCGTCATTTCCTGGATGAGTCTGGTGGCCCTCGATATGTCCAGAAAAATGAGCGGCGCGGTTGTCTTGCGGAGACGATCGGGCAGTTTGCGACCATTCGCGGACAGGTCCTTGCGCGTTCCCGTTGCTGATGTCGTCCTGGTGTTGTTACTGGATTGGCTGGTCATAGGGGTTCACCCCTCCTCAGGTTGCTTATGGTGTCTATCGTGGAGGTCTCACACCAACGTCGGCGTGTCCCACCGGTCCGCCGAAATGCGGATACCGCTTCCTTGAGTGTTTTGTGACGCAAGGCGGGGGTGACTCCCGCAGGTCCATTCGGATACCGTTGTCACATTCGCGGCACTAGCACACAGGTTTGCAATGACAAGACATCGCGCGGTTGAGGTTGTTCTCGCGGCTCTGGTTCTCATGGGGGCTCTCGTGCCCGTCGCCGAAGACGCCAGCGGGGCGGTCGATAGAGGCGGCGAGGGATTTGAGCGTGTGGCTGGGCCTGCACCGATTCGGCCGGTAGGTACCGCCCCGGATCGGGCGAGTCCGGTCACGGAAACGGTGTGGCAACGCAATGTGCCACCGGGGACCGAGTGGGACCGCATCGGCTTGCATCGTTATCGCAATGCAAGCGTACCCACTCGGGCGGCAGTCCTCTACCTGCCCGGCACCAACCAATCCGGTGTCAGCCATAGCAATGACGAATCTGTGAATCTCTGGGTGTACCTCGCCAATCGGGGTATTGAGGTATTCGCGCTCGACTATCGGACCCATTTCGTCGCCCCGGATCATGCGGGTGACCTCGCATTTATGGCGACGTGGACGCTCGAGCGGTTCGTTGCGGACGCGGAACTTGGCAGGGCGCACATCGCGCTGGTCACACCTGGCAAACCGGTCTTTGTCGCTGGCTTCAGTCGCGGCGTCTCGATTGCCTACGGTCTCGCCAATGTCAGTACCGAGCTCGCCGGGTTGATCGCCCTTGACGGCAGCTTCAAAAGCCACGCGATGGGCGGCTTTGATCGTCAGTCGGCAATGGACAAGCTGGTCGCAACCGGTCGTTATGCGTCACGGCTCGCGCGACGGGGCTGGCAGGCGCGCCATGATCTGATGGCGCGCACCTATGAAAACCCAGGCGGGCCGGCGATCAAGGAGAAATACGACACCATCGGCGATGAGCTGACTACGACCCTGCAGTTTGCTTGGGGTGACGGGCGCCTCGCGAACCCGGCCGCTGGCACGTCAGATATCGCCGTGCTTGCCCAATTGCTGGACACGTATGACTGGTTCTATCCCAATGTACAGAACGTTGACGGTCGTGCGATTGCATCAAGGGCAGATGACCCGGCCACACGGCTGGATGATCGATGGGGCAAGATGCGGCTTCCCATCATCTACTTCGGCACCAGCGAATTCGGCGCTGATGCGCTCATGGCGGGCATCTATTCCGCCAGCAAGAGCGGTTCCCGGGACGTTACCTTGAACGTGCTGGAAGGCTATGGACACCTGGATGCACTCGTCGCCAAAGACGCGCCGCGCGACGTCTATCAGGTCATAGTCGACTGGGTCGGTGAGCGCCTCAAGTGACGCCCGCCGCATTTTGGCTCGCTTTTTCGGCGGCAGCGCGGTAAGCGGCACGGTGAAATGCCTGTTAGTCCATTTCAGACACGTTTCGGATGACCTTGGTCACGATGCCGTACTCCTTCGCTTCAGCGACGGTCATCCAGTAGTCCCTGTCCGTGTCCTTTTCGACCTGCTCAAGTGGCGTGCCGGTCTCGTCCGAAATCAGCTTGTTGATGCGCTCGCGTGTCTTGACGATCTGTTCCGCCTGAATCTTGATGTCGGTGGCGTCGCCAGCAGACCCACCGTGCGGTTGATGCACAAGGTATCGGGTGTTCGGCAGCGAGTACCGGTTTTCCTTTGCTGCCGCAAGGTAGATTGTGGTGGCGGCGCTTGCGACCCAGCCGGTGCCAATGACGCGGACTTCCGGCTTGATGAACTTGATCATGTCGTAGATCACGTCGCCTGATTCGACGTGGCCTCCGGGCGAGCTGATGTACACCGTGATCGGGTCATCCGATTCGGCCGCGAGCGCCAGCAGTTGCTCGGTCACTCCGCGAGCGATCTTCTCGTCGATCTGACCGAATATCGAGATTGAGCGGGACTTGAAGAGCTTGTCCAGTAATGGATTCAAGCTTGGAACTGGGTTGTCCTGCGATTCCTCATTTGAGGTCATGGGCGTGTCCGTTGGGGCTGAAATTCGGTGTGGACTATATGGGGGTTCGTTTGGGGATATCAAGGAACAGATTGCCCTTTCGGGGGCAATGGGCTTCTTGCCGACCTGCAACGCGGTAGAGGGACAGGTGCTCTCTCCGCGCTTTCCCGGCAGGTGGTGTGGCGCCGGTTTTTACTGAGTGGCTCTGGCGTACCCGCGAGTTGTCGCGCAATCCGAATGCTGGCCTTGCGCGGACGAGAGTGCTGGAAGGGAGCCCGTCGACTTTTGGTTGAATCTAGCTAGTTCCTGTCCCAGAACGTCGTTCTGGGGCGGGCACTGGCGTGCGGTGCAGGGATGCACCGCCATTTTCTGCAAGCCTCTTTTCTGTAAAAAAGTGCGAGGTTTGCTTGCAAACCGATTCCCAAGAATTGACAGGATGACAATTTTGGGACAGCAACCAGCTAGCCAATGCGTGCAGGCGAAACCTGCCGCAACAATCTGCGATGTGCGTATGATTCGTCAACCCCACGATCAGAATGGCCGGTCGATCATGCTTGAATCCGTGGCGATACGGCGGGCCGAGACTGTCGATGTCGAGTCGATCGGGCGGGTCGCCTCCGAGGTGGGCGCATCCGGGGGCATCGAGTCGGACCTCGTTGCAGGCTTGTTTGACGACCCCGCGGTCTTTACATACCTCGCCGAGGTCGACGACACTTTCGGTTTCGTGACCGCAGGGCATCCGATGGACGCGGACGTCTACGACAAAGGCGTTGGCGAGATCATCGGCCTGGCGGTGCTTCCCCGGTTTCGGTGCTTCGGCATTGGCAGCAAATTGCTCGTGCATGGGCTGACCGTACTGAAGCTGCGTGGCTACCTGCGTGCAGCGGCCTGGCTGCCCGATGCCGAACCGCGATCGAGGGAACTGTTTGAACGCCTGCGATTCACCAGTACCGGCATGTCACGTGCCGTCAATCATCCGTCCGGGCGAACCATCGAACAGTCCTCTTTCGAAGTCGGTCTCGACGACTACTTCTGATCGACGGTGTCTGAGCGTCCGACGCTGATCCGCGGATTCTGGTGGGCTACCCCTGACCCCTGGCTGGGACCGCTAACGTCTTCCCTTCTCTGGGCCGACGGCTCTTTTCTGGGCTGAAGGCTCTTCGCAGGGCTGAAGGCTCCATTGCGCGGCGGACCGCAGAAACCGCCGGCGGTTTACGCGGGTCATGCCGAAATCCGCGACTGTCCTGACTGAATTGTCGCACACCGTGTCGGATATCCCTGACACCCATCAATCTCAAGTAATTTCTCTGATAACTTCATAGGTTATTGAATAATCGGTATTTGAGTTAGACATTCAGGCACGCTCGTGCTGCGAAAATTGCTGGCACGGCTCGTGCAGTTACATAAGGAAAAACCAAAAGAAGAATAAACAAGCGTGACAAATCTAACAATGGAAGGTGCGTCTATTGCAGAAGAGATCGGCAATGGCAGCCGGCAGGCTGAAGATCAACTGGTCGCACGGTATGACGGAACATTGATGACCCAGGTGAGACGAATGACGAGAGACGTTCATGACGCCGAGGACATCTGTCAGGAAGTCATGCATGTCGTCATCGAAAAACTAAGGCGCAGACAGCTCCGAAATCCCAACGCGCTCGACGAATTCGTTCGCCAGGTGGGCAAATACCAGACAGTAGAGTTCTATCGCAGGCGCAAGTGGCTGGAGTATCGGGGCGAATGTGACCCTGTCGACCCGACGCCCGACTGCCACGGCCACACGAGTTTGCGGGAAGAGCGCCAGAGCGCCAATTGGTCAGGGACATCATTCACGACCTGGGTAATGAACGAGACCGACAGATCCTTCATATGTTCTACGTCCAGGAGTTCGACAAGAACGACATCTGCCAGCGTCTGAACCTCGACGGGATGCACTTCTACCGGGTTCTGCACCGTGCCAGAAACCGCTTCAAGGTCGTTTGGGGCGAGCGGATTGGCTGAGTCCGATTACAGCAATTTGAGCCCGCATCAAAGCAGGAGAACGATTGATGAGGATACTTAAGCGTTGTCGCGAACTGGTGGCACCCATGCGACGTCAGCTGGAACACGACGCGGGTTCGTCCACGGACCACCGTTACGTCCAGCTGCATCACATCGTTGATCTCTTCGTGATGAAGCGTCTGTCACGCGTCGAAGTTCGTGAATTCCTGCGACACCGCGCGACTTGCGCCGAGTCCCAGGAAGATCATCGCCTGCAGGAGGTGTTCGTCACTCTGATGAAGGAGGAACTCAATCGTTTTGCACGGTAGACCCGGATCCGGTTGAACTCACGCAGCTGATCGAGATCAGGCACAGTAGCGCACATCATCGTCGACAGAGTCTCAAAACCACGCCTTTGCACGCGTTTGATCCGGACTCTGATCGCGGTCAGATCAGAATCGGCGCGGCGTCCGGCGCTTCGTGCTCCAAAGGCCGTGCACGGTAGGCAAGCGTGGGATCAATCGCGCGATAGTGGTACACATCCCCGACCAGCATCCGCTCGATCCGGTGTCGGGACATCAGACAGTGGATGTGTGCAATTGCCTCGCCGAGGGCCATGAAGAGCGTAAAGCTCTCAAGCTTGCGCTTGAACAGAAACGGCAGTAACTCCATTGCGGTTCGCGGCTCCTGACACTGCTCCTCGATGATCAACATGCGGTCTTCATGGTGGTCTATCAGGTACTGCAGACGCTCCTGGACCCCGTAAAACGGTGCATTGTGAGCGGGTAGTACGAGGATGTCATTGGGCAGGATACGCTTGAAGCGCTCATGGGATTCAAGCCAGCCGGGCATGGGATTGCCATTGGGTTCGCTGGGCGAGACGCTGACGTTAGACGTAATGATGGGCAGTATCTGATCCCCCGAAATGAGCACCCCGAGTTCGCGGGAATACAGGCAGACGTGTTCTGGCGAATGCCCGCATCCGACCAGAATCTGCCACTCGTGATGACCGATTGAGAGAACATCGCCTTCCGCCAGGCGCTCGAACGACCCCGGCAGTGGATAATCATCGGGCTGTGGGGAGAATTTGCTGCTCGCCGTGCGCATGCTCTCAAGGAAATCGGTCGAGAGGCCTGCATTCATGAAATATTGCGACATTCGCCAGTTGGCACCATCGCGCATCATCAAACTCATGCTGCGGGCCTGATAGTACTCGTTCACGCTCATCGCGAGCGGGGCCCGAAGTGTCTCGAACAGAAACCCGGCTTGTCCAGTGTGATCGGGGTGCATATGGGTGCAGATGATGCGCTTGACCGGTTTGCCACCCAGTTCGTTCGCGATGATCTGGGACCAGAGGTCGCGGGTTTCTTCGCCGCGAATGCCGGTGTCTACCAAGACCCATCCGTCCTTGTCCTCAAGGGCGTACAGGTTGATGTGGTTGAGGGACATGGGCAGCGGCATCTGCAACCAACGAACGCCGGGCGCAACTTCCATCGTTGTGCCGAACGGGGGAGTCGTGCTGTACGGATACTCAAGTGGACCGGGTTCGGGCGCTGATGGCATGGGGACTCATCACCTCAAAAGTACAGCTTACACGAGGGATGCCGATCGGACTGAACGCGGTCCACCTACCAGCGCGACGAGACCGATGAACGGGCCTGAATCCGCTTGTTCCTGCGAAATCGTGACACAAGTCAGGCGCGGAATGTGACGCAGCGCACGTCCTGAGGCATCCGACGTGAATCTCCTGTATTCCGGTACGAAACGCCTCCTATGATGCACGCCACAGCAGCAGCAACCACCGTTCATGTCTTCACTTACAGTCAGCCAGCAAAATGGCGTCAAGGCCATCAAACGAGTCCGGGCTTCATTCGATGCCCAGATCAGTCACCTGTTTGCGGGCATGATCGAAAATGCCGAACAAGTGCTGTTCGAGGGTCTGGTGGACGTCGCAGACCACGAGCAATCGGACCGGGAAGTACAGATGGCGGGCCAGTTCAACCTGATGCGCGCACTTCGGCTACACGTACCGGCACTGGAAGGCAGGTTTGGCGACATCCTGAAGGAACAGTGGGTGGATCTGTTGAAGAACAAACAGCGGCGTGAAGTCGATGACCTGCCGGACCATATCGAGACTGACCTTGTGCGCATGGCGCGCAAATACAATGGCCAGTTCCAGTTTTTGCTGCAGGCCCTGATTGATGGGTTCACTGGCATCCTCGAACGTCCCGTCGAGGCCTTGCCGCTGCAACCTGTCAACATGTATCACATATTCTGGACGGCAACCGAGGTGCTGGAGGTTTCCGCAGCGGAGCGAGAACTTCTGATTCCGCTGTTCGATCGCTACGTTGTCGATCGCATCGGTCGGCTTCTGGCTGGCGCCCGCGAGTCGCTCGGGGCCGCATAACGCTCACGGATGGGTTAGTGCGGTTAGTGCAGCAGCCCGGCACCATCGATAGCCGCGAGTCGTTATTCCTGTACCAGCGCCTCAAACCAATAGCCGGCATCGTTGCGTCTGATATGACCGGCGGTTGGTGTCGCGAAGTGCGTGCCGATGATCAGGACGTCGCTGTCACAATGGGTTTCGAGCAACGATTCGCGCGTCTCAATAGCCTGTGCGGCGTCGTAGTCTGCCGTGGAGGACCATTCCGTGCGCGCGATCTGACAGGGATGATGTATGGCGTCGCCCGTGATGAGCGCCTCGGCACCTTCCGAGCGAATACGAACGCTGACGTGACCCTTGGTATGTCCTGGTGTCGGCTCCAGCGTCACCTCGTCGCAGATTGCGTAGTCCATCGGTACGAGCTCTGACAGCCCGGCGTCAACGACCGGACGGACGGAGTCCACCATGATGTCGCCGAATCCATCACCGTCACCCTGATCCCAGTATTCAAACTCGGTCTCCGCCATCAGATATCGGGCGTTGGGGAAGGTGGGCATCCATTGCCCATCCACCAGCATCGTGTTCCAGCCTACGTGATCAACGTGCAGATGTGTGCACATGACGGTGTCGATGGTCTCGCGGGGGTAGCCCGCTTTCTCAATATCGCTCAGGAACGACGTCTGCAGATTGCTCCAGTTCGGTATGCTTCGCTCTTTGTCGTTGCCGATGCACGTGTCCACCATTAGCTTCATGGAAGGCGTTTCCACGATCAGCGCATGAATGCTCATGATGAGGTTGCCCTTGTCATCCATGAAGTGGGGACTTAGCCACGATATGGGCAACACCGCATCGCGGGTTGCATCGGGCAACAGAAAACGGCTGCCGCCAGCGACTTCCATTTCGACGACCCGGGTGATTCGGACGTTCCCGATCTGCCACTGATTCATGCCGTTGTCCCTGTGTTTCGGAATAGTTGCGGATTAAAGGTGCGCTTGCCATGGTCAGGCCCTGCGCTCTCGATTCTAGCAGCCCTGTCACAAACAAGCCGCGAGCCGTGAACTCAGCATTCACGTTGGCTGTGCGCCCCGCTGAACGGATGTGTGGATGTCTCGCCGCACCGCAGGCAACTGTCGCTTAAAACAGCTCTTCGCCGTGTTCGCAATGCTGATCGGGAAAGTCCCGATAGAGCGCAAATGTGACGTTCTGGACCTTGCTGTTGACCGCCTGGTGAAATCCTCCAATGGGGTTGTCACGCCGTGACACGGCTGTGAAGGCTGCATCTAGTTGCGCCAGATTAGCGAACTCAAGTTGCAGGTGAAATTCGCCAAGATGGCCAGATCCCAGCCCGAGCTTGCGCCGTGTAATGCGGTAGCTCACGAGGGCATCGCTCGCCTCTAGCCGATAG
>Ga0302135_10000805_pt1 | contig 18862 bp, 20 predicted proteins | sample CBN3_surface_MG_FD_203119 | JGI IMG/M metagenome (GOLD analysis project Ga0302135, IMG submission 203119) | Marine microbial communities from Western Arctic Ocean, Canada - CBN3_32.1 | ecosystem: Environmental > Aquatic > Marine > Oceanic | place: Canada: Western Arctic Ocean | collected...
TAGCCCCAACTGTCCAGCGTGCGTCGCCACATCAACCAATCCGCCGCTGCCGGGTTTTGCAGCATTGCGTCTGTGACCGGGATGAAGTCGTCGGACGACTGCGCTGTAACGTTGGTTCGAATCAGGAAGACTGCAATAAAAAGCAGCAGGGACGCACGCGGGAGCATTCGCACCCATGCCGCAAGTGGAATCTGTCTTAGCATAGCAATGCTCCAATGCCAGTAGAAATGGGGTCAGAGTGAAGAATAAATGGGGGTCAATAAACGGGGTCAGAATAAAATTAAATAACTGGGGGTCAGAGTAAAATTGATTTTTGAGTATACCAATATTTGCAGTCACTCTAATCAATTTTACTCTGACCCCGTTTTAGATCTCTAATCGTTGCCCGCTGCTGCCGCCATCCTTTCTTCTGCACGATGACCGGAAAGAATATTCGCCATGCCGTAATTGCCTTCATGGCAGGCGTACTCATAAATTTTGTCCGGGGTGCCATCGAAAATGATTTCCCGGGTATAGGCAGCGGTGTAGCTACCGGGATCGTTGGCGGTATATTGGTACTGCATCGAGGTCTCGCCAATTCGTGTCAGACGTTCGACGATCACCTTCCTCGAAGCCTCTGGTCCGGAACTGCTCTTGTCGGAATAGTTACTGGTCTCTATCACCAGGGTGTCGCCATCCCAGTAGCCACGGGAATCTCCGTGCCACAGCTTGATGTCTGCGTCGATATGCGGTTTGGTTACCAGTGGAATGATGCGCACGTCATGTGCCATTTCCTGAATGATCGCTACCGTACTCTTCGATTGCACGATCTGCCAGTAGCTGTTGTAGCCGGAACTCAGGCGAGGAGCACCGAAAGAGACGCAGCGTTCCCCCAGCGGCCGATCGAGCCAGGAATCCGCAGGATGTTCGCTTCGATACTCTCTCAGTTCCCTGGACACAGCGATGGCGCCCTCGGTACGCGGCGGGAATTTGCCATTGGGTGGATCGATGATCTGGGAAGTGCGACGGTGGATTTTGCGATCTACCATCCATTGTGAATCGTAGTTGCCAGTTGAGGGGTCATACGAGACCACCTCACCGGCAAAGGCAGCTGCCAGCACACCCTCGCCAAACAGGGCATCGCTGCCTTCTGCAGTTATTTCCCTAAGTCGGCGTTCCAGAAAAGCCACGTCTTCGTCGGTGAGAACTTCCTTATCGCCAAATACATCGGGGCGTTCCACGGGTGTAATGGTGTTGTTCTCCCAGACCCCCTGCAGGTCGGGGTGCCCGTCTATGGTTCTCGGTAATTGCCAATTGCTATCGGATTGAGCAACAACCTGGCTGGCGATAAACAGGAGTAACAGGATCGAGCTGGAGGCTCCTAATAGTGTTTTCATAGTGCAGTAACCTCAAATTGGCGAAAGTGTAGTTAGTTATTTGATTTAACTACGGGGTCAGAGTAAAAATGAATTCTTAGGATACTCGATATGCCTTCATATTGCACTTCCCTCGCCACCGATCCTCCAGCAAGCACAATGGTAGTTAGCTAAATGATGTGGTAATTTCTTGTTTTCAGTGAATTCATCGCAGCTCAACTGCTTGCTGCGGTAAAGATACAAGAAGAAAGCGGAAGCGATGATGCAAAAAATTCTAAAAAATGTGACCAGCCTGGGATTGGCCGCTGGCTTGCTGCTGTTAGCGTCCACTGCGAGTGCGCAGAGAGAAGCTATCGACCTGTCGGCCCGTGGACCCCAGGTAGGCGAGTCAGTGCCTGAGTTCAGCTTGCCGGATCAGAATGGCAAGGTCTGGAACCAGGATTCAATTCTTGGTCCCAACGGCATGATGCTGGTATTTGTCCGTTCCGCAGATTGGTGACCCTACTGCAAATCGCAGCTCGTGCAGCTGCAAGCTGATTATCAGAAGTTGCAAGATGTAGGCATAAACGTCGCCAGCATAAGTTACGACTCCGAGGAAACGGTGAAAGCCTTTGCCGACGAGCACGGCATTAGCTTCCCAATGTTGGCCGACCTCGGTTCCTCAGTCATCGAGAAATTCGATCTGTTAAATCCGGTACCGCAATGGGGTGTGGAGGACGGACTGGATGACCCGGAACTGGCGAAGGCTTTTCGCACCTATGTGTCAGTCACCGGCGCTAACTCGCTTTTTGTGGGCATTGCCTTTCCCGGCACTTTCCTTCTCGATAGTAGCGGTGTAGTGCAGGAACGCCATTTTGAGGAAGCCTATGAAGAGCGCAACACGGTTTCCAGCATACTCTTGAGGCTTGGTGAAGACATTGAGCCAGTGGCCGCCACTATAGTGTCGACTGTACAATTGGATTTGACCACCTATTCCAGTAATCAGACGATCGTGGCAGGCAATCGCTTCGCTTTGGTCATGGATATACAACCCAAACCTGGCATGCATGTGTACGCGCCCGGAGCCGACAAGTATCAGGTGGTTGGTTTGACGCTGGATTCCAATCCTCATATCCGTGTCCTGCCCATGCAATACCCCGAGTCAGAGTCCTATTATTTCGAGCCCTTTGACGAAACCGTGCCGGTTTATCTGCAGGCCATCAAACTGCTGCAGGAAGTGGTGCTGGGTGGTGACAGAGAGTCTCAGCGAGCCCTGAGCGGCCAGGACAGTTTGACTATCTCGGGTAGTTTTGAATACCAGGCCTGTGATGAAGCTATCTGTTATCTGCCCACCTCGATTCCCGTGTCGTGGACGCTACAACTCGGTGATCTGGTAAGCAGCAGACCAGGCCGAGACAACTGAATCACATTAATTGGGACAGCTATGATGAGAGCATTATTTCGAAGACTAACGGCGACCGCCGTGCTGGCCATGCTTGCGCTTGCCATGCCTTCCTGGGCAGCAGATTCTCCGGACGCAGCGAGAGTGGCCATTGACGTTTCAGCACTGGGTCCTCAGATAGGCGACAGCGTGCCCACATTCAGCCTGCCGGATCAAAACGGTCAGATCCAGACTCTGGATTCCCTCCGGGGACCCAACGGCACCATGCTGTTGTTCCATCGCTCGGCAGACTGGTGACCCTACTGCAAAGCGCAACTCGTGGAGTTGCAAGGCCAGTTGGAAGAACTCAAGCGTTCTGGAATAGGAATCGTAGCGATCAGTTACGATTCACCGGCAGTGCTCGCCGATTTCGCCGAACGACGCGGTATAACTTTTCCGCTGTTATCGGATGAAGGCTCACTGATCATTACAGAATACGGGATTCTCAATACCGTCGCCGCGGAGGCCATGGGACCCAATCAGCAAGACCCCGGCGTGGTTGCAGATATCGCAAAGTACGTCTCCATCTTCGGCTCCAATCAGATTATCGTCGGCACGCCATTCCCCGGCACCTTTATGCTCAACTCTGAGGACCGTGTCGTTTCCCGCTTCTTCGAAGAGTTCTATCGCGAGCGCAACACCACCAGCAATGTGATGTTGAAACTTGGTATAGGTCTGTCGCCAATTGCTGCCATTACCGGAGAGACCGCGCAATTAAATTTCACCGCCTATCCCAGTAACTCCAGCGTGTCGGCCGGCGCTCGATTTTCTATTGCCGTCGACGTCGAGCCGGGCGCGGACATGCACGTGTATGCACCCGGCGCCGAGACCATGGGTTACCGCGTTATTGGTCTCAATTTTGCACCGTCTGAACATGTTCGCTTTGAGCCGGTGGATTTTCCAGCATCCGAAACCTATCACTTCGAGCCGCTGGATGAGTATGTACCCGTGTATATGCAACCGTTCACACTGCTACAGGAAGTCGTGGTGGAGGCGTCCGCGGAAGCGGGGGCTGCCCTGGAGGAGCTGGACGCTCTGACCTTGAGCGGCAGTTTTGACTACCAGGCCTGCGATGATGCCTTCTGCTTCAATCCGGTCTCGGTTCCGCTTACTTTTACCCTCGATCTGCAGCCCAACGATAACCAGGGGGCGAATCGATAGCAGCACCATGATTGGGCATGCTATCCCAGCCCCTTAAGCCGCAATGCAAGTGCTCACCTTTGCTGGACTAAAAGTTAACTACTTCGGAAAGCAGGCGGGTCTGGTCAATACCTGCTGAGCCGAGGGATTTAGATTAATTCTGCCTTGCTTGCAGTGGCCTCTGTCATACAAAATATCATGACTACGAATTCAGCTTGTGACTACGATGTAATTATCCTTGGCGCAGGTGCCGCGGGTTTGCTGTGTGCGATTACTGTCGCCAATCGGGGGCGCAGCGTGCTGGTGCTGGAGAAGGCAAATAAGGCCGGTAAAAAGATACTGATGTCCGGAGGTGGACGCTGCAATTTTACCAACCTGCTAGTCGAAGCCGACAATTTTATTTCCAACAATCCGCATTTTTGCAAATCTGCCCTCAGTGGTTACAGTCAGTGGGACTTTATCGCCATGGTTGAGAAACACGGCATCGAATACGAAGAACGCAGGCACGGTCAATTGTTTTGCCTGCATTCGGCCAGGGATATATTGGCGATGCTTGAGCAGGAATGTGAACGCGCCGCTGTGGAGATTAAAACCCACTGTGATATCGCCATTGTGGAGGCTGTAAAGCAGACGTCTAAAAAATGCAATTACCAGCTTGAAGTAACGCAGGGCGCTGCCGGACGCGGGAATTTGCGGAGGCTGACCTGTCAGTCACTGGTGGTAGCCACCGGCGCTTTGTCAGTACCGACTCTGGGTGGCAGTGGTATTGGTTATGCGATAGCCAGGCAGTTTTCACTGCCATTGATCGAACGGCGTGCCGGCTTGGTGCCCTTTATGTTTACGGATTCGATGCAGTCGATTTGTGAGCGCCTGTCTGGATCGTCTCTCGAAGTAGAAGTCAGTTGCAACGGTCGGGCTTTTACCGAGCAGATGCTATTTACCCATCGAGGCATCAGCGGTCCGGTTGTCTTGCAAATTTCAAATTACTGGCGTGCGGGAGATGAAATTAAATTGAATCTTTTGCCTGCAACTGATGCTGGCCAATGGCTAGTGCAAGCGAAACAGGAAAAGCGCAAGAGTCTATTAAAATCCTTGCTTAGTCAAAAGCTGCCTAAATCACTGGTAAACGAATTGCAGGCGCTGTGGTGGTCGCAGTCGGGGGCAACGCCGTTGCTTGAATTTTCGGACAAGCAGCTACGGGCAATAGGCCAACAAATTAATGCCTGGCGCCTGAAACCCTCTGCGACGGAAGGCTATCGTACCGCCGAGGTCACCCTCGGGGGGGTTGATACCAACAGTATTAATTCCAGAACCATGGAAGCCAAGCAGCAGGCGGGCCTGTACTTCGTGGGGGAGGTGCTGGATGTCAGCGGTCAGCTTGGAGGCTTCAACTTTCAGTGGGCATGGTCTTCCGCCTACGCGGCAGGACTGGCCGCTTAGTCAAACGTGCTCACCGCTACATTCATGAAGCCACTTACAGGGCAGCTAAATTGCTGCCACTACAATAGGGCGCCGCTGAGAGCTGCGCCGCGTTATTCACAGGTGCCCTGAAGCTTGGATCGGATACATAATTCATTTGTACTGCTCATGTGAATAAGCTACCGTCCAAGCAGCGAATCCAATTCCCTTACGGAGCGAACAATGGGAAAATCAATTTCGCCAATTATTCTAAGCTGCCTGCTTGGCTATGGCTGCTCAGTCACCATGCTTAGCGTCGCCGCCGATGGCTATATAGCGCCTCGTACGGAGTGGGGGCAGCCGGATCTGCAGGGGGTCTGGAATTTTTCTTCTAATACGCCGATGCAGCGACCAATACGCTTTGGCGACAGGCAATTTCTTTCCGATGATGAGATCGCAGCGGCGCAGGCGCTACGTGCCGCGGCCGATGCCAACTCCGATGCTGCCCTGCCGATTGAGGGAGTCGATGGCTCTTACAATGATTTCTGGGTCGAGAACGCGGGAATTGGCAGCAACGCGAGGACTTCGCATATCGTCTATCCCGCAGATGGCCGACTGCCGGCGCTGGTAGAAGGTGTGACATCGCAGCAGGGTGTCTACGGTGGGGCGACCACCGGGGACTCACGACCCGTGCGTATTTCGGTGGGTGGGATAGGTACTGACGGCCCCGAAGATCGCGGTCTTTCCGAGCGCTGCCTGGTTGGTTTCAACGCCGGCCCGCCTTTCGTTCCGAGCCTGTACAACAACAATGTGCAAATTTTTCAGAGTAAAGATAGCGCTGTGATTATGACCGAAATGATTCATGATGCTCGCATTGTGCCGATATTTGCGGCCGGCGCTAGCCAGGCTGATCTCGATGCGAGACTGGGCTTATGGTCCGGTGACTCTCGTGGCTACTGGGACGGCGATACCCTGGTGGTAGAGACAGGCAATTTCAATGGCTTCACCTCGAGCTTTGGTGCTGCCGGCACCTCCGCAGACAAAGTGCTTACCGAGCGCTTCACTCGCGTCGGCCCTTATACCGCCGACTATGAATTTACCATCGACGACCCCTCCACCTATACCGACAAGTTCACCGCGATTGTATCCATGACCAATGTTGCGGGTCAGCTGTACGAGTATGCCTGTCATGAGGGTAACTACGGCATGGTAAATATTCTACGCGGGGCCTGAGTGCAGGAAGCACTCGCAGAATCCGAGCAGTAGAGGGGCAGGCCGATCCTGGCGGGCTCTCTTACGAAGGCTATATCACGGTGAATGTTACCGGGCAAAATCGAGTCTGTAATTACTATGACCTCAATCCGCCCTGTGATTTTAATTTGATGAGCCTATGAAAAAAATAGTTAAGCTAGCCGGTATAAGTCTGGTGTTGTTGGTGATCGCTACACTCGTGTCGCTACGCACTTTTGGATTAGAACCGCAGGACCAGCGCCCCGGATTGTGGTTGGCGGGCGAGCGGGTTACCGAGCCGGTCTCGGACTGGACCTTTACCGATGATTTCGAAGAAATTTTCGTCCAGACCAATACTCGCTATGGGATCCCCCATTCCATCACCACCTACTGTGCGGAGTACAACGGCAGATTTTATCTGTTCTCGGCCTACTATCAGGGTGGCGTCTTTCCAGACACCAGGGGCTGGAACAGGAATGTGATACGAGATCCCCGCGTGCGTCTGAAGATTGGCGATAACGTATATGATCAGACCCTCAGCTACGTCAGCGATGAAAGCGCGAAGCAGCCAGTCATCCAAAAATTCGAGGCCAAGTACCCGGGGTGGAAAAGTCCCGGTAGCGAGAATGTTCACATTTTCCTGGTGCAAGACAGGTGAGAGGATAGGGCAGGCTTGGAGAGGATAGACAGATAAATGTAAGAGACGCTAAATCTTAGTCGCCATCCACATACAGCCATTTACCCTGCACGCGGATAAAGCGTGATATCTCGTGATGTACACCAGGCTTGCCATTGCCATCGATAAACTGTGCTTGAAACTCCACCGTTCCAGCATTGCCCGGTTGGCTAAAGTTCAGAATCTCCAGGCCTTGCCATTGAATTTTTGCGGCGGACATAGATTCGGCAGTCAGGCCGCCAGCAGCAGCCGGGTGCCAGCTTTCCAACAAGTAATTTTCATGCCCACCCAAGGCATAAGCACTGTAACGGGAACGCATCAACTGTTTCACGGTTTTAGCCGTGGTGCTGCGATCCAGATAAGGGCCACAACAGGCGTTATAGGTTTTGCCGGAGTTGCAGGGGCAGAGACTTCGATGCATGAATCAGAGCTTCCCTAAGCTACAGAGTAGACATATACCACCATAGCAGAATCAGTATGGGTACCAGGGTAATTGTCATGAAAGCTGTAATAGCGATCATTTTATTTGCCCACAATTTTTTTATCATTCTGCTTCTGACTCTTATGTTGTTGCGGCCGAAGCTAAAACTCACTGTCCTTGCTATCACCACTACTGAATACAATGTGTTAGCGGTAGCGCAGCATCTCGCGATTGAGTTGTGAAATCCTGCTTACGCCCAGGAGTTTCATGTCACGCTCGATTTCAATTTTAAGATTGAGCAGGGCGCGCTCGACGCCGGGCTGTCCGGCCGCCGCCAGGGCATACAGATACATGCGCCCGCCGGAACAGGCTGTGGCGCCGGCGGCTATCGCCTTTAACACATGGGTGCCTCGGCGAATGCCGCCATCCATAATGACATCGATTTTGTCACCCACCGCATCGCTGATTTCAGCTATCTGGTCGAATGGCGAGCGCGAGCCATCGAGCTGGCGCCCACCGTGGTTCGATACCATGATGGCATCGGCGCCGATGTCTACCGCTTTCCGTGCATCGGCGACGCTCATGATCCCTTTCAGACAAAATTGCCCGCCCCATTGCCCGCGCAGCGCTTCGGCATCTGCCCAGTTCATCGACTGGTCCAGCATGGTCGCGAAATAGTCGCCGATAGAGACCGCAACGTTTGAGCCCTGCTCCACAAAATCTTTTAGCTCGGCAAGCTCAAATGCCTCGCGAAAGAAATAGTTCAAAGCCCAGGCGGGGTGTAGGGCGAAACTCATGAGGCTGCTCAGACTCAGTCGCGGTGGTGAGGTGAAGCCCGTATACAGGTCACGCTCGCGGTTGCCGCCGGTGATGGTATCGACGGTCAGCGCCAGCGTGTCGAAGCCAGCGTCTTGTGCCCGCTGCACCATGGCATCGTTGATGGCCCTGTCCTTGTGAAAATAAAACTGAAACATTTTCGGGGTAGAAATCATCGCGCCGATTTCAGCGAGGCTTACGGTGCCCAGGGAGGAGACACCAAACATGGTGCCGTATTTTTCAGCAGCCCGTGCTACCCCGCGCTCACCGTCGTGGTGGAACAGGCGTTGTAAGGCAGTTGGGGAGCAGAAGACTGGCATATCCAGTTTCTGACCCATGACGGTCACGGACATGTCGATGTCCTTTACGCCAGCCAGCACATTTGGCACCAGATCGCAGTCATCGAACGCCGAGGTATTGCGGCGGTATGTTACCTCATCATCCGCAGCCCCATCGATATAGTGGAAAATCGGACCGGGAAGCCGTTGCTTCGCCAACAGGCGGAGATCTTCCACATTGTGGCAATGTTTGAGACGTCTGAACATAGAGCTCACTCGGTTAGCTATTGGGTTGGGCGCGATTATCGTTTGAATGCGCGCAGAAGCGAAGGGTTTGTTGAATTAATTTGCAGTTAAGCGCGGTCGGCTCTAATCTCGAACTGTGATAGTTTGGGCAGATTGTTAATACTTAATTTACCACGAAGGACAATTAAGATGATTAAAGTGAGCGTGCTCTACCCGAACAGTGCTGATGCCACATTTGATATGGACTATTATTGCGGCAGTCAAATACCTATGGTGCAGGAGAAACTGGGCGATGCCTGCAAGAGTATCGCGGTGGAAGCAGGAATTTCAGGTGCGGATCCAGACTCAGGCGCAGCGTTTGTAGCCATGGGTCATTTGTACTTCGACTCTGTGGCGGATTTTCAGACAGCCTTCGGTCCCCATGCGTCAGACATCATGGCGGATATGCCAAACTACACGAATGTCGAGCCGCAGATACAGGTAAGCGAAGTCAAGGTGTAAACGTGAAGACCCTATTCCCCACCTATTCTCCTAAGAATTCAAAAACCGCTGCAGTTGGTTGATGCGTGTAACGGGGCTTGGCAGCAAATAGGGACGGAGGGAATAAAAACATAAGGTTCCAACCATAAAAAAGAGACGAAAGAATTCCCTCCGTCCCTATTTCCCCGTTCTTTCTAATCGCCGGCTCTGCCCTTGGTAACCAGCTTCTGCAGGCGCCAGTTGATTAGCTCACCGACCCAGATTTCATCTTCGGATGGACAGGCGATGGCGTGAATCCAGCCGAACTCACCGAGGTTACGTCCGGGCTGGCCGTAGACTCCAAGCACCTCACCTTGCAGCGATACCTTGTAGATACGACTTGGATATATATCGCCGACGAAGAGTACGGGATTTGGTCCCGGCGTCATACACAGAGCATCGGGCGCTCCGGGGGCTAGAGATCCGGTCTTGCCGTCGGGGTTTTCACGCCCGTACACGATCTTGCCGCGGGAGGTGTCAACCGGCACGTCGATGGTGAATTCGCGGATATAGGTGCCGTCCGGCTCGAATACCTGAATACGGCGATTGCCGCGATCGGCCACGTAAATCTCATCAGCCGGTGAAACGGCGATGCCATGGGGGGTGTCGAACTGACCTGGGCCGGTGCCCAGTGAGCCCCAGCTGGTGACCCATTCGCCTCGCGCATTGGCCTTGCCAACCCTGGAGTTGATGTAGCCGTCGCTGAAGTAGGAATTACCTTGTGAGTCCCACGCCACATCGGTGGGCTGGTTGAAAACATTATCTCTGTGCACTGGAATGGGCCAGCGCGGGTTGTTTTCTTCGGGAATGTCCACGTCCACGCCCATACGCGATAGTCTTCTGGCCATTACGGTCTCATAGTCAGGTGGTACCTGAATGTGTGAGGCTTCGCCCTTGCGGCCGAAGACCCAATCCACGTGACCTTCCGGTGTGAACCTGAGAATCATATTAGAGCCTTTGTCCACTACCCAGATGTTGTCTTGAGGATCGATGCGAACGGCGTGTGCGTAGGACCAGGCGTTCAGGTTTTTGCCGATCTCGCGCACAAAATTACCGTTGGAATCGAACTCGAGAAGCTGGGAGGCACTAGCCATATAGGCCGGGCCCACCGAATTGCCGCGGGAGAACACGAAGACATGGCCTGCCGAATTCACTGCTACACCGGCAATCTCGCCGAAGTGGATGTCGGCGGGCAATTTCAGCGGATTGGGTACGGATTCGAAAGGAAGTTCGGGAACAGTCTGGGCGAAGCTTGAAGTAATCGCAAGGCCGAAAATTACGGCCGCAAGCAGTATACGTTTCATAGGCACCTCTTTTTGGGGCTTCAATTTATGCCCGTTGTACGGGCCGAGGGTTAAAGAATAGATGGGGTCAGAGCAAAAAGACAGCAGTTTACCCGGACTCCAGCTGCTGGTGGATTATTGCGTCCTGATCTGGAAGTCTGAACCCAGCACCGGGTTGACGTAGTCGTCTGCCAGTACTCTATTCGGGTACGGGACGCACACTCAGGTAATCCACGTGAACCGGGACCTCGAGCCAGCCATGATGGTACCGCCGGTGACCAGGGTGCCCTAGCACAACAAAAGGTATCCCTGCTAAAACCGATTGTCCAGTTCCTGCAGTGACGCCATCGGAATGGCTATAGAGGAAAAGTTGACAATTATTCCTGTTAGTCCGGGAGCCAACTTAATTTACGCGTAAAATTAGTCTTGTATGCGGGCACAGCGTTGCTGCTGCAACTGTGGTCGGAAAGTCACGTGGTCGGCCCCGCTTCGATGTCTTATTAAAACTTTTTTGGCACGAAAGTTTGATCGTGCATGGGTGGGCGTATATATCCGCCTTCATCACTCAGCGGCGGCAGTTCAAACGCACCAGGTTTTAAATCCTTGTAGGGGATCATGCTCAATAAATGCGATATGCAATTCAACCTGGCGCGCTTCTTGTCGTCTGAGGGCACCACGTACCAGGGTGCTTGCTTGATATCGGTGGAAGAGAACATCGAGTCCTTGGCCATTGAATATTCCTTCCAGCGCAAGCGCGACTGCATATCCATGTGGCTCAGTTTCCATAGCTTGTGCCGCTCCAGTCTGCGCGCCTGAAACCGTCGCTCCTGTTCTAGATTACTGACGGAAAACCAGTATTTGACGAGGATAATGCCGGAGCGCACCAGCATGCGTTCGAACTCGGGACAGGATCGCAGAAAGTCTTCATGCTCTTCCTCGGAACAGAACCCCATCACATACTCGACCCCGGCACGGTTATACCAGCTTCTGTCGAGCAGCACGATCTCGCCCGCCGCCGGCAGATGGGAGACATAGCGTTGAAAATACCACTGAGATTTTTCCCGTTCGGTGGGGGCGGGCAGTGCCACGATGTTACAAATCCGGGGATTCATATGCTGAATAATGCGCTTGATGACGCCGCCCTTACCGGCGGCATCGCGGCCCTCAAAGATGACCACAACCTTGAGTCCCTTTTTCTTCACCCATTCCTGCAACTTGACCAATTCCACCTGCAGTCGAAACAACTCAGCCTCGTAGAGTTTTTTCGGCAGCCTGTCCTCCTTTTCTCCTCTCAACCGCGGGTCGTTCTCGCTATAGGCGTCGGTTTTTTTCCCTTATTACGGGTCATTGCTTGCTCCTGCCATCCACAGCTGAAGGTGTGTGATCACTATTAGGGATAAATACGACAGCCACGGGAATTTCTGAATCTCTGTATCTTTTTATTCCCGGCTCTGCGTGGATTTATGCGAACAGATCAAACGACTCGAAGTCGCCATTGAGCAGAGCCGACGTATCCTCGAGCCCCAACCATTCACTGATCATAGTGCGGTAGACTCGACGAAAATCCGTGGTGTAGGATAGATTGTCGCCCTCGGTCAGCTGCGTCAGGCTCGGAAGTTCACCGTAGTGGCCGCCTTTGACCTGGTTGCCAACCACAAACATGGCGTTGGCAGCACCATGATCCGTGCCCAGGCTGGCGTTTTCTGGAACCCGTCGCCCAAACTCCGAGAAGATCATCAGGGCGACATCGTCTGCCCGCCCGATGCGCTCCAGATCCTGCATAAACGCCGACACGGCATCGGCGGTATAGGTCAGTAAGCGCCGGTGTAGATTGTTCTGAAACACGTGGGTATCGAAGGCATTGTTGCGGTAGGACACGTAGTAGAGGCTGGTGGGCATGCCGGCGTCCAGTAGCGCTACAATCTTGGGCAGATCCAGGCCATTAACGCCGTAGTCCACCGGCGAGCTGTAATTCGACCAGGCCTCACGCACCAGCGCCGACGCATCATTGGCGCTGCGGGCAATATCCAGCAGATATCGGCGCGATGGATTGTCGACCTGGCCGACATCGGGGACGATGGCCAGGGCGTCCTTTTCCTCGTAGAAGGATTCGCGCATGAATCTATTGGGCGCATCGAAGACCACGGGCACGTGCTGTGCACTACGCACTGCCAGGGACTGGCGTGCGGCGATGTTCACCAGGAAGTTGGCGGGCGCAGACGGCGCCAGGGTATCTGCAAGGCGTCCGACCCAGCCGTATTCTTCGCCGCTGTTGGGGGCCGCGGTATGCCAGTAAGCCATGGATGTGAAGTGTGAGTAAGACGGATTGTCGTAGCCACAACCGTGGACAATGGCCATCTTGCCATCCTTGTAGAGGCGTTCGAAGCCGGCCATCCCGGGGTTGAAGCCGAAGTGATCGTCAAGTATTCGCAGTTCATTCCTGGGCAGGCCGATGTTAGGCCGGTGGCGATAATAGGCATCATCGCCGTACGGCACCACCGTGTTGAGCCCGTCGTTGCCGCCGGATAGCTCCAGTACCACGAGAATCTTGCCATTGGCAGCCGCCTGCGCGGCCGCCGCTTCGGCAGCGCGTCCAAGCAACGAAGGTGTCATGAAGTTGGAGCTCAGGGTAGCGATACCGGCACCGAGTCCGAGTCCAGCCATGCCGGTCCGCAGCAAGTCGCGACGCTTCAGCTTGTTTCGAAACAGCTCATGTTTTTTCATAATGCTCCTCGCAAGCGGTGGCTTAGCGAATAGTAATCCAGATAATTAACCAGTAAGTTAACTGATTAATTAACTACCCTAACTGGTATTCAGGCTGGCTCATGATCAGGTGTAGCACCAGTCTGAGGGAATCTTCCATATAAGTCTGTGCGGTCGCGATGTCTGTTGTACCCAGGTCATCACTGAGAAACTCGACGAGCATGCGGCGGGAGTCATCTCCCGGTGCGACGCGCATGAAGCGGGCAATAAAATAGTCCACCACCGCGCCGGTACTTCCCAGGCCCTGCTCCAGCACCAGCGCGCTCAGATTAATTTGTGCGGTGTGGCGGGGTATTGGCTTTACCCGCTCGATGGCCATCTGCCAGCCGCGAAAGCTGCCGTAGCGGGTGTTAAAGTCTTCGTCGCGATCCGCCAGCATATTAGACTCCGCCATGATATTGCCGTCCCCCAGGGCCGAGGGCTGCGTCGCTGCAGTGATATCAAGGCCCCGACGGATACGATCGGCAACGCTCTGGATCTCTCTGCTGCCGTTGCGCCGGTCCGGCGGTATAAAATTAATATCTGGAAACAGTACGTCGCGGGCAAAGTTACCGCGCTCGAGTAGCAGTCCCGGTGTCACCCAACTGCGCCCGCCCGCCCATCCTGCCACCGTCGGTGGCCGAAACAGGGATTGGCTCAGTGCCGCGGTGGCTCGATTGAAATCCGGTACGCCAGGGACATTGTCCAGTCCGAGCTTTCTGTAAGTGGACACCGCCAGTTGTACCGGACTCTTGATCTGGTTGCCGACGGAGGCGGCGCTGTAAAAATCCTTCGACATGAAGATGGCCTCGAGCAGCACCGCCACTTCGTAGTCTGCAGCGCGGAAGATGTCGCCCAGTTCCGTCGCCAGTTCGGCGCTCAAATTCTGTCGTACAAAGAAACGATAGAGCTTGCTGGCGATGTACTCGGCGGTTACCGGTTGCTCCATGATCAGGTCGATAATTTCGACACCATCGAAATTTCCAGTGTGGCCAAGAAAGGTTTTTGAATCACTGTCGTGCAGGTCTTCGTTGATGACGAAGTCCAGATCGACGTAGTTCCAGCCGGTGAAGGCGCGAGCAGCCTCGCGGATATCGGTCTCGCTGTAATTGCCCACACCCATGGTGAACAATTCCATGATTTCCCGGGCAAAGTTCTCATTCGGCGCGCCCTTGATATTGACGCCGGCATCGAGGAAGGACAGCATCGCCGGGTCCTGCGCTATGGCCACCATGAGATCACGGAAGCTACCGGTTCCCATCGCGTGAAACAGTTCAAGTTCATTCAGTAGCTTGCGGTAATCGCGGACTTTACTCTCGTTAATCGCGTAATGCCCGTGCCAGAACAGCGCCATCTTTTCCTGCAGCGGACTGTTGGAGGCGACCATGCGGTTGGCCCACCAGTAGGCCACACGATTGGTTTCCAGCACGCTGGCGCGCAGCCAGTAGAAAAACTTGTTTACCACCGGTTGCAGGCGTCGGTTGCCATTGGCTTTAACCTTGACTCCCAGGGCTTCGCCAGTGGCTTTTGCCAACTCGGTGGTTGCCGGTCGGCTTGGTGGAAAAGGCTCCAGGCCAGGATCATGAATGCCGGAATGGTCGAACGGCAGCAAGTGGCTGTTATCGACGTCGTCGAAGTAGACCAGGCTACGCACAGCTGTGGCTGGCGTCATGGCTGCGAGTGCGGCGATCTGTGCCGGTGTACCCCCAAAACCGGCACGCTCCAGGAGATGGGCAGCGCTGTCGTAATTCCACTGGGTCGCCGCAATCGGTGCGAGATCATCTTGCCAGCTGGCGAATCCAGCTTGCTGTGCCAGGCCCGCCGCGGATGCCAGCAGCGCTATGACGCCGACAGCACCAGGGGTAGTGATCAATTTCCATTTCAGCGCTTGCAGCATGAGGGGAGTTCTCCAAGAGTCGCTTTGATCACACACTTTATTCTAAAATTAGCGGACAGACCACGTTTAAAATAGCCGCGGTCAGTAACCGGGCTCAAGCCAGTAGTTTTCGAATTCCCTGAACTTTTGCCAGCTTGCCCAGACAACCGAAGGTGCCGGCTCCCAGCATCTCCTTGCCCGCTGTAATTCAGCGAAGGCATTGCATTTCTCTGATTAAAATAGTGACGAAAGAGTTTACAGGGTCATCGGATTAGAAGTAAAAAGGAGCAGATTAAATTAGGAGATGAAAGCGATGCAATGCTTTCCTCTCGCAGTCCCTTCGTAAAATTTCTTAAAGACAGCGGCGTTGCCTTAAGCTGCTCCGAGTACTTTGAAGATACTGAGCCTGGGAAACTTAAAAATGGTGTTCAGTGTCAAGATGTCCAACGACTCACTTTCGACGAGAAGGCTTTCGATGCCTGTACGTCTTCTGAAGTATTTGAACACGTGCCGAACGACCGACAGGGATTTGCGGAAATACACCGAGTATTAAGGGAAGACGGCGTCTGCGTGTTTACGGTGCCTATCGATCTCGAGAATAATACTCTCGAGCGCACCCGGCTCAACTCTGAGGGCGATATCGAATACTTGCAAACCCCGAAATATCACATTGACCCCATACGAGAGAACCAACCGATATTGGCATTTCGAACATACGGGATGGATATCCTGGAGCGACTTATTGAGGCAGGATTTGAACGCGCCGAAGTGAGAATGCCGATGCAAGAACTGCCGTGGTCCGACCCCAGGCCTATCGTTGTAGCCTACAAATCTATCGCAAACAGGTTGTTTCCGGAAGTGGATCCCAAGGTATTTCGAAGGGTTTTGAAGTAAGCAAATGACATAATTAGGGACAGATTTACTTTCTGGAGACGAAAATAAATCTGCCCCTGTTAATTCTTAACATTATCTTACAATCACCGTCACATCAGAAGATCTGGTGAAGTTTCCATCATCTGCGTATGCGCGCAGCACGTAGGTGCCGCTCTGGCTGAAGCTGGCCGACGCCACGGTTTCTTCTCCGCTGGAGGCAAGAGCCGTTACCGCTGATTCAAACTTAACCTGGCCTGGCCCCCGGTATTTGATCCAGGTAACAGCCAATCCGGTTTTATCTGCGTCAACAAAGTTAATGACGCTTTGGGATTTGGGTGAATTGCGGCCGATGCCCCCACCCACTACCGGAAGATTGTTTGGCAGTGCTGACTGCACTCTACGGCTCGGCCCTTCACGCGGTCCAGGGAGGCCATCGTCACTGGCGAAAGTCCGGGTTACCCACGGCTGCAGATAACTGGCCTTCAACACCCACCATACGCAGTGCGGGGGCTTGATTCGAATAGGCCACACCGGTGTGCGGCCGTTGGTGCCGCGGCCACGGTTGGCACTCCAAACGCCCTCATCCACTCCCCAGATATTGCCTTTCTCAATCGACCCAACTGCGGTGCGGGTTTCACCATTGTATGTGAGGGTCCAGATCAACTCCTTGTCGATAAAGTCTGACGGAACCTCAACGCTGAACACAAACTGTTGCCTCCTGGGGTCGAAATGCGTGGGCTGCCCCCGGTCAATTGGACCGGCATTCTCCAGGATCAGGTCCTGGTCAACCGGGCCGGCGATAATGACGCCTGACGCCAACTGAAACGAGTTGCTGGCGCCCAACTCAACGTCAGGCGCTTCATCGAAGTTAAGATTCAGATAGCCGAACCACAGGGTATAGCTGCCATCGGAATTTTGCTCAAATCCTTCGTATACTGGCTGTATGCTCTGCCCAAAACGGTGGAGTATTTGCGCTGTTGCAACTCCGCTAACACTTGTTAACGGGAGGGTTAACAACAGCGTCAACAATCCGTTGTACATTGCATGCTTATTACGAATCACCATTGTAGATCGGCGCCTCTAATTTTTTTAAAATTGGGGTCAGAGTAAAAATACAGTAGTTTTCACTCTGACCCCATGTATCTACTAATCGCTGCCTGCACCCAAGCCAGCCGCCTGGCGCTCAGCGACAGCCGCTTCAAATTCCTCATCAGTTAGTCCATACCAACTGATCCAGGAGAATGCCATTTCATCTGTCGAGCGCTGTCCAAACCCGACCCAGTTGCGCGAATCGCCCGCCCAGGGATTGCTGGTTGAGTTGTTGTACCAACTGGTCACGTGCATCATGGACCCCTTCGGAATCAGCGGCTGCACGTCTTCCAGATAGTTATAGGCGATGTGCCAACCGAAATCCCAAAATGCGCAGCTCAGGGTCTGCCGGCGATTGTCCTGGTAGATCACTTCCAGACATTGCTGGGTGCCAAAGTTGTGAAGATGGGGCTGGAACGCGGTAATGCGAATGTTCTGGCTGATGAATTCATAGCCATCGGTGCGGACGTCCTCTTCCCCCCCCGGGAAGGTCCAGATCCTCATTATCTCCCATATGGGAGCGGACCAGCCGGTGCTCTGGTTCTTCCCCCAGCGGCAGCAACCACAACGCCAGCCTGGACTGGTCCGTATGCGATAATCCGTCCGGATTGCTCGCGTAATGGATATTCCAGCGCAGCCGGGTGCCTGCCTTGATTAACTGACCCGTGCCGGGCGGGTTTATATCCGCCGTCTTGCCCAGTGCGTACTCACTGAGAAATCCCCCACCACCTTCGGGAAACTCCATTTGAGTTACCGCATGGTGCACTACCTGGTATCCGTCTGCGCTGGGTTTAGTTTCGAAGGCCGTTATCCAGCGATCCTCGGTCAGGCCTGTATCGCTGAAGAACGTCATCCACCAGTTAGGACTGCCCAGGGGAACAGTAAATGGATCCGGGATTGGTATAATCAAATCTGGTGGCCGGCGCATTTCATCCTCAAGCGTCCAGGCAATATCGTCTTCATAAGTTGGGGGCGTGGGCATATTGCGCGAATCACCTTCTGGTGCTCCGCCATCCACCCAGGCGACTATCGTGGCGATCTGGTCATCATTTAAAGAACGGTCATCCTTAAATCCCTGCACCCCAACGGTTTTATCAATGAAGTAGTGCGGCATCTTGCGGTTCACCACTCGGTCTTTGATAACCTGAGCCCAAATCTTGACGGTGTCGTAATCAATCAGCGACATGGGCGCGATAGAACCTGGTCGATGGCACTCCACGCATTTGTCGTAGATGATGGGGGCGACGTGATCGGCGAAAGTAGGGGTGGTGCCGCTGGCCTGCTGGCCGAATACTGGCGAGGTCATTGCCACCATGATAAATGCGGTTCCGATTGCGCCTAAAACCTGACGCCACGGCTGATTTGAAACGGACTGTCTGCTGGGAATAAACACTTGGCAACCTCCTTATCTCTTCGATGTGGTGAGCCTCAAGCAGCTAGTCGTGTCTCGAGAGTTAATTTCTTATTGAATTACCGTTCGTTGCAAAAGAGGGTAATGAT
>Ga0302135_10000807_pt1 | contig 18848 bp, 22 predicted proteins | sample CBN3_surface_MG_FD_203119 | JGI IMG/M metagenome (GOLD analysis project Ga0302135, IMG submission 203119) | Marine microbial communities from Western Arctic Ocean, Canada - CBN3_32.1 | ecosystem: Environmental > Aquatic > Marine > Oceanic | place: Canada: Western Arctic Ocean | collected...
GGCGGTGAAATGGCGACCAATGGGCCATTCTTCCATGGCTTCGGCACGCTTAGGGAGGGCGGCATTCGGGTTCCGTTGATCCTTCGATGGCCATCCGGCGTGGCCGCGGGAAACCAATCATCAAGCTCAGCAATTCTGATGGATGTTGCAGCGACCCTGTTAGCGGCAGCAGGGGTCAATGCCGATCAGGCGATGGACGGACAAAGTCTACTTAGTCCAGATGGAAAACCTGAGAAACAACGCACTCTTTACTGGCGCATCGATCTTCCTGGCGAGGGAGAGGGTTGGCGTGGCCGTGCGCAGCGGGCAGTGCGGCGCAGAAAATGGAAGTATCTATGGGACGGCCTTGAGTTCCTATACGACCTTGAACAGGCCCCCGGCGAACGAGAGAACCTCGGTTACCGTCACCCAGAACTCTTAACCGAGCTGCGAGATTTGTCGAAAGGCGACTGGTAGCAAGCGACCCTATTATTAGCACGGTCGTATATTGGATTTTGCCTTACGACATATCCGGCAGTGTCCGACATAAACACCAACGAAGGGGCCGCGCGCGGGCCGTATCCACTCTGAGTCTGAAAGCGAACAATGATACAGGGCATGGACACGACGGCAAAACGAAGCCAATTTTTTCCTGTACTGCTCGTTTCGGGACAACCTAAAGCATGTCCTCCAAACGTCGATTGATGATGATCTCGGCCACCGATGCGTTATTGGGCAACGCTAGCAGTGTCGCCGCCAACTCCGCCAGGTCCTCCGGTTGTGTCATTTGATCGGTTGGACCCTTGTTTCTACCGACACTCATGTCTGTGTTGGTTACACCGGGGCAGAAGGCAACGGCCCGCACGCCTTCATCCCAGGCGACCCGCCGTGCCGCGTGGGAGAGTGCGACGGTGGCAAACTTAGTCATGTGATAGCCGACCCAATCGGTGCTGACCCTTTTGCCCGAGGCCGAACAAACGTTGATGATGCGACCGTTGCCCGACTTTTTGAGATAAGGCAATGTCAACCGGATCAGGCGCAGCGGCGCCTTGACGTTGATTTCGAACATCATATCGAGATCGGCCTCATCCTCGTCGGTGATGGAAAAAGGTGTTGAGACACCGACGACGTTGAGCAGTCCATCGATGCGCCCAAAACGTGCGACCGTCGCCTCGACCCAGGCCTCCGAGGTTGAAATATCTTGCGCTTCAAAGAGATGGGTCAACACGCGGTCGGCGTCGAAACCGCGAGTCACCTCCGCAAGCTTGGCTTCGTCACGAGCGCCGAGGCTAAGGGTATAACCCTGCTCGTAGAGGTTCTTTGCGAACTCGTAGCCAATGCCCCTGTTGGCGGCACTGATCATGATCACACGGCCATCTGGTGACAGCATTTCTTTCTCCCTTCCCTGTTATTGAATGCTTGAACCGGTCAGATACTAAATGACTTCCGGAACAAGCCCGGTTGATTCCTGTTGTTTCCTCCACATCGCAGCATAGGCGCCGCCACGAGAGAGAAGTTCGTCGTGGCGCCCGCGTTCGACAATACGACCGCCATCGAGAACAATGATTTCGTCACTGTCTACGACTGCGGACAGACAATGGGAGATAACAAGCGTTGTTCGGTTCATCGAAACGTTGCGCGGGCTTTCTTGTATTTCACGTTCAGTGTGGACATCCAAAGCTGCAGTCGCTTCATCGAACAGCATAATCGCTGGATCTTTCAAAATCATGCGAGCGATCGCAACGCGCTGCTTCTCAGCACCTGAAAACTTAAGTCCACGCTCGCCGATGCGGGTTTGATAGCCATCTGGCGTGCTCATGACAAAATCGTGGATCCGTGCAAGCCGCGCGACCTGTTCGATTTGCTCCGTCGATGCGGATGGATCGCCGTAGGCGATGTTGTAGTAAATTGTTTCGTTGAAGAGCGCTGTATCTTGCGGAACGATACCGATCGCGCGGCGAAGGCTCTCCTGTGTGACATCTCGAACGTCCTGCCCGTCAATTTTTACATGGCCTGAAGACACGTCATAGAAACGAAATAAGAGGCTACTGATTGTTGATTTGCCCGCGCCAGACAGCCCAACAATCGCAACGGTGTGTCCAGTTGGAACAACGAAGGAAACGTCCTCAAGAATAGTGCGCCGCGGGTCATAGGCAAATGTCACATTGTCAAAAACGACCTCGCCGCCATTCGCGTGAAGTGCCCTAGCGTTGGGCGTATCCGCAATCTCTGCCTCAACGTCGAGTAACCGGAATATCACTTCCAAATCGGTCTGGGATTGGCGAATTTGACGATAGACGAAGCCTAAGAAATTGAGCGGCATGTAAAGCTGAATGAGATAGGTATTGACCAGCACGAAGTCATCGATCGTCATCGTCCCGGTGGTCACACCATGGCTTGCCATGATCATCAGGATCACAAGCCCTGTGGCGATAACGCCCCCTGCCCGATATTGACAGCGGCAAGGCTAACCATGCTGCGCACCGCTGCCTTTTCATAGGCCTTCATAGAGACGTCGTAGCGTTGCGCCTCGTGGTCTTCGTTACTAAAATATTTGACGGTTTCGTAATTAAGCAGGCTATCGACCGCCTTGGTGTTGGCATCTGTGTCCCTGTCGTTTATCTCCGGTCGGTATTTGAGACGCCATTCGGTAAAAACCATCGTGAAAGCGATGTAGGTGATGATCGTCACGAAAGTGACGACTGCAAACCAGACATTAAAGAGACCCCACAGAATTCCGCAGACGAGAAAGATTTCGAGCAGCGTCGGAATGATATTGAACAACATGAAGCTCAGAAGAAATTCGATGCCTTTCACACCACGCTCAATCACGCGACTGAGGCCGCCCGTCTGCCGATCAATGTGAAAACAAATGGAGAGCTGATGTAAATGTTCGAATGTTTTGAGCGCAACGTTACGGATCGCGTGCTGCGCTACCTTTGCGAAGACCGCGTCGCGCAACTGGGCGAAGGCGACCATGAGCAACCGGACCAGCCCATAGGCAAGCAACGGTCCAATCGGCAGCGCGACAATTGGCGTCGCAGTTAAGCTTAAGAGATCAACCGCTTCTTTGTAAAGAAACGGCACATAAACCGTCGCAGCCTCGGCGCCGATGAGAAATACCATCGCCAAGAGTACGCGCCCGCGAATCTCCAAATTCCCCTGCGGGCACAAATAAGGGAGCAACAGCAGCAATGTACTATATTCTCGGCGCCCCTGATGCCCACTTTCAGATAGAAGGCTGGTATTGCTCATCGTTGACCGTTTCATTCATCAATACTATTCTTGTCAATTCTGATCCGGCAGAGCTTGGCCAGAAAGTCGGGCGAACGTCACCAATCAAGTGGGGCATTCTTATCAAATACAAATGGTGTGCGGGAATTCCAAGCGCACGCAAAAATGTACGGTTGCGAAGAATGTCGGCTCGACGAAACGCGCCTTGTGCAATTTCGCTCGTGTCGAGCTCAAGGGGCCAAGAGATTCCCGACCTCTATTTTGAACCTGCGCTGATTTCGATTGGATTCTCCAGGGGCACGAAAACCGTGTCGCCTTTTCTGCCATCCTGCCAGGTAAGTGTCGCGAATCGACCATTTCCACCAAGGGCCGTCATTGAGTAGTGCCAGGTATTTGCGTTGAAGTTGATGCACTGATCACCGCCTACGACGAAGGCACGGATATCGTCAGGGTTCAAAACACCTTCCTTACTCGGAGGGGCGACGACGACGAGATACTCGACGGCATCGAGCGGCATAAAACTTTGCGAGGAAAACTCATGACGCTCCAGGTTGTCGATGGTGAGTGGCAGTTCGCTCGGCTCAACGCAAAACACCGAGAGAATTGCCGGTGCGTCAGACCTAAAATTTTCAAGTTGAGCCATGTTGTACCCTTGGCCTGGTTCCTCTGGTGCTTTGAAAACCTGCCCGAAAGGTTCGAACGCCTCTTGCGTCAACGGCTGTGTCAAAAGTTTCATATTTTCCCCTCCCCTTATTTACGTCGGATAGCACCAGCATTTATCGGGGTGTTCATCATAAGTAATACAGCAACAGACTCGCAGCCAATATGATTGCCACCCATAAGGCAGCCGAGCCGGACTCCAGCGTCCGTGCGAAGACGCCCTGTGGGCCGGAATACCTAAAGACCAGTCGGCCTAAATATCCGAGATACGATGCAACGGCATTTTGCGCGACCCCATTCCAGCGACTCCCAACACGCAGTGTCGTTGTCGCAATCCAATTGAGAGGTTTACGAAAAATCCAATCCGCATCGATGTTAACACCCTTTAGCTCAGGTGGTTGGAAGCCTGATAGCCTAAGCCAGACAAACGCAAGTGCCGAGAATAACAAGAGCTGGCTCTGCGCAAGTACATGCGTTGTGGTGTACGGTTCATAGGTCATTGGGAATGGCAGCATACTGTAGAGAAGCCACGGCCACGCGCCATTGAATATGCAGATCAGTGCAGCCATCCCCATAGCGAACAACATGTTGAACGAGGGATCAGTTGCCCGTATACCGGAATCATGCGCAAAGAAGGCGAAGAAGGGAATCTTGATACCAACGTAGTGAAAAACACTAGCCGACGAGAAAAGTAACGCCAGCCAGACGATGGGATAGCCTTCGTCGAGTGCCGCCACCATCACCATAGATTTAGAGACAAAACCCGAGAAAAAGGGGACCGCCGAAATTGAAAGCGCTCCAACAATACAAAAGACAGTCGTAATGGGCATCGACTTATAAAGACCGCCAAGATCACTGGCGTTGATCTTGCCCGTTTGGCTCAACACAGCACCCATGGACATGAAAAGTAGCCCTTTGAATACTACATCGTTGAAGGCATGGCCGACCGCGCCATTAATGGCCATGGCGGTGCCAAGACCGATGCCCACCACCATGAAGCCAAGCTGGTTGATCATGGAATAGGCAAGTACCCGGCGGAGGTCGTTTTCAATGAAGGCGTAAAAAATTGGAAATATCGTCATGGCGGCGCCGATGTAGACCAGAACTTCAGTTCCGGGAAAGCCCCTTGCAAGCGCGTAGACAGCAACCTTAGTCGTAAATGCACTCAGAAAAATTGCACCAGTTGGGGTCGCCTCGGGATAGGCATCGGTCAACCAATTATGGAGCAGCGGGAAGGCACATTTGATTCCGAATGCAGTGAATATTAGGAAACCGCCTGCACTATCGAGCCCAATAAATGTAAACGCCGGCGAGCCCAGGTCGTTTAACCGTACCAGGACCCCTGCCAACAAAATCAATCCTGAAATTACCTGCACCGCGAGATAGCGCATCGCGGCTGCCTGTGCGCTCGGCGTGCGTCGTGCCAAGATCAGAAACACTGATGATAAGGCAAGCGCCTCCCAAGCCAAGAACAAGGTGATGAGATCCCCGGCGAACACGGCGCCAAGCGCACTTCCGGCATAGAGTAACCCGCTGACATGTTGCACGGTATCTCGAACATGTAACGAATAGATAACTGCAATCAGCGCCGCTAAATGAAACAAATATCCAAATAGCAGGCTTAGTTTGTCGACCCGGAGCAACTGCAGTTCGTAATCGAAAAGAGCCACAGTGAAATGTGATCCCTCTGGGATACCATTCAAACTGAGTGCACTAAAAATCGGGACAGCGAGCAAAAATATCGTACGCAGTGGTCCGCGCGTTGCTGCAACGAGACCGGCACCGACGAAAAATATGAAAAACGGCGGCAACTCAATCATCGCCTTCTCCGCCGTAGTAGGTCTCGGACCGCATCAAGACTTTACGTAATTCCCTCGCGACCAACACAACCGTGACACAGACAGCAAAACCAAACAGGGCATAAAACCCAAAGAGGCCCTCCCAAGGACCCTCAACATGACGGTCGACAACAAAATCAAGTCCAAAGACTAACGCACAAAAGAAATACAACAGAACAAGAGTTCGTTTCACATTCCGTGGGCTGTCAAAGAAACGCGGTGGTTCCGACGACGATCCATCCGTGCCTTTGGAGATAGGTTCTGGTGATTGCTCAGACATGGAGATTATTTTGTCGTCAACGGAATCATGCGCAGCAAGTCGAACAGTGGTTGAGGGAAAAAAAACAAGGCGATACAGCCGATCGCCGACAATGATAGCGCGATCACGCAGGCAGTCGGAGCCTCTCTGATTTCTCCGTTCGCCACTCTTTCACCAGGACTAAAGAACGCGCGGATAGGAATTGGCATCAAATACGCAAAGTTCAACATCGAACTGATGAGAAGTACTACAAGGATTGCAATATGACCGCCTTCAAGAGCGCCCAGACCCAAAAACCACTTACTCCAAAGCCCCCCCATTGGCGGCAAGCCAACAACGCTCAACGCGCCAATCATGAACGCGGTCATCGTAATCGGCATCGTTCGACCGAGGCCACGCATCTGACTTATCTGGGTTTTGCCGCTGGCAATCAGAATCGCACCTGAACAAAAGAACAGAGTTATCTTGCCAAACGCATGCATACCTATTTGCAAACCGCCGCCGATTATTCCGGCCGCATTTGCGAGTAACGCCCCGACAACGACATAACCAAGCTGGCTGATGGTCGAATATGCTAGGCGAGCCTTCAGGTTGTCCTGCTTCAGCGCGATGAGCGACGCGATCAACACGCTTGCTGCCGCTGCGTACAAGAGCCATTGGCCCATCTCGATACTCGTCAGGAGATCGAGACCAAATATGTAAATAACAACCTTCAAAACCGTAAAGACACCGGCCTTAACGACGGCAACGGCATGCAACAAAGCACTGACCGGAGCCGGGGCAACCATCGCCGCCGGCAACCAACGATGAAACGGCATCAGCGCTGCCTTGCCGATGCCAAAGACGTAGAGAACCAACAACAAACCCGCCATTGCGTCCGAAACATTACCCGCGAGTATGCCGCCATCTTGAAAATCGAGTGTACCCGCGATCTGCCATGTCCAAAGGATTGCTAGCAACTGAAGCCCAAGCGAGGTCCCAAGGAGAAGCCCGATATAGGTGCGACCAACACGGATCGATTGGGCGTCACCGGAATGCGTTACCAAAGGATACGTCGACAAGGTTAAGAGCTCATATGCAAAGAACAGCGTCAGCATATTGTCGGCGAATGCGATGCCCGTGACACTCGCAAGAGCGATCGCAAAAAAAACATAAAACCGGGTTTGATGGCGTTCGTTATGAGCTCGCATATAGCCGATTGAGTATATCGACGTGAGGATCCACAGTGACGAGGCAACAAGCGCAAATAGAATTCCAAGTGGCTCAATCGAAAATGAAATCGACACCCCAGGGAAAACCTCAAAAAAGTCCAAACTGGCGGTACCACCGGACATTACAGTCATCGCGAGCGCGAGAATGAAACCGAACAAGATAACGCTACAAACGAGCGTTACCGATTCTCTCAAATTTGGAAAATGACCTACAAGGACGATAAATGCAGCACCCACCCAAGGTGTAATAAGCGCACCTGTCAGCAACATCGATGTGCTCATGGAACGAGACCCAAAAGGCTTTCCGCGGCAAGGCGCGCCATGCCGACACCAAACCTCGTGTCGACACCAAAATATAGGGTCGTGGCAACAAGTGTCCATGTCGGAAGAAGCATGAGAAGAGGTGCTTCACCGGTCGGGGCACCCTCAGAAACTGGACGGAAGTATGCAGCTTCTAGAACACGCCATATATATACAATTGAAAGCAGCGAGCCGACGACCATCACAAGTGCTATCCACCACCAACCACGTTCCAACGCGGCGGTGACAAGATACCATTTCGACACGAAACCCGCCGTCCCCGGAACACCGATCAGACTCATTCCGGCAAGGACAAAAGCGCCCATTGTCAATGGCATGCGTTTCCCAAGACCAGCAATAGCATCCATTGTTACCGGGCCAACTCGCCAGACGGCACAGGCGAGTGATAGAAATAGAGCAGTCTTGATTACCGCATGATTAAACATGTGGACAATTCCCCCGGTCAGCCCGGTAACCGTTGCGAGGGAAATACCGATCACCATGTAACCGATCTGTGCGATTGTTGAATAAGCCAGCATTCGCTTAACGTCGTTTTCAAAAATTGCAGCCGCCGATCCGACAAATACCGCCGCGACCGCAAGCGGCATGATGATCACATCCACCGGCAGGGTGCCGAATGAGAAATTGCTCCCAAAAAGCGTAAAAAATATCCGCAATAATATGTATAGAGCGACCTTTGTTGCAGTTCCCGCGAGCAATGCAGTGACGATTGATGGCGCATACGCGTAGGCATTCGGCAACCATAAATGCAGTGGGAACAACGCCAACTTCAAAGCGATGCCGACCGTGATAAAGGCGAACGCCGCCCGGATTGTGCGGCTATCTTCCAACAAAGGCATGCGCGTAGCGAGATCCGAAAAATTCAGCGTACCGGTGGCTTGATATAGCAAGCCGACACCAATCAAATAGAAGGTGGCACCGATCGTGCCAAGAATGAGGTAGCGGTATGCAGCCGACAACGCTCGCCGATCCCGCCCAAATGAAACGAGAACGTACGCAGCAAGAGAAGATATCTCGAGAAATACGAATAAGTTGAAGACATCACCAGTTGCGACGACACCAAGTAAACCCGTTTCGAAGAGAAGGAAGCAGCAATAAAAGAGGTATGCCCGATCTCGCCCGATCTCGCGTATCACACTAGGCCCGGATGCGGTCGCCACAATCGCGCAAATCGCCGAAACAAAAAGCAAGACGAAGGCGTTCAGGGCATCGATCCGATATTCGATCCCCCATGGCGGCGTCCAACCGCCGATTGAGTATGACTGCGACCCAATTTCCAGGGTTTGTTGCAGTAGAAATACCGCTACGAAAAACGTCAGCCAGCTCGTCACGGCCGTGAGCCATGTTGCCCAGGTCGAATTCTTAAGAAGTAGGCACAGCGGTGCTGCCAACAATGGAAGCACTACCTGCAATATCGGCAATTGGTTCAGAATCACCGGTTGTTATCCTGCCTATTAATCTCGTCCTCTTCGATCGCTCCATACGCTTCCTTAATACGGACAACGAGAGCAAGGCCAACGGCCATTATTGCAACACCAACGACTATTGCCGTCAAAATCAAGACATGCGGCAGCGGATTGGAATAGGTCATATTTCCAACAAAAACGATGGGCGCAGTCCCACCAGAGACCTTACCTATAGTGATGTAAAAAACGAAAACAGATGCCTGGAATATAGCCACGCCAATCAACTTCTTAACAAGGTTTCGCCGGCTAATGACAATATAGAGGCCGCCCATCATCAGGCCCGTCACAATCCAGTAGTTATAGAGACCAGGAAACTCCATGCTGCTTACTCAGTGACGACGTCTGGCAAATGCGAAGAAGATCGAAATCATGGCCGAGGCGACGGTAATCCCGACACCAAACTCGACCAATGTGATTCCAAGATGTTGGCCCGCGACCGGACTGTCCCGGATAACTGAGTAGTTTAAGTACTCACTTTCCCGCAAAAGGCCAACCAAACCGGTGCCGGAAAATATCAAAACCCCGGTCGCCAGGCCCCAGCGGGTAACCCAATCTGGAACGACCCTTGTGGCAGTATCTACGCCGTATAAAAGCGCATAGAGAATGAAGGCAACCGCAAAGATAACACCTGCTTGGAATCCACCACCGGGGCCAAAATCTCCATGGAATTGGACATAGAGAGCAAAGATCAGAATAAATGGAATTAACAACTTTGCAACAACCCGCAGGATCATAAAATGAGTCATTGGTCCCGGCTCCGCCCGCTGGTCGCGGCTGCCTTCACCACGCCCAAAATCGCCAATACGCCCACGCCAGCCGTAAAGATGACCATCACCTCACCCAAGGTATCGTATCCCCGATAACTTGCCAGCACGGCGGTGACCATATTTGGCACGCCAGTCTCGCTCAAAGACTCCGCGATATAGCGCGGAGCAACGTGGAGATGGGCTGCCGCCATCGCATCACCGTATAGCGGCATATCCAAACTGGCATATATGAGTGCAGCGCCGACAATCAGAACGATGAACAACGGCAATACCGGAATGCGTTCTGGAATCGCTTCGCGGCTTGTCGTCAAAGCCAGTGCTCCCAGCGCCAGCACCGTGGCGATTCCGCCTCCTACCGCCGCTTCCGTAAAAGCGACATCAACCGCATCGAGATGCACAAACAACACGGCTGCAAGCAAGCTGTAGAGGCCTGACAAAATCACGACAGCAAACAGGTTACGCAGTCGGACGACAAACCAAACTACCAACGCCATAAATGTCAGGAGAGTTGTATCTATGACACCGTCGATGATCCGTCCTCTCCAGTGTCCTGATCCAGATCAATCGGTGTGCCGTCTGCAGACATCGGTTTTATGCCGCCACCGAGGCAAGCGTTCGCCAATGCATAAGTAGAAGTGGGTCCGGTAAAAAATAAAACCAACGCAATCAAGGCGAGTTTAATGACAACCAAACTGATACCGGCCTGCAACATCAGACCTGCAAGGATCAATGCCGTTCCAAGTGTATCCGTGAGACCAGCTGCGTGCATTCGGGAATAAACATCTGGCAGTCGAACTATACCTACAGCACCGACGACAACGAAAAACGAACCGCTTAACAACAATATCCACGACATGATTTCCAGTACAATCATGAGGCGGTCTCATCGCTGGAATCTGCAGCGTCACCGCCACCCAAATGACCAAAACGAAAGAGTTTAAGCACAGCAATTGTTGCGACGAAATTGATCAACGCATACAGCAACGCGATATCGAGAAATTCCGGCCGCCCGTTGAGAAAACCCATCAGGGCTATCATCAACATGCTTTTCGTCCCAAAGCTATTAACCGTTAGGATGCGGTCATAGATAGTTGGCCCAAGAAAGGCGCGAACAAGAAGCAATCCCATGGCCAAGAGGACCGCGACGGCGGCGACAGCAAACATCATCGCTCAACCCTTGCGGCACGTGTATCCATTTCGCCGCTCAATAATTCGTCGGCAGCTTCTGTGTTCAACGCATGGACCAGCAGCATGCCATCTTCAAGATCGATCGTCACTGTCCCGGGCGTAAGCGTAATGGAATTCGCAAACATGGCTTGGTAAAGCGGTGTTTTCTGGCTTGCCTTGATCTTAATTAGCCTTGGGCTAATGGGCAGATTTGGTGACAACACACGGCTTGCGACGTCAATGTTGGATTTTACAATTTCACGGGCTAGCCACAGCCAATACCCAACGATCCTTGGAGAGAAACGGATACGAATATTCTCTAGGTCCACACCATCCATCCGACGGACAATTACGACGCAGATAAGACTAGATACTGCGCCGACAGTGATCAGAAATGGCTCGGTGTGGCCGGAAAGCAGCAGCCAAGCTGCAAACAATATGCCGCCCAGTGAAATCGCTCTAACCAAACCACCCTCGCTGCAGTAACGTTGTGTCTCGTCGTTTGACCTAAGGACTAGGCACTATACTTGCCTTGCCACTCCAACGCACTCAATCAAGACAATAAAAACGACTCCATGTCTCGTGTCCTCGACGCTATTTGAAATACAAGAGACTCTTGCGCATGATTTCATCTAAGCGCAGCGAAATAAAATTACAATGTACTTTGAGATTTCGACGGGTGAAGTATCGCCGGCACCGCGCTCAAACGCATCCGCATAAATGTCGTGTGACTTGATAACCGTGGTCAGATATTCAGTCGTGTGGTGGCTGAACCTACGCCACATGAGTTCGAGAAAATTCTCCACGACCGGAGGGGGTGACGTCAGTTCCATGCTTGGGCGGCCAGCTTCGAAAACGCCGTATATATTAGGTTCGATCGGCCCCATTTTCTGGGCTACGAAGACGGCTGGCATCAACTTGCGCCCGCAGTTCATCGCCGAGTAATAACCCTGTGCAAGGTAAAGCAACCGTTGCAGCTTTTGTGCTTGCAGATAAGTGTCCTCACGGCGCGCCCGGTCCTGAAACCAAAGCGCAACATCGAATGTCGATTCGACTACCGTATCCGGCATTGTTTATCCTTAAAACTCTATATTCCCGACGATAAGCGTTATTCTTTAAATATAATATATACTCCGTATTTACAGTGACCAATCGCATAAGCTGTCAAATAAATGCATCGTGGCCTTTTATGGTCTCCGATTGCCACCAGGATGTTTTGGAGTTTTATGATGGATATGACAGGGGAATACCGAGTTTCGGCGCCGCAAGACCGTGTGTGGGAGGCGTTGAATGACCCCGAAATTCTCAAACAAGCGGTGCCTGGCTGCACTGAAATGGAAAAGACTGGCGAGACGACTTTCGAAGCAAAAGTTACTGCCAAGGTAGGCCCCGTCAAAGCCAACTTCACTGGCGCGGTTACATTGTCCGATGTCGATGCGCCTAACGGATACACTATCAGTGGTGAAGGGAAAGGTGGTGCTGCAGGATTTGCGAAAGGTGGCGCGACAGTAACACTCGAGCCTGACGGTGACGGAACTCTCATTAAATACTCGGTCAACGCCGCTGTTGGCGGAAAACTCGCACAAATCGGGAGCCGGCTGATCGATGCGACCGCAAAGAAAATGGCGGCAAACTTCTTCAATCGTTTTGGAGAAGTAGTCGCCGGCGACCCGGGCCCATCAACTGCCCTTGATGTGGCCATTGCCGTCGATAGTTCTCCGGATACATCGAGCCCGAATTCTTCAGAGAATGGAAATAGTGGTCTTCATCCGTTCGTATGGGTTGGCGGTGTCGTCATCGTTGCTTTCGTTGTCATCCTCGTTTTCAGCATGCTGCCGATAAATTGAATCTAAAACATAGACTGAATGCACCGGAGCCAACTGCGCTCTCGCATCCGACACCCTTTTGTGGGGCGCCTATGTCTGAGCATCATCTTGACCGCGGCGCTCTTGAGGTTGAAAATTGGATGGAGAGTAAAATCGGCATCCGCCACAGATTTCGAATGTGCGAGGTTAGCTTTACTTGCTGCCTCCAAAAGACTTCAGGGAGAAGTTCTCATGCCTAGCGTATCCATGACCGTGAATGGCAATTCCGTTTCCGGTGAGGTCGAAGGCCGCACGCTACTCGTAGATTTTTTGCGTGAACACCTGCGGTTAACGGGCACGCATGTCGGCTGCGATACCAGCCAATGCGGTGCCTGCGTCGTTCACGTCAACGGTGATTCAGCAAAGAGCTGTACTATGTTGGCTTTGCAGGTCGATGGTGCAGATATCAAGACCATCGAAGGCGTTGCCAATGGCGAGGAACTTCATCCAATGCAGGAAGCATTCCGCGATAACCATGGATTACAGTGCGGTTTTTGTACGCCGGGTATGGTGATGAGCGCGCTTGATCTAGTGAAGCAGAATCCGGACCCCTCCGAACGCGAGGTTCGTGAGTGGCTGGAAGGCAACCTCTGCCGATGCACCGGATACCACAATATCGTCAAGTCGATCATCGCCGGCGCCGCAACGATGCGGAGCTAAATGGCAGACCTCATGAACGCCGTTTTAATGCCTTGGCGCCACTTGAGATAATCCACATGCCAGCAACCGCAGAGAACGCATGGCAAGAAATTCAATCGGCACCGACGAAAATCGCGGCCGAATAGGGAGAACGGGAAATGTACAACTTCGACTATAAACGTGTGTCTGCGCTCGATGAAGCGGTAAACGCCCTAAATTCCGCTGACGACGGCAAATTGATGGCTGGCGGTATGACGATCTTGCCAACGATAAAACAACGACTTGCCAAACCGTCCGATCTGATTGACTTGGCGGGCGTAGCCGAACTCAAGGGCATTACAGCTGACGGAGATACACTCATCATCGGAGCGATGACCACCCACTTTGCGGTTGCGAGCAATGCCGACGTCAAGGTCAAGAGCCCTGCTCTTGCTGACCTAGCTGAAGGAATTGGCGACCCAGCAGTACGGAATCGCGGAACGATCGGTGGGTCAATCGCCAACAACGATCCGGCGGCAGACTATCCGGCGGCATGTTTGGGTCTTGCCGCAACCATCCGCACTAACAAGCGTGAAGTTTCTGCTGACGATTTCTTTGAGGGACTGTTTGAAACCGCTCTGGAAGAAGATGAAATCATCACAGCAGTCAGCTTTCCAGCTGCCGAAAAGGCCTTCTATATGAAGTTTCCAAACCCTGCGAGCCGCTACGCGCTCGTCGGCGCGTTCGTTGCCAAAACGAGCAGCGGAGTGCGGGTCGCCATTACAGGAGCTGGACAAGATGGCGTCTTTCGACAAAAGGAAATGGAGAGCGCACTAACAGCTAATTTTTCTCCGGACGCGATCGCCGGCATCAGTGTGGCACCAAACGATCTTAATTCCGATATCCACGCGTCATCGGAGTACCGTGCACATCTGATTGGCGTCATGGTCAAACGTGCTGTAGCTGGGTGCACCTAACCCAACACTCGGGCGCGATGCACACGGTCACACACACTGCAGCGATGCCTCTTCGACAGGAACATCGTCGCTTTTCGCATTTCTGAATTGCAATACTTTCGCTCAATCGAGTGCGAATTGGGCGAACACCGGATCAACGAGCCATGACAAGCCCCACACCGAATTCCGTCGATGAGACGTTCGAGCTTCTGCGAAATGGCAATTACGTCGCTGATCGCAGCCTCGCGACCGCACTCTATCTTTCGCTCAGTCTGTCCCGACCACTATTCGTTGAGGGAGAGGCTGGCGTTGGCAAAACGGAACTCGCCAAAGTTTTAGCGCAAACGCTCAATCGTAAACTGTTGCGCTTGCAATGTTACGAAGGTCTCGACGTCGCATCCGCCGTCTATGAATGGAACTATACAAGACAGATGGTTGAGATACGCCTTTCAGAGGCCGCCGGCGACCGTGATCGCGGCACGCTAGAGGAAGATATATTCAGCGAAAAATTCCTTATCAAGCGGCCTCTTCTGCAAGCGCTGGAGCCAAGCCACGACGGCCCTCCAGTTCTCTTGATCGACGAACTCGACCGGACCGACGAGCCGTTTGAGGCCTACCTGTTGGAGATCCTCTCGGACTTCCAGATAACAATCCCGGAAGTGGGGACGGTTTCAGCAACTGAACCACCGATCGTTATTATTACGTCAAATCGAACGCGCGAAATTCACGATGCTCTGAAGCGGCGCTGTTACTACCATTGGATCGATTACCCAGATGCTGCTCGCGAACTAGAAATTCTAACGGTTAAGGCGCCGGAAGTATCATCAACACTGTCACAGCAGATCGTTGGTTTTGTGCAAGCTCTGCGCGAAACGGATCTCTTCAAACTTCCCGGAATTGCAGAAACAATCGATTGGGCACATGCATTGGTACAACTCAATTGTCTGGCCCTTGATCCGGAAACAATCAACAACACGCTAGGCGCGTTGTTGAAATACCAGGACGATATCGCAAAGATTCAAGGGAGCGAGGCGAGCCGCATTCTGACTGAGGTAAAGGCAGAGCTCGCGGCTCACAGGGCCTGATTCTCGCATGCAGGAAAATGCCAGCAACGGCGGGCTTACCGTCAACATTATGTACTTTGTTCGTACGCTACGTGCCGCCGGCCTCCCTATTGGGCCAGGCCGTCTGCTTGAGGCATTGCGTGCAGTTGCCACTGTGGGTCTTGCGAGCCGCGAGGACTTTTATTGGGCACTCCATGCGGTGCTGGTTAATCGCCACGACCAACGAGAGTTGTTCGATCAAGCATTCCACATTTTCTGGCGTAACCCGAAATTTCTCGAACGCATGATGTCCCTCATATTACCTTCTTTTGGCGCCGACGAACCGCAAGAAAACCCTGAAGAGCTTTCCCGTCGGATCGCCGAAGCAATTGCTGCGGATGAATTAGACGAGAGTCCAAACTCCAGAGAGGATAAGTTTGAGTACGACGCAGCCATGACGTGGGGCACGAACGAAGTCCTGCAGAAAAAGGATTTCGAAAACATGTCTGCGGACGAAGTTTCCGCCGCACGAGCGGCGATCAAGCGAATGCGAATGCCGATCAGCACGGTGCCAACCCGCCGCTACAGACCGCGTGATGTCGGATCCCAGGTTGATATGCGGGCAACGCTCAGGGCTGCATTGCGCAATGGAGGGGACATCATCCCACTCAAGTGCCGTGTTAAGGACAAGCGGCACCCGCCGATTGTCGTGCTGTGTGATATTTCCGGATCAATGGATCGATACGCACGAATGATGCTTCATTTCCTGCACACTATGACCAACGACCGCGATCGCGTTCATACCTTCCTGTTTGGAACGCGGCTCACAAACGTAACCCGTTATCTCCGCTATAAAGATATCGATGTCTCCCTGAACAAGATCAGCGACATCGTCAAAGACTGGTCAGGTGGCACACGTATCGGCACCTGCCTCCATGACTTCAATCGGTTCTGGTCTCGTCGTGTCCTTGGTCAAGGTGCGTTGGTCCTGCTGATTACAGATGGCCTTGATCGCGATTCTGGTGAAGGGTTAGCGAAAGAAATGGACCGTCTTCATCGCTCAAGCAGGCGGCTGATTTGGCTCAACCCCCTCTTGCGCTACGACCTTTTCGAACCCAAATCACGTGGAATAAAGGCCATGATGCCCTACGTTGATGAATTCAAACCAATCCATAATCTGGAAAGTTTAATAGAATTGGCAGAAATCGTGGGCGGTAACGGCCTACACTCCAATTCGTCTATGACCAATTGGCGGGAGAGAGCGGCGTGATTGATGCCCCGATAGAATCATCAAAACACGAACGCGGCGACGTCCTTGTGCAAGCCACAAAATGGCATGCTGAGGGCCGACAAGTAGCAATTGCCACAGTCGTAACAACCTGGGGCTCTTCGCCGCGACCGATTGGAAGCCAGCTCGCACTCGACAATCAAGGTTCGATCGTCGGCTCAGTTTCTGGCGGCTGCATCGAAGGTGCTGTGGTTCTTGAAGCACGTGAAATGATGGCCGATGGCAAGCCACGAATGTTGGAATACGGCGTTACCGACGAGCAGGCGTGGGAAGTCGGGTTGGCTTGCGGAGGCAAGGTAGAGATATTTATTGAGAGACTCGAATGAAAAAAGCGCTTCTCGACAAATTGCAGGCCGCCCGTGCACGAAAATTATCTGCCGTGTTGGTCACAGATTTGGCTTCCGGCGATCAATGTCTTCTCATTGGGCAAGATCAATACGGCAATTTGACGCTAGAACCCGCGATCATCGCAGAAATTGACCAGATGTGTTCTGACGACCGGAGCCGTACGGTTTCCGTTGGCGACAATGACGGCCACAGATTGTTCATCCACATCTACAGTCCGCCAAAACGCCTGATCATCGTGGGCGCCGTTCATATTGCTCAATCTCTCGCGCCTATGGCTACACTCGCCGGCTACGATGTGACCGTTGTCGATCCACGCGGCACATTTGCCACCGCTCAACGGTTTCCAGGCGTTACTTTGGCGCAAGGTTGGCCGGACGAAGAACTCGAGAAATTGGCCCCTGATCGCCGGACGGCAGTCGTTACGTTGACACACGATCCCAAACTGGACGATCCGGCACTAAATTCTGCACTTGCTTCCGAGGCGTTTTATATCGGCGCACTTGGTAGCCGCCGTACCCACGGGCAACGGCTGGAACGATTGCGTGAAGTTGGGCGTTCCGAAGAAGAACTCAACCGCATCCATGGTCCGGTCGGGCTCAATATTGGCTCCATATCGCCGGCGGAGATCGCCGTTTCTATTCTTGGCCAAATGACGCAGGTCTTGCATATACCCTTATCAGAGCGCGCTGCGTGAAGTTTGGTGAGATCCTCCTCGCAGTGGCTGAAGGCTCCATCCTTGCCCATAGCCAACGGCTCGGTCGTCGCACATTAAAAAAAGGCCGGGTACTATCCTCAAAAGACGTTGCCGATCTGGCTGCCGATGGTATCACCAAAATCATCGCAGCGCGGACCGAAGCTGGAGACATTGGTGAGGATGAAGCCGCAGGAATAATTGCGAATGCTATGACCGGTACCCATGCAATCGCCAGCGCGCCATTTACAGGCCGTGTAAACCTACATTCCGATATCCAAGGCTTGGCGGTGGTGGATCGTGCGCGTCTCGACGAGGTTAACCAAGTCGACGAGGCCATTACGATTGCCGTCGTCTCGCCTTTCGAGCTGGTTCAGGCCAGACAAACCATCGCCACCATAAAGATCATCCCGTTTGCGATCTCTGGTACGATTTGCAACGACGCGGTAGACATCGCACGCGGACAGACTGGGCTCGATCCGCTCATCCGGGTCGTTCCACTTGTGCCGCAAAATGTGGGTTTAATTCAAACGCGCCTGTCCGGCACAAAGGAATCGGTGCTCGATAAAACAGCGAACGTTACTGCCTCTCGCCTCGAAACACTTGGCAGTCGTATTTCAGCGGAAATACGCTGCGACCATTGCGCGGACGACGTGGCGGACGCGATTGTTGAGATGCACAATCAAGACATGGACATCATTTTGATCTCGGGCGCATCAGCGATTACAGACCGCCGGGACATTGTGCCTGCAGCGGTCGTTGACGCGGGTGGAATCATTGATCATTTCGGCATGCCCGTCGATCCAGGGAATTTACTCCTTGTCGCTCGCTTGGGCATAACGCCAATTGTTGGCCTACCCGGCTGCGCTCGATCGCCAAAATTTAATGGTTTTGACTGGGTCTTACGGCGGATCGCCGCGCGTCTTCCAATCACCTCAGCAGATATCACGACAATGGGTGCCGGAGGTCTGTTGACCGATATTCCAACGCGCCCGTTGCCGCGATCAAAGATTGACAAGGCAACCACACCGTCGAAGACGTCATCCATCGCTGCAGTCGTTCTTGCAGCGGGCCAGTCAAGACGTATGGGACAGGTGAATAAACTTTTGGCCGAAATTGGTGGCCAGGCGATGGTGA